>artificially_reared_2__coassemble_158_pt1 | contig 45067 bp, 38 predicted proteins | sample artificially_reared_2__metabat2_high_PE_035 | metagenome-assembled genome bin artificially_reared_2 | reverse complement strand
TGATGTTGTAAGTTTATACAAAATTATAATTATTAATTAATATACAATGAAATAAATATGAGTTGTTAATTATAACACGATTTACTAATTCATGATACAATAGAACTTTTTTGCATTAGTTACCTGTTTCCTCAGTTTCCGGTTCCGGCTCTGTTACCGGTCCGCCAACTGCTCCCTTCTTAACATATTTCTGTTCCACCTTTTCAAACTTCAGTGTTCCCAGCATAGTGGCAAGAGTGTTGCCCGAACGGAAAAGAATCTTAGCCTTGCCAATCATGTTTTCATTAAACTTTTCAGGCTTTTCTGCTCCACGGCCACTTAAACTTACCTGCAAAGAACCCAGGTCCCCCAGGCGGACAATTTCGCCATTTGCCAAACACTCGGCAACCACATCTTCGAGTGCTATCAGCACCGCCAGCACGTCGGCTCTGGTCACCGTACAAGTCTTTTGTATTCTGTCCGATATCTCGCGAATGTTCGCTACTCCTCTGGCCTGTGCCAGAGCATAAAACTTTCCCGGTTCTTCAGGGTTCATAGGGTTACGTCTCTCTACTACTGAATAAGTCAACATTTTGTCCATAATCTTTAAGTTTTTTAAGTTAGTAATTTTTTAATTGTTGAAATTTGATTGTTAAGTTTAATTGTTAAAGTTTCAATTTGTTTTAATTTTGATTTGTTTTATTTACATTCAAAAGCTTCCGTCATTTATAACTTCTGCTTTCATAATCTTCCAGCCGGTACCGTTGCTTTTCTGATTACGATGCAAAGGTATATATACCAGTAAAACCGCGGTCGGCTTTTGTACACTTTTGTCGGATTATGTATTATTTTGTTGACTTTTATGTATTTATTGCACCTAAAATCACAAATTACAACGAAATTGATAACATTTTTACACTTAGACTCTTGGTAATCACATTTTTTTTCATAAATTGCATTCAATTTAGTAATTTTAGTTAGAATAACGCTTATTATTTTTACAAAATGACAAATTTACAGAAGTGGACAGTCGCACAATTATTTGTTGCAACAATTTTACCATCTTGCACAAGTGACAGGTTGCCCGATACTGAAATCTCAGAAAACGGCGGTATAAGTCTGACACTTGACATGTCGAGGTCTATGGGGAATTTCTATCCTGAGAATCTGACAGTTCTCGCCTTTAAGGGCGACGGTAAGGGAAACTTTGTCTTTCAGAATTCTACAGAGATTATGAGCGATAACTCTGTAATTACACAAAATGAGGATGGGAAATGGGTATGGAAAAACGAAAAGTTCTTCCTTCCTATCGGTGAGTACCGGCTTATGGTGGTCTATTCCGAAAATCCCGCTACACTGAAACTTGACTATCCCAAGGATGCCAACTCCTATACATGGGATGAACTTACCGAACTGGTCAACATCAGGGTGCAGAAGGATGCCAAACTCAATGTAGGTGAGGTATTTGCGAATGATCCTGATAATGAGGTGTTCGTCAACGGTATGCAGGGGAATATCGGTGTCAGACTCGAAAGGGTAAGCACACGTCTCGATTTCAAATTCATAAAGATTGATGCCGAGACTGGGGAGGAACAGGATTATACCACCAACAATATCTTCGGGGGAACACTTGCAAGCATACAACTCGAGGCTAATGTGCCGTCTTTCTGGGGATGGTATTCCGATGTCCAGGACAACAGATTCATGAGCTGGACCGACCTTAATGTCGACGGTTCCGAAAATTCAAATGTGAGTATTGATGATAAGGGCTTTGCTTACTATGAGGGTGCTTATATCCTGCCTTTCGCAGATGAAAATATCAAATTAGATAATCTTGAAATTGAACTTACAAGCCAGAACTATAACGGTAAGAAGGTGAAATACAGAATCGAAGATGTGCCTGCCAGAAAGAATCATATATCCCTTGTTACCGTACGACTTCTGGCTGAGGGTGAAAAAGACGACAACGAAAATATCTTTACCGAAGAGACTAACCTTAATACCGATGTGGATGTTTCTGTTATGGACCGCTGGCCTGAATATAATGAAGATGCAGAAGGCGACGGCGGATTCTGGACTTCATGCAGAATCAGTTCCAAGAGTATGGATGTCACTACTGCGCAGAATCAGTTGTTCAGGGTATATGTGTTCAAGGCTTCTAAAATAGGAAATGAAGATCCGCAGTCACTCGATGACAGACTATATAAGTTCGATTCCAAAACCGATCTGTTGTCGTACGATGCCCTCAACAGCTATAAGTTTACCATCGAAGATGAGAATGCCGAGAAGTATCACTACAAGCTCGTGATTACTTCCACTCCTGCCGACGAACAGGAAATCACTACTAACATAGCCTATAGCCAGTCTCCCGATGTTTCTCTCGATACATTCCAGTTTATCAGAATGAAAGATAAAGAAACAGGTGCTTATATCCCGCTGTCGAAAGATAACTATATAGCTTCTGCATATGTCACTCAGGAGAGTATCGATTCAAGAAATCTGGAGTTCGTTATGAAAAGAATTACCGGCGAACTGGTATTCGATTTCGGAAGATATTCCAAGGATTCGGGAAAGCTTATAAATCTCGACAAAGGGTATAATACTGTATTCGACGGCATTTTTAAGGTGAGAACAGAAATTCTCAATACCGGCGAAGTGCTCGATTATGAGATAGATGGCACCACAAGTGATACAAGATTGCCGGGAAGTTTGCAGAGTAATCCCTGGAACTATGAAACCAACAGTATGGTAAGACTTTACGGTCCGTTTATGATGCCCGAGAATAATGTCAAGCTGAAACTTACATTCTACTATTATTCTGATGTTACTATTGGTGAAGAACCTTTTACAGAGACTCTTATTCTCAACATGCCTTCTAATGGCAAGAACATTTCGGTACTAGCCAACAGTTATACTGTTTCTACCGTCAAGATAGTGGAAAACAGAATCATAGATACCCTTAAGACTTGGGGCGACGTGGAGATTGATACCGAATGGAAATAAGTGTCGCGTGTATTCCAGCCGCTTCCTATAATAAAATTTTTTTATAAAGTTTTTTATAGAGTTTTTTTTATGAAGATTTTTACTGCAAATAATTATATCAAGTTGCGCGCCGGTATGATTGCCGGTTTCTCGGCTCTGGCTCTCTACTCCTGCTCCAACCAGAATTTGCCTTCTTCTGCCGATGCGCCCGAAAATGCTTCCATGGTTTCTTTCAACCTGAGTTTCAACCAGGATTTCGATATCGACCATGAGGTTATTCCTATGCCCGACATGGCCTGCTCGAGGACAGAACGCAGCACATACAATAATTTCAAGATGTACAGCGGACAGCTCGCTATCATGAAGGAACTGTCCGACGGCAGATATTTCGTGTACCGTACTCTCGAACCTGTCCTCAACTCCGGGACTCCTACATATCTCGATGGAAAAATGAATCTGGCCAACTATATAGAAGGTGCAGGACAAGTATATCTGCTTCCGGGAGAATATTATGCTGTGCTTATGATTAACGGTCCGCTAGATTTTCTTCAGGTAGGCGAAATTCTTGATAAAGACGAATCTTTCATTGATGAAATATCATATCTGCATAGTCTCAGAGATATGTATTTTGCATCTCAGAAGTTTACCGTACAAAAAGGTGACTATCTCCAGCCAAATCCTGACGACGGTAATACTGTGGTAAACCTCAAGGCCGACCGTCTGGCTTCTCCTGTAAGATTCATACTTACCACCGACGATAAGTATCAGAAGGCTTACGGGGTGAAAATGGAAATGGGTATCTCTGCCAAGGGTTCTGAAATTCCTGCGGGAATGAATATCAAAGGGGAATATATCTGGAAGCCAGCTTCCGATATCATAAGTCTCAACAGCAAAATGGATGTGGTACATACACGTATTTCAGACAATGAAAACAGTAAATGGTATATGTTCCCTTCTTACGCCGAAAAAGATGTATCGGTACCTACTTCTCCCTTCTTCTTTACCAGAATCGACGGGAAAACTGATGTTACTGTCAACTTCAATATCAGCAAGTTGTATCTCACCGTTTCGGGTGAAGTTTTGTATGAGGGTGCTGTAAATATTAATAATGTAAAGGTTAGTCCCGATCATATTACTAATATCATATTAAACTATTCTTCAAAAGATGGTAAACTCTCGTATTCTGTCGACGAAGAAGAGATTCAGCACATTAAATCGCTGTGGAACAGTTCTTACCCAAATGTACCATTCAATTATATAGAGTATAATTGATTTTGCAGCCCGGTATTGAAGTCCGGCATTTAAGCCAGACAAATAAATCTGACACACAGTTTTTTATATGAATTTATTACATGCAAACAAGTATGATTAAAAATAAAACAATTTTAAACGGACTTGCTGCCGTAGTTATGGCAGCTTTCGTACAAGGTTGCTGGCACGAGGACCTGAGCGAGTGTGAAGAGAATGTGGTGAAGCTTACTCTTGGTCTCGAAAGGTTGCCCGGCAGCACAGAGAATCCCGACTTTGCAACCGAAGTGGACAGGGCCAGGTATTTCATATTCAACGACAGTCTGAATACTCTCTCAGCCCATGGAACTGTCGATGTATCCAAAGCTGATGGTCCGGTGTGCGATATGACTGTCCACGACCTGCCACTCGGAAAATATACCATGGTGGTAGTGGCCAACGACAACAAATGGACTACAGAAAATGTCTCTCCTTCAGTACCCGATGAAATTACTGTAGCCAACGGAGAAGGCGGCGAGAAAAGCAGTTACGTGAAGAGATACAGCTTTACACACGAGTGTGAATGCGGATTCAGTGATTATGTAACACTTTACCGTACCGATGCTCTTGTGAAGCTCAGACTCCTGAATATTCCAGAATACATCAAGGGAGGAAACATTACCGTTACCAATGTGGCCGAAACATGCCGACCCGACTCTCTTTTCAGCGGAAAAACTAACATGGATGTCATGTTCGGCAAAGAGGAAGAAAAAGACTGCAACATAGAAAAATGGTTCAGTGTGTTCCCTTCGGCCGACAGCAGCGGAAGCTATGTATGGCTCAACATCAGTGTTGATAATGGTGGTTCACTCGAAACTATACTCGAACGCGTAGGTCACCTGTGGCTGAAAAGAAACAGTATAAACGAAATCATTGTAAACTTCAATTCGGGAAATCCTTTCTCTCCTGAAATAACCATTGAGGTGGACAAGGAATGGGATGGTACCGATGACATTATTTTCGATATATAATTCGATGTATATGAAGTGTATATAAGAAATATATATAAGGAGTATATATAAGATGTACAAATAGTTTATGAACAATATGAAAAATAAAATCCTGAAATATTTTTGTGCTGCGGCATTGGGAGGTTTCCCTTGTGCGGCAGTTGCCGGGTTCGCAACCAACGATTATACCGGCATAGGTACAACCGACAACAGCGGTCTGAAGGAAACTGTCAATATCAGGGGTATAGTGGTCGACAGTGAAGGAAGGGGTATCAGAGGTGCCGTAGTACAGTCACTCACCGGAAAAACATGGACCCGTACTTCCGATGAGGGAACATTCGGTCTTAAGGTTCCCAAGAATTCACGAATCCGTGTTGATGCAGGAAAATGGGGGCGCAAGGAGTTCATCACCGGCAACAAGACATCGTATGTGGTAACTTTCTACGAAGATACTAATTTTGCATACCTCAAAAGTATCCCACATTTCGACGGCAAGGAAGTATTCAAGAATTACCTCAAGCCTCTTAGAGTAAAGATTTACAATGGTGTGATGTATGTAAACACTTCATTCACCATCCCTGTAGAGTTCATGGACAGCGAGAAAAGAATCGTCATGCAGCCTGTGGTTACCCGTCAGGGCGACAACTCGTGTGTGCGTCTCCGCCCGCTGGTATTCGACGGCAAGGATTTCGGTATCCTTCAGCGAAGAGGCCATGAGTGCGGCGATGTGAGAGAACTCAAATACTATTCGAATTATTCTGTGGAAGTAGATGACGACAACCGATTCATGACTTTCCACTATAGCGATTCATGCCGTCTCAATCAGGCCGACGGTACACTCAAGACCTACGGACTCGTTAAGGTTACATCATTCTGCGGAGACGAGATAACCGACTGTGCACGTACCACCATAGGATGCAGCAACCCTCTCCAGATGTTCGACTTCCCGAGTCTTGCGTCTGACCTCGACAACAGTCATGCCCCCAAGCAGGGTAAGGTGAAATTCGAACACCAGGGTTCTATAAAGCTCAATTTCAGAGTTGACGAGTATAAAATCTACATGACCGACGGCAACAATGCTAAGGAACTCAACTCCCTGAGGTCTACTTTGTCTGAAATCGACAAAGACCCTGAAAAGACTCTCGAGACATTCAGTATCTACGGATACACATCACCCGAAGCAACCTACAAGTATAATAAGGAGCTGAGCGGCAAGCGAATGAAATCGGCCCTCGATGCCATCATGGATGGAGCTCCGAAGAAGAAAAGAGAAGGTGTAAGAATGGAATCCGACGGTTTTGTTACTCCTTGGGACTCGGTATCGAATGCTATGAGAATGGCGTGGAAAATAGCAGAGGCCGACGAGCTGGATGAGGTTATCAGAAAATGCAAAGGAAACCACGACTGTATTTCTTCTAAGGTACCACGTATGGGAATTTATAACGAAGTGAAGAAATTCCTTCCACGGTTCAGAAAGGTTCTCTATAAGTATGAATATTCCATATTGCGTACACTTACCGACCAGGAGATTAGAGAAATATACGAAAAGAACCCGGCCGACCTCACTCCAAGCGAACTCTGGCGACACTTCTGTGCACAGGGAAGCATGAGTTTCGACAGGGAAGTAGCTATGCTCAGAGAAATGTTGGGCATTTATCCCGACCTCATGATAGCGGCCAACAGACTTGCTTATCTTATGATACAGAACAATACCCCCGACTGCAATGTTCTGGCCGGATTCATGAACCAGGATGTTCCGGTTGAAGTAAAGATAAACCATATTCTTTCGCTTCTCATGAGCAACCGTACTGAGGAGGCAAGAGTCCTGGCCGACGGTCTTCCTCTCAATACAAGGACTGCCGCCCTGAAATCTGTAATAGGCTGTATCTACGGCAACGAAGCTATGGCAGTGAAAGGACTCGACCAGATGAATGTGTATAACAGAACAGTCATGATGCTTGCACTCGAAAGAAACGAAGACGCCTACACACTGTCGAAACAGATTACAGGCACCGACCCGTACAGCGAATATGTAAAAGCCATGGCAGCCAACAGAATGGGATACACAGACAAGGCTAAGGCACATCTGCAGAAGGCCTTGAAAAGCAATCGTGAGCTTAGCAGAATGGCAGTTATGGACGCAGATGTTTCAAATCTTCTGAGAAAATAAAAACTATGTACTTAAAATTTGGAATATATGATTAGCAATTTGAAATACATTGTAGAGAAATCCCCGTTGAGCAAATGCAGACTCCTCCTTGTAATGCTACTCCTCTCGGTTTCGGGATTCATAAACGGTCTGATGGCCCAGGAAGGCAACGGACTGAAAAGTAAAATAGCCGTGGGCACAAACACACTTTCGTGGCTCACATTAGCCCCAAATGCGGAAATAGATTTCCAAATCAGTTCCAGGCTCACTGTGGGAGCGAATGTTGCATATAAGCCTTGGCATGTACTCGACGACAACAAAAAGATAATGGGTATCAATGTCAATCCCGACATTAAGTACTGGTTCTGCCGTCCTTACTACAAGCACTATCTTGGACTGGCCGCCAATTATGCCGACTATAACGGCGGTCTGAAGGACTACCGTTATCAGGGCCACCTTTGGGGAGGAAGCGTCATCTACGGTTATCAGATGATAATCTCCGAGCACTGGAATCTTGAGTTCAGCCTCGGCATCGGCTATTGCCGCATGAATCATGACAAATATTACCGCGAGGTGTGTGGAGATTATATTGGGCATGAAAAGAGAAACTACTTTGGCCCTACCCGCCTGGGAATATCGTTTGTAAGGGTATTCTAACCGCACTATACACAAAAAAAACGAGGAGTGAATTACGGACCGTGTTGCAGTCCGCATTCACTCCTCAGTTTTTTTCAGCCAAAGCTCTTTTCTATCAAAGCTTTTTTCTGTCAAAATATATCAGCAGAAGCCATTATTCTCCGAATTCCGCCTTCACATCAAAGCACGGACACATCTTTATCCATTCGTGAGGTTCAACCTCACCGTTGCCGTTAAGGTCGGGACTGAAGTCACGATGTCCGGCCACAGTCCTGATATCATACTCCTTCCTCAGAATCTTCACCAGGAACTTCATAGCCTTTTTCTGTTCCTCTGTACGTGTATCCTGAGGATTTCCCTTATCGTCAAGTCCCCCTTCATAACAGATACCTATACTTCCCTCATTATGTCCCTTACAGTGGGCCCCCACAGTTTTTACCGACCTCATCTCACATATCTCACCATCCTTTCGGATATAAAAATGATACCCACAACCATTGAATCCCCTTTTTCGGTGCATCTTTACCAGTTCCAGCGGAGTAAGACTGCTGCTCTTCTTGGTGGCAGAGCAGTGAATAATAATAGTATCTATAAATCTTTCCATAAATTCAGTACATTTCAGTTAGTTAGCGTTATTACATCTGTTTCCATCACAGTCATTACCGTTTCCGTGGCTATTGCCATTCTCTTTATCCTTGTCCTTATAAGCCCCGGTAATCAAGCAGATAAGGCATTTCAGGATTCTTACAATCCACTTTGTAGCCTTCTTCATAACAATAACAGTTATAAAAAACCTTATGAAACCATTGTCATCAAACAGATTCATTATCCTTCTTCACATATTTCTGTTCTACTCTTTCAAACTTCAGAGTTCCGAGCATTGTAGAGAGAGTAGTTCCCGATCTGAAAAGAATCTTGGCCTTGTCAATCAGTCCGTCGTGATAATCTTCGGCCTTCTCGGTTCCCTTGCCGCTAAGGCTCACCTGCAGCGATCCAAGTTCACCCAACCTTACGATTTCGCCATTGGCCAGACAGTCGGCCACCACATCCTCCAGTGCTATCAGCACCGCCAGCACATCGGCCCTTGTCACTGTACACATTTTCTGAATTCTGTCCGACATTTCGCGGATATTGGCTACCCCTCTTGCCTGAGCCTGTGCATAATACTTTCCTTCCATATCCGGCAACTTAGGGTCTTTTCTTTCTACTACTGAATAAGTCAACATTTTGTCCATAAAAAATTTCCTTTCTTTTTAATTAGGTTAATGATTAAATTATAACTTTGTATCATCGAGCCGGCACCGTTGCTTTTCTGATTACGATGCAAAGGTATAGAGTCAGGAAATAGTGCAGTCAGCCTTTGTACACTTACGCCAGGCTTTGTATGGACTAATGTGAATATATACATGAAAATGCAACTGAAAAGACAAGATAAATGAGATTTTTCCGATATTTTTTTGGTTTTTCAGGATATAAATTCTACATTTGTAGAAAATTACAATCTTTATCAGACCTTATATAGAATAAGGTTTTAGGGACTGATAATCATAATCCCTGTTCCTTATTCTATATAAATTCTATAAAATTTTTAAATTTTGTACCGAATATTTTTCAGCTTGTGAAAGTAGAAAATATTAATTTTGCATTGGAACGGGCCGGCAGAAATGCCGGCCCCCTCTTTTTATAAAGAAGATATGATAACTATGATACAGGCAGTCAGGCTGCAATGATCAACATATAGCAATTAACAATCATTACACAAAATAATAAGTGAAAATTCCCCCATATCCGGCCTTTTCATGTCGGATATGGGGGAATTTATCTGTTTCACAATCAATACTGTTTTATATCTGAATATCTTAACACTTCACAATCCATTTCTCCACATTTCTCTTCTCATAGCTGAAGTTCACGCCAATCTTCACCACCTTCCTGCCGTCGCATTCGAAAGGAAGCGCATAGTCTTTGCTCTCTATCTGCTGCATTGCTTCTTCGGCTTATAAATTTACTCCATACTATATGAAAGTTCAATTTCATTATCAAAACTCAAAGGGAGTAAAGTTCTATAGGCAAAATCCATTGCTTTAGTTATTTCTACAGCATTGTTGCGTGGAAAAGCTTCCGACACAACAATATGACAACCTATATTAATTTTATTTTTAAAATCTATTCCTACAGCACTTAAATTTACCTCAAAAAGATTTATTGTTGATTGCAACTGAGAGATAGCCTTATCGTAAGTGTCAGATACAGCCTTATCTGAATTGCCTTCTGCATTTGTCTTGAACTCAATAAAATGAAAATCATCCATGTTAAAGACAGCCCCATCAGCAATCTCCCTGTTTGATATGAGTTTATTGTCAATAGCCAAAAGCACAGCCTCAGAAGATGAAAGATTAATCACTCTACATTTCTTGTCAAAGTTTGCACTATCAACTATTACAGTACATTTACTTTCAGGGTTGTCTTCAATATAGAACTCATTTGCAGTAGTGACAGTAATACAATCCTCTACTTTTTGTTTATATCCCTTGAAAGCATAGCACAGCTTAAGATTCTGAACAGATTTAGGTATTGCCATTACTGATTATCTCTTAACGATTTAATATATAACTTATATAGCTTCCCAAATTCCTGGCCTATTATAGATGAGGTAGTATCCAGATAATTCTGGTCTATTGTATTTGTATTGCCATTCATAATGTCTTTACAATATTCCTTTTCATCACCAAGAGCATAAGCTGCAACTGTTTCCGGAAGAAGGTGAAACTCCTCTGACAATATACTACACACTTCTTCCTTATATTTTTCAATTCCGGCTATTTTCCCTGCTAAAAGCGATATGTTTATAGCCGACAGAAGATATGGACTGTGTGTCGTTATAATACAATTAGAGCCGTGTGCATTATTCTTGCTTACAATGTACCTCAGTGTGTATAACTGATTATCAGGAAAAAGGTTTTGTTCAGGTTCCTCTATTACATATCCGTTGTACACATTTTTGTCAATACAATAATCCAGTACCATCAGCATTGGAAGCAGAGCTTGAGCACCCGATGAACATTCTTTAAGGGGCAAAAGTTTGTCCGTTCCGTTTATTAACATCCCCTCTTTATTACCTTCGCATTTATAAATTATATTTAGTGAAGGTATACTATATACAGGATATTCCTTCTTGGCTTTTTCAAAATAACTAATATAGTTCAACAACTTATCCTGTAATGGAATACCAGCAACTTTTATGCTTGCCCATGTATCAGCGAAAGAAGCTATCAGATTCCTTTCAGCAGGAATATATAGCTTTTCACTCATATTGCTGAAAGCAGACAATACAAGGTTAAACCTATTTTGAATATTCAGATAATTTTCCAGATAAGATTTAAACAGGTCTTGAACCGGTTGCGTATTATTACCCTGTTCATTTTTATTCTGCTGCATTGTAAGATTATTGATTTCGAGAATGTCGGATTTCGAAATCTCAGAAAATTTCTTTGCGCTCTCCTTAAGCCATGAAAAAAAGACGGGCAATAACTCTTCAGGTGTAGTCTTATCCTGATATGATAAAGAAAACTTCTTATCATATACTATGCGTATTCCATCATTCATATATTCAAGATATGTGTCATCATTGAAATAATTATGAATTCCGAACTTTATGAATGCCTCAAGACAAGTTTCATTTTTTTCTGAGAGTACGTACATATACCATAACTTATCTTGAAATATAGAAAGCAGTTTAGCTATCGTACTCTTACCTGTACCTTGTCCTCCTATAAGAACAATAAAAGGTTTCAATTCCACTTTTGCATCCTTTACAGGACCAAAGTTTTTTATTCTCAAATAATTGTTCATGATTTAGTCATTAAGATTTCTTGCTTTACAAAAATATTATAATATTTCAAGTTCCGCAATCTTAAGCCCTTCAAACATTTCCTTCTTACCTAAAAAATAAGTCTCAAGAGTAGAGATCAGCAGACTCTTTCTAACCTGCACACTAATTATATACAAGCTTTATTTAATTTATATCTTAACACTTCACAATCCATTTCTCCACATTTCTCTTCTCATAGCTGAAGTTCACGCCAATCTTCACCACCTTCCTGCCGTCGCATTCGAAAGGAAGCGCATAGTCTTTGCTCTCTATCTGCTGCATTGCTTCTTCGGCTGTTCCGTCAAGTTTGAATTCCATAACATATATATAGTCCTGAGTCTTGACAACCATGTCAATCCTTCCTTCTGATGTATGATACTCTGCATGAGTATAGAACCCCAACAGTTTGAACAGGATAAACATAACATTCTGGTAATGAAGTTCCAGGTCACGGGCCAATTCATAGGGAGTGTCGGCAAAGAAAGTTGTCAGACGTTTCATGAAAGAATCGATGTTACCTGCTCGCACATCTTTTACGAAACTCTTTATCTCAAATCCGGAATTACTATTTTTGAGGGTGGCATAGAATGGGAGTATAAAGTTCATAAAACCTTCTTCCACCTCCTTGTTCGGGAAACCCAATATATAAGTACCAAACTCCTTATCGTATCCTTTGATTGTAAGATAACCACTCTGATAAATCACGGGAATAGGATTCTCTGATGTAGAATCAATGCTTTCAAGCATCATACCGTCTATCTCTATGCCGTCAAGTTCCTCCAGGCTCGACTTGTTCTTTTTAAGAAGTTCAACAAGATAAGTTGGCGTACCTGTCTCGAACCAATAATTACCGAAACTCTTATTAGCAAAAGTATTAAGAATGCTGAATGGATTATAGATATCCACACACCTTTCGTTGAAATGGTATCCGTCGTACAGTTCTTTAAGCTTAGCTTTAGTCTCCTCCTCCGTAAGGCCGTTTTCATCTCCAAGTCGTATTATATCATCCTTAAATACAGAATGAAGCTCATCTTCAGTAATTCCGCAAATTCTTTCATAAGCCCTTAGCTTCGAGATATCCCTAAGATTGTTCAAGTCGCTGAAAACACTAACTTTTCCGAACTTTGTCACACCGGTAAGCAAGGCGAAACGGATATAACGGTCCATTGATTTAAGCGCACCGTAAAAAGCCTTAAGAGTGTTCCTGTATTCATCCTGCAAATCATCGTTACCGATAGCCTGAAGCATAGGCTTGTCATATTCGTCAACTAAGATTACCACCTGCTTTCCGGTCTTCTCAAACGCGCGCCTTATCACATACATGAACCTTTCCTCCGGAGATCTGTCTTTCTTCTCATCACCGTATACAGCCTCCCAAATCTCAAGATGCATGTTCAAAATGTCTAACAATGACGATTTATCCTCATATTTTTTTGTATTCAAGTCCAGATGCAATACCGGATACTCTACCCATTCTGTTTCAAGTTCCGATATCTTCAGACCTTCAAACATTTCCTTCTTGCCCGAGAAATAAGTCTCAAGAGTAGAAATCAGCAGACTTTTTCCGAACCTGCGAGGACGGCTAAGAAAGTAATACATACCATTCTTTACAAGTTCATATATCAAATCGGTCTTATCAATATACAGATAACCACGTTTACGTATTTTCTCAAAATTCTGTATTCCTATAGGGTATTTCATTGTATGTTAATAAATTATATTAATGGCCGTATGTTAATAAAGTATAATAGAGTATATTAATAGCGTATATTAATACGCGCATCTTAATAGTATACCTTAATAGTATACCTTAATATTATACCTTAATCAATTGCATAATAAATCATTGTATATTAATTCATTAAATATTAAATAATAGAATATTAATTCTATATCAATATTATATTTATCGTACACTACTACATGACTACAAAGTTAAGAAAAATCCGGTAATACCACCTCAACATATACAGGAATATATAGTATATATAGAGAAATATATTATATAAATAAGCAGCCAAGTTGTAGAAAATTTATACGTCTGCAATCTTTATTCTAAAATAACCTCACAGAAAGATGCGTAATAGAGTTTTATTAGTTACTTTTGCGGGATTACAAGACACTTAAAATAACTGAAAAAGATAACAAGATAAGAAGAAGTAATAACAACAAAACTTCAAGTAAATAAAGAAATCTGTAAAAAATAAATATTTGATTGTATGGATGTAAAGCAATGCATGGTTGTCGATTTAGAACGCCGTAATGACAAATGTATGTTCATAACAGAACAGGTAACATCAATAAATGAGAATAAAAACGGACTTTGGACTGTACGGTTCTCGTCTTCACCACGCTTATTCAACTACAATCCGTCACGCTTGCTTTATATGACCAATCCCGAAATAATCGATCTTGGCGAAAAAGGATTGTATATCAACAACAAACGTATTAATAACGCATCAGAATTGCTGCGCTTTACAGATGGGCACTACACTTTCTACAGGGTAACATACGATAATGGTTATTATGAAAATCTGGAAGGAAGCGAGGTATATATAACCCGCACTCCAATCGACAAAAACGGAGGCTCTACCTGGGATTATCTTTGTAAGTTAGCAGCTGAAACTGGTCTGACTACAGAAAATGATGATGAAAGTATTCTATCCAAACAATATGAACTGATAGATGTGAAGCGCGACAATGTTCCATTGGCACAATATCTGGGTGACAAGACAAAACTGACTGTTTTTTCCATTCCCAGACAAGTCTATTACCCGTTTGGATGCAATGCCAGCCAAAAAGCGGCCGTAGAAGCTGCATTGACACATCAGGTAAGTATTATTCAGGGACCTCCCGGAACAGGCAAAACACAGACTATACTGAATATCATCGCCAATCTGCTTATGAAAGGTAAAACCGTTTTGGTGGTTTCAAACAATAATTCTGCAGTGGAAAATGTAGCCGAGAAACTGAATGGTGAGGGGTTAGGATTCCTTGTCGCCCAACTGGGTAGCGTACAGAATAAAGAAGCTTTCATAGCCAACCAGCCTGATTATCCCGACATGACGGACTGGATAATTGACGGACTGACAGCTACAAAAAATCTGGCTAAAGACTCTCTTCAGGCCGTTTCACAAGGATTCGACGGACAGCTCAGGCAGGCCAGACTAAAGGCAGAATATGATGCTTTACTGAAAGAATCAATATATAATGAAATGATGGAAGACTGTCATACAGAAAGCGGATGGCTGAATGGCATCCCATCGGTTAAACTTATGAAATTGCTAAACCACTACCGTATAATAATAGAAAGCGGACATAAACCGGGCTTATGGTTTCGTCTTCAGTGGGCCTTTTCATTAGGAGCTAAAATGTTGATGTTTTTCAACAAAAAATCATCGTATATCATAAACAGTCTGGAAGCAGCATACTACTTCGCACGGAAAACTGAAACAGAACAGGAACTGGAATCTATTGCTTCTACGCTCAAGAATATAGATATACAGGAAAACGTAAAGAAACTTCGCTCCTCTTCTATTCAACTGTTGAAAGATGAAATAGCGCGGAGATATAACACCGGCAAAAGAAAAAAATTTACCATCAAGGATATCAAGCCCAAAACAGAAGAGTTCCTGAAAGAATATCCTGTTGTACTTAGCACCACCTATTCTGCCAAGAGTTGCATCAGTAAAGATATGGTATTCGACTATGTGATTATGGATGAAGCCTCACAAGTGGATATCAAGACAGGAGCTTTGGCCTTGTCGTGTGCAATGAATGCCGTGATTGTGGGCGATGACAAACAGTTGCCCAATGTGGTAAGCCGTGAAGAAGAACTTGCATTGAGGGCAATCCAGACGACCTATCAGGTAGACGACCGCTATAATGCCGTTACACACAGTTTTCTGCAATCGTGCGCAGAAATATTCCAGAATGCGCCTGTTACACTGCTCAGAGAGCATTATCGTTGCCATCCTAAAATAATAGAATTCTGCAACCAGCGTTTCTACAACGGCGAACTAATTGCCATGACCACCGACAAAGAAGAACCAGATGTACTACAAGTAATCCAGACTGTACCGGGAAACCATGCCAGGGGACATTTCAACCAAAGAGAAATAGATGTGATTACCCAGGAAATATTACCTCAATGCAAAGATTCTGAAAGTGTTGGTATCATAACTCCTTACCGGGCACAAGCAGAAGCAATCAACCAGGCCGTCGGCAAAGAGATAGCCAGTACTGTACATAAGTATCAGGGACGGGAATGTGACACTATCATCATGAGTATGGTAGACAACTCTCCTACCGTATTTTCCGATGATGCAAATCTGCTCAATGTTGCCATTTCGCGTGCAAAGACCAGATTATGTCTCGTAACTAACGGAAACGATATGCCAGACGACTCAAATCTAAGTCAGCTCATAAGCTACATTAAGTATAATAATTTTGAAGTAAAGTCCAGTAAGCTGCACTCTGTTTTCGATTTGCTCTACCAGCAATATACGGCAGAAAGATTGGCTTACGAAGCAGCCCATCCTGCCGTGTCAGAACATTTGTCGGAAAATCTGATCTACGACATCCTGTCAAACACTATTACTGAAGCGGAATTAACCAATACGGGAGTGCTTTGTCATTATCCGTTGTCCAGGCTTATTGCCGACTGGGAACAACTGGATGAAAAGGAGAAAGCATTTGCAGAAAGTCCGTTCTCGCACGTGGATTTCCTGTTCTACAACACCCTCACCAAACAACCGCTCTGTGCTATAGAAGTCGACGGATGGCATTTCCACAAAAAGAACGACACACAACTATCGCGTGATGCTTTAAAGAATCAAATCTTCGCAAAGTTTGGTTTTCGTCTGCTCCGAATTTCCACAACAGATACAGTAAACCATGAAACAATCAAAAAATCACTAATGGAAATACTTCAAAGTCAAGACAATCTCACACAAATATAAATTTGCCATTTTCTCATCTCCGATAATCCGATAATAAGCAACAGATGGAATTGCAAACTATAATGCAATTTCCTGATACTATCCAGTAAGAAATAAAGCATATAAGGATAAATATATTATAAATACAAATAACCGATAAAACAGAGACGGGCACACCTTCACAAGTACGCCCGTCTACAATTACCGAAAAATTAAGTTTACCAATTATATAAAAATGCATTTCCATCAATACGGCTCCCCCAAATACTTCACTATGAGAGCCACCTCAGGCTTTAGCAGATGTTGCCTGTGCTTGTCGTAACCTATGCTGAGAAGATCGGACATAAGACAACTGTTTCTTACCAGCCATCTTCTGAAACACCTGATGGCAGTCTCCTTCGAAGCCATGGGAAAATACATCATAGCCAGTTCATTCTTTCTGTACACGCGAATCTGAAAGTTTATGCAGTCATTTGCTATATCGTTTTTTATTTCTTCCATAATATTAAGTTTTTTATACTTCAAATCTAAAATCTTATTTATCGACTCTTGCTTCTCGTTTTTCCTTAAGTTTTCCTTAAATTATTCTTAAACTTTCCTTAAGTTTTCCTTAAGTTTTTCCTTATATTTCTCTCTCTTTTTTACTCCGTAAAGTTACAGCTTTTTTATCTGAAATCCAAACATTTTACAAGGTATTTATAAGATATTTTCAAAATATTTATAATATATTTTTACCGATAAAACATTACATTATCCTTACATACGAAGCCTGTTTGAGTTTCCTTTCTATTTCCTTTGCGGGAGTGAAGACAATACTCCTTCTGGTTATCATACTGTGGGAAAATTCTTCGGGCGACGATGCTGGCATGCTACCGAGACTCACCCTGATGAAACCCAGTCCGAAAAGCTGTACCGTGTAGCCGTCGCTCAGGAAAGACGCGGCTGCACCTGCCACTGCACGAAGCACTTCCTTAACCATGTCACCAGAAATGCGGTACTGCGACTGCACCCTCCTGACAATCTCATCAGTACTGATTTCGTTTCTTGCCTTAGCCTGGGCATAATACTTGACATTCGCTGTGGCCCTTCCTTCTCCGGGCCTGATCTTGGGAACCACCACGTAAGTGATTCCATTCTTCAACCGTGTTATTTTCATAACCCTCATTTAATTTATTGGTGAATACTATAAATATAAATTACTTATATAAATGTGTGATATTTTTATTAATGTGAATTATTATTCTTATCAACCACACTGCAAAGGTAAGCGCTCTTACCAACACACGGTCGGGTTTTGTACACTTTTGAGTGTTTTTGTATAGATTTATGGTAATTGGTTGTTCTTGATAAAAGGCGGAGACGCCACAATTAAAACGAAAGCAATCCTTAGATAAAAATTAAGGTCGTTTTATGCGGGGATTGCCCATGCCCCGCAACACACATCATGAGTATATCAGTTCCTGCTTTTTCCTCTTCTTCTCTTCCTTCTCGTACACCAGTTCGGAGGCCTCGCATTCCACCACACGCGTGTAACTGCCGTTATGTCTGAAATACACCTTTCCAATCCCCCCGTTTCTCTGCTTCGCTATCTTTATCACACCCACATGCTCCAGACCGTCGCCTGCAGCCGGTGCCAAACTTCCGTCAGCTGCCGGAGCCAGATTCACCTTCAGTCCTTCCTCCTTCATCACTATCATCACCATATCGGCATCCTGCTCTATACTGCCGCTATCCTTAAGATTACTCATAGTAGGTCCCGACTTGCAGGTTCTGTCCTCCGCACTGCGGTTGAGCTGCCCCAACAGAATCACCGGACACCCTAATTCCTTGGCCAGAAGTTTCAGCTTACGTGTACACTCTCCAATCTCCGCCGCCCTATTGTCTATGGTGCGCGAAGAAGAAAGCAGCTGCACATAGTCCAAAGCCAGCAGATCTATCTTTTTCTCCTTATTATAATCCTTCACTCGCAAACATATAGAATCGATATTCGAGTCCGACGAATCATCCACTACAAGAGGCAGATTTTTGAGCTTATCCTTAAGAGCCACCACTTCCGCCATCTCACTTTCGGAAAAAGAGCCATGCTTAAGCTTCCCGATATCCACAGTACCCTCACCAGCAAGGATACGTTCACCCAGTTCGCGGTGCCCCATCTCCAGACTCACCACATAAGTACGCCTGCCCTGCTTCACAGCCTCACGCGCAAAGAAAAGCAACATAGCAGTCTTACCCTCACCCGGACGCCCCGCAAGCACATACAAGCGTCCCGGCTGCCATCCGCTGTCCGACATATCAAGACTCTTCAGTCCCGTAGCGATGCCGCACACCTCACCCTCCTTACGGTTCATTCTCCCGAAAATCTCATTCCAGGTATTCTCCATAATATCATCCATCTCATGAGTAAAAGAAACATTGTCCATAAATAAAAAAGTCTAAGTTTAGTAAATAAAGAAAATAAATAAAACTGTTAGGGAAAAGAGATAAATCAAAAGATGAAACATCTGTCTTTAAGATAATTCACGGCCTTCTTGGCAAACCTTATATCACGTAGCGACTCCACATACTGCTCCACATTCATATATGCAAGCTTTCGGCTTTCGATATCCAGCTTATGCCACTCTATGCAAGCCAGGTTCTTGTCTTCCCTGCCCACATCCTTCAGATTCTCATGATAATTTTCCCAGAAGATTTCGAAGTTCTTCATGTCATCGAATTCAGGAGCAGCGGCAGCCTTCTTTCCGGCCGACTTCTTTTTCGGCTGTCCCGCCATACACAACTCATCATAATTGATAAAGTGCATCACACTCACCTTACCCCTCTTCTCGATACTAACCTGCTTATGCTCCACAAGTTTCTTTATGAAATCACTCATATACCTTTCACTGTGACCACATTCGGCGGCCAGTCCCTTCACGGTAAACACCATATCACCACGTTTCAGTCCCAACTTCTCATTGTCGGCCCACAGAGCCTTGAACACTAAAAAATAAAACATCACCCTCACATCATCCTTCACGGTACGTTTCTTCGAAAAGATAGCATCAAGAATATACCTCGGTACAGCCATGAACCCTGCCGGTTCGTTTTCAATAATAAGATTTTTTGTTCGCATAAAAAGTAAAATGATTAAATATTAAAAAAACCGCCACAAACAGCGGAAAACTGCCTAACACACCAACATTCCAGCACCAGTACCGCGAGTAATCCTAAAGTCAGTCATAAGTCAGAGGTAAAAGTCCTGTTTTTCAAGCATTTGTCCTTTTTTGGTCAGTCATAAGTCATTTATATGTCATATATATTGACAAAATACACATTATATATAATATAAATAATAAATAAAACTACTATAGTGAAATATCTTTTTGAAGAGAATATCACAGAATAAACGCCTTTATGTTTTTCTACGCTGCAAAGATAAGACAAATATTTTGTCCGTACAATAACACTTTAATACACCGATGTACACCTTTTAATTTCTTTCACAATTCACAAACGAAACCGAATTTTCAAGACATATACCGACTTTTGTAACATGTTTGTAACAATAATGCCTTTTCAAGTTATACATTATACTTTTACCTATATATTCTGATAATAATTTATAAATATACTGATAATATGTCATAAGTCAATTCCGGCCGACAGAAGAGAAATAAACCTAAAAATATTACATATAGGACAGTTGTATTTCACATAAATACAAAATTATTATTGATATTTATCAAATAATACAGTTTTTTACACTTTAGCACTATGACAAATAATATAAAAATAAACAAATTAGCAACAAAGACTAAACAAAACATACTCATAAATCGTTATATAGAAGTTCACGTACAATACTAAAACAGAATCATGTACAATCTTTTTTATTATATAAACAATAATAGTTTTATCTATCACATGGAGCTATTTTAATGTGACAGGTAACAGCGAAGCACATCCAAAACATAACATATAAATTATGAAAACAATTAAAAAAACTAAACAGACTCTTTCAATCCCAAACTTTATTATGGGAGAAATATCTTGTACTGCAAGTAAGAAAACACAGTACAAGCAAAACAACACAATAAACTATGCCAAACAACAATACCGTAAGCTCGGTATAATCCTCCCTTTTTTCGGTATAATGAATACCACAGGCATAAAATCTCCATGTATTAGCCAATACTGCATTAGTTTCATTAATTTGATTATTATAAAAATTCAGGCACAGGTATATTAGTAAGACTACAGATGTATATAAAACATTAATTAAATCAGGGCAACATACAAGGTATATAGAATTACACCTATTAAAGAAAAATATATAATAATAGTTTTAATGTAAAAATCAACTTAAATAATTAAAACATGCGAATTAATGAATCTAATTATGGGGCTATATCGAAAATTATCATAATTATATTTGAATTTATAGCCATGAATTACCTTTTCCACAGACTAATTACCCATGGAGGACTTCATGCTGGAGATCCTACCACTATACTTCAACTGCACATTACTTCTACCTTATGCTACTTTATAGCTGTAAGTCAGGGTGGTATATCATTCTATAAAAGAACCATCAAGTCATATCATATCGCTAACAATATCAGCCGTACATCGATTCTGTACGCAATATACACCACTGCCGTTTTTGCATTATATGGTAAAGTAGAAATTAAAGATAAGTTATACTTTCTTTACCTCCTCAGCATATTCGTGAGTTTTGCTATAATAAGATGCTCCCTTCACAGCTATATTAAGAGACAGCGCAGTAAAGGAAGAAATCTAAGATATTGCGTTATAGTAGGATCTTCAAGTAACTGTATAGAACTATACAATGAACTTACAAGGGACATTTCCATGGGGTCTGAAGTTGTAGGTTACTTCGATCACAAGCCCTCATCTAAGTACCCTGAACAATGTCCATATTTAGGAAAACCCCAAGCTGTTACAGAATGGCTAAAAAATAACAGACACGCCCAGTATCTATTCTGTAGTCTACCATCGGCCGAAAAAAACATTATAGTACCAATAATAAAGTATTGTGAAAATAATCTGGTACATTTCTATAGTTTACCTAACCTGCACAACTACCTACATAACAGTGTATTTTTGGGCATGGTAGGTCCTGTACCTTATCTAAGCCTCATAAAGAATCCTCTTAGTGAGATGAACAACATCATAATGAAGCGAGCTTTTGACATAGTATTTTCATTACTATTTCTGTGTACTCTTTTTCCGATAGTACTGATAATAGTTACCATTATTACAAAAATTACTATGCCAGGGCCCGTATTCTTCAAGCAAAAAAGAAGTGGACTTAACGATAAAGAGTTTTACTGCTACAAGTTCCGCAGCATGAAAGTAAACGCAGAAGCCGACAGTCTTCAAGCAACAAAAAACGATCCACGTAAAACTTGGTGGGGTAATATAATGCGCAAGACCAGCATAGACGAACTTCCGCAATTTTATAATGTACTTAAGGGTGACATGAGTGTAGTTGGACCGCGTCCGCACATGTTAAAACACACTGAAGAATACTCTAAACTTATAAATAAATACATGATACGCCACTATGTAAAACCAGGTATAACAGGCTGGAGCCAAGTAAAAGGTTTCCGCGGTGAAACAAAGGAACTGAAAGATATGGAGGGCCGTATAATAGGCGATATATATTACATAGAAAACTGGTCATTCTGGCTTGACATATACATAATATACAAGACAGTAACAAATGTTTTCCAAGGAGAAAAAAATGCTTATTAATATACTATTTACGATTAAAAAACAATAAATATTAATAAAGTTTAGTTCTCTATTGAACAAAACATAGCTATAAATCGTTATTACATAAGTTCGACAACGAATTGACAACAATATTTTGTATATTACATATTATAAAAATTATATTATAAATAAGAAAGCTTACCTACACAGGATAGACTTCCTGTGACAGGTAACGGCGAAGCGCACCCAAAACAGAACAAAAACTTATGAAAACAATCAAGAAAGTTACAATGACACTTACTGTTGCTGCTCTTATTATTGGAGGAAGCTCTTGCTCTTCTTACAAGAAAGCACAGTATATGCAAAATCATCAAGTTTATAACCTAGAAGCAAAGCCACAGCTTTATGATTTCCGCATAATGCCAAAAGATGAGCTTACCATACTTGTAAGTACATCCGACCCTGAAGCTTCGGCACCTTTCTACAGAAAGATAGGACAGACCAAAGGACAGATGCAGAACAATCAGGTTGGTATGAACGATGCCAAGCTACTTGTATATCTTGTAGACAATAACGGATATATTGACTTCCCTATCCTCGGCATGCTAAAGGTACAAGGTATGACAACACGAGAATGCGAAGGTATGATACGCGAACACCTTAAAGGTTACCTTAACGAAGAGCCTAACGTATCAGTGCGCTCAAACAACTATAAGTTTAGTGTACTTGGCGAAGTGGGACGCCCTGGAACATATACTTCAGAAAACGAGAAGATGACTATATTCGAGGCACTTGCCCTTGCAGGCGACATGACACTGTTCTCCGTGCGCGATGAGGTAAAACTTATGCGCGAGGACGAGAACGGCAAGCGCACCGTATACGAACTTGACCTTACAAGGGCAGACGTGGCAAACTCCCCTTATTTCTATATCCAACAGAACGATGTAATCTATGTTAAGCCTACCAAGGCAAAGGTACGCACCAATACATTCAACAGCAATTCATCTATGTGGATAACCATACTCAGTGTGGTAACATCTGTAACATCATTAGTATTAGCACTTACAAAATAATAAACCATAAATAACATGTCTCAGGAACCAATAAACAATCCATTTTTTGAGGAAGAAGAAAAGCCTATAAACTGGAAGGCTGTGATAATGGAATACCTTATCTACTGGCCTTATATACTTTTGTTTGTGATACTATGCCTATGCGGTGCATACGCATATCTGCGCTATCAGGCGCCACAATACAACGTGAATGCCACTGTACTGATAAAGCAGGGAGACAAGAGCAAGAACTCTACTGCCATGAATGCCCTTTCTACCATGCAGGACTTGGGAACAATATCTATGGCAAACAATTTCGACAATGAGCTTGAGATACTGCGTTCGCGCACCCTTATTAAGAAGGTGGTAAATAATCTTGCACTGAATATCAACTATTATTCAAAGGGAAACTTCTCATACGACAAGAATCTATACCGTTCCACTCCTGTAAAGGTATGGATGGCACCAGATGAGGCGGACCGCCTTCCATCGAGAGTAAATATGTCTATTGCTCTTAACCCGGACGGCAAATTCACAGCCACAGCACAGTACACCATAAACGGCAAAGAGCAGCAGGAAACCAAGTCTTTCGACAAGATGCCGTCTCTTATGATTACCAAGGTGGGAACAATCAGTTTCAGTGCACCTACAGATTCTGTAAAAAGCAAAATAACAGAGCCTCAGACTATATTGGTAACTATTGATAATCCTACAGGAACAGCTGCCGGATGCAAGGCACGCCTTTCAGCTGAGGCTACAAGCAAGTTCACTTCTATAGTAGCCCTGAACTACATTGATACAAATGTACAGCGCGGCATAGACTTTATCAATACTTTGGTAAGTCTGTATAACAGTGATGCAAACGATGACAAGAATGAAGTAGCGACACGTACGGCAGAGTTTATCAATGCCCGTATTGAAATAATAAACAGCGAACTTGGCACAACAGAAAGCGAGCTCGCTGAATACAAGCAGAAAGCAGGTATTACAGATGTAACATCTGATGCCCAACTTGCGATGCAGGGAAGTGCAGAATACAATAACCGCCGTGCAGAAAACTCTACACAGATCCGCTTAGTGGAATTCCTTAGCCAGTATATCAATGATCCGGCAAACCGCTATGAAGTTATCCCGGCCAATGTAGGAATTACAGACGCTACACTTACTACAGCTATTTCACAGTATAATGAAATGCTTATAGAACGCAAGCGTTTGCTACGTACATCAAACGAAAAGAACCCTGCAGTCATTAATCTTGATACATCAATAGCAGCCACACGCAAGAGTGTGATTACAGCTGTAGAAAGTGTGCATAAGGCATTGCTTATTACACGCTCAAATCTTGATATAGAAGCACGCAAATACGAATCACGTATCAGCAACGCCCCTATTCAGGAAAAGGAACTTATCAGTATATCACGCCAGCAGGAAATCAAGGCAAATCTTTATCTAATGCTCCTTCAGAAACGTGAGGAGAATGCCATTACTCTTGCTGCAACTGCAAACAACGGCCGAATTATTGAAGAACCATTATATGGAGGTCAGACTGGGCCAAAAAGCAAACAGATTTATATGATAGCCTTTGTTCTAGGACTTGCATTCCCTATTGGAACAATATACCTTATCCGTATGCTACGTTTCAAGATTGAAGGAAGAGCTGATGTAGAAAAAATTACTAATATATCAGTAATAGGTGACATACCTGCCGTGGAAACAAAGGGAGACAAAAAGGCCGGCATCGTTGTTCATGAAAATGCAAACGGTCTGATGGAAGAGGTATTCCGTGGAGTACGTACTAATGTCCAGTATATGCTTCAAGAAGGCCAGAAAGTAGTTCTTGTTACATCTACCACTTCAGGCGAAGGTAAGAGTTTTATAGCAGGAAATCTTGCGGTAAGTTTTGCCCTTATGGGTATGAAGACTCTTATCATGGGTATGGATATCCGTAAACCGGGACTGAACAAGATATTCAATATACCACGCAAGCAGGAAGGTATTACACAGTATCTATCAGCACCAAGCACAACAGACCTCCTTTCATTGTGCCAGAAATCAGATATTTCAGATAATCTGTATATCATTCCTGGTGGTGTAGTCCCTCCTAATCCAACAGAACTTGTAGCTCGCAAAACACTCGATAAAGCTATGGAAATCCTTAAGGAGAAATTCGACTATATCATTATGGATACGGCCCCTATCGGAATGGTGACAGATACTCAACTTATTTCACGTGTAGCCGATATGAGTATCTATGTATGTAGAGCCGATTATACTCATAAGAGTGAGTTTGAGCTTGTAAATGAACTTAAGACTACCAACAAACTTCCTAACATGAGTATAGCCATAAATGGTATTGATATGTCAAAACGCCGTAACGGATACTACTATGGATACGGGAAGTATGGGAAGTATGGAAAATACGGTTATGGTAAAAAGTATGGATATAATTATGGATATGGTTATGGAATTAAAGAAAAATAGGTTGAACAAAATTTATTTATAATTTGTGTTATTATAAAAAATGAGTCTATTATGATTACATTATTATGCTTATTTCAAAACCTATCAAATAGACTCATTTATAAAATAATTTAATCATTATACTTATCTAAATTTATTATAAATAAAAAAACGTATCTAAATATAAAGTAGAATAATATTAAATAAGTAAAGTCATTATTTAAATATACTATTATATACAAACTTATGCATAAACATAATAATCAAATATAATTTTTTTACCATGTAGTAATAAATATTAGAATAATATATATAAGTATATCTTAGAAAAAAAATTAAGTAAAGCCTACATTATAACCATAGAAGTATGATTTAAAACAGTTTATAAAAAAAATACAATCTATCATTAAATTACTTAAAAACATTTTAACACATAACATCAACGCAAGTAAAATTGAATATAAATGAATTCTCAGGTTTTTAAAATATATAAAAATAGTTTATATATTTATGGTAATACTGCATTCTCAATGTTAGTATCACTATTGAGCACAAGGCTTATATTAAGCGCTTTAGGAAGTTCTGATTTTGGTATTTTTTGTATAGTAGGAGGAGCTATAGGTATGCTTGGGTTTATAAATGGTGCTATGGCAGGAGCAACTCAACGTTTTATAAACTATGCAGAAGGTGCGGGCGAAGAATTAGAAAAAAAGAAAATAGTAAATGCAAGTATTTCGATTCATTTATGTATTTCAATAATTGCATTAATTGTATTTGAGATAGCATACTATTTTTTCTTTAATGGAATATTGAATATTTCAGAAGAAAGAATTAATGCTGCAAAAATTATTTATCAATTTACAATCATATCAACAATATTAACTATACAAACAACTCCATATAATGCTTTAATTAATGCACATGAAAATTTAAAATACTACTCAATTGTAGGTTGTGTATTTACTTTGATAAAACTTTTGATTGCTATAATTATTGTATATGCAATGACAGATAAACTAATATTATATGGTTTATTAATCACTATTTCTTCCGCTTTAAATATAATAATAGTTAGAATTTATTGCCATAAAAAATACTCAGAATGCGTATTTGCACCAATAAAGTATTTTGATATAAATATTATAAAAAGAATGTTTTCTTTTGCTGGATGTACTTTAATGACAACTGCTACATCGATGTTTTCCGTTTATGGAGGAAATATAGTAATAAACAATTTTTTTGGTACTTCTATTAATGCAGCACAGGGAGTTGCAAGTCAAATATCTGGTCAACTTATGGTATTTTCAAATAATATGTTAATGGCTGTCAATCCTGTCATTGGGAAAAAAGCAGGTGCAAAAGATTATAGTTCTATGATGAGATATGCAATTACAAGCAGTAAAATTTCATACTTAATTCTTGCTTTTTTTGCAATTCCTTTTATAATTGAAGCAGATTGGATCATGAACTTCTGGTTAAAAGAAATTCCAGAATGGGCTGTTCTTTTTTTTAAACTTGAAATCAGCAGACGTCTTCTTGAACAATTAATTACTGGTATAAAGAATGCAATAGTAGCAGATGGTAATATAAAAAAACTTTCAAAAGATCAAAGTATTATTTATTTATTACCACTACCTATTACTTATATTTTATTTTATTATGGTTTACAGCCTTATTGGTTATATATTACCTGGATTATTTTCATGAATTTTATAGCTGGGTATAATATTATCAAACATGCAAAAAGATACTGTAATTTAAATGTAAAAAATTTCTTTAAAACTCTAGTAATAAAATGTATTGTAAGCACTATAATAATTTCACTTATAGGATACTTACCACATTTTTTTATTGCACAAAGTTTTTTTAGAGTAATTATTGTCGGATTTATTACTACTTGTATTTATATTCTAATAACATGGAATTATTGTTTATCTGAGAAAGAGAAAGATATAATACAAAGTGTTTTCATTACACTCAAGGGAAAAATAAAATTAAATTAACTTCATCTATAATAGATAATTATGCAAATTTAGTACACTAAATATGAGTAAAATTATCAACAATAAATATTGGCATTATTTACTAATATATACTGCAATTTCGTTTGGTGGTATGGCTTTACCTGTTTTTGTTGGAAGGGAACTATTTATCCTAATAACAACTACTATTGGCATATATTATTGTATTATTAATAATGCTTTTGAAAGAAATAAACTAATACAATTCGTTATTATATTTACATTATCTTTATTAATTCCATTCTTAGCTTCAGACTTAAGTATTGGAAGTCTTTTATCCATATCTGGATGTCTATTCTTTTCGTATTCAGTAATTATATGCAATAAAAATTTATTTTTAAAAAGATTTTTAAATGTAGTATTGTTTATTTCAATAATTAGCTTAATCTTATTCAGTCTTACCCGTATATTTGGGGTAGGATTATTTAGTCCATTATTCCCATATCTAACAAAAGTCGATAGTAACACTTTAGAAAGTGGAGTCTATAGTTATGGTGGATTTATTTATAGATGGACGACAGTTCATGAACTTAGGAATTGTGGTCCATTTGGAGAACCTGGACAATTTCAAGGAGTAATTTCTGTTGCCTTATATTTTTCCCTTTTTAAACAGCATTGTTTTAAAAGTATCAAGGAAAGGAAAATATTCATTTTAATATATACACTTACAATGCTTACGACTTTATCAACCAATGGTTATATAGCTATTTCTATACTATACATAAGTTACTTATTTTGTATAAAAGATGATATAATAATCACGAAATTTATAAAGCGTTTATTGTTATTTACTATACTTATATTCATATTCACAGATATAGGAAAAGATTTTATTAAAATTGCTATTTATGATAAGTTTTTTGATAATGGGAATTTTTCTCTAACCTCAAATACTACAGGAGGAAGAACAAAAGGAATTATAGAAATAATAGAATATATTTCAAATAATCCATCTGTATTAATTGGTATCGGTTATGATAATTTAGAGAATTTAAAATTTGATACTGTATCAGGTTTGCCTAAATTAATAATAGCTATTGGACTTATACCAATGTTTGTTTTATTAAAAGGTATAATTCATTTATCTTATAAATATGCTCAATATAAATATGAATATATTACAATATTACTATTATTTATATCAATGGGATTAGGACAACCACATATAATGAATCCTTCTATTTTCTTTATGATTTTTTACAATGCATTAGCATATAAAAAAAATTATTATCTAAAATTATAATAAACATGAGAATTCTTTGGTTAGCAACTTGTGATTCTTTCTACGAATTTATTAAATTAAAATCTAACAAGTGTAATACAAATGATGGAGGATGGTATTTGGGGCTTCACCAAGCTTTGCTAAAATATGGAGATCAAAATGACATAGAATTAGGTGTTGCCTTTACATGTAATAAGCAGATTCCTTTTAAAACTTGTATTGAAAATTGTACATATTATCCACTTATTAGACCTAAGCAGTCTATTATAAAAAAGCTCATACATTATCTCACCCATAGAATTGATACTAAGGACTTGTGGTCTGAAAATATAGATAAGATAATCGATGATTTTAAACCAGATTTAATACATTATTTTGGCATAGAAAGTCAAATGGCATACTATCTTAAAAAAAGTAGCATTCCTTCAATAATAAATTTATTAGGAGTATTAAATCCATGTCAAAATGCTTTTTTCCCAAATGGAATGAATGAATTAAGCATAAAGAAATATAACAAAACTTTTAGGGAGCTTTTTCTTAATAATCAATATCGATATTCATATAGGAATATGACAGTACGTGCTATAAAAGAAAAAGAATTATTTACTTATTGTAAAAATATTGCAGGAAGAACATGGTGGGATAAAGCAATATCAAACTTATATGCGCCACAAGCTAATTATTTCATAATAAACGAAATATTAAGGCCAATATTTTATAAATCAGTTAAATGGGAGAGAACTAAAAGAGAAAGAATAGAAATTGTAAGTACTATTTCGGAAAATATTTATAAAGGTTATGATCTTATATTAAAATCTGCTTCCATATTGAATAGTATGAATATTAAATTCAAATGGAAAGTTATTGGTATCTCAGAAGATAGTAATTTTGCCATTTTCTTTGAGAAACATTATAATTTATCCCCAACAAAGCTTAATATATCTTTATTAGGTAGAATGGACGCTGAACAAATTCAAAAGACTCTGTTAGAATCAGATTTATACATCCATCCATCATATATAGATAATAGTCCTAATAGTGTATGCGAAGCACAATATATAGGTATTCCAGTAATAGCTTGTTATGTAGGTGGTATACCATCATTAATAGAACATGGTATTAATGGATGGCTGATTCCAACTAATGCACCTCACGAAATTGCATTTTATGTTAAAAACTATAATAACCTTCCTATAGAAGAAATCTCTAAGAATGAGATTAAAACTGCCGAGAAACGTCACAATATACAAAGCATTTATAATGAAACAATCAACTGTTACTATAGCATATTAGAAAAAGCAAAAATATGATTACAAAATCAAAGTTGAATGACTATACTGATAAATTATTTTATCAAGCTTCAAATTTTGGGATTAAAACAGCATATAAATTAACCATTAAGCCATTACTTAGGCATTATATTATAAATCATGCAAAAGGAGATAGGCTTGACTTGGAATATAATGCCTTAAAAGCTTATCTGATAGAAATAATAAGTCCAATAATACAAAAATATTCAATTTCAACTGAACATTTTGATACGATTAAAACCAACGATATAATATGGGTTTGTTGGTGGCAGGGAGAAAAAGAAATGCCTATTATTGTAAAAAAATGTTACAAACTACTGCATAAACACTCAAATGGTCGTCCTATAATTCTTATTTCTCAAGATAATTTTGAGCGATACATTACTTTACCATCCCATATAATAGAACTTTTTAAAGCTAAATTAATACCAATACAACAATTTAGTGACATCATAAGGATGTATCTTATCAGTCACCATGGTGGAATATGGATTGATGCAACATATTGGATTACAAAAGATATTAATATACCTAATGATTTTCCATTTTTTTCTATTAAGACTGGTAACATTTACGACCCATTTATATCTAGAGGTAAGTGGTCAATAAATTTACTTGGCGGTACTAGAAACTCCAAATTATTTTGTTTTATATATGATTCGTTAATCGAATACTGGCGAAATAGGAAATATGTTATAGATTATTTTTTAACAGATTGTTTAATTCAAATCGCATATGAAAATTTTTCTGATATTAAATATATAATTGACACATACACGTTAGTTTACCCAAATATCTTCAATTTTGATATAAATCAAAGATATAACAAAAATATTGTTGATAAATTAATTCAAAATAATGCTTTTATAAAACTAAGTTGGAAAAAAGAATATCTAACACATGATACCAATAATAATCTTTCAATTTATGGCTATTTCTTAAATTTATAAACATATGAAAATCTTAATCAATTATGCAGATCTTAAATATCAACCTTCAAGAAGGTGGAATTCATTAACTGGTAAATATATAGCAAAATTTGATAAAATATTTTCATTTAGTCCAATAGACATATCTCAAGAATTTAGAGAAAAACATATTGATATATTAAGTATAAAACGTGGCAATGGACTTTGGTTATGGAAGCCATATCTTGTAAATAAAGTAATGGAACACTGTAAAGATGGTGATATTCTATTTTATTGTGATAGCGGTTCTTTTTTTTTACGCAAACCTACATATGTATTTAATAACTTGACTGAAAAAGACCCTATGTTTTGCTGTGATATTCCTTTATTTGAATCTTGCTTTACCAAACCTATTTGTTTCAAGAAAATGGACTGCAATAAATCATATATTATTGATACTAATCAAATAATTGCAACATATTTTGGTATTTATGTATGTAACAAAACTAGAAAATTCGTAAAGGAATGGTTAGAATATTGTTGTGATTTTAAATTAATGTGTCCTGAAGGAAGTATTAATAATCTTTGTGAGAATAAAGGTTATAATTTTGTAGCTCACAGAGAAGATCAATCCATTTTCAGTTTATTATGTAAAAAATATAATTTTGCACCTCATAGAGATATCTCTCAGAGAGGAAAAGAACCAATGTCATATTTCAATCCCTATTATGCATATAAAGAACCTAAACACGAAAATGATAAGGATTGCAAAACTATTATTTACTTACATAAATCACCCAATATAGGTTTATATTTTTTCATAAAAAACATACTTAAGTTTTTCCGCAAAAAACTTAATAACAAGAACTTACATTAATTTTATGATAATGGATATAAAGAAACAAAATGAATTAATTTCGATCATAGTACCAATATATAATGTTGAGAAATATATTGATAAATGCATTGAATCAATTGTAAATCAAACCTATAAAAATATAGAAGTTTTATTAATTGATGATGGTTCAACCGATAACTCCGGAAATATTTGTAAAAAATGGATTAATAAAGATAATAGAATCAAATATTATCACCAAAATAACAGCGGTGTTTGCTCTGCAAGAAATAAAGGATTAAACGAAGCTAATGGTAAATACATCGGATTTGTAGATGCTGATGATTGGATTTCACCAACAATGTATGAGTCTCTTTATTCATTACTGATAAATTATCAATGTAATCTATCAATATGCAGTAGAATAAGAATTATTGAAGACAAACAAATTACATATCCAAATACAGGTATCCATTATTTTGAAGATGGAAAAGTTGATATGAGAATGTTAGCATGTAAATATGATTTAAATATTTGCATGAATAAGCTTTATAAAAAAGAAATCTTTAATGAGTTAAGGTTTCCTACAAATATGACTTATGGTGAAGATTTATATATTGTTCCTGAAATTCTATCTAGAGCTAATAAAATTGTATATACATCCAATGGATTATATTATTATTTAGAGCGAAATAATTCAGCTTCATTTTCTTTTAATGAATTAAAAGCCTTAAATGATATAGAAGCTAAGGAAAAATTTCTTTCATATCTAAAAAACAATAATGTTAATTACAATACTGCTTTCAATTGGTTATTTGGGGCTTATACAAAAGGTTATTTTTATATAAAAGATAAAAATAAATTAAACAGTAAATATAAATCTTTTATTAAAAGAAATTTTTTTGACTGTTGCATTAAGTTTAAATGTATTCTCTTTTTATTATCACCAAATTTATATTTTTATTTTAAAAAATATGCAAAGCATAGCAATTCTACTTACAGTATATAATCGTAAAGACGAAACTTTAAAATGTTTAAAACAATTATATACTCAAATTCCAATAGAAGGTTATAAAGTAGATATATATATGACTGATGATGGTTGTAATGATGGAACTCCTGAATCAGTAAAATATTTATTTCCACAAGTACAAGTCATAAAAGGAAATGGAAATCTGTTTTGGAATAGGGGTATGTATACAGCATGGCATGAAGCTTCTAAAAATAATTATGATTTTTATTTATGGTTAAACGACGATACTTTTGTATATTCAAATATGTTATCGACTCTTTTACAAGCTTCTCAAATTAAAGATAATAAAGCTATAATTGTAGGTGCAACACAATCTACTAGTCACAATATGGCTACTTATGGTGGAAGATCAGCAAATGGAAAACTTGTTACGCCCAATGGAGAATTAACCTCCGTTAATTATTTTAATGGAAACATAGTTTTAGTTCCTAAATATGTCTTTAGTATATTAGGAAACCTTGATTATTATTTCACTCACAGTAAAGGAGATTTTGACTATGGACTTAGGGCTGAAAAAGCTGGAATTAAAATGTTCCAAGTAGGAAATTTCTTAGGTGAATGCGATTTACATAAATGTATAGATAAATGGTGTGATCCAAAAATTCCTTTAAAAACAAGGTGGAAAATGATGTATAAGCCCAATGGTATGCCACCTAAAGAAACTTTTCATCTAGAAAAAAGGCATATTGGATTTTTCGTTGCATTATTTCATTTCTGTACTATCCATATAAGATGTTTAATGCCTAAGCTCTGGTTAAAATATAAAAAATAATCAATGACATTGGAATAACTTATAATTTCAGCAAAAACCAACCTACTATATACAATAAGATTATGAACGAAGCACAAATTCCTAAAATAATACACTATTGTTGGTTTGGGAATAACGAATTTCCTCCTTTAGTAAAGAAGTGTATTAAAAGTTGGAAGAAATATCTTCCTGAATATGAGTTCAAATTATGGAATGAAGAAACGTTTGATATTAGTTCTAATAATTGGTGTAAAGATGCTTATACCCACAAAAAATATGCTTTTGTAGCAGATTATGTTAGGTTAAAAGTTTTATATCAATATGGTGGAATTTATCTAGATACAGACATCATTATGTATAAAACGCTCAATCCTTTTTTAACTAATTATGCATTTATGGGATTTGAAAGAAATGATGTATTGTCAATGGGTGTGATGGGATTCCATAAAAACAATAATATTATTAGGGAGTTATTGTCATACTACGATCAACCTTTTAATCTTGAGATTATATCTAAATTAGAATCTAACGCCAATGTAACAACTGCTTATCTAGCTAAACATTATGGTTTATCAAGAGACAATAAAGATCAAATAGTTGAGAATATACATATTTATCCAAAAACATATTTCAATCCGATGGACTATTTTGGAAACTGGGATAAAAGTAATAATACCGTATGTTGCCATCTATATATGGGCTCTTGGTTACCTGCAGATGAACAGAGAAAACTGAAGTTAAGAAAAACTGTATTTTTTAAAATCTGTAAGATATTATGGGTAAAATTTAAAAATATACCAATAATAAACAAGGCAAGAGGTTATCTAAAAAACAAAGACATAATATGAATAATTAAAAGTATTTATATTTTTAGATAAAAAACAAATAAATTATTACTATAATTTATACAGAATAAGTAATAGGACTATTGGTTATCTATACCCTAAAACCTTATTCTATATAATGTCTACTATACTAAATTTTTAAAAGATAAATTTTATTAGTGTCCAATAAATATATTCAATTTTCTGATTATTAGCAACATTTTATAGGATAACCTCTTTATCAAAGTTGTTGTATAATTTTATAATATTGATGGTTTGAAAAGTTATTTCGAAGAGCAATAATAAATTTTATGTCTTTACGGAAATTGCTATAATCTTAAAAAATAATATGTTAATTAACAATGCTTCTTGTTATAGAATCTATTGATAATCTTAAATATTATTATTGACGAATAAAAACTAGAATATATTAAAGAGTTGTAATAATTAGGTAAATCACTTCTAATAAAAGCAAGACTAGCATCAGACTTCTACTTTATATATTTTATATTTAGGAAATTAGTAAAAGAAATAATAATTATACAAAAGAGACAATATGTTATGCTTGCAAAATATCATAAAAGAAATGATATACTTAGATATTAATATATCATTTACATATAGCAATATAAAAAAATATCATCAATATTCCCAAAAGGATAATTACAAAACTTTATGTCTTTGCATAACAATATCTAATAAAGTTATTTGTTATATAATTGGCTAACCATATTTATTTTGCTTTCAATATTTAATGAAAAGTCCTGAGTAAATTATATTGCAAGGAGTATTGCGGAAAGAAAAATAGAAAATGAATAATTAAGTCTATTTTATACCCCCAAACAGCATTTATCTACACATTAATTTATTTCAATGTATAGAATTAACGACTCTGTCAAACAGATAATAGAATAAAACGAGTATCATTATAAAAAATGTCTGTAGCAATGTAAAAGTCATAAACTTATTAGTATAATAAAAACTAAATGCAATTGGCTTCAATATGCATAGAATACTCAGAAGTAACAATATATTAAAAAAAATCAATTAGATATAAATATAAAATGTTGTGAGTAAGACTATGATCTTTCAACAATTATAAATATAAAAATATGTATAATAAACAACTTAAGACTAGGAATATACTTATTACATTCCTTTTCAAAGAAGGAGCTGGTCCTGTATTTACACTAGAAATGGCCAAAGGATTAGCTGAGAATGGATGTAATGTATATGCTATTTTATCCAGTAAGATTTCCAATCGAGATGTATGGGAAAAAGAGCCATCCCTAAAAAAAATACACTTTATAGAAACCGGGACTAGAGAAACTGCAATTAAAGCGACACTACGTTTTTTTCTACGAGATCAATTTAAATTAAGGAAATTATATGGAAATATCAAATTTGACTATGTTATAAGTACATTTTATCATCCATGGGCAACTACATTACTTAAATGTTTTACAGGTAAGAAAATCATTATTTGCCATGACCCGATACACCATTCGGGGGTAAAGTTAATAGAGAGGATAATGACAACTAGATACATTAAAAAAGCAGACGATATAATTGTCCTTACAAAAAGTTTTATTCCAATAGTAAAAAAACGTTTCAACTTTCCAACTACAAATATTCATTATATGCCCCATGGGAGAATGACACAGTATAAAAAACAAGCTATAATGTATACTCAAAATACAGAAAATAAAAACGATACTAATATTAAATTTTTATTTTTTGGAAGAATTGAAAAATACAAAGGCTTACATATATTAGCTCAAGCATATAAACAATTATCAAGTTCATGCAATCATATTGAACTGATAGTTGCTGGTAGTGGAGATTTCAAAGAATATGAAGATGAATTCAAAAATCTTCCAAATACAAAAGTTTTCAATAATTACATTCCAGATGATCAAATTCAATCATACTTTAATAAGCCCAATACGATACTTGTACTTCCATATTTAGACGCAAGTCAATCTGGAGTAATTCCAATTGCTTTAGAATATGGAATTCCTATTATTGCAAGTGATACTGGAGGGTTAAAGGAACAACTGAATAATGGAGAAATAGGTTTCTTCTGTATTCCCAACGATATTCAATCATTAAAAGAACAAATGAAGTATCTCATAGATAATCCTAGTGCTATTAAAAAAGAAAAAAATAAAATCAATGAGTATCTAACAAAACTTAATTGGGATGTTATCACACGGCCTTTATTATCTATATAAAAATCTTAATTATTATACAAAATGAAAATAGGATATATTCATTTAGATTTTGGAGAATGGACTAACGGAAGTTATAATGTTCAAGAATTAGGATTAGCTAAGGCTTTTGAAGAATTAGGTCATCAAACAATAATTGTATATTGGCTAAATAGTCATGACAAGCGTTGCTTTTCAGAAGAAAAAATTAATTCTAATATTACAAAAATATATTTACCATATCGCTTTAGACTTGTTCATCACGTTATAGTAGATTTCAATCTACTTAAGCCATATAAGCTAGATCTTATACATTTACAATCTGACAATTTATTTTATGTCCCACAAGCAATAGATTATTGTATAAAAAACAAAATACCACATTATTGCTACGTTGGTACAATAACAAGTAGCAATTCAAACCCGATAATGCGTAGAATTGTAAATTTCATAAGCCAAAGAAACATCCGAGCTTTTAAAAGGACGTTGGTATTTGCAAAAACGCCATCAATGGCAAAGATTCTTCAAAATAAAGGATTACAAAATATTCAATACGCACCTGTTGGATTGGACCTAACGACTATCAAACAAACAAAATTAAGTAAGCTAGAACTAAAATTAAAATTGAACATACCTATAGGAAAAAAAATAATAATATGTGTCTGTGCATTAAGACACGATAAATATCCTTTCTGTATATTTGAATTAGCAAAAAAACTTAATAGCGAATATCATATTATCTTCATAGGGAATGGTCCTCTAAAAGATGAATTTATAAAAAAACAACAAGAAGAGCAACAATATAAAATAATAAATTACATTGAACAAATACCTAATAAAGACATACATTTATACTATCAAATAGCAGACTATGTTGTAAATTTCAACCCTAATGAAATTTTTGGGATGGCAATATTGGAAGCTATGTATCAAGATTGTACAGTAATTGCAATTGAAGCACCTGGTCCAAAATGTATTATTGAAAACAAAAAATCAGGTTTCCTAGCTCAATCAGTTGATGAAATGTCTAATATTATTAAAAGTGGCATTAAAATACAAAATGCAAGGCAAAGGATATTATCTTCATTCACTTGGAAAGGAACTGCAAATACTTTCCTTTCATATTTTCCAGAACTATTATGACAAAAATTATACAAGTTATTTCTTCCTTTGAAATGGGAGGAGCAGAAAAAGTTGCCATAAGTATTGCAAAATCAAACTCACCTTGTTATAAATATTTTTTAGTAGAAATAACCAAAGGAGATTCAAATTACACAATCGAACTTAAAGAAGAATTAAAAAAAAATGGAGTCATTTACTTTAGTTCCCCATTTAAGAATAAAAAAATTTCAATTTGTCTTTTTTGGACATGGTTTATATGGAAATATATTGCTATACGCCCAGACATAATTCATGTTCATACTGAAATACCAGACTTAGCATTATACATTTTTAGAAAAATATCATGGATTTGTTTTTGGATTCATCCAAAATACATACGAACTATACATAATACAAAACTATGGGATAAATGGAATTGGATTGGAAAACTAATCGAAAGATATTATAAAAAATATAAATGTAATATAGCAATATCCTCTTCCACACAAACAAGTTACGTACGTACCTATGGAGGTGAAAAACCTCAAATTATATATAACGGATTAAAAAAAGAGTTTCAAAAGAAATTTCCGTCATTGCAACCTAATAAAATAAATATTTTATTTGCTGGTAGACTTGAACCTCAAAAAGGTATTGATGAACTAATAGCTGTTATTACTGCACTAAAAAACAACAGAAATTTATTTTTTCACATCATAGGAGATGGTTCTATGAAAGATAAATTATATTCAGCAACCAGTAAATTAAACAACGTAAATTTATATCCCAAAATATACGGACTATCAACATATCTAGGTTCATTTGACTTTATATTTATGCCTTCCAACTATGAGGGACTTGCTTTAATACCAATAGAAGCAAGTTTAGCTCATACACCAACTATTATTAATTCTTGTCCAGGACTCAAAGATACATTGCCTGAGAATTGGGAATTATCTGTAAAAAACAATTGTATTGAAGATTTTATAAAACTTTTTTCAAATATACAAGAATATAATTACTCATATTTATGTGATAAAGCGTATAGATTTGCATTAGAGAATTTTTCTATAGAAAAAATGCAGCAAGAATATGAAAAAATATATGAACAAAAAAAATAGAGTACTTTTTATAATGCATATGCCTCCTCCGATTCATGGTGCTTCAATGATGGGTAAATATATACATGATAGTAAAGTTATTAATAGTACATTTGATTGTAGGTATATTAATCTAACATTAGCAAAAGATTTATATGATATTGGGAAAGGTAGTATACGAAAGATTCTTATATTTCTAAAACAAATTAAAAATATAATACAAGAAATTAGAGATTTTCAGCCCGAACTTTGCTATGTAACTCCAAATGCAAAAGGAGCAGCATTTTACAAGGATTTTTTTATCGTAATGATTTTAAAAGCTATGAAAAAAAGAGTTGTGATTCATTATCATAATAAAGGAGTAGCCACATGTCAAGATAAAATATTAGATAATCTCTTATATAAACTTTTCTTTAAGAAATTAAAGGTTATTATCTTAGCAAATACCCTTTATTCTGACATTAGTAAATATGTCAATAAAAATGATGTATTTATATGTCCGAACGGAATTCCTGAAATAGAACTTCCTCCAATTTCACATAAGATAATAAATATTCTTTTTCTATCAAACATGATGAAAGAAAAAGGAGTTTGGGATTTAGTAGACTCTTGCCGTATTTTGAAAGATAAAGGAAAACAATTTCATTGCAATTTTATAGGTAAATGGAGTGATATTTCAGAAAAGGATTTTCTAAATAAAATCAAATCCTATAATTTAGGGAATGAAGTAACAGCATATGGAGCTAAATATGGTGAAGAAAAGAACAAGTTTTTTCAACAATCTGATTTATTCATTTTTCCTACTTATTATAATAATGAATGTTTTCCTTTAGTGTTATTAGAAGCTATGCAATATGGGATTACTTGCATTAGTACAGATGAAGGTGGAATACCATCAATAATAGAAGAAGGTAAGACTGGATTTATAATAAACAAACAACAACCATTAACTCTAGCAAATAGAATAGAATATTTAATAGATAATCCTGAATTCTGTCAAATTTTAGGAAAAGCAGGGAAGAAAAAATTTAAAGAAGAATTTACTTTGGAACAATTTGAAAATAGGCTAAAAAATATTCTACAAAAAATTATCAATGAAAATAAAACAACATATTAAAAATACAATCAATAAATACCACAATATTAAATACATTATAAATGACAGACATAATATAATATAAAATGAAACAGTACTATATAACAGTTGCCGGTACAGGCTACGTCGGTCTTTCTATTGCTACTCTATTAGCACAGCATCATAATGTTATAGCTGTAGATGTAATACCAGAAAAAGTAGAAAAAATCAATAATAAAATAAGTCCTATACAGGATGATTATATTGAAAAATATCTCAAAGAAAAAAATCTGAATTTAAAAGCAACACTTGATGGAGAATCTGCTTACAAAAATGCAGAATATATTGTCATTGCAGCACCTACAAATTATGATCCTGTAAAAAACTTCTTTGATACAAGTCATATTGAAGAAGTGATAGATTTAGTACTTAAAGTCAATCCAGATGCTGTAATGGTCATAAAGAGTACTATTCCTGTAGGATATTGCCGCAGTTTATACGTTAAATATGCTGAGAAATTCAAAACAGAGCCATCTCTTAAAGATAAGAAATTTAATCTTCTGTTTTCTCCGGAATTTTTAAGGGAAAGTAAAGCTTTATATGATAATTTATACCCTTCAAGAATAATAGTCGGCTATCCCAAATTCATTGATGGCAAAGATGAAGAAAATGAGGCCATAAAATTAATAGCAGGAGACAACCTTAAAGAAAAAGCTGAGATTTTTGCTTCTTTACTTCAGCAAGGTGCTATCAAAGAAAATATAGATACTATTTTCATGGGCCTTAAAGAAGCCGAAGCCGTAAAACTGTTTGCTAATACATACCTTGCTTTGCGTGTATCTTATTTTAATGAACTTGATACATATGCTGAGATGAAAGGATTGGATACTCAAGCCATAATTAAAGGCATCAGTCTTGATCCTCGTATAGGCGACCATTACAATAACCCTTCATTCGGGTATGGAGGATATTGTCTACCTAAAGATACAAAACAATTACTGGCAAACTATGCCGATGTTCCAGAAAATCTAATTCATGCAATTGTAGAATCTAACCGTACAAGAAAAGATTTTATAGCAAATCAAGTTCTTAAGATGGCCGGATATTATGATTACTATGATAAAGGTGATTTTAATCCTAATGAAGAAAAAGAATGCATTATAGGTGTATATAGACTTACAATGAAGTCTAACAGTGATAATTTCCGCCAGAGTTCTATTCAAGGTGTGATGAAGCGTATTAAGGCAAAAGGAGCTACTGTTATAATATATGAGCCTACTCTTGAAAATGGAAGTACGTTCTTTGGTTCTAAAGTTATAAACAACTTAAATGAATTTAAAGCAAAATCCAACGCCATAATAGCAAACAGATATGACACATGTCTTGATGATGTAAAAAGCAAAGTTTACACAAGAGATATTTTCAGAAGAGATTAATCAGTATGCTTAAGCTTAAAAATATTTATATCACAAAAAATAAAAAGGAGCTTGCAAACTGTAAGGAAGGCAAACTTCTTATCAACACAATAAACGCCCATTCGTATAACACAGCTCTTAAAGATTCTCTGTTCGCAGAAGCTCTTCAGAATGGTGATGTACTTATTCCCGATGGGGCAAGTATTGTAATGGCATGTAAATGGCTGAAAGCAAAATCTCAGCCTACTGAACGTATTGCCGGATGGGACTTGTTCGAACTTGAAATGAAGAAACTGAATGCAAAAGGTGGAAAGTGTTTCTTTATGGGCAGCAGTGAGAAGGTGTTAAGCCTCATAAAGATAAAGGCTGCAACTGTCTATCCTAATATAACAGTTGAGACTTATTCCCCACCATACAAACCGGAATTCTCGGACGAAGATAATAAGGCTATTATTAATGCCATAAATGCTGCAAATCCTGATTTGCTGTGGATTGGCATGACTGCTCCGAAACAGGAGAAATGGACTTATACGCACTGGAATGAGTTGAACATAAACTGCCATTGTGGCAATATTGGTGCTGTGTTCGATTTCTTTGCTGGAACAGTTGAAAGAGCTCCTGTATGGTGGCAGGAACATAGTCTGGAATGGCTGTATCGTCTGATTAAAGAACCTAAAAGAATGTGGAGACGATATATAATAGGTAATACACTGTTTTTGTGGAATGTTTTAAAAGAGAAGTTAAACTGAGTATTTAAATTCGTGGTTTGAAGAAGATGATGATTTTAGATGATGCAAACAAGGCTTTCTTTGACTTGCTTAAACTTGGCATGGGACTTACCGACAGTATATGTCTTCCGATAATGGATGACAGAAAGTGGGTAAAGATTTTCGAAACCGCTAAAAAGCAGACGGTTCTCGGAATCATGGCCGATGCCATTCAAAGATTACCAGATGATGTGGTGAAACCATCGTATGAGGTAATGATAAGGTTGGTTGGCTACTGTGTACAGCTTGAAAAGACCAACAGAAGAATGAACCGCGAAGTATTAAAATGGATTGATTTCTTTGAAAACAAAGGTTTTTCTACGGTTCTGCTTAAAGGCCAGGGAATAGCAACACAGTTCTACCCTTCCCCGCTAAGAAGGAATCCGGGAGATATTGATTTGTGGGTTATAGGGAACGGAACTGAAATAAGAAAGTTGGTAAAGGAAGAGCTTAGCCCCAAAGAAGTATTGTACCATAATTCGGTTGTCCATACCGACAGTGGTATTGAACTGGAGGTGCATACAAGGCCCTCCTTTTTTTATAATCCTTTCAGAAATTTCAAGGCGCAAAGGCTGTTCAGGAAATGGGCTAAGGAAGCTGTAAAAGTAAATCTGCCTGAAAATGCCGGTTCGGTATCAGTGCCATCGGATAATATGAACATGATTTTTCTGCTTCTGCACCTTTACAGACATGTGTTTAGTGAAGGTATAGGACTGAGACAAATGGCCGATTATGCCTTATTGCTGAACAAGGGATGCAGTGATGAAGATAAAAGGCAGTGCAAAAAATGGCTTAAGAGCCTTGGACTTGAAAAGTTTGCTGCTTCCGTAATGTATTTAATGAAAGTCGTTTTCGGTCTCGATGATAATGTTCTGATTACTCAAGCTGATGAAAAAGGTGGTATCATGCTTCTGAAAGAATGTATTGAAGGAGGTAATTTTGGTTTCTATAATACAAGTATCGACAGAAACATTAAGCATGACAGCATAAAAAGTTTTATAGTAAAGAACAAAAGGAACTTAAGACTTATTGGTCTATATACAAATGAAGTTATTTGGGCACCGTATTTCAAGGTTTTTCACTATTTTTGGAGAAGAACAGTTTAATTTTGCGATAAAAATACATAATACAATAAATTTTAATTATACAAAGAATGAAAAATACACACATAGTTATTATGGCTGGTGGAATCGGCAGTCGTTTCTGGCCTATGAGTGTTCCGGAATACCCGAAACAGTTTATTGATGTAATGGGGATGGGTAAATCTCTTATCCAGCTTACAGTGGAAAGATTTGAAGGGATTTGTCCGAAAGAAAATTTCTGGGTAGTAACAAGTGAAAAATATGTAGATATAGCAAAGGAACAGTTGCCACAGATACCTGAACAGCATATATTAGCCGAACCGGAAGCAAGAAACACTGCTCCGTGTATAGCTTATGCATGCTGGAAGATACGGAAAGAAGATGCAGAGGCCAATATCGTGGTTACTCCTTCGGATGCTCTGGTTATCAATACTACAGAGTTTGCAAGATGTATCAAGGTGGCTCTCAACAAGACCGCAGACTCTTCTTCTATTGTTACATTGGGTATGCATCCTTCAAGACCGGAAACCGGGTATGGATATATTGCAGCCATAAATGGTACTGATGACGGTAATGGTATATTTTCTGTAGAGGCATTTAAGGAAAAACCTGATATAGAAACCGCAAAAGGGTATTTAGTGGCCGGTAACTATTTCTGGAATGCAGGTATTTTTGTATGGAACGTGAATACCATTACAAATGCCATTAAAAGATATGCGCCTCAGATAGCCGGGGTAATGGATGAACTCGAGCCTTCACTATTTACAGATAATGAAACTGCGGAACTTAAACGCCTCTTCCCTACCTGCGAAAAGATTTCTATAGACTATGCTGTGATGGAAAAGGCTGATGATATTTATGTCTTGCCGGCTGAATTCGGCTGGAGTGATCTTGGCAGCTGGGGTTCTCTGCATTCTCTCCTTAATCAGGATGGAAGCGGTAACGCTACTGTAGGTGATAATATCAGTCTGTATAACTGTAAGAATTGTGTGGTTCATACTTCGGAAAACAAGAAGGTGGTGATAGAAGGTCTGGATGGCTATATAGTAGCAGAAAAGGGCAACAGGTTGCTGGTGTGCAGATTGGAGAACGAACAAATGATAAAAGATTTCTCTGCGAGATAAGATTTAATGCTTTATCTGGCTAAATTTCAGTTTCAGTAGGTCATAAATAATAAAAAAAAGTTAAATACGATAAGATTTTCCCATTTTTTGGGAGCAACTCCTTCCGGTTCTCAGTTATTATAAATAAACAGACTTTGTTTCTGTGATGTATTGTTTAATATTTATAATCTGAAAATCGGGAGGTTTTGTATTATGGGTGGTTATCCTATTCGTAAGCATTCGAAGAAATGCACCTTTTACACATTGAGGTTTGGTTGTAGCTTTG
>artificially_reared_2__coassemble_155_pt1 | contig 45434 bp, 36 predicted proteins | sample artificially_reared_2__metabat2_high_PE_035 | metagenome-assembled genome bin artificially_reared_2 | reverse complement strand
AAACCTATATATGATTTTAATTATTAACCTGTCAACTAAATTCAGTACACCTCAGGTAATCCTGCTCTGAAAACTGTTGCTATTACAAGTTTGTCGTCATGAGTACTTGCTTCTGCTATACCAAGAGGAGTTTGGATTTTTTTTACTGAATAGTTTAAAGTCTTACTCATTTCATAGGCCATCATTTCTCCAATTCTTTCTATGTTTCTACGGAATCTGAGACGGTCATTATGTACATTTACATCTCTAATTTCTGCTACGTACTGATTGATGATGGAGTTTGTTTCGGCAAAATTTATAACTTTCATTATCAAATAAATTTATGTTGTTAATTGCTTATTTATTTTTTGTCCTTTATTTATTTTTTTTTCTCTTTGTGAATTTTAAATCTTGTAGGAGAGGACAGGGTGAAGAGTTATTCTATGGGTTTGAATGGAAAAATAGAATAGAATGCTCCTGAAGATTCAGTATCTAAATCTGGTTTATATTTTAATGTTTAAAATGAATTGTTTTAGTTCACTGCAGTTATCAGCTATAAAGTCAGGATTATATTTTTCCAGTTCTGTCCTTGGTCTAAACCCCCAACTTACACCTACAGTTATTACTCCTGCATTTTTTCCGGTTTCCATGTCAACGCAAGAGTCTCCTATATATATAATGTGTTCTTTAGATACTCCTGTTTCTTTTTCTATATCGTGTATTATAGTTGGATCAGGTTTGGCAGGAATTCCATCCCTTTGTCCTAAAACAGATATAAATTTAAAATCACCGAAAAACTGATTAATAAGTTTTTTAGTTGCAGAATGATATTTATTGGATGCTACTGCTATACCTATATTGTTCTCGGTTAATGTTTTGAGTAAATCGTTGATGCCGTCATAAGGTTTGCTTAAGTCGGCATTGTGCTTATCGTAATAGGGAACGAATACAGATCGTATTTTCATTATATTGTCCTGTGTTCTTTCGGTTTCAGGTAAAGCTCTTTCAAAAAGTTTGTTTATTCCGTTGCCTACAAAGAATTTATAAGCCTCTTCATCATGAGTAGGATAATTGTAATGTTTCAGAGCGTAGTTTGTTGATGCCGCAAGGTCGGCTATCGTGTTAAGTAGTGTTCCGTCGAGATCGAATATTGCTAGTTTCTTCATTTGTCGAATATTTGAATATAAATTACGTATAAAGAAAATTCTATTGCAAACTTACTCAAAAATATTTTCTTAGTCCAATTACTTAGTCGATTTATATTGCGATACGTCATTATTTTAATTATTTTTGCACAAATAACCTATGTTCAAATCCCGATTTAGATTAATCATGAAAATCTATTAATAAGCTATTTGGATACAATTGCTTTACAAAGAAAAATATTATGATAGACACTATGCCAATAAAAACTTTTTTTGCAATACTGAAAACAGTTTTAATATCTCAAATTTTGCTTATTCCAGATTATGTTTATTCACAAAAGGCCACAGACTGGAGTTCGTGGACTTCTTTTGGAGTTAATTATAATATGACACAATCATTTCGTATACGTACAAAATTGGAATACCGCAGAAAGGATAATTTTAGCAGTCATGACAGATGGAGTTTTAATGCAGGAACAGGATATAAATTTAATAAATATATAGAACTGAAAGGTGCATACGAAATTCACCATTCCTATAATAAAATTGGAAATTGGTCATTTCGCCATAGATATAATTTGGGTGCCCAGGTATTTTATAGTATTGGTAATATGAAATTTTCATGGAGAGAAAGATTTCAGCAGACTTTTGACAGTGGAAAATCTGAGAAGCTTATCCGTTCGCGTTTAAAAATGGATTATATGCTTTGGAGTACACTAATTGTACCTCAGTTTTCTATAGAATTTTTTCAGATTCTTGATAATGAGGAATTTCCTGAGATTTTCAGAACAAGATATATGCCTGGAGTTAAAATCAATATAAGTAAGCAGTATTCTGTCCTTTGTTTTTACTGCCGACAACAGCAAGTTTTTAGAGATAAAAATATTTTAGGTATAGACTTTACTTTGAATTTATAGTGTAAACTATCCGAAAATATTTATTTTTGCTACTCATTAATATATGCTGATGAAAATTTGGTGTAGTAAGCATATAGAATTATTACATAATCATAAAAACTATATAATATGAACTTTCTTGAATTAGTGAAAAGACGTTATTCGGTACGTGCTTATGATTCACGTGCTATAGAACAAGAGAAGATTGACTATATTATGGAGTGTGTTCGTTTGTCTCCATCGGCTGTAAACTTTCAACCTTGGAAATTTTCTATTATTACAGACGAAGAAAAACTGAAGGAAGTGAAATCAGCTTATAATCGAGAATGGATACAGACCGCCCCGTGTATAATAGTATGTTGTGTCAATCATGATGAATCATGGCATCGTAAATCTGATAATAAAGATCATGGAGATATAGATATCTCAATTGCAGTAGAGCATCTTTGTTTGGCTGCTGCTGAGCAAGGTTTGGGTACATGCTGGGTTTGTAATTTTGATGTAGAGCGTTGCCGTGAGGTAATGTCACTGCCCGGAAACATAGAACCGGTAGTACTTATTCCAATAGGATATCCTGTGGAAGAATCGGTTCCGGAGAAAAAAAGAAAAGAACTACAGAATATATTGTTGTAACTATTTAATATATATTTAACATTCGACGTAATAAATTATAATTAAAAACCAGTATATTTGGGCACCTTTTAAGTCAGCATGGCTTATAAGGTGTTTTTTTTATACTTAAAAGTTCTAAGCCTAAGAATAAAATAATAATAAAATATTGATTGATATGGAAAACATTGAAACAGGGTTAATGCTTATGCTTGTAGGAATGTGTACAGTATTTGTAATTCTTCTAATTGTAATTTGGTTGAGTACCCTTTTAATTAAAGCAGTAAATAAGTTTGCCCCACCAGAGGAAACTGTCAAATCCAAAACACCAAAATCTCCTGTAGTAGTTACTTCAGCAGACCCGGTTGCTTCTGAAGTAATAAAGTCGGCTGTAGATATTATCACTGCAGGAAAGGGAAAGGTGATAAAAATAGAAAAACTATAATAATTTAGTATGGCTGTATATACGATATACGAGAAAACAATACAATAATTACAAGAAAAACAACAATATAGAAATAGAAAGTTTAAAGCTATGGAAAAGGAAGTAAAATTCAGTTTGGTCTTTCGCGATATGTGGCAGAGTGCCGGAAAATATGTACCTCGTGTAGATCAATTGGTTAAGATAGCCCCTGCAATTATAGAAATGGGATGTTTTGCCCGTGTTGAAACCAATGGAGGTGGGTTTGAACAGGTTAATCTACTTTTTGGAGAAAACCCTAATAAAGCTGTCAGAGAATGGACCAGACCATTTCATGAAGCAGGAATTCAGACACATATGCTCGATCGTGCACTTAACGGGTTAAGAATGAGTCCGGTTCCGGCAGATGTAAGAAAGCTTTTTTATAAAGTAAAGAAAGCACAGGGTACCGATATAACACGAACATTCTGTGGATTGAATGATGTCAGAAATATTATTCCATCAATAAAATACGCTCATGATGCAGGTATGATTTCCCAATGCTGTTTGTGTATAACTTATTCTCCTATTCATACTGTAGAATATTATCTCAGCATGGCTCAAAAGTTGATAGATGCCGGTTGCGATGAAATCTGTATTAAGGATATGGCCGGAATAGGCCGTCCTGTATTTTTGGGAAAGATAGTTTCGGGAATAAAGAAAATAAAAGACATAACTATCCAGTATCATTCACATGCAGGACCTGGTTTTAACATGGCTTCAATTCTTGAAGTATGTAAGGCCGGATGTGATTATGTAGATGTAGGAATGGACCCGCTTTCATGGGGAACAGGACACGCCGATGTGATAAGTGTTCAGGCAATGCTTAAGGATGCCGGATTTAAGGTCGCAGAAATAAACATGAGTGCTTACATGAAGGTAAGAACCATGATACAGGAGTTTATGGACGATTTTCTGGGGTTATATATAAGTCCTAAGAACAGAATGATGAACTCTTTGCTTGTAGGTCCAGGGCTTCCAGGTGGTATGATGGGTAGTCTTATGGCCGATTTGGAAACCAATCTTGAATCTATAAATAAATACAAGTCTAAAAATAATCTTCCGTTGATGACTCAGGATGAACTTCTCATTAAGTTATTCGACGAAGTTTCTTATGTATGGCCTCGCGTAGGTTATCCATGTCTTGTTACTCCATTCAGCCAGTATGTGAAGAATTTGGCTATGATGAATGTCATACAAATGGAAAAAGGAAAGGGTCGTTGGGCAATGATAGCCGATGATGTTTGGGATATGATTTTAGGAAAAGCCGGAGCTTTGGCAGGACCTCTTGCTGATGAAATTGTAGAAAAAGCCAAGAGTGAAGGACGTGAATTCTTTACAGGAGATCCTCAAGATAACTATCCGGATCAACTTGACAAATATCGTCAGATGATGTCTGAAAAAGGTTGGGAAACAGGACAAGATGATGAAGAACTGTTTGAATATGCAATGCATCCTGCCCAGTATGAAGCTTATAAGAGTGGAAAGGCTAAGGCTGATTTTCTTGAAGACCTTGAGAAACGCCGTTCTGAAGCTAAAGGAACAGGTATGCCTAATGATGGAACTAGAGAGCTTACAATTGATGTCAACGGTCAGGCGTATAAAGTTACTGTAGCCTTTGGTGAAACAGCAGCATCGGCTATGGCTCAGAATTCTCATTCAAGTTCTCCGTCTAATGCAGCAGTTCAGACTACAGCCCAAGGTACAGGTGAAGGAAAAGAAGTTTTATCACCACTTGAAGGAAAATTCTATCTCACCAAGACAGCTCAGGAAACACCTGTAAAAGTAGGAGATAAAGTTAAGGCTGGAGATGTATTGTGTTATGTTGAGGCTATGAAGACATATATAGCAGTTCCGTCCGAATTTTCAGGTACAGTTACTGCGATATGTCTGAATTCCGGTGATTCTGTTTCCGAAGATGATGTTCTTATGAAAATCCTGGCCGATTAAAGTTCGCAGAAATATAATATTGATAGTTTTTATTATTAATGTATCAAAAAGAAAGGACGAAAAGATTCAATCACTATTATGGAAGAAATATTTTCACGATTATACGAAATGACTGCATTCAGTAATATAATAGCTGATCCGCGGTTTCTTATCATGTATGCCATAGCTTTTATCCTCCTGTATCTTGGAATTAAAAAGCAGTATGAACCACTGCTACTTGTTCCAATAGCCTTTGGTGTACTTTTGGCAAATTTCCCCGGAGGCGAGATGGGAGTAATCCAAGCCGATGAAAATGGTATGGTAATGGTAAACGGAACATTGAAAAATATATGGGAGATGCCATTGCATGAGATTGCTCATGAATTGGGGTTGATGAATTTTATATATTATATGCTTATTAAAACAGGTTTTCTGCCACCTGTAATATTTATGGGGGTTGGTGCCTTGACAGATTTCGGACCTATGTTAAGGAATCTTCGTTTGTCAATTTTCGGTGCTGCTGCACAGTTGGGTATTTTTGCTGTATTACTTGTGGCTATTCTTGTAGGCTTTACTCCACAAGAAGCAGCATCTTTAGGTATAATAGGTGGTGCCGATGGACCTACAGCTATATTCACAACTATTAAACTTGCTCCTCATTTGTTGGGCCCTATTGCTATTGCTGCATATTCTTATATGGCATTGGTTCCTGTTATCATTCCTCTTGTTGTAAAACTTTGGTGTACGAAAAAAGAACTTAGCATAAATATGAAAGAGCAGGAGAAGAAGTTCCCGCCTATTGAAATTAAAAATATGAGGGTGTTGAAGATTCTTTTTCCTATAGCGGTTACAACTATTGTTGCTCTGTTTGTACCAAGTGCAGTACCTTTGGTAGGAATGTTGATGTTTGGTAATCTGGTAAAAGAAATTGGATCGAATACCTCACGCTTGTTTGATGCCGCATCAAACAGTATAATGAATGCCGCTACTATATTCCTTGGCATATCTGTTGGAGCCACTATGACAACAGATGCTTTCCTTAACTGGACTACTATAGGTATAGTAATTGGAGGTTTCTTAGCGTTCGGCTTGTCTATTTCTGGGGGTATTTTCTTTGTAAAGATTTATAATATGTTTACAAAGAAAAAAATTAATCCGCTTATTGGTGCCACTGGATTAAGTGCTGTACCAATGGCAAGTCGCGTAGCCAACGAGATAGCATTAAAATATGATCCGAAGAATCATGTGCTTCAATATTGTATGGCAAGTAATATCTCTGGAGTAATAGGTTCGGCAGTAGCAGCCGGGGTACTTATCTCATTCCTTGGATAATAAAAAATGCCCGTTTATTAAGAAAAGTGGACAAATCTGACTGAATTTGTAAAAAAACTCATATCTTTGCCGACGAAATAACAATTTTGAAATATATGAGTTATAATTTGCTGAAAGGAAAAAGAGGTATTATCTTCGGAGCCTTGAATGAACAGTCAATTGCTTGGAAAGTGGCTGAAAAGGCTGTAGAAGAAGGTGCAATAATTACTTTGTCGAATACCCCTGTAGCAGTGCGTATGGGAGAAGTGTCTGCTCTTGCAGAAAAACTGAACTGTGAAGTTATTCCCGCAGACGCAACAAGTGTAGAAGACCTGGAAAATGTCTTCAAGCGTTCTATGGAAGTTTTGGGTGGAAAGATTGATTTCGTGCTCCATTCAATAGGAATGTCTCCGAATGTTCGTAAAAAACGTACATACGATAATTTGGACTACGATATGTTGGAGAAGACTCTTGACATATCTGCGATTTCATTCCATAAGATGATTCAGTGTGCAAAGAAACTGGACGCTATTAATGAATATGGTTCAATCCTTGCTTTGAGCTATGTAGCTGCTCAGCGTACATTCTACGGATATAATGATATGGCTGATGCAAAGGCTTTGCTTGAATCTATAGCCCGCAGTTTCGGTTATATTTACGGACGCGAACATCATGTGCGTATCAATACAATTTCTCAGTCGCCTACAATGACAACTGCAGGCTCTGGTGTTAAGGGTATGGACAAGTTGTTCGACTTTGCCAACCGTATGTCTCCACTTGGTAATGCTTCGGCTGATGAATGTGCTGATTACTGTATCGTAATGTTCTCTGATCTTACAAAGAAGGTTACAATGCAAAATCTCTTCCACGATGGTGGATTCTCAAGTGTAGGTATGAGTCTTCGTGCTATGGCAACTTATGAAAAGGGACTCGATGAATATAAAGATGAAAATGGTAATATTATCTACGGATAATTTTTACATTCTTATTTCTAAATGCGAAACATTTTAATCATAATATTAAGTTTTTTATTGCTTTCTGCTTGTCGTGATGACAAGCAGAAAGATCTTTTTTTATCTCAGACAGAAATAAAGGTCTTAAGATACGACAGATTGCAGTTTGAAGCTACAACACTAAACAGTGTTACGGCTTTGCAAAAAATGAATATTGATTTTCCGCAGGCAACAAAACTCCTTATTGAGGATGTTGTGGCTTTGGGTTCTGTTGATGATGATAAGATAAACGACCGTTTATGTGAATATTATTCCGATAGTTCTCTTGTAAATCTTATGTTTGATGTGGAAGAGAAATATAAGGACTTAAGCGGGCTTGAGGCAGAACTTACAAAATCTTTCAGAAAACTCAAAAAGGAAATTCCTTCTTTGGTTATACCATGTTTTTATTCTCAGATTTCGGCTCTTAATCAGTCTATAGTAGTTGGTGACAGCTTATTGGGTATCAGTCTTGATAAGTATATGGGTGAAGATTATCCCCTTTATAAAAAATATTATTATAGCTACCAGCGCAAGTCTATGAATCCTGAAAGAATTGTCCCGGATTGTGTATGTTATTATCTTTACAGTCAGTATCCTTTTCCTTGGGAAAGAAATCATCGTACATTACTTGATATAATTATGTATAGGGGAAAAATATCATGGATAGCTGAAAAAGTCCTTGGAACAGATGAATTAGGTTCTGTTTCTCTTGGATATGATAAAGAACAGTTGAAATGGTGTAAAGAGAATAAGAAGACTTTTATGGAATGGATGAAGAACAGTGGGCATATATCTTCTACCGATCCTATGCTCGTCCGTGCTTATATATTGCCTTATCCTACAAATGTTTTTAGTGATAAAAATGTTCCCACAGCTATTGGAGTATGGATTGGTATGCAGTGTATTGATGAATACATGAAGAATAATAAGGATATGACGATAGAAAAGTTGTTGGAAACTACAGATTATATAGGTATATTTAACAGTCTCAAGAGATAAGCCTTGGAATATAGTCATTTATTATATTGAATGAATTTATGGAATCTGCTAATATTGAACCTGCATTATATTTATTGCCGGTAACCCTTGGTGATACTGATATCAATAAGGTTTTGCCGTCGCATAATAAAGATATCATTTTATCTATAAAGCATTTTATAGTTGAAGATGTGCGTTCTGCACGCCGTTTCTTAAAGAAAGTTGAGTCATCTATAGTAATAGATGAATTAACTTTTTATCCCTTAAATAAACATACTTCATCTGAAGACATTTCCGGATATTTGAAACCTCTTCTCGAAGGGAATTCAATGGGGGTGATTTCTGAAGCAGGTTGTCCGGCTGTTGCCGATCCTGGTGCAGATGTTGTAGCCATTGCTCAGAGAAAAAATCTTAAGGTAGTACCTCTCGTTGGTCCTTCATCAATTATTTTATCTGTAATGGGTTCCGGTTTTAATGGTCAGAGTTTTGCTTTTCATGGCTATTTACCAATAGAACCCGGTGAAAGAATAAAGAGATTGAAAGAACTTGAGCACAGAATCTATTCAGAAAATCAGACTCAGCTGTTTATTGAAACTCCATATCGTAACAATAAGATGATGGAGGATATAATGAAAGCTTGTAAGCCTCAGACAAAACTGTGTATTGCTGCTAATATTACATGCGAAGGTGAATATATTAAGACAAAAACACTGAAGGAGTGGAAGGGCAAGTTGCCTGATTTGTCTAAAATACCTTGCATCTTTTTAATTTATAAATAAGCAATTCTTCTGTTTAATATATTTTCTTTATAGAAATTCATTCCATACCTCTGCTGCCATCTTTATATGTTCCAGCTCTTTCATGAGGTTCATGTCATACGATTCCGGATTTTTTTCTAATTCTTCGAAAGTGAAAAAATGTCCGGAATTTGTTTTTTTAATTTCTGTTTCCGAATTTAATGGAAGAATAAAAAGAAGAACATTGTTTATTGTTCCGTTACCGTTATCTTCTCTGTAGTGCATAATAAGTCTTGGACTTTCCGAAGCATCTGTATGTTTGCGTGTAATTTTTTCTGCATATTTCTCACATTTTCCAATTGATCCTTCAAGGTTTCTTATCATGGGCAAATCCCATACTTTTATGTCTTTATTCAATATGTTTCCTATGCTCTTATTAAGATATATTTTTCCTTTACATACAGGGGCTATTCTTATGGTATTATTATTGAATAGCTCTATTTTTGCAGCAGCACGTATGCCAAGAACATTTATGATAAAACATATAATGTATATAGAAACAGGAATAATGTTTATGAGAAAAAATTTCCATTCTGGTGTCCATACAGGATAAAGATATCTGATGTAACCAAGTGAAATTAAATGTATTGACGAAATAATTACTATAATTTTTGCTTCAAGAGAATACGATGTTCTACTTCTTATTTTCAACATGTCTAGTATTTCACTATACATTTCAGGAGCTGATACATATAGGAAGGCATAAGACAACATAATAAATTCTAGGGTAGGGGTGATAGTGTTAAGTGGCACATATTTGTATCCGAAGAATAATCTGAGAAAAAAGCATATTCCAATACCAAATGTACCTAACAGGAGAAAGAAATTTATATCCTTTAGTTTAAATAAGTTATAAAGAAGCATAAGGACACTCATGCCGAAACCGAATCCAAGCATTTCTGTGTTAGGGAAAAAATGCAGACCAATTAATGTAATGATTATTGGTAATAGACCAATGGAAACAATCTTGTCCTTATACTTCAGTATATTGCTCATAAGTTTTTACAAAGATATATTAGTATTATATATCAATACTAACAAAATTTGATATATTATTGTTCAGTCTTAAAGTGTAAATGTTTCTCAGCATGATATGAGGAACGTACAAGAGGACCACTTTCGACTGTCGCAAATCCTTTCTTTTCACCGGTAATTTTATATTTTTCAAATTGTTGCGGTGTTATGTATTCTGCTACGGGATAATGCTTGTGGCTTGGCTGGAGGTATTGTCCTATCGTCAGAATTTTACATCCACATTCCAGTAGGTCGTCCATAGTCTCTTCAACTTCTTCTATGGTTTCTCCCAAACCAACCATTATGCCGGATTTCGCTGTGATGCCGCTTTCCGCTATCTGGCGTATGACTTGAAGGCTGGTTTCATACTTGGCTACACTTCTTACCATAGGACTAATTCTTCTTACTGTTTCCATATTATGCGATAATATATCAGGCTTTGTTTCAATAACCATGTTAATCAGTTCTTTTCTACCCTGAAAGTCGGGAATAAGAGCTTCTATTGTTGTGTCCGGATTTATCTCTTTTATTTTTCTTAATGTATCCGACCAATGAGATGCTCCAAGATCGGGAAGGTCATCACGGTCAACTGATGTTATTACTGCATGATTGAGTTTCATGAGACGTATTGATTCGGCCACACTCACAGGTTCATTACTGTCAAGTGGAAGAGGCTTTCCTGTACATGTATTGCAGAATTTGCATGAGCGTGTACATATTGCTCCGCCAATCATAAACGTGGCTGTTCCTTTACCCCAACATTCTCCCATATTGGGACAACGTCCACTGCTGCAGATTGTGTGAAGTTTGTGTGTATCTACAATTTTTTTTGTTTCTGCATATCTCGCATTTGCTCCTATGCTTATTTTTAGCCATTCTGGCTTTCTTACGTGTTCCATAGTATCGTTTGTTTATTAAAAAATGAGGATGTATCAGATTTGTCGAATAGTTGTCCGAACTTTATAACTTATTTAAGCTTTATAGCTCTTGATACTTTTCTTAGATCTTAATACATCCTCATTTGATTATTAAATAATTATATTACAATTAATTTAATGAGACTATCGGTTAAATTACAGATTGTTAATGAAAAATTCGCTTACCCTTGTCATCAGATGATTGCGTGTATTACCTCCGAATATACTATGATTTCGGTTTGTGTATACTTGCATGTCAAACTGTATACCAGCCTGTACAAGTGCTTCTGAATATTCTGCACAATTCTGATAGTGCACATTGTCATCGGCTGTACCATGAATAAGCAGTAGATTTCCTTTAAGGTTGGCTGCACGGCTTATTGCAGACCCTGCTTCATATCCTTCGGCATTTTCTTTTGGAGTACGCATATATCTTTCTGTATATACTGTATCATAATATTTCCAGAATGAAGGAGCTGCAATGGCTACACCGGCCTTAAATGCGCCTGTTCCGTCGCTCATAGACATAAGTGTATTGTAACCTCCGAAACTCCATCCCCAAATACCGATTCTGCTTCCGTCAATGTATGGAAGGGTGCTCAGATAGTGGGCAGTTTCAACCTGGTCTTCCGATTCTTTTACTCCAAGATACATGTATGTACATTTTTCGAATGCAGCTCCTCGTCCGCCTGTACCTCTTCCGTCTACGCAAACCATAATATAACCTTTGTCGCACATATATGCTTCGAACATACCACCGTCACCAAAACTTCCTATGCCCCATTTATCAAGTACTTGTTGTGAGCCAGGACCGCTGTACTGATGTAAAATAACTGGATATTTTTTGTCTGGATTGAAGTTTACTGGTTTCATTATCCAGCCGTTCAATTCTACTCCTTGCCTTGTCTTGAAAGTAAAGAATTCCTTTTGCGGCATGTTAATGCTTTTGGTTTTGGAAACAAGTTCTTTATTATCAAGCAATGTTATCATTTCCTTTCCCTTGCTGTTATTTAGGGTTATAAGGGTTGGAGTATGCATGTTGGAGAATGTATTTATATAGTATGCCAGGTTTTTACTGAAGATGGCATCGTTTGTACCTGTTCTTGTAGAAAGTTTTGTAACTTCTCCTTTTCTGTTTACTTTAAAAATAGCAGTACGCAGTGGACTGTTGTCATAACCTCTATAGAAGAACTCATTTGTTTTTTCGTTCCATCCAAGGAAATCAGTTACTTCGTACTCTCCTTTGGTAATTTGTCTTACTTGGTTACCTCCTATAGTGTATAGATATAAATGATTGAATCCGTCTTTTTCACTCATCATAACTATATTTTCAGGATAGAAAGCTATATCTGAATAAGCCTGTTCTTTGATATACTGTTCTGCTTCATCCCTTATAGTAAGCTTGCAAATGCCACTTCTCGGATTTGCCATGTACATGTCAAATCTGTTTTGATGACGGTTGAGTGTCATTATAGCAAGTTTTTCTGGATCTGAAGTAAATTTGATTCGTGGAATATATCCGTCCTTATCAAGCGGAAGGTCTATTTTTCTTGTTACTCTGCTTTTTATATCAAAACTATGTACTGTAACACTAGAGTTTACTTCGCCAGCTTTAGGATATTTATATTCATATGCACCTGGATAGTATTCGTATTGTTTCATTTCGGGTGCCATTCCCTTATACCATGGAAATGAGAACTGTTTTACCTGAGTCTCGTCGAAGCGTACATAAGCAATCATTTTACTGTCTGCGCTGAAGTCAAATGCACGGTTAAAAGAAAATTCTTCTTCGTATACCCAGTCTGGAATTCCGTTAAGTACTTTATTGAATTCACCGTCTGTTGTTACTTGAGACTCACTGTTTCCAAACAGAAGTTTCACAAGGTAGATATTGTTGTTTCTAACGAATGCTATCTGGTGACCGTCTGGTGAGAATAAAGGAACCTGCTGTGGACCGTTGTTTGACAATGGTTCCATTTTGTTGTTCTTTACATTATAAATATAATATACGGCAGTAAACGAACGTCTGTATATAGGTTTTGTCTCTGTTTGTATAAGTATCAGTTTCTCATCAGGTGACATGATATAGTCATCAAACGATTTGATATTACAGTCGCGTGCTTTTGTTACATCAAATACAGTGCCTACTTCTTCTCCTGTCTTGAATGAATACTTCACAATTCTTTTTTTGTCAGAACTGATTTGGGTGTAATGTTCTCCATCGAGCATAGGTCTTAATCCGTAGATATTCTGTGCCCGGAATGTACCCTGTGCCACGTCTTTAATAGTTACTTTCTGTTGTGCCTGCATACATAATACTGACACAAATAATAGTAGCAGTGTAAATAATTTCTTCATAATTAAGGTAGTATTTTGAATATTATAATATTAATTTATAGTCATTTGTAATCACTTTTCATTACTTTCTGTGATATCCTTATTTTTATCTTCTGTATCTTTTTCTATAATATTTTTCTCATTATCATCACCTTTCGTATTATTTTCTATTATTGTATTTTCATCATTGTTTTTATTCGGTGTTTCTTCTTTGGTTTCATCTTTGTCTTTTATACCGAATAACCATCTGAAGAATCTGACGAAAATATTTCTCTTTTTAACCTTCTGCTTAGTTTCAGTTATATTATCTTTTGAATCTACTTTTACAGAATCAGACTGGATACTTTCATCTTTAGTATTCAAAGAATCTTTTAGGACAATTCCTTTAGAGGCAGTAGAGTCAATTCCTGCTCGTGATTTATTATCGACAATGCTGTCTGTAATTACTTTATCATATTGAATACTGTCTTTATTTATTCTATTCGATAAACTATCTGTATTTATACTGTCATTCAATATTCCTTCTTTTCTTAAACTGTCAGTTCTGATAGAGTCGTTAATAAGTTTCAGACTGTCAGGCTTGATTTTTAATGAATCTTTTGCTGGCAGTTTAGGTTTAGGTATAGGAATCTTGAACGCAATAGGAACGGAGTACTTGCATCTTACTGTTATGCCATAATCTGATGCTGGAGTCCACCTTGGCATTTCTTCAATAAGTTTATAAGCAATTGTATCGAGTTCTGGGTTAAGTCGTCGCATTACTTTTGTATTTGTTATTTCACCGTTTTTTTCTACAACGAACTGCATTACCACTACACCTTCTATTTTGGCTTTTTTAGCCTTTTCAGGATATTTCAGATTTCGGTCGATATATCTCTTGAAGTTTTTCATTCCGCCAGGAAATTCAGGCATTTTTTCTACGCTTGAATAAATTTTATTACCGTTTTTGGCTTGCATTTTTATTGTGAAAGCCTCATTGGGATTAATCAGAAATCTGCTTATATTCATGTTAAGATTCTCCATGCCGTCTGCACGAATTATAATGTTATGATTATAATCAGCATCTATTTTAAATAATCCTATCTCATCTGTAAGAGTTCTTCTTCCTGTTCCTTGAATACTTACTATTGCACCTTCTATAGGCTCATTCTGCTCATTTGTGACTATTCCTTCAATAGAAAATGTAGCATTATTCTGTTTGAAACTCAGCAACTCTTCTCTTGTATCTATTTTAAATGTCGCATTTGTATTCGATTCATCAAGTGTAAATGTTTCTACCGGTTCTTTGGGTTCATTGTTTAAATAAATATTAGCGTTTCTTTTATATGTATCAGGAATTTCATATTCAAAACTTATCACTCCACAAGTGTCTGGCCTATATTCTTCGCTTCTTCCAAGTATCTTTAAAAATACGTTTTTTTGAGGTTCGCCTAAGGAGTTTCTTACAGTTATCTTGAATGTTGTTTTAATATTTTCGCTAATACTAAAGCTGTTTGCAGAGTAATTTATTGTTCCATTGGCATTCTGAATATAAAAAGCTGCCATTAATAGGAAAATATACAAGTTAAGTTTGCTTAATAGTTTCATACGTATATATGTTGACAAAAAAATAGCTTTACATTTGTTTTACCAAATGCAAAGCTAATAGTATTCTGTCTGATAAGTATAAGATGAATTGTTAATAATAATAAATCTTAATCCTATATAGCCATTATTTTACTTTTTTTGATGTGAGGCGCATATGTTTTCTTACAGATTTCAGCTTTTCGGATACATGCTTGTGGCTTAATTGTATCTGACGACGGTATACTATACAGGTTGTAATGAAATAAATGCCTGTATGAATCCACAATGCTCTGAATTCTGGCATTACATCATATAGACTTGCTCCCATACTGTTTATTCTTACAAATCCGTTTATACCGAAAGTAGAAGGGAATATCCAAGATATTACTTTCCAGAATTCCGGTACAGCTGCTCCTGGCCATGATATTCCAGATATAAACAATAGAGGGACAGAAGTAAATACATATATCATCATACATGACTCACGGTGATGTATGAATATAGAACATGTCATGGCAAAGAATATACAGGCAAGTATATATGGCAACACAAACAGTAATAGGGTGGTAGGTTGTGCTACCTGTACAAGACTGAAAAGTTTTGGTACAGCCAAAAGTATATATGCCGATACTGCAGCATAAATCATCAGATATGCAAATGATTTTCCGAGTACAATACGAAGTGTCCCATTGTATTTTCTGCTAAGTGGAACAAGATCCTGGAAACGATTGGTTTCTCTTGCTGTTCCAGCCGATAATCCTATACCCAATAATAGAGTCTGTTGGATAATAAGAATAAGTACCGCTGGAATAAGAAAACTTGCAAAACCATCTTGTGGATTGAATAAAGATACTTCTTCATATTCTATAGGGGCTACTCCTATTTCATCTTGTCGGTTGGTAGTGTTTCCCATTCTTTCTATCTTTATTTTCTTGTTCATTTCCAATGACACATTTGTAGTGGCCATAAGAAGCGACTTATAATATAATAACCCGCTCATGTCACTATATATTGTCACTTTTGTCTGTTTGCCTTCCGACAATTCCTCTGTGAATTCTTCCGGTATATATATTATGCCATATACTCTTGTTTCTTCTATAAGATTTTGAGCTTCTTCCATGTCGGCACAATACGACTGAATTTTTACGTCAGGTGTAGCATCGACCATTCTTAGAAATTCTCTGCTCATACTCGAACGGTTATTGTCGACTACGGCAATAGGAACATTTCTTACTACCTCCTGGGTATATATAAAGGCATATACAAGAGGATAGGCAAGTGGCACAAGTATAAAGAAAATCAATACTCCCTGATCTTTGAATACAGATTTCAGCTCTTTAGCACATATATGGAATAAACTGCTGAATCCCAAACGTATAATATTGTAAAAAGATTGATGTTTCATCTTATATTGTAATTCATCTAATAAATAGTTTATACAACAATTTTAAGCAACCGTTTATCAAACATGAATATTTGTATAGAACAATTTATATAATCATAACTATATAAATATTGTTCAATATAGCAGCTTATTGTTTATTATGTCCTAACTTCAATTCAGTTATATGTTAAGGCAGGTATGTATAATTTTCCATAATTTTTCTCATCTTCTTTAAGACAAAGAATGGTAGCAATAAAAACAACAGTAATGCTACAACTGAATGCCAAGCATAAATTATAGGGTAACCATTTAGTGCCTGATTGACATATAGCAGAAAATAATGTCTTAACGGAAATAGGTTACTAAGTGCCTGAAGGGTGGGATGCATTGCCATTACTGGAAAGGTAAATCCTGAAATAGAGAATGATAATACCCCCCAAAGTGATGCTGCACTTAGAGCCAATCTTAAAGAACCAAACAATCCGTAAAAAAATATACCTATAGACTGTGATGCTAATACTAATAACAATCCGGCCAATATCATAGGTATAATTCCACTATGACATGGAAAGTGCAGATATCCGTATAGATAGATATTATGGAAAGTTGCTATTATGAAAAAAACTATTGTCTGAGGAATAATTTTACCTAAAATAACTGTTGTTATGGAATTGTTGGCAAGTCTCATTAATTCTTTTCCTGAGTTGTCCTTCAGCTCTGTGCCTAAAGTATATGCAGTAGTCAAGAATATCAATAGCATAAGAACACCAGGAAACAATGTATTACATAAATACACCGAATAATTTAACCATGGATTGTTTATTGCATGTGATTCTATTACTATAGGCTGAAGAAATCCCATAGCCTGGTCTTCATTGGCTCCCTTAGCATAGAGTGTTGCTCTTCCAACTGCACCGGATGCGAGTTCCGACATGGTTCTCATATCTCTATAAATAAGTGAGCCTGCAATTAAATAAGAATAATTAGCATAAAATGAGACCTTAGGCTGCCGGCTTGCAAGAGTGGCCTCTGTCGTCCCTTCCGGTATATAGTAGAAAGCATATATTTCTCCTTTCTGTATAGCATTTCTGGCTTCTGAAACACTGTTGTAATGGGCTACGATTTCTGTTTGCTGGAAAGCATCCAAATTGCGGATAATATTTCTGGTGGTCGAAGTATTGTCGAGGTCCACCACTCCTGCAGGCAAGTTTGTAGGCAGTCCGTTACTCATCAGTGAGGAAAAGAAGAAGTAACATATAAGAGGCGCTATTATCATACAAAACAAATACATTGGTTTTGTGGCAATACGCATTACCTCTCGCCTCATTATTTTCAGTAAATTATTATTGGCGGTTATCGACATGATAATTCATAAATTTCTTGTAAACAACAAATAAATTATAAATATGAGTATGTTGTAAAAGCCTTATTTTTCTATAATGGCCGACATTCCCGGACGAAGATTCTCAACTACCTGGACTGGTCTGACTCTTACTTCAAATGTTTTCAGGTCAAACTGTCCGGTTGTTTTAGTAGCCTTCCATGCTGCATAAGTTCCAAGGTCTTTCATATAATACACCTTGAATGCAGCTTCTTTTTCAAGTGCAGGTATATATGCTTTAATTTCACCACCTACAGTAAAATTCTTAAGCATATCTTCTCTTACATTAAATGTAACCCACATTTCATCCAATTGAGCAACATTCATTATTGGCGCTCCGGTACCTACCAATTCACCCACTTTAGGGAATATCTCAGAAACTTCTCCGTCGGCCGAAGCTACAAGGAAAGTTTCATTGATATAAGACGAAACTTCTGCTACAGCTCCTTTGGCCCTGTTTACCTGTGCTGCTGCCATTGCTTTATCTTCAGCCTGTGCTCCATTTTTTGCCATAGTATATTGTGCGTTGGCTGCACGTTCTGTTGCTTTCATTGCATCGTATTGTGCTTTTGCTTCATCTCTTTTCTGAGCAGACATTACTCCTTGCTCATACAGGCTGTTTACTCTATTATACGATTTTTCTGCTATTTCCAAACCTGCCTTTGCTTTTTGCCACATTTCAAAAGCTGCTTGCAATTGTTCTGAACGTGTTCCTTTGTTGGCTTTCTGATTCATTGCCATAGCTGCTTCTTCTGCAGCCTGAGCTTGTGATAACTTTGCCATCACGTCCGGAGCCTCAAGTATTGCAAGTGTGTCACCTGCTTTTACTTTATCTCCTTCTGTTACAAAATATTTTAATATTCGTCCAGGTACTTTGCTTGATACTCTATATTCTGTGGCTTCAGCCTGACCTTGAATTATTTCCGGTCCCTTACCTAAAGTAAAGAAACCTATTACACTAACAATTACAATTACTGCTAATAGTGTGATGAATGCCAGCAAAACATTGCTGTGTTGTGATTTATCAGCCATATCTTTATTTATTTTATACGTGTACTTAATAATAGTTATCTATAATATTTTGCTTTCTGTCTTATGTCAAAGCTGTTATTTTGATGTTAGTATCCCCATTGATTTATTTAGATATATTTCACTCATTTTCATATCTATCTGGGCATCAATTTTTCCCGACTGTGCAGATAGCCAAGCTGTTTGTGCTTCGAGTACGTTGCTTGTAGGAATTACACCTTCTTTGAATCCTAACTTTGCATATTTAAGATTTTCTTCAGCTTTTTCCATATTCTGCTCTGCAGCATGCAATTGCTTGGTAGCCTCGTTTACCTTATATGATGCTTGAGTAACCTGTAATTCAACTTTTTCTTTAACATCTTCCAATTGATATCTTGCTATATTTGCTTCAGCTTTTGCAGCTTTTACTTTATAGATACCTTCTCCCCAATGGAATACAGGAATTTTTAGAATAACTCCTGCTGCCCATAATCCTCTGAATTTGTTTTCGAAGCCGTTTACCAGAGAAGGATTAGTAACCAAATAATTGGCAGTAAAAGCGAGGCTTGGCAAAAATTCAGAACGTACAACATTAACTTTCTGACGATATATTTCAGTCGCAAGTTCAAGGCTCTTTAACTCATGACGGTTGGCTAATGCTGTGCTTACATTACTTTCAGTATATGTATTTGGCAGTGAAAGGTTTTCCATTTCTTCATCAGCCAGTTTAATATCTGTATCTAAAGGAAGACCACACAATTGGCACAAAACTATTTTAGATAAACTGAGTCCGTTTTCTACTTTTGTAAGTGTAACTTCTGCTTCATTTACTTTTACTTTAACACTAAGTCCGTCGGCTTTTGTAGCTACACCTTCAGCTATCATTTTTTCTACATCAGAGTCAAGACTTTTCAGCAACTCAAGATAACTTTCAGCGAGATTCTTTTTGTTTACCAAAGATATAACCTGCCAATAAGCCTGGTCTGTGTTTAGAATTAATTCCTGAATACTTGTTTCGTGTTGTGATTCTGCCAGTTGTTCTGCATATTTGGTAATTTTGTTGTATGCAATGATTTTACCACCCATAAAAAGCGGCTGTGTAAGTGTTGCTGCTCCGGCAAACATATTTCTTGTATCGGTCCTGAATGCATCCACAATTCCTTGTCCAACACCGTTAAGTCCGGTAGCCAGTCCCGGAATCATACCTTCCAATGGCTTGAGAATGCTGGCAAGCAAAGGATTACTTGCTGCCAGCTGTTGCAATTGTTGCTGCAACTGAGCACCGGTAGCAGTACCAATATTACTGATAGTGTTTTTTTGCTCGTCGCTGAGCAGAGAGATTTCTTTTTGGGTACGCATGTAGGTTCCCATAATATCAAATTTGGGAAGATAATTTGTAAAAGCAGCTTTTTTCTGATAATGGGCTGCATTGATCTTTTCTTCTGCCATGCGCAGCTCCTTGTTGTTCTTTAAGGCAAGGTTTCTGCAGCTGTCAATCGACAGTACCCGTTGGCCGAATCCGTTCACAGTCAGTCCGGCCAATAGGATTAGACTTATAAATCTTTTCATAACCATTGGATTGTTTATTGTTTGGTTGTTTATGCAACATTGCAAATTTAAACATAATAACAATAAAACAAAGTCTTTTGTTGAAAAGATTGCAAAGTTTTTTTAGAATTTTGCAGTCTTAGGCTTAAACGATATTGAATTACTGATAACTTGTATTCCTTTTGTCATTCTTGTAGTAGTGTTATCAGATTCTCCGGTTGATGGGAAACTTCCGCTTTCCATTCTCTTAAGTATAGGAATCATAAGTGAATCCTGTGCACTTCCAAGTTCACCAAGTGTACCACCTAGATTTTCTGATACGTTGAAATCTGGTTGTAGTCCATTCTCAAAGTAATCACTGAAATCTTTTGAGTTACTGAGTCGGCTTGTTGTAAGCCAAAATTCAATCATTGGTGCTTTTTCACTGTCGGTAAATAACTGCTGGGCAAGATTCTTGCCGTAGGTGGCTGTTCCTACCTGCAACAACCTTTCATTAAGATAAGGTTTTAGACAATTGATGACTATTTCTGAGGCTGAAGCTGTATTTCCTGATGTAATTATATACAGGTTATCGTAGCTCAACGGGTTGCCACCAACAAGAAGGTCTGATTCGAAATTAAGGACCTCAGTCTTATTGATTTTGTCGTTGTATGTCATTTTCAGGAAAGGTTGTCCTATAGCTCCCTGAGGAGCTATATTAGTAGACAGTAACTGTGAAATGTTTACATAGCCTCCAGGATTATATCTTAAATCAAGTATGATATCATTGAACTGTTGTCCTGCCAGTTGACTGAAGAGATCTTTAAGCTCCTGTGAATCATCACCAAACTCATTATACATTATATAAGCAGCTTTTCTACTTCCTTGAGAAATAATTTGCCATTTATATAAATTCTTGATTTCCACTAATCTTGGAGCTGGCATTTGAACAGTTTTTAGAGTATCAAATCCAGTACCGTTATAATTTCCCATGGTGAAATTATATGCTTGTGAAGGAGAACCAATATAAAGATCATAATCTGTACTGTTTATCTTCTTGTTATTGGCTGCAATAATCCAGTCACCTCTTTTAAGTCCGGCTTCCGATGCCGGGGAATTTTCCTGGGTATATAGAACTCTTATACCGTATGAACCGTCTTCAATTCTTACCAAAGCTCCTTCGAAACCAAATGTAGGTACAGAAGATATGGCTTTAGAAGAGTAAACAGAGTCAATATGTGAGAAAGTTGTACCATTTTTTTTGTCTTGTGAAGACGCTAATGTGTTGATCAGACTACTAGGCTCTGTAAAGAAATTGACTCCACTTTCTTCTGGCAAATCCTGATAGAACAGGTAATTCTGCTGCATAGTCTCATACATCCATGTTTGTGTAGAAATCAATGCATAGTATTCTCCAGAGCGGTCAACTCCGCATGCTCCCAATAATCCGGCAGCTATAATACTGCCGGCTACTTTTAATATAGTTTTACTTCTCATAATCAGACACACTTAGTACTTAAAAAACGCTTGACTTAAAAATTAAAGTATAAGTTATACACAGTTTCTAATATGTTTTTACATATACACAGATTATATTACTGCTTTGCTCTTTAAAGAAAACTTGTTTATTTCAGTCCGAAACTTCCTTGTCCAATCATATTTCCATCGGCAAAGATATATACATTATAAGTTCCTGACGGCAAGAATTCTTCTACATCCCAGTAAACAGTAACGGTTTGTTCTTCTCCTTTATATTCAATATACTTCTTAATAGAGTAACTGATATTTCTGTTTTCGTAAGCAAATGTATTACTATCGTTTTTAGTAAGTATTTCATTGTCTGGTTTAGCTATTCTTACATACAATGTCTTGTTACCGGTTTCGGCTGTTATATTTTTTACGATAGTAAACGAAATTGCCAGTTTTTTAGCATCTTTAGCTTTTTTAGCAGTTTTACCTCTTTTATTCAGTGGGTTGGTAATAATATTTGTTGCATCAAGTTGTGATGCTAAAGTTACTTTCTTATTTAGAGATTCCTTTTCTTTTGACAAACTGTTTATCTGTCTTGTCGCTGCAGAATATTTGTTTTTTACTTCTTTGTTTTCCTCTTTAAGCGCTTCGTTAAGTTTATTGAGTGAGTCTATCTGGATAACGTATGTTCTTAAAACTGCTCTTACAGTTTTAAGTTCCTTTTTAAGACGCATAATTTCAGCTGCATTACTGGTTTTTACTTGTCGAAGTTCTTCCAATAATCTCTGAGTTTTTAATTTCTCACTTTCCAGTTTTTCTCTTAAAGAATCATTGTTGATTTGAATCTGTAGTTCATCATACTGAGTGGCGAATGTACTATATTCGTTTTCCATTTCCTCTTTTTCTATAGCGAAAAGTTCGGACATTTCTTTGTTTTGCTGCATTTGGTTAATACCAAAAAAAGCAGCTCCTAAAGCAATAATTACTAGTACAATAATAACAATAAAAAGTGATTTATTTTTTTCCATGGTTTATTATAATTGAAAAACAGCTACAAAAATACAATAAATATATCAAGTGCCTATTGTTTCTGCCTTAAAAAACACTATTTATAATTATCAAATTCCTTTTCTGACATTTTTTTCCATTCTATAAAGACGTAATTGGGAAATAAATTTTTAGAAAAATTTTTTATCCAAGAATTTAAATAGTCAATACTCTGTGAATAATGTGCATATCTTCTATGATCATATAATATTATTCTTCGCTGAGGAGTATTCATAGTTTTAGCATCGTAGTATTGAACAGGAATAAGACAATATATAAAAAAACAATTTTCTTTATAGAAAGCAGTACAGAAATATTTTTTGTTAATGACATCTTTTATGAATATATTATAAACGTCGGCATTATTATATACACATATAACCGAATTTTTTCCTGAATTAGAATTCTTAATCGGGCCTGTCATTATTGCACAATTAAGTATCTCTTTGTTATTTATATAATTCAATACACCAATAGTGAAATTGTCTTCTTCTATATTTATATTTTTGATGTTGCTGTTAATAATAGTACCATTGTTCTCAAATACCATACCACCTATAATAGGATTTTCACAAGAGCCTAAAATTTTAATGTTGTCTACTTTGCATTTATTTATGAAACCATAATTATTTCCAGCTATAGAAGCAAAATTCATATTGTCATAAACTGTTGTTATATCAAAACTTATATTGTTAATATTCAAATCTTCAACTATACCTTCTTTTCCAATAGTATTGAATAATGAGTAGTAATTTACATTATCGTCTGTGTTAAAATATAGGCCATTCAAAGTCTTTCCATTTCCTTTAAAAATATCATTAAATCCACGGTTGTTTTTTTCATTTACTATCCCTATCTGTTTTATCTGTTTACATTCTTCCTTGGTGAAATTTAAGTCTGAATATAAATTATAAACTTTCTTTCCATTTTCAATATTATAAAATTCAAATAGTTTTCTGTCTTTATATTCATATCCATTTATCAAATTGGAAAAAGCTATAAAATCCTCTGTCGTATAAATACCATTTTCTTGTGATTTCTTTATGTTGATATTGTATTGTACCCCTTTTTTAAATATTGTTTCTTGGATATTTTCGTTATATATTTCGTCGTTATCAATATAGTTCAGTCTGAATTTTATTGTCATAGAAATATCTGAAGGAATGATAAATTCATATATTCCATTATTACTTGTTTCAGCTAACAGATTATATGAATCTGTTTGTTCATATTCCATTTCTCCTGTCAAGGTATTCAGCTTTGTTATTTTGTAAGGTATATTTATAGTAATATTTTTTAGTCTATTATTTATTCTACTATCAACGTAAAAACATATTTTTGAAAATAAATGTTTGAAATTCAGTTCTATAATATTTGTTCTTTTAATAATCTCATGACAATATAGTATATCATTCAAATTCCCTTCTTCAGAGTATAGGTATTCTTGAATATTCTCCAGATTATTAATTTTTGGATAAAATACACATAATTCTGCATTGTCATAATAGTTATTCCATTTGTAATTTTCAATTCCATCCCATTTATTCCCATTTAATGTAAGTGTTTCATTGTTTAGTTCGATTCCTCCATTACTGAATATTGAAATTTCACTTTTATCCGGTATTGAATTTGTATTAGTATTTTTTGATGACTCTCTACCAGAAAATTCTATGATTGATTTGCCTGTTATACTTATATTATTTTCTTGATAATTATAGTACTCTATGAAATCATTTTTATCACAGGAATTGATTAATAATGTAGAAAACAATGCAATTAAAATCTCAGGTACGTGTTTAAAATATAAATTTCTCATAATTGTAAGTTTATAAATTATCGTTCTTATAATATTATAACTTTATAAACATTGAGATTGTACCTAAAAATTGGGATTTTTTCTTATAATTCTATTGATGCTATAAATAAAAGCTATATTAAATGGACAAATATATGTATATTGTAGCTTATAAAAATTTTATAATATAAAAAACGCTGCCATACCTTCACAGGCGGGCAGCGCAAGCTACAATACAAAATACAAATACAACTAAACGAGATATTTAATTTTTATTATAATCAGAAAAACGGCTTTTTTATATACTATTATACTATGCCTTGGGCCATCATTGCATGAGCAACTTTCATAAATCCGGCAATATTAGCACCTTTCACATAATTAATATAACCGTCAGGCTCAGTACCATACTTCACGCACTGTTCGTGTATATTGTGCATGATATGGTGCAATTTTTCATCAACTTCTTCTGCACTCCAGCTTAGGTGCATTGCATTCTGGCTCATTTCAAGTCCAGAAGTAGCTACACCACCTGCATTAACAGCTTTTCCAGGAGCATACATTATCTTATTTTCAATGAAAGCATCAATAGCTTCAGGTGTACAACCCATATTTGAAATTTCTCCGACGCAAAGTACGGAATTTTTTATCAAATTTCCAGCATCTTCGCCATTTAATTCATTTTGAGTTGCACAAGGAAGTGCAATATCTACTTTAACTTCCCATGGACGGCGGTTTGCGATAAACTGTGAATTTGGATATTTTTCAGCGTAAGGAGCCACAATGTCATTACCAGAAGCACGAAGTTCAAGCATATAGTCAATCTTGTCGCCGCTTATACCGTCAGGATCGTAGATATAGCCGTCAGGACCAGAAATAGTAACAACCTTGGCACCCAATTGAGTTGCTTTTGTTGCAGCACCCCAAGCTACATTTCCGAAACCAGAAATGGCTACAGTCTTACCTTTTATATCAATACCTTTCTTGTCGAGCATGTGCTTAACAAAATACAATCCTCCGAAACCAGTTGCCTCAGGACGAATAAGTGAACCACCGAATTCAAGTCCTTTACCTGTGAATGTTCCTGTAAATTCATGAGTAAGTTTCTTGTACATACCAAACATATAACCAACTTCACGGCCACCTACACCTATATCACCTGCCGGTACATCAGTATCAGGACCTACATGACGCCACAGCTCAAGCATAAACGCCTGGCAGAATCTCATGATTTCACCTTCACTCTTACCGCGTGGAGAGAAGTCAGAACCACCTTTACCTCCACCCATAGGCAATGTAGTAAGTGCATTTTTGAATGTTTGTTCAAATCCTAAGAATTTGAGGATAGACAAGTTTACAGATGCATGGAATCTTATGCCACCCTTGTAAGGGCCGATTGCATTGTTAAATTGTACACGGTAACCGAGGTTAACCTGTACTTTACCCTTATCATCTACCCAAGGTACACGGAAGGTAATGATACGGTCAGGTTCTACAAGTCTTTCAATAAGCGATACTTTCTCAAATTCTGGATGCTGGTTATATACGTCTTCAATAGATAGCAATACTTCTTTTACTGCCTGCAAGTATTCAGATTCACCTGGATGTTTAGCTTCAAGAGAAGCCATTATTTGATTGATATTCATAATTGAAAAATTTTTAAGGTCTGACAATTTGAAATGTTTTTCTATTTGCAAAGTTAGATGATTAAATGAAATATGCAAGAAAATTCGAAGAAAAAACATTTAAATATTGATAAAAAGTCATTTTGAGCAATCTGTTTGAGTATACCTTATTTTTGTACTTTTCTTATATTTTAATTGCATAAATCAATCTAAATGCCGATTTTTGTTAGAAAATTAAAGTCAAATACATAAACCTATGCTCAGTAAGTTAAAGTTAAATCAGCTCTATTTTAAGGATACGCAGTTCGCCAATCTTATGACAAAGCGAATTTTTAACGTATTGCTTATAGCCAATCCGTATGATGCCTTCATGCTTGAAGACGACGGACGAATAGACGAAAAGATATTCAACGAGTATATGAATCTGAGTCTTCGCTATCCTCCTCGTTTTACTCAAGTGTCTACTGCCGAAGAAACATGGAAGCAACTCAATATAACCAAGTTCGATTTGGCAATATGTATGCCCGGTTCCGACAACAGTGATACTTTTGATATAGCCCGTGAAATAAAGCAGAAATATCCTACACTTCCATTGGTCGTACTTACTCCTTTTTCCCACGGTATAAAAGAAAGAATGGAACACGAGGACTTAAGTATATTCGAATATGTGTTCTGCTGGCTTGGTAATACCGATCTTCTTGTATCTATAATAAAGCTAATAGAAGATAAGATGAATCTCGAACATGATATAAAAGAAGTTGGAGTCCAGATGATTATGCTTGTAGAAGATTCCATACGTTTCTATTCGTCTGTCTTGCCCAACCTTTACAAGTTTGTGCTCAAACAAAGTCAGGAGTTTGCAACCGAAGCCCTGAACGAACATCAGCGCACTTTACGTATGCGCGGACGTCCGAAGATTGTTCTTGCCCGCAGTTATGAAGAGGCAATGCAGTTGTACGATACATTCAGCAAAAATATATTAGGTATAATATCCGATGCACGCTATCCTCATGGGGGGGTAATTGACCCTTTGGCTGGCGTAAAACTTCTTAATGAAGTAAGGCATAGAGACCCATTTATGCCACTCATATTACAGTCATCCGAAGAAAGTAACCGTCAGTATGCTTCCGAGTGTGATGCAATCTTTGTCGATAAAAATTCTAAGAAGATGAATATTGACCTTCGTGAGGCTATATCAGAGAATTTCGGATTTGGTGATTTTGTTTTCATTGATCCAAGTACACACGAAGAAGTGGCCCGTGTTCATAATCTTAAGGAACTTCAGAATATTGTATTTTCTATTCCTGCAGAATCATTTCTTTATCATATAAGTCATAATCACATATCACGCTGGCTTTATTCAAGAGCAATATTTCCGGTTGCAGAGTTTCTGAAACAAGTTACGTGGGAGTCTCTCCAAGATCTTGATGCTCACCGTCAGATTATTTTCGAGGCTATAGTAAAATACCGTAAGATGAAAAATCAGGGAGTGGTAGCAGTCTTCAAGCGTGAGCGTTTCGACCGTTATTCTAATTTTGCAAGAATAGGCGACGGTTCATTGGGTGGAAAAGGACGTGGCTTAGCGTTTATTGACAATCTTATAAAGCGTCATCCGGAATTCGATGAATTTGAAAATGCTTCCGTAGCCATTCCTAAGACGGTAGTATTGTGTACTGATATATTTGATGAGTTCATGGATACCAACCAGTTATATCAGTTGGCCTTGAGTGATGCCGAAGATGAAGTTATACTGCGTGCCTTTCTTAGAGCCAAGTTGCCCGACCGCCTTGTTGAGGACTTTTTTGCCTTTTTCGATGCTGTAAAGGCTCCTATAGCCATTCGATCGTCGAGTTTGCTCGAAGATTCACATTACCAGCCATTTGCCGGTATTTATTCAACCTATATGATACCATATTTGGAAGATAAGTACGAAATGTTGCGAATGCTGAGTGATGCCATAAAAAGTGTATATGCCTCAGTCTATTATAAAGACAGCAAGGCATATATGCAAGCCACAAGTAATGTTATAGATCAGGAAAAAATGGCTGTTATTCTTCAGGAAGTTGTAGGTACCCAGTATGGCGACCGTTATTATCCTGCAATTTCAGGAGTAGCACGTTCTATCAATTATTATCCTATAAATGATGAAATAGCAGAAGAAGGAACTGTAAGTCTTGCTTTAGGTCTGGGTAAATATATAGTCGACGGAGGGCTTACTTTAAGAGTCTGTCCATATCATCCAAATCAGGTTTTGCAGACCAGTGAAATGGAAATAGCACTTCGTGAAACACAGACCCGTTTTTATGCCCTTGACTTAAAAAATACAGCAAAGGAATTTTCTCTTGATGACGGATTTAATCTTCTCAAGCTTCATGTAAAAGATGCTGAAGCAGACGGTTCTCTTAATTTTATAGCATCTACATACGATCCTTACGATATGGTTATACGTGATGGAATCTATCCTGGAGGACGAAAACTCATAACATTCGCCAATATATTACAGCACGATGTGTTTCCATTGGCAAGAATACTGCAATTGTCACAAAAATACGGACAAGGTGAAATGCGCCGTCCTGTAGAAATAGAGTTTGCCGTTAATTTTAATGCAAGTACTAAGAGTGGAACATTCTATCTGTTGCAAATCCGTCCAATGGTAGATGTCAAGGCTGATCTTGAAGAAGACCTGAATCTAATCCCCGACAGTAAATTGCTTCTAAAGAGTGAAAACTCCCTGGGACATGGTATTATGGATGATATTTGCGATGTTATATATGTAAAGACAGAAGGGTATTCAGCATCAAATAATCAGTTGATTGCATACGAAATAGAAAAAATCAACCGTCGTTTCCTTGATGAAGGCAAACATTATGTACTGGTAGGTCCCGGCCGTTGGGGTAGTAGTGATACATGGCTTGGCATACCAGTGAAATGGCCAAATATTTCGGCAGCTCGAATAATAGTTGAGGCCGGACTCACTAATTATCGTGTAGATCCAAGTCAGGGTACACATTTCTTCCAGAATCTTACATCATTTGGAGTTGGTTATTTTACTATCAATGCATATATAAATGATGGAATATATAATCAGGAACTGCTCAATAGTATGCCTGCTGTTGAAGAGACCAAATATTTACGTTGGGTAAGATTTGATAAGCCTCTTAGCATAAAGATGGACGGAAAGAAAAAACTTGGAGTAGTGGCTTTGCCCGATTAGATTATAAATCCATTTGAAATATATAATTTATAATTATAGAATATTATAAAAGATAGGCATTGCATGTATCAAAGTGTAATTGCCTATCTTTTTTCTATACCAGTAGAGATAAAAAATATATATTAGAACACAAAAAAATACTTATTAATAAGTTAAATATGCGGAAATCTTAAAAAGAGGACAAAACTTGAACATTTAGACCTTTTATGTGTTTGAAATCATTTGTATTTTTGCCGAAATTTTTAATAACTTAAAATAGAAGAGAATTATTTATGAAAAAATCTTTATTTATTTACATGTTTGCAGCTGTATTGGCTGGGGGAGTGATCACTTCATGTAGTAATAATGATGATCCGGATGTTGTAGTTTGTCCTGTTGAAAAAACAACTTTTACAGATCTTAGCGGTCTGACTCTAACTTATAGCGGTCAGCCTATGTTGGGAAAACAGGTTGAGTTTGCTCCAGACGCAACAGATGGTACAAAAGCTGTAATAACACTTTCAGGTGCTCCATTGAATTTGTCTCGTGATGAAAATGCGCCTGTTCCAACTACAGCCGGTGTTATTCCTGGAGAGAAAACTACAGTTATCAATGTAGATTTGGTAATTAATAATGATGAAGTCTCTTTTGAAGGTGTAGATGAGAAAGACGGTCGCAAGATTTCTTATAAAGGAAATGTAAGTAAAGGTGGAATGACACTTGATTTGACTGTTGAAATGCCTCAGAATGCATTTGCAGGTACAACATGGAATCTGGTTTCTCCAGAAAAGAATCCTATCCTTATCAAGTGGGAAGCTGATGAATTCCCTTTTGCTGACGGATCTTGGGATATTCAAAGTGCTTTGAATCTGATTATTGCTATGACTCAGATTGATGGCAAGACAATACCACAGATGCTTTGTGGAATTCTTGGTGAAGTATCTTTCTTGCCAGACGGTAATATTCAGGCAAAATATAAGAACAGCCTGGCTGATGCAGATTGGACAACTTCTCCATTGAATATTGCATCATATACAGTAACATCTGATAATGAATTGGTATTATATATTAATCCTGCACAGATTATTGCAATGAATGGTGGTGAGGAAGGAAGCTCAAATACTATTACTGCTATCTTCGGAATGATACCATCATTACAGTCAATGCTTACAGATGGTATTCCTTTGGGAGTTAGTAAGGACGAAAACGGAGTAATGTCTGTTTATCTGGAAGAAGAAGTTTTGCTTCCAATTCTTCAGTCTGTTAAGCCTCTGTTGAGCAATGAAGATACCATTAATATGATAATGGAAATGATTAAGGCATCAGCTGGATCTATGGCAGGTCTTGCAGAGGCATTCTTAAGACCTATTTTAGTTGCATTCCCTAATATTATTGATACAACAGAAGATATGGAAATCGGTATCAAACTTGAACAGGTAGCTGAGTAATAATAGATGATAATAAAAAAATAACGGCGGTACACAAAAACTGTAACGCCGTTATTTTTTTATTATTGTTTCTCTTTTTTATTTATTGTAGAATATAATATGTATATATCAATTCTTTTTAGAAAGAATAGCCGAATCCGAAATTCAGATAAATAGGATACATTGCGAACGAAATAGTCTTGAAGTCCTTTTTCATAATATCATTAAGTCCCCAAGTAAGATCGGCAAAAACCTTAAGATGCTTGAAAGCTTTCCAGTCTGCACCAATCTGTATTCCGTATCCGAAATTTCTTATATCATCACTGAAATCATATTTTGCAACTGCTCCGTCAGTGAAGATAATCTTCTGTCCAGTAGGATTACCTTCTCTTAGATATCCCTCATAAACATCACCTGAGAATTCCCCGTCAATAAGGTATGAAATATATGGACCGGCTTTAATGTTCCATCTGCTGTCCAACTTATAAGTAGCCAATACGGGGATGGTAATATATGAGTTTCTTACTTTTGTTTTTACTCCACCGGTCCAGTTACCAGCCAGTCTGTTACCGTCGTCTCCAATAATTTCCATGCTGTAATTTTTTACTGTAGCCTTGGTAACCATATTCTTGTTTTCCAGTCGCAGACCAATATTCAGTCCCCATTCCTTCTTTTCTCCAAACCATTTTATGGCATTACCTTCTAGTGCCACAGCAAGAGTCGGATTATATGAGTCTATGCTTCTTATTTCGGCAGGTAGGGGAAGAGGAGAGGCACCACCTATACTTACTCCTGCCTTAACTTCATATTCCCATCCATGCAGTGCTGCATTAATAAGTGTTCGGTTACTGTTTTCCTGAGCTTGGGAATACACAATGCTTGTAAAGGCGAAAAACAAGGAAAGAATATATTTTTTCATAAGAATTTTCATGTTATTTAAGTTTGTATTCAGTTGTAAATTATCTAATTCTAACCATCAACAGTTGTTGGCCATCATCATTAATTCTCGATTAATCATTAATTTTCAATTAATTATTCATAAATCAGTTCTACATTATCAATCATGAGAGTACTACCTTCTGCGCCTTTAAACAAAGCACCTTCTTTACTTGAAGCAAAGACTATACTGAAATAATATTTTCCTGCAGCCAGTTTATCATTATCAATATATTTACCATATCTGTTATAATCAAAAGGAATTTCAAATTTAGTCCATTCCTCTTTTTCCTCAGAGCTTTCCAAAAGAGCTAAAGCTATCATAGACTCATCCTCAAAATTTCTTGTCTGTAAGCTACCGTCAAGTAGTTTTCCGTTTTCAGGCAATTCATACATAATGGCATATATACTGAATTCATCCTTTTTATCTGTATAATTACCGTCTTCAAGGAATTTGCTTCCTGATTTATATTTATAATATCCTGTAAGAACAAGAGGCTTCTTATCAAAAGGAACTCCAAATTTTGTAGCTTCCAGAGGTTTCGACATAGCATTCAGTACATCGAAATTACCTAAAAATAAATTGCCTGACGCAATAGGCATACCAACAAGACTTCCTAAATTACCTGTATTTCTTGTTACCATTTTTACGCAGTTTCCATCCATGCCATCTTTCGACAGTACAGTAGGGTATTCATAAGGTTTAGCTGTACTCATTGCAAGAGAAAATCCGCTATTACCGCTTCCCCATGTAACTTTGTTACCATCAGATTCTTCATACAGAATATGATACTTGCCAACAGTATCGGCTTTTTCGAATGTAAATGAAGTTGGTATATTGGCAGGAGTAAGAATACTGATGTCTACAGAATATGTGCGATGCCACATACCATCTTCCGAGGTTACCACATATCTCACCGGGTTTGTAAAATCATGAACACTTCCACTTGCCGGTTCTATTGTTGCACCAGGAGTCAGTTCAAATTCCGGAGCTAAGGCAGTTATGTCAGTTCCGGGCTTTACACTTATATATATAGGATAAGCATTAATGTTCTTATTGAATTCCATACCTACGTTGATAGTAGAATAAGCAAGAATATCCTTAGGAAGCGAACACGAAACAATATCAGCTTCGGCATTTGGAGCTTCATCTTTTATACACGAAGTAAGGCTTATTGAGGCAGGTATAATAATGCATAAGCAATAAGCCAAAGTTATAAATAATCTTTTTTTCAAATTAAGTTCTTTCATAATAGTCATATTATAATATTATATAAAGTTATAAGTTGTATAAAATTCTGTTTAGAAGGAATAGAGGTAAGAAAGTTGCAAATAGTATTTAAAGTGAAAATTATCCCTTATTTCTGTATTCCAGCGGACTCATTCCCACATATCTTTTAAAGTATTTGCCAAAGAAAGACATATTTGCAAAATTCAAAGAGTCGGAAATTTCCTGAATGCTAAGCTGTGTTGATTTCAATTGCGATTTGGCATCCATAATAACCATAGACGAAATAATATCCACACAAGTTTTACCAGTAGTCTGCTTTACAATGGAGCACAGATGCGCATGACTTATACTCAGCTTTTCGGCATACCAGGAAACATTCCTGTTTTTACTGTAGTTTTGCATAACCATCTGTGTGAAATCACGGCAAAGTTTTTCACTTTTAGATATATTTACTTTCTCTTCACTTTTTATTCTCTTATATAAAATAGAAATTCCTTTATGAACGTCGGCAAAAAGATTAGGAGTTATATCTATTCTCATGTTATCATCGAAATACTCATACATTTTAATAAGCATGCGCATATATTCCTCCAGCATTACCGCTCCTTCTTTCTTTAGTGAAATAAGTGGATTTCCCATTGTAAGTATAATAGTTTCCACCATAGCTTTCGATCTTTCTTTCTGCTCTATATATTTAGAGGAGAATCCAAGAAAATAAATCTTGAGATCGCCGAAAATATCATTTATCTGGAATATTGTTCCAGGAACAAGTGTTATAACATCGTATTTTTTTACCTTAACACTATTAAGATTGACCATAGCATCTATTTCTCCGTCCATGCAAAGAACTATGATCTCACATTTAAGTCTTATAGGAAAATTCTTATAAAGTCCCAACAGTTCTTTACTGATATCTGTTCCTATCAGCCAGTCTTCCGGTAAGTCTATTTTGGGTATGTCTTTATCCATGTCTATATTATTGTTTTAAATAATACTGCAAATATAATCAAATTTGAAATATAGACTATTGCTAATGTAATAAATAAACCATAAAATCTTAAAAATAGCACAGTTATGAGTGTGGTTAAATATCTGCTAATTAAAAATAGGACAAAAAAAAGAAAAACAGACCTTGTGTAGATTCGTAAAATCAAGTTATTTTGCAATCTGTAAATATGTTTTAAAACACTGTTTTAGAAATTATATTAATATACAATGAATAAATTATACCTAATTTTTTGTTCTACTATTGCATTGATATTAGCATCTTGTACTGAAGATACTAATTCAAATGTTATAGGTGAAGGTACTTTATCCGTTAAGGTTGGTGCTAATAATGATGTGAATGAGTTTACGTCAAGAAGTGTTGAATTGGAATCTCCCAAAGTGGATGATTTTAGTATTTTTGTAATTAATCAGGATGATGAATCTGTAGTTAGTAAATGGGATAAATTTAGTGAATTTGTTCCTACCACAATTAAAGTTGGTAAGTATAATGTAGTAGCTTCTTATGGTGATTTAGAGGCGGAAGGTGTTGACGCATTAAGTTATTATGGAAGTTCGGAAGTTAATATAACGGAGAATCAAACAACAGAAACATCAATAACTTGTTTTATTAGCAAAGCTATTGTTTCAGTATCATATTCAGATTCATTCAAGAAATATTTTACATCTTATTCTTCAAGTATAAACACAGCAAAAGGAAATAAGCTTGAAGTAACTTTTCCTTCCGATAAACCGTCAGTAGAGACTAAATCTGCAGATTCTTCTACAGAGGAAGAACTTGTATTTTCCACTCCTTTGTATGTAAAACCTGGTAACATAAGTTTAACTATTGATGTGACTCGACCAGGAATAGAAGATAAGATAAGCATTACTCCGTTTGAAGTAGAAGCGCTGGCTAAAACTGAGTATAGAATAACTTTAGATGTTGATGCCGCAACATCTACATTAAAGATTTCATTTTATGATTCTCCTCAACATACAGAAGATGTTGAGATTAACATCTCTGATGAAAACCTTTCAAATAAAAAGCCTGAGATTATAGCTCATGGATATACATCTGAAGAAATTAAAGAATTTACAGAAGGAACTGAATATACTGGAGATGAACTTTATTCTTATATTAATGCTCAGTCTGGTATTTCTAAATGTGAACTTACTACTCAGTCCAAATATTTGATATCACAAGGATGGCCGGAAACTGTTGATCTGGTTGGAATGACTTCAGAGGAAGAAGCTAAATTAAAGGATTTAGGTTTGAGTTTTGCAGGGTTTAGTGCTAATGTAGATAAAATAGCAACTGTAAACTTTACCGATTTGATTGATAAATTATATTGTTCTGGTAATGAAGATGAAACTCATATCTTTACTCTTACTGTAACAGACAAATTTGGAAGAGAGTCTGAACCTTCTGTATTATCTGTTAAAACACTATACAGTCAGTTTGACTTTACCTGTACATCTGAATCTATTCCATATAACTCTGATAAACTTGAATTCAATGTTAAGTTTAAGGGGGATATTAACGATGTGGTTTTCCAAGAGATTGTTATGGGGACTTATAATCCAATATCAGAAGATAGAATTACTATTACTCCTAATAAAGATGGAGTGAATTATAAAGTTGTAATTTCTGGTTTTAAAAATATTACAGATATTGAAAATGGGTTTAAAATAAAGTCATCTGTATATAACCATTCTAAGGAATTGTTACTTAATGTAGAAGCTCCGGTTCTAAATTTATATTTGAAGAATGGTGATGCTGATGTATGGGCAACTAAGGCTTATTTGTCTGTAGAAGCTACAGCTGAATCTCGTTTATCAAGGACTATATCATCGGAAACTGTACAAATTCAGTATAAGAATGGTGGAACTTGGGAAAAATGGCCAAATCAGTCTTTTGATTCGGAAAAAGGATTTATTGTTTCAGGTCTTTCTGGTAATACGGACTATACCTTAAGAGCTGTTTACATCATTGGTTCTGATGTTCTTTCTGTTTCTGGTGAGATGAATATTTTGACCGAAGAAATGAAACAGCTGGATAATTATAGTTTTGAGGATTGGACAGAAACTGAGGGTAAAACTAAATATTATTCAATATGGGAAGTATCGGGATGGAGTACTTTGAATATGTTAACAACTTCAGAAGGTGGTACAAATGATAACAATCTGTCTGATAATAGAGATGGTATGGCATATTGTGCGACATCTGGTACAGTTAAAACTTCTGATTGTATAGATGGGACATCAGCAGCATTGATTAGATCTGTTGGATGGGGAAGAGGCAGCAGAGCTGGTTGGAGTGTTGTGGCAATGAAAAAAACGACAGCAGGTGAACTTTTTTTAGGAGATTATAATTTGTCTACAGGTGCAAATTATGGAATAAGCTTTATTTCGAGACCAACACAGCTGAGTTTCTTTTATAAGTATGTCCCTAAAAATCCTAATGATAAATATATTGTAGAAGTAGTTTTGTATGATAGTTCTGGAAATGTTATAGCTACTGGAGATTTAAATGAATCAGAAAGAGTAACCTCTGATTCATATATTAAAAGAACTGTTAAAATTGAGTATAAAACATTAATGAAAAAATGCTCAAAACTTTCAGTAAGATTTGTTTCTGGTACATGTTTGGAGAAAAATAATACAGATTTTAGTGTTAATACAAGTCTTGCACCTGATAAAGACTGGGAATATGTTGGAAGTCAGTTATATATAGACTCAATTAGTTTGTTATATTGATAATTATGATGAATATGAAAATAAATAATATACTTATATTACTTTTTTTGTTTTTTCTATCTTCATGTCATAGTGAAAAAATGCCATCAGAACCTACATTACAAGGGACTGTAAGTATGGCTAAATTACAGTTGTCAGTAGATATGACAGTTCAGGAATTAGATTCTGTAAGGTCGTTGTCTTCGTTATCTTCTTCAGTAGATTTAAATTCTTACGTGATAGATATAATAAGTAGTGAAGGTGACACAATAAACACTTGGGTATATAGTGATATGCCTGAAATTATTTCACTTAATGTAGGATCTTATACTATTGAGGCTAAATCATCACCAGAAGCTTCTATAGGAGTGGATAAACCTTATTATTATGGTTCTGAAAACTTTGAGGTAAAATATAATGAGATAACAGAATTGGATCCAATCAATTGTACTTTAAATAGTGTATGTGTTTCTTTCAAATTTGAAGACTCTGTTAGAGATTTAATTTCTGATGATTTTACTTTGGATTTTACAATTGATAATAAGACATTGACGCTTTCTAAAAATGATGAAGGCAAGTATGCTTATATTCCAGTAAGTAAAGATGAGAATGTTTTATCTATAAATTGGGTTGGGACAATTGATGGAGAACTCGAATCTGGTGAAGATAGAATTGAGTCATTGAAGAAAGGTTATCATCATTCAATGTTATTCTCTTTTGAAGAGGCAAATGAAGATGGTAGTTTGTCTGGTGGAGAATTGAATCTGACTATTACTGTTGATAATACTATAAATTCTGAAGATGAAAATGTGACAGTAAACCCAGGTGATGAACCTGAAATAGATGATTTTCCTGTTGATTCTAATCCAGGAGGAGAAAGTGGAGATGGATCTGATGATGATGGAACCAACAGTGAACCGACTATAATTGGAACAAACTTCAATAATAAAACTTTTGATATAGATGGCGAACCTTTGGTAATTGCTGAAGGGCAAAATGTGACTTTGCAAGTTACTATTAATGCTAAGGAAGGTATTTCACATATATTTGTAGAGATTGATTCTGAAACATTAACAGAAGATATTTTAACAAGTGTTAATCTTGCAAAATCTTTTGATCTGGCCGAACCTGGTTCTTTGGAGGGAGGGTTGAAGGGATTAGGTTTCCCTGTTAAGGACCAAGTAATAGGTCAAACTTCTGTTCTTTTTGATATTACTCAGTTTACTTCACTCTTAGGTATATATGGTGCTGCTAATCATAATTTTATTATTAGAGTCGTAGACAAGAAAAATCAGGAAGTTACTAAAACTTTAAAGATTAAAAGTATAGAGTAATTATTAATAGTGTCGTAATATGAAAAAAAGAAATATATTGTCTGTAGCAGTAATGACTCTATTGATATTTACTGCAAGCTGTAAACAGGATGATGAGCTCTCGTCAGAAAATCAAGGCGTTTTAAAACTGTCTGTCGGTATATCTGATAAAATTGATGTTGTTTCCCGTGCTTCAGAAAACGATGAATCAGATGGATTTGCTTCATTGGAAGAAAGTTGTAAAATAAGAATTTATGGTAATGATGTGTTGGTGAGAAAATACGAAGGTATATCATCAATGCCGGAGGAAATTCCATTAATGTGTGGAAACTATAAAGTCAGAGTAACTGCAGGGGATTCTGTAGAGGCTTCTTTTGATAAGAAATTTTATGAAGCTATAAAGGATTTCGAAATAAATAAAGATGTTGAAAATTCTGTAAATGTAGACTGTTATATTAAAAATACAGCAGTTAATATTAAGTGGGATGAATCCATATCAGAAATATTTAAAGACTATAAGGTTACTGTATCATTGGCTTCAGGAACATCCCTTGAATTTCCTAAAGACCAGGTAGGTAAAACTGGATATTTTATGGTTCCAGCTGACTCTAAAAAACTTAAATTTAAGTTTGAAGGAACAACCATAGCTGGTGAAGAAGAATTTCAATCTGAGATTGAAAGGTCTGTAGAATATTCAACACTCTATAATGTCAATTATAAGTTTGTTGAAGAACCAAGCAAGGGCGGAGCTGCAAGTATTATTGCAATTGATGTCGATACTGATTTTATTGGTGAAAGCAACTCTACTGTATCTATAAAACAGCGTCCTAAAGTGGTATGTAAAGATGATGATAATGTTGAGTATCCAATGGAAACGCCTTTATATCTTTCAACAAATCTTATTGATAAGTCATATTATTTGTGGGTATCTACATCATCTTCTATTAAATCACTACTTATAGTAAATGATAAATTTAAAGAATTAGGATTTAATGTAACCAATATTGATATAGTCAATTTGTCTAATCAAGATTTGGAAATATTGAAGAATTGGGGTATTGAAATAATAAAAAAGACACCAGCAATTAATGATGAAGGTATAAATTGGGCTGTTAAATTTACATCATCTTTGATCTCTAAAATGACAGCAGAAGAAAAAGTTTATAAAACTAAAATTCATGTAGAAGATGTTAATGGTAAGATTACAGATGTAGATTGGGATATTGTTGTTTCATCGGCAACAGTAGCACTTAATGAAATTATTCCTTATGAAGTATGGACTAACAAAGCTGTCCTTAGAGGAAGAATTCTACAGGAACCTTCTGGTGAAGTAAAGTTCAGATTTCGTAAAAAAGGAGCTTTCGACTGGACTGTAATATCTTCAACTGTTATAGAACAGAATGTATATGCAGAAATTTCTGGTCTGTTATCTAATACTACATACGAATATCAGATTTTAGATGGAGAAACTGCTTCTGTTGAGAAATATGAATTTATTACAGAAGCTGAGTTCCAGCCTGAAAATCCTGGATTTGAATTTACATCAGGTAGCTGTCCTTTATTATTATATGGAGACGGACAAAGCATGTGGTGGGATTCTGGAAATACTGGTTCCTATAAAATAAATAAAAATGTAACGACTGTAGATAACACTTTGAAACATTCTGGTACACAATCTTTATTGCTTTCATCTCAGTTTGTAGGTTTGGGTATTATTGGTAAGTTTGCTGCTGGCAATGTTTTTGTAGGAAAATATCTTGGTACAGATGGAACTGATGGTATATTAGGATGGGGACGTCCTTGTTCAAGCCGACCAAAAGCATTAAAACTTTGGGTGAGATATACTCCTGGAACAGTGGATTACGAAAGCAGCGGCAGAATATCTAAGGGTGATACAGATAAAGGTAATATCTATATAGCTGTAGGTGATTGGAGCGGAATGACTGAAAGTTCCGAAACATGGCCTTTTGTTGTCAAGACAAAAAATGCTTCAAGTTTGTTCAGTAAGGAGAAAGGTACATATTCCGGTGACGGTATTATTGGCTATGGAGAGAAGATCTTTGAAGAAACTTACGAAGATAATGGTAATCTTAAGGAGTTGACTATACCTCTTGATTATGATAACTATGGAGGTAATAACCGTAAGCCAACATCAATAATCATTGTAGCTTCGGCAAGCTATTATGGTGATTATTTTGCCGGAAGTTCATCGAGCCGGATGTGGATAGATGATGTAGAACTTATATATGAATAATTAAAGTAATATTATACTTTGTGAGAAAATATATTATTTTTATAGGCTTTGTGCTTTGTGCCGTTATGGTGCAGGCACAAAGCTCTATGCGTAAAATACCGGATGGAGTATTTGTTCCAAAAGGACAATGGATAGCGGGGTCTTCTGTATCGTATTCAGAACATACGGAGAATAATTATGATTTTTTTGTAGTAGAGAAGATAAACGCCGATGGATATACTTTTAAAGTCAGTCCTTTATTCGGATATGCCATAAAAGATAATATGGCAATAGGTATGCGAGTTAAGTATGGACGCACTTTCGTGAAAATGGATGAAACCCAAGTTAGTATAGGTGATGATAATTTTGATATTAGTAATATATATCAGCTTCAGCATTCATATTCGGCTATGGCTATACTAAGAAATTACATACCATTAGGTTCCAGTAAAAGGTTTGCTTTGTTTAGTGAAACACAATTAGAATTTGGCGGAAGTCAGTCTAAGGTTTCAAATGGGAAAGGGGAGAGTCTAACTGGTACTTATTCAACTTCCAAGGATTTGTCTTTCGGAGTGGCTCCAGGACTTGTTGCATTTGTTAATAACTATACAGCTATTGAGGTTAGTGTAGGAGTTCTGGGATTAAACTTCAGTAAAAAAAATCAAGTGACAAATCAGGTTGAAACAGGTGAACAGTCCTCTACTTCTGCCAATTTTATGATAAATCTGTTTTCCATAGGTTTTGGTATAGCATTTTATTTGTAGTAATTATGAATTTACGTTTTTATATAATATCATTACTTTTGTTTTCATGTTGTCTTGAACTATATTCGAATAACAGTTATGCAAATAATTGTAATGTTAAAACAGATACTATAAATGTATCTTCTTTTTCTTCTTCTGATATTGCTGCTGATACCATTATCAAGTATGTAGTGGTACATGATACTGTTTATCTTAGTGCCACAAAGAAACCTAAAAATGAAGAAATGCTTTTAAAAGTCAAGCCTGTAGGCAGATATGATAGAGGTATTTCCAACTATAGAATTATAAGGAAAGGAAAGTGGATTGGTGGTTTGACATTATCTTTTTATAATTTTGAGGCCGATGACAGCAGATTATTATTCTCTTTATTAAAGGATCTCGATATAAACCTGAACTATAAGTCAGTAAGTCCTTTTGTTGGATATACTTTATCTGATAATAATGTCTTGGGCCTTAAATTTGGATACTCAAGAATTTCAGCAGCAGTGAATAACCTGTCACTTAATGCTATGGATATGGATATAGCTTTAAGTGATGTGAAATATTCAGATGACTCATACTCGGTCAAGTTATTTCACCGTTCATATATAGGACTTGATTCTAATGGTATATTTGGATTGTTTAATGAAACAACATTAGGTTATGCTTCCGGTTCGTCACGTTTTTCTACAGGTAAGGAAGATTCTTATAAATATACAGATACTTCTTTATCTAAGCTTCAACTTGGAATAAATCCTGGAGTCGCTGTATTTATAATGCCTAATGTTGGTGCTGAGATTTCTTTTGGTGTAGCAGGATTTTCATATAATTGGGAGACTCAGAAAAAAAGCAATGGTGAAACAGGAAAAAGAACAAGCAGTGGCGCTAACTTTAAGATAAATCTTTTTAATATAAATATTGGATTAATAATATGCATTTAGAGTTATGGTAAGAAGTTTACGTTTACTTTTGATTATTGCGTTTTATTCTTTAATCATGCAGTCTTGTTTGAATAATGACTTTCCTTATCCAACAGTAAGAATGTATGTTACTTCAGTTAATATTGAAGGGCAAATAGGAGATGCTATAATATCCAATGATAATATGATGATTTCTGTGAGTCTGATGGATACTGTGAACTTAAAGAAGGTGCGGATAAATTCTATTGGTGTAACGGAAGGAGGCAGATTATCTTTTAATCCTGATACTATAGTTGATTTAACCGAATCGTTTACTTTTAGTGTATCATACTATCAGGATTATTCATGGACTCTTACTGCAACTCAGGAAATGAATCGGATCTTTACGGTGGAGGGGCAGATAGGAACTACAAGATTTTATCCAGAAACGTATGAAGCATCCGTAAATATTCCGGAAGGACAGGGACTGGACAATATAAGAATAACAGACTTGAAGCTTGGACCTACGGGCTCATCTGTAAATGGCTCTATGCTTGCACCTGAATTTACATGGAAAGTTATAAATGACAAGTATGCTTATACTACAGCAAAGGTAAAATATAAGGATTTTTTTGATGAGGAATGGAAATTATATGTATATCTTTCCGATCAGACTGTAACAACAAAATCAGTTGATGCATGGACTAAAGTTGCATGGCTTCATGGTGAGGGGCAGGAGGGTATGGATAATGGTTTCGAGTATAAAACTGCAGATTCAGAAGAATGGATTAAAGTTCCTTCAGAATATATCACTCATGATAAGGGTAGCTTTACTGCTCGGTTAATTCATCTTACACCTAATACTGAGTACGTTTGCAGAGCATATTCAGGAACTGATTATGGAACGGAACTGTCTTTTACTACAGGTTCTGAGTTTCAACCTGAAAATCCAGGGTTTGAATATACATCGGGTACAAGTCCATTTTATTTGTTTGGAGAGGGCCAGGATATGTGGTGGGATACCGGAAATACAGGTTCTGCTACAATGAATAAGAATGTAACAACTGTAGATACACAGCTTAAAAACTCAGGAAAACAGTCTTTGCTGTTGTCTTCTCAGTTTGTTGGACTTGGTATTATCGGTAAGTTTGCTGCTGGTAATGTGTTTGTTGGCAAATATCTTAAAACTGATGGTACTGACGGTATTCTTGGATGGGGAAGACCGTGTACGGATAGACCAACAGCGCTTAAATTATGGGTGAGATATACTCCTGGCATTGTTAACAATGAAAGTGCTGGTAAAATATCGAATGGTGATACCGATAAGGGAAACATTTATATAGCCATAGGCGATTGGAAAGGTATGACAGAAGGTTCAGAAACTTGGCCTTTTATAGTAAAAACAAAGAATGCGTCAAGCCTGTTCAGTAAAGATAAAGGAACATACTCAGGTGATGGAATCATAGCTTATGGTGAATATGTGTTTGAAGAGACATTTGAATCTGAAAATGGTGGACTTAAGGAACTTACAATACCATTGAACTATGAAGACTATGGTGGATATGACAGAGTCCCTTCATCTATCATCATAGTTGCATCTGCCAGTTATTATGGTGACTTCTTTGCGGGAAGTACAAAAAGTAAGATGTGGATTGATGATGTTAGTCTTGAATATGATTATGAGGAATAATTGATTCTTGATAGCATGTATTAGTATAAATTAGGTCTTGTAGGCATTTGTTTTTTACTTAAACAGCCTATAAGACCTAATTGAGTTTTATAAGTTATACTTTAACATCGTATATTGAAGTTATATTATTCCAATAAATATCCATATTTTTTTCTTAACCACTTGTTAAGCATAAAAATAATTACCAGGGCTACAATGACAGGCATAAAGAAACCGATATTAGATATAAAATCAGGATTTTCAGTCAGACTGAGTGGCAGTAGTTTGCTGATACCTTTATAGATACTGTTAAAAGTATCACTTAAAATTTGATTCATATTGAAACTGTTGGCAAAAAATTCTTTCCATATACCGCCATATGTATTTCTGAATCTTTCATCAAACTGTTCTCCTAAATATGTTCTGATAATTCTTTCACATATTACTATCATTCCAATGCTTAATGTAATTATTGCTGCAATAGTTATTCTTTCGTTTCTCTTTTCCCTCCTTTTTTCTCTCAACAATACTTCTTCGTTAATTTTTCTCATCATGTTATAGCTGAAATTTGATGCAAGACGTGGACTGCTGAGAGTTTTGGCTGCTTTCCTTATACCTTTGTCGGTATTGTTTCCGGTTTCTGTTATATTTATATTTATTTTATTGGCCCTAAGTGAATTATTAGTTCTATGTGAATTATTAGCACCAAGTGAATTTTGATTATTGGCGCTAACGGATTTATGTGTATTGTATGGCGTTTTAAAACTGTTCATATTTTATCCTCCTATATTATTACACCTATTCTATCTATATTATTCCACCTATTTTGTACCACCTGTTTATTCTTCTATTCCTATTCATCCTTCTGCATGAAAATATATAATTTTTTTCTGATTCTATGCAGTTTAACTTTAATATTACTTTCCGAAATATTAAGTATTTGCCCGATTTCCTGTATTGTACGTTCTTCTTCATAAAAAAGAGTTACGAGCGCTTTTTCATCTGGTGGAAGTTTTGATAATGCAATCTGTAATTTTTCTACCTGATCGTCTCTATCATCATTCATTGCTTCATCTATTTCAGTATCTGAAATAAAGTTCCAGGTATTGTCGTCGAATACATTAACTTCGTTGTTCTCACTGTTTCTCTTTCTCATGAATGAGATGGCTGTGTTGTATGCTATTCTGTATATCCATGTAGAGAAACTGCTCTTCCCACCGAATTTAGACAGATTCTCGAATGCTTTCATGAATGTATCTTGAGTCAGTTCTTCTGCATCACACTCCGAACAGACAATGCGGACAATCAGGGTGTATACTGACTGACCGTATTTATCCAGGAAATATGAAAATTCTTCAGTCTTTCCTGAAATTATATTGTCTATTATGTCTGATTCGTCTTGTCTCATTAGTTTTTTATTTCCTGTTTTTTATATCTAATCAATAGCTCGTTAAAAATAACCCCAGCCTAAGCGAGTCTGGCAGTAAATAAAATGAGTTCTTTGAAAAGTTTGTCAATTAATTGCGTATTTGGTTCAATCCCAGATATGTAAATAAATCGTTCAAGCATGTAAGCATTATGTATGACTGACTTGTATGATGCTATGGAATATTTTATTCCCATCTTCTTACTCCTTAACGATTCACTCTTGACGGTATTTCAATTATCTCTTTAATATAATTTTGAATTGGCTAACACCGATTCTATTGTAATACAATAAATTACTTAAGAATTACTTTAATCCTTTCATCTTTATTGTATGGATTATAAGTAATACTTGCGCATCCTGACAAATATATAATTATACTTCCTATAATCAATACTATGATTGACTTTTTTATTTTCTTCATTGTATATTAATTAATAATTATAATTTTGTATAAACTTACAACATCAG
>artificially_reared_2__coassemble_154_pt1 | contig 45601 bp, 35 predicted proteins | sample artificially_reared_2__metabat2_high_PE_035 | metagenome-assembled genome bin artificially_reared_2 | reverse complement strand
GTCCTGTAAACGACTTGTCACGCGGATGCAGCATCGACGATGTTTACAAGATGATAGCAATCACTGCAAATCAGGCAATGGCTGCTAAAGAACAGAAATAATTTATTATCAAACAACAATAAAGCACAAAGATGGTGTTTGCGGTCTTTGTGCTTTAATTATTCACAATTTACACAATGAAAATATTAGTTCTAAACTGTGGTAGCTCTTCTATCAAGTACAAATTGTTTGAAATGACTTCAAAAGAAGTACTTGCACAGGGCGGTATAGAGAAACTTGGTCTTGAGGATTCTTTTTTAAAGATTACTTTGCCTAACGGTGAAAAAAAGATTCTCAACAAATATATTCCTGAACACACAGCCGGAGTTCAGTTTATCTTCGATACTCTTGTAAATGAAGAATATGGTGCATTGAAGGATCTTCACGAAATCAATGCAGTAGGTCACCGCGTACTTCATGGCGGTACAAAATTCAGCGGTTCTGTTCTGATTAACGATGATGTTATTGCTGCTGTAGAAGAATGCTGCGACCTTGGTCCTCTTCATAATCCAGCAAACCTGAAAGGTATCTATGCTGTAAAGAAACTTATGCCTGAAGTTCCACAGGTGGCTGTATTTGATACTGCATTCCACCAGACTATGCCTGAACATGCATATCTTTACCCTATTCCTTATGAATATTACGAGAAATATGGTATCCGCCGCTATGGTTTCCACGGAACATCTCACCGCTATGTTGCAAAGAGAGTTTGCGAATTCCTGAATATTCCTGTTGAAGGTTCTAAGATTATCACTTGCCACATCGGTAACGGTGGTTCTATTGCTGCTGTAAAAGACGGTAAGTGTATTGACACTACTATGGGTCTTACTCCTCTTGAAGGATTGATGATGGGTACACGCTGCGGTGATATTGATGCAGGTGCCGTTCTTTATCTTATGAAAAAGGAAGGTCTTACTCCAGACCAGATGTCGGATATCCTCAACAAGAAGAGTGGTGTACTTGGCGTATTCAAGCGTTCAAGCGATATGCGTACTCTTGAAGATGCTTCTGCCGAAAATGATCCTATAGCTAAACGTGCTGAAGGTATCTACTTCTACCGTATATGCAAGTATATCGGTGCTTACGCTGCCGCAATGGGTGGTGTCGACGTAATCCTGTTCACAGGTGGTGTAGGAGAAAACCAGGCTACAGCCCGTTGGGGAGCTTGCGAAACTCTTGGATTCCTTGGTGTAAAACTTGATCCGGAACGTAACAAAGTCCGCAGTAAAGAAGCTATCATCTCTACAGACGACTCTAAGGTTAAGGTTGTAGTTATCCCTACAGACGAAGAGTTGATGATTGCATCGGATACAATGGATATTCTTAACAACATGAAATAATTGTCAGCAAGGATTAGTATATCCGTGATATAATTATTGATATAAAAAAAAGATTGGTTCTGTATAACTGTAAGTTACCTCAGAACCAATCTTTTTTCTGTTTTATGCAAACACACTTGAATATATGAATATATACAACCGAATGTGAAAGTGTGAAGGCGTGAAGATGGAAAGCGTAAAGATGTGAAAGCGTGAAAGCAAACGGAACTGCAGCAACAGTATAAACTAACTGTTATTCTACAATTGTGTCTCTCCTTCTATATACTGTTCGAGAAACATATTTTCACCATCGAATACGGCATATGAGAATTCTGTTATCCAGTCTCCCAGAATCATAAGTCTGGAAGTCCTGCTCAGCATAAGGTCGAACATAATATGCCTGTGCCCGTAAATGAAATAGTTTATATCAGGATGGTTCTTAAGATACTCCTTTGTGAAAAGCACCAAAGGTTCCTTGTCTTCACCCATATATTCAGGTTCACGTCCGTCCTTGCGCTTGAGTCTGCTACGCTTTGCCCATTCCAGGCCAAAGTCTATACTCCACCTTGGATGAAGCATAGAAAAAAGAGTCTGCAATGTCTTGCTGTGGAATACAGCACGAAGGAACTTGAACTTGGCATCCCTGTCGCCCAGTCCGTCGCCATGTGCAAGGAAGAACTCCTTGCCGTATATCTCGCATGTCAAAGGCTCGCGATGTATTATCATGCCGCATTCCTTCTCAAGATAATCGCCACACCATATATCATGATTGCCAATAAAGAAATGAACCTCTACCCCTCTGTCGGTCAGTTCTGATATCTTGCCTAAAAAACGAGTGTAGCCTTTTGGTACCACCATCTTGAATTCATACCAGAAATCAAACATGTCGCCCAACAGATATACCGCGGCTGCCTTGTCCTTGATACTGTCGAGGAAATTAACGAGTCGTCTTTCCTGTGTACGTGAATGAGGTATTGCACGGGAGCCAAGATGTGCATCGGATATGAAATAAATATTCTTCATTGCATCCATAACAGTAGCGTTTATATGTTTTAACTATGTTTTCAGTTTGGAGGTTCTGACAAATAAGCCGACTCTAAAGATTTACATAAAGCCGAGCTCAAGCTTGGCTTCGTCGGTCATCATGTCTTTGTCCCACTCCGGCTCGAACACCAGATTTACCTGTGCTGATGTAACACCGTCAACCGATTCTATTTTCTGACGGACGTCTTCCATTATAAAATCGGCAGCAGGACAGTTGGGTGCTGTAAGTGTCATATCTATGGTCAGTTCTCCAGAATCCTGAAGGTCTATCTTGTAAATAAGGCCAAGATCGTATACATTGACAGGTATTTCAGGGTCGTATACAGTTTTCAGCATTTCTATGATACGTTCTTCTATCTTAAGCTTTTCTTCGTTGTTCATTTTTGTTATTTTGATTTGTTACTATATTGTGTATTATAGTTGCAAATATACATTATAATTTTGGGATTTTAAATTTTACGGTATCATAAAGCAGAAAAGTAATGTCAAAGTCGCCCTTCGTCGGCATAACTGTAATAGGTACCGTCTGTGATTATCAGATGATCGAGCATACGGATATTCATTACCTTGCACGACTGGAAAAGCGATTGTGTGAGACGGTCGTCGTCGGCACTCGGACGAATATTTCCCGAAGGATGGTTATGGCTGAGAATAATGGAAGTAGCCCTCTTCAGCAAAGCTTCACGAAGAATGACTCTCACATCTACCTGTGTTGACGCAAGGCCACCCTGACTTATTTTTATTATATCAATGATTTTTGACGCCTGATTGAGAAACATAACCCAGCATTCTTCTATAGGCAAATCACACATTATAGGATGGAAATGTTTATATATATCTTCCGAACAGCGTACAGACTTGCGTTCCTGCCGCTGTTCATCCTTTCTGCGTTTTCCAAGTTCGGAAGCGGCCAGGATTGTTATAGCCTTTGCCGGACCTATTCCCTTGAATGCGCAAAGGTCTTCTACCGAGCATTTGCCAAGATTACTCAGACTGTTTCCATACCTGTCGAGCACCTTACGCATTAACTCTACCGCAGAGTCTTCTGTATTTCCCGAACCAATCAGTATAGCCAAAAGTTCTGCATTACTAAGTGATGCAGCCCCATGCTGCATAAGTTTTTCACGAGGGCGGTCTTCTTCCGCCCATTGGTTGATTGATAGTTTTTCTGTCATTGGTAAAAGTTTTTTTCAAAAGCCGAGAAGGAAGCCTTACCCATAACACAGCGTTTCCACCATGCTATAATGAAGCCGCTTCCATATCCCATCAATTGTATAAACGATGACAGAACGGATATTGTACCTATTTTCAGACTTTTATTTCTAACAGATGAATCAATTAATATCAATAACGAGAATACAAGCAGCGGAAGAAGGCCTGAAAATACCAGACTGAGCCCTAACTTATCGTGCGACAGAGATAAGAAAACAGCACCAGCAACCATTAAGGCCAACAGGAAAACTACACCGGCAGTAAATACAGCCGGCAGCAAATGTACAAGCTTCAGTGACTCAGGATATTTCTTATAAAGGTTAATCCGGGCTATTCCAGAATTGTAGACTTGCTTGAAAAACTTTCTCATATCAGTGCGGCGTTTATGCCATACCCATGCTTCCGGGAAAAGACGGCACTTATATCCGGCCTTGAATATTCTGATACTGAAGTCTATGTCCTCGCCGAACCTCATTTTTGAGAAACCTCCCAATGCAAGATAGGTTTCCTTGCGGATACCCATATTGAAACTGCGCGGATAAAACTTATCCATTTTTTTCTTTCCTCCGCGTATTCCTCCTGTTGTGAAAAATGATGTCATGGAATAGTTTATGGCCTTTTGGGTATCGGTAAACGATTCATGAGCACGGTCGGGACCTCCAAAGGCATCGGCAGGTGATGCTACAAGCTCTTTTTCAACGGCCTCAAGATATGTGGAAGGAAGTATGACATCCGAATCGAGGACTATAAGGTATTCGCCCGAACTCCTCTCGGCTCCATAATTTCTGGTTTGTCCGGGACCGGAGTTGGACTTTGAGAAATATTTTATATCCAATAATGACTTATATTTCTCAACTACAGCACCACATGGTACAGATGAACCGTCTTCAACTATTATAACTTCAAAATTTCTGAATGTCTGATTTGTAAGGCTATGGAGAAGTTCATCAACCTCATCAGGACGATTATATACCGGAACAATAATGGAATAGCGCATACGATATATGGTTTGTGGGTTACAGAATGAATTGTTTTTGTTATGGTTATATATGCAAAGTTATAAAAAAAACAGATTTTTACGTCCGGTTAACAAGAGAGATTGCTTTTATTGGAGGGAACTTAAGAAAAAAACTTTCTGCTTACACTCACCGGAAATGAATGTATGTATGCCAAGTTATGAAAATATATAAATAAAAAAACCAGCTTTCCGAAAAGGAAAACTGGTTTTCTTATAATATTACGTTTGATTATCAAGCCTTAACACGACCTACGTATGAACCGTCACGAGTATCAACTTCGATAATTTCATCCTGATTGATGAACAAAGGCACACGTACTGTAGCACCTGTTTCAACAGTAGCAGGCTTAGTAGCGTTTGTTGCAGTATCACCCTTCAATCCCGGTTCTGTGTAAGTAACCTTCAACTGAACCTTAACAGGCAATTCTGCGAAAAGGATAGTTTCTGTAGAAGCATCAGAAACAACTTCGATAACCATCTCTTCCTTAAGGAAGTCAACACCTTCGATAAGGTCGTGAGCGATAGGCACCTGTTCGTAAGTTTCCTGGTTCATGAAAATATAGTCAGAACCTTCCTTGTACAAATACTGATAAGGACGACGTTCTACACGTACATCTTCAAGTTTTTCACCGATATTGAAACGACGTTCCAAAACATATCCGTCAACAACGTCTTTCAATTTAGTACGCATGAATGTGTTACCTTTACCTGGTTTTACATGCAAGAAGTCGATACAGAAATAAATCTTGCCATCCATACGGATAGCTGTTCCAATTTTAATGTCTTGAGCATTAATCATAAGTAGAAATCTTTATATAAATGTATTATTATTAATATTCGAAGTAATAATTCGAGTGCAAAATTAATCGAAATCACGAAAAAACACAAAAAGTTTTGTGCAAAAATGACTTATAACTTTGATAATTTAAAAAAAGTCACTAATTTTGCAGCCCGAACGCATAGAATAATAACATAAATAGTATATACGAAAATGAAAAGAACATTCCAACCCTCTAACAGAAAGAGAAAAAACAAACACGGTTTCCGTGAAAGAATGGCAACTGCAAATGGTCGCCGAGTATTGGCTGCACGTCGTGCTAAAGGTCGTAAAAAATTGACTGTATCTGACGAATACAACGGAGTTAAGGCTTAAGCCGTGCTTTGGAATAAGATTTAAGAAAAGCCGCAAAGTACTGAAATTAGTATTTTGCGGCTTTTTCTTTTTTTATTTCTTAAGGGAATAAGGTATTGGTAAAAAATAGTATCTTTGCCAAAATGTTTATAAGAATAGGATTATGATAACATTCAAGAACTTTTTTTCATTTAAGAACAACAGATTCTTTTGGATTAATATTATTGCAATGGTAGTTACCGTGGTGGGAGTTACATGGGGAGCACTTATTTGGCTCGACTCATATACACGTCACGGTGAATCTCACTTGGTTCCTAATGTTAAAAACCAGAATGTGGAAGAAGCAGCAAGAATGCTTGCTTCACAAAAGATGAGAAGCGTTATTGTCGACTCTACATACGTAAAGGGTGAACCGGCCGGAAAGGTTCTGGAACAGACACCGGCCGCGGGTTCGAGAGTTAAGGAAGGAAGAGCTGTGTATCTTACTGTTACTACCAACTCTGTTCCTCTTATCGCACTGCCCGACCTGATAGAGAACAGTTCTTTAAGACAGGCTGCGGCCAAACTTAAAAGTATGGGATTCAGACTTACCGAACCTGAACTTATTCCAGGTGAACAGGATTGGATTTATGGCATCAAATATAGGGGCAAAAGCCTGAAGACCGGCGATAAGGTGCCTCATGAAGCTTTGCTTACTCTCTGTGTAGGAAATACACACCTGAGGGATTCTTTAGCAATGGATTCTACATATATAGATATGAACTCCATACCTAAAGCCGATGAAGAAGCTGAGGTGGACGAATCGTGGTTCTGATGTGTATTGAGGGATTTGATATCGCTAATGCAGTGGGATTTATTATAAAATACTGAATTGAATACTAAATACTGATTTTTGTTTATTTGGCATGACTGAGACTTATACTGAAGATAATAAAGATATAGAAGAAAAAAACATTGTTGGCAAACCGGACACAGACGGACTTTTCGACGAACTTGATGACAGTCTGGACGATAGTCTGGATGATATTGAACCGGTGGGTACACCGCATGAGCTGTATGAACATTTCAGGGTGGTAGTTGACAAAGGCCAGTCTCCTGTCAGAATTGACAAGTATCTGTTCGAAAGGATTGTCAATGCGTCAAGAAACAGAATACAGAATGCAGCCGATGCCGGATTTGTAATGGCTAACGGCAAACCGGTTAAAAGCAGCTATAAGGTGAAGCCTCTTGATGTGCTGACTGTCATGATGGACCGCCCGAAGTATGAGAATGATATTATTCCTGAAGATATACCACTAGATGTAGTGTATGAAGACGATGACCTCATGGTTATAAATAAACCAGCCGGACTGGTTGTTCACCCTGGATGCGGCAACTATCACGGCACACTGGTGAATGCCATAGCCTGGCATCTCAGAAATGTTCCGTCGTACGACCCGAATGACCCGCAAGTGGGTTTGGTTCACAGAATAGACAAGGATACTTCCGGACTATTGGTTATAGCCAAGACTCCAGACGCGAAAACAAGCTTGGGCATGCAATTCTACAACAAGACTACAAAACGTGAATATAATGCTCTGGTATGGGGTATAGTAGAAAACGACAAAGGAACAATAGTGGGAAACATAGGAAGAAACCCGCGCGACAGGATGCAGATGGCTGTAATGCCGGACCCGGATCAGGGTAAGCATGCAGTTACACACTACGAGGTTCTTGAGCGTTTAGGGTATGTTACCTTGGTGAAGTGTGTCCTTGAAACAGGAAGAACTCATCAGATAAGGGTTCACATGAAGCATATCGGACATGTGCTTTTCAACGATGAAAGATATGGAGGAAATGAAATTCTGAAAGGTACTCATTTCAGCAAATATAAACAGTTTGTGAACAACTGCTTTGAGGTATGTCCGCGACAGGCTTTACACGCCAAGACTCTCGGTTTTGTACACCCAAGAACCGGAAAAGAAATGTTTTTCTCATCAGAGCTTCCAGATGATATGGTAGCGTTACTCAACAAATGGAGAGCCTATATCAGCAACAGGGAATAAGATTATAATGAATTATTTATAATATATAAAGACTAAAAGATTATTTGTAAAATGAAACGTACTGTAGCAATCATAGCCGGAGGTGATTCTTCGGAATATGAAGTATCATTAAACAGCGCCAAGGGTATTTACTCTTTTATAGATAAGGAAAAATACAATCTATATATTGTAGAACTTAGCAAAAAGGCCTGGGAGGCTGTTCTCGCCGATGGAACACGTGCTAAAATTGACAAAAACGATTTTAGCTTTATGGACGGTGACAATAAGATTATTCCTGATTTCGCATATATCACCATACATGGAACACCGGGAGAAAATGGCATTCTTCAAGGATACTTCGAACTGTTGGGCATTCCTTACTCTACATGCGACGTTTTGGTTTCGGCTCTGACTTTCAGTAAATTTACATTAAACCAATACCTTAAGAGTTTTGGTGTAAGAGTGGCAGAATCAATGCTTGTGAATAAAAAGACTGGAATATCAGACGATATTGTAATAGAAAAGATAGGACTTCCATGCTTTATCAAGCCAAATGCAAGCGGTTCAAGCTTCGGAGTAACCAAAGTAAAGACACGTGAACAGATACAGCCTGCTCTTGAAGCTGCTTTTGCCGAATCGGATGATGTTATGATTGAAGCATTTATGGATGGAATAGAACTGGCCAACGGTTGTTATAAGACAAAAGACAAATCAGTGGTGTTCCCTATCACCGAAGTAGTAAGCGACAACGAGTTTTTCGACTACAACGCAAAATACAAAGGTGAAGTTACAGAAATTACTCCGGCACGCCTCAGCGACGAACTTACAGAAAGAGTAAAGAAACTCACTTCGGCAATATATGATATTCTCAGATGCAAGGGTATTGTAAGAATAGACTATATAATAACAGAAGGTGAGAAAATAAATATGCTTGAAATTAATACCACCCCGGGTATGACTGCCACAAGCTTTATACCTCAACAGGTAAAGGCTGCCGGTCTGGATATAAAGGATGTAATGACAGATATCATTGAGGATGGAATGAAAAATGTGGCTAAATAGTATAATTTCAGTTGAACCATAAAATATTAAACCATGAAAATCCCTGCAGAATTTGACGAGATTCGTCCTTATACACCTGAAGAATTACCACAGGTTTTTGATGAGCTGTTGTCTGATAATTCATTTAAGGAAGTTATAAAAAAGGTTTTGCCAGACGTGCCTTTTGAAGTACTTGCCAATACACTGAAACAGTGTAAGACCAATCTTGACGTACAGAAGTCTATTTTTTATGGTCTGCTGCATGGCATCATAAAAAAACACAGCGACGGGTTCAGGCTCGACTGCAGTCAGATTTCCGACAAGAATAAGGGGTATACATTTATTTCAAATCATAGGGATATAGTACTCGATTCTGGTTTTCTGTCTGTAGGCCTCATCGACAATGGCTTTCCTACTACTGTAGAAATTGCCATAGGAGATAACCTTCTCATTTATCCCTGGATAAAGAAATTGGTAAGAGTCAACAAAGCATTTATCGTGCAGAGGGCTTTAAGCATGCGACAGATGCTCGAATCGTCGGCAAGGATGTCGAAATATATCCATTTCTCAATAACACAAAAGCATGAGAATATCTGGATTGCGCAAAGAGAAGGACGCGCAAAGGATTCTAACGACAGGACACAGGACAGTGTACTGAAAATGCTTGCCATGGGAGGAGAAGGAGACACTATAGACCGCTTGAAGGAATTGAATATAGTACCTCTTTCACTGTCGTATGAGTTCGACCCATGTGACCATCTTAAGGCTAAGGAAATGCAACTGAAACGTGATATTGAGGGATTCAAGAAAAGCCAGCAGGATGACCTTGAGAATATGCAGACTGGTATATTCGGATATAAAGGCAGAATACATTTCCAGGCTGGTCCTTGTATTAACGATGAACTTGAGGGTTTAAGAAGCCTTCCAAAAAATGAATTGTTCACGCATGTGTCAAAACTGATTGATAAGTATATACACAGCAACTATAAATTATATCCATGTAATTATATAGCCTGCGACATGCTTAACAACAGCAATGAACTTGCAAGTCATTATACTGCAGAAGATAAGGCAAGATTTGAGTCATACCTTGACAAAAAGCTTTCAATGATAGACATAGCCAACAAGGATAATGAATTCCTGAGAAACTGCATGATTACAATGTATGCAAATCCAGCTTTCAATCATTTCAAGGCTATTAACGACTAATGTTATCAACATTAAAATGATAAAATATCAAAGAACAGGTTTCAATATATTTATTCTTCTTTTTTGCATGATGTTTATAGCATCGTGCAAAGAAGAAGAGTATGTATATCCAAGTGTGCTTACCGAATTTGTCGATATACAGACAAATGACAATGGGGAACTTAATAATATAATAACAGATAATGGAAAGTCATATTATATAAGACAGAGAAGCGACCTGGAAGGATTTACAGCCGATTCCATATACAGGACATTGTCTGTTTATCTTCCTGAGAACGGTTCGGAATATGCTACATTATATTCTTGCCAGTTTGTATTGTCAATGAAACCAACTCCCAGACAGGATTTCAAGACTGAAATCAAGACAGACCCTCTGGACATTGAAAGAATATGGCAATCCGGGAAATACATCAACATGGTTCTTACTGTTCAGGCTAAAGATAAAGGTCATGGCTTTAACTTTATAGAAGAAGGCATAGAAGAAAATTCTGACGGAAGCAAAACCCTTTCTATTACTTTATTTCACAACCAGAATGATGATTATAAAGCTTTCAGCAGGAATGTATACCTGTCTGTTCCTTTATGGGCTTATAACGGTCTGCTTAATAACGGCGATAAAGTTGAAATTAGAATAAATACCTTTGAAGAAGGGGTTACTTCGCGTATCTTTGAATTTTCAGAAAACTGATTTCTCCGGAAACTGAATTTTCAAACGGATGTTTTTTCAAACGATTGAATTTACAAATGACTGATTTTTCAAACGATTGTTTCTTCAAACGGATGATTTACAGGCTGCTGATTTCACAGATATCAGAATATGCATAGTGGGTTCCCGGATTTTCACCATATATCCACTCCCCTCCTGCCGGCTTCAAGCATAAAAGGATAAAAACAGAAAAACAATAAACACTTAATCCAACATTATTATTCCGTTTATATATGGCATTAAAAAGTATATATTTCATGTTTTTTGTATGCATTTTCCTTTTCGGACTAATGGCATGCAGCACTAAACCAAAAGATAAATTCTCTAATCTATCGGCTGATGATTTTGAAAGATTGATTGAAGATGAGAATGTGCAAAGACTGGACGTAAGAACAGTAACCGAATACTCAGAAGGACATATACCAAACAGCATCAACATTAATATAATGGATGACAGTTTTTCGGCTAACGCAGATAAGATTCTCGACAAATCAAGACCTGTGGCAGTATATTGCAGAAGTGGCAAAAGAAGTAGGAATGCCGCCAATTTACTTGTTAAAAAAGGATTTGTGGTTTACAACCTCGACAAGGGTATTTTGGGATGGATTGATCTCGGCAAGGAAATAGAAAAATAATACTCAGAGATTAATATTAATCTGACAGTAATACTCTGAAGCGATACTTTGACTGGAGTTTAGTTTCACTTTTTTATTAAATCACTAAAGCCTTTCAATTTCTTTTATACTTATTTTATTCTGAAAAGATAAAATAAAATAAGATGAAATAAAATGAAATGAAAGGCTTCAGTGATTTTTTTATTACTTATACTTATTAAAGAGACTGAAGCATTCTCTTAAGGACTACTGTTGCAGAGATTTCACGGTTGGCCGCTTCGGGAATAACCAAAGAAGTAGGCGCTTCGATAACATCATCTGTAACAATCATGTTACGACGCACAGGGAGACAGTGCATAAAATAAGCATTGTTTGTTACTGCCATGTGAGCATTGTCGACTGTCCAACTCATATCCTTCGACAATATCTTTCCATAATCCTCAGGATTTGTCACTCCGGGACAAGCCCAGTTCTTTGCATAAATAAAATCTGCTCCTTCAAAAGCTTTCATCTGATTATATTCAACTTTAGCTCCACGTACAAACTTCGGATCGAGTTCATAACCTTCAGGATGAGTAATAACAAAGTCAACATCGGCTTCATTCATAAAATCGGCAAATGAATTTGGTACTGCCTGAGGAAGTGCTTTAGGATGAGGAGCCCAGGTAAGAACAACCTTAGGACGCTGGGTTTTCTTATACTCTTCTATTGTTATAAGGTCGGCAAAAGCCTGCAGCGGATGACCTGTGGCTGCCTCCATTGAAAATACAGGTTTGCCGGAATATTTAATAAACTGGTTAAGAATCTTCTCTGTATAATCATCCTCGCGGCTTACAAACTGTGCAAATGAACGAACGCCTATAATGTCGCAATAAGACGCCATAACAGGAATAGCTTCAAGAAGGTGTTCGCTCTTATCACCATCCATTATAACCCCACGCTCTGTTTCAAGCTTCCATGCACCCTGATTGACATCAAGAACGATTACATCCATTCCTAAATTGCGGGCAGCTTTCTGTGTACTCAAGCGAGTGCGCAGGCTGTTATTGAAAAATATAAGCAAACAAGTCTTATGCTTGCCTAAATTCTCAAATCTATAACGGTCTTTCTTTATTTCGAAAGCTTCAGACAAAGCTGTTTTAAGATCACCAAGATCAAATACATTTGTATAAGTTTTCATTTCAATATGTATATTAATTAGTTTAACTGCTACAAAATTACAATAAAAATACAGAAACGAGCTATTTAAGCCTAATTTTATTGTATAAATTTTCCTTTTTCTTCATTAAATATTACGTTACGCTAAGGCTTCTCCAGACAAAGATGAAAGAACATTTATTTCTGCATGGATAATCTTGTTACGAGGTTCTAATCTGTCCGTTACCCTCTATAAGCCATTTATAGGTAGTGATTTCACGAAGCCCCATAGGTCCGCGAGCATGTAATTTCTGTGTACTGATACCTATTTCGGCACCAAGTCCAAACATGCCTCCATCTGTAAATGCCGTAGAAACATTTACATAAACACATGCAGCATCAACCTGTTTCTGGAATAATGCTGCCGTATCCTTATTCTCTGTTATTATACATTCACTATGTTTCGAACTATATTTTTCTATATGACAGAGTGCTTCATTCAAATTATTTACAGTCTTGACAGACATCTTATAATCAAGAAATTCTGTTCCATAGCTTTCGGGAAGAGCTGCATAAAGAAGATTGTCAGGATATACCCCCTTTAAGGCTTCGTATGAAGGTTCGTCGGCATATATTATCACTTTATTATCTATTAGGGGAGCACATATATAAGGCAAATCAGTCAAGCGTTTGGAATGAATAAGCAAGCAGTCTAAAGCATTGCATACGCTTACTCTCCTTGTCTTGGCGTTATTTACAATTGCAGCTCCTATCTCTTTATCTCCGTCAATATCAAAATAAGTATGACAGATACCTGCACCTGTTTCGATTACCGGTACAGTTGACTCATTTCTTACAAAAGAAATAAGGTTACTGCTTCCCCTTGGGATTATGACATCTACAAAATCATTTGCATGCATCAGTTGTACAGCCGATTCGTGATCGGGAGGCAACAATTGTACTATATTGCTATCCATATCAAAACTCCGGAGAACATCATGAATGACTTCCAGAATAGCCATATTTGTGTTATAGGCATCACTGCCACCTTTCAAAAGACATGCGCTTCCAGCCTTCAGACAAAGCACAAATACATCAACAGTGACATTGGGACGAGCCTCATATATCACTCCTATTACCCCAAAAGGAACAGATACTTTCTTCAGGAGCAAACCGTTGGGACGCGAATATTCATCAATAATTCTTCCCAAAGGCGAAGGCAACAATGCCACATTCCTTGCATCGGAAGCTATATTCATTATTCTGTTTCCGGTAAGTTTAAGCCTGTCATATTTCGGATTTGACGGATCCATGCGATTTAAGTCAAGGCTGTTAGCTGCCAATATCTTATCAGTATTGTCGACTAAAGCACCGGCTGTTTCATTTATAATCTTTCCAATCAAATCATCGTTTACGCACGACAACTTACGCGAAGCTTCTTTTACCGCAGCAAAGGTTTCAAAAAGGTCCATAATTCACATGTTTTTAATTCATAATTCACAAAAATATCAATTTACAGACAAAAAATGCTATTCTTGCAATAAAATATTTTATATGTAATAACACTTGGAAATATTATCAAAAAAAACTATCTTTGAAATAACAATTATAGAGTGATTAAAAACCATAATTATTAACCCCTTAAAAACAAGAGACTATGGTAGATATTAATTACGACGCATTGGTTGAAGTTTTCAGAGGCAATCTCTGGGAAGCCGAATTAGTTAAAGGTTTATTGGAATCGGCAGGTGTACAGGCAATGATAAAAGACCAATCATTATCTGCGGTAACATCACCATACTCAGGTATGGGAGGAGAAGTACTTGTGATGGTTAATAAGGAGGAAGAAGTTTATGCAAAAAAAGTTGTAGCAGAAAAAGGAGCATGAAAAAGAGTATTATAGCGGTTATGACCGTTGTTCTATTGTCAATCCTCCCGGCCGGAGCCGTGGAGTTAAAAACTACAGTATGGGAATCATACGGAGTATCATTTTCGGCACCGGCCGACATCATAGTAGAAGATGATTCGGAGGAAGGATATAGCGTAAGTAATTCTGATATATTCATTACAATACAAATTCTTACAGGGGATGGAATGTCGAAAGAATCTATATCAGAAGATCTCAGGAATATAGCATCAGAGGATCAGCTAACAGACACGACAAGCATCTCGAAACTCGATTTACAACATTTTGAAGTTGCTTATTTAAGAGGCAAATGTGAAACAGACAAATGCCTTTACAGTTATCTTCTTGCCAAAGACGGAAGTTGCGGCTTCTATCTTTCAATTATCTATGGAAATGAAAAAGAAGAAACTGTTGAAGAAATACTCAAGAGCTTTAAATTAAGCGAATAACTTACGGAAACAGTCTGTTATTCTGACAGATATGCCTGCCTCATCAGGCTAATTTAATTAGACTACAGACTATTACCGTAGACATTAATTAAAGATATACGAATAAAAACCAATTACCATAAAATGAATAAAACCTTACGTTCACTTTTACCTTGTGCAGGTCTTTCATTACTCCTCGCTTTTCCCTTTCTTGCAGGAGCTACCTGTGTAGGTTCAACAGAGGAAATAGAGAAAAAACAAAAAGAGACATCTGTATGTGTAGAAGTACCGGAATACATGATATTCTGCGGTGACACAATAGACCTGACAAGATTCGACCGTCATGAACGTATGGATAGAGAGTTGATGGCATTTTCTTTTATGCACAGCACCTCTATTCAAACCATAAAAAGAGCAAACAGATATTTTCCTATAATCATACCTATATTAAAGGAGAATGGTATACCTGAAGATTTCAAGTATCTCATGGCCATAGAAAGCGCATGCAACCCACTTGCGAGATCGGTTGCCGGTGCCGCTGGACTATGGCAGATTATGCCTTCCACAGGAAAAGAGTTCGGACTTGAAGTAAACTCGCACGTTGATGAAAGATATCATATAGAAAAATCTACTTATGCTGCATGTAAATATCTAAAAAGAGCATACGCCCAGTTCGGGAATTGGGTCAGTGTTGCAGCATCATACAATGCAGGACAAGGCCGTATATCAAAGCATCACGAAAACCAGTATACCGAAGAGACACTCGACCTTCACATGGTAGAGGAAACATCAAGATATGTCTATAGGATTCTTGCCGCTAAAATGCTTTTTGAGAACCCTAAACAATTCGGATTCAGACTGAAAGCATCCGATTTATATCCACAGATACCTTGCAGGAAAATAAAAGTCAGCGAAACAATTACAGACCTTGCACGCTTTGCCAAGAGTCAAGGTACGACATATGCTCTTATCAGAAATATGAATCCATGGATAAGAGAAAGTTCGCTCCCATGCAAGAACGGTAAAGAATATATTATTTATATACCGGACAACGAAAAGATGTACTATAATCCACGCTTTACCATTCCGTTCGACAGGAAATGGGTAATAGATGAATGACAGCAGACAGTGCAATAATAATAAAGAATCTGTTATGAAATCTGTTATGGAATCTGTTATGAAATAGAAAATCCGTTATGAAAGCGACTGCAAACGCAACAACTTTCATAACGGATTTCAATTTATAAATAACCGTATTCAGCCTGGTTATTCACCTTTAGCATATTTAGCCTTCTTATCAAGTATATCTACCATACGATGATTGGCAGCAAAACGGATATGCTCTACAAAAAGATCTGTTATACCCGGGTTCTGCCCTAACCCCTCGGAAAAATAACTGACATCAAAACCTTCCTCATTTAGTTTTTCCTTCCAGTCGACAGATATATCATTCTTTGCATGATCCCCGGCAACAAACATAAAAGGTACAAGCAGAACTTTCTTTGCATTTTGCTTTTTCAGCATAGAGATAACGTTATCCAAAGAAGGGTATCCCTCTATTGTACCTACATGAAAAGAATCAAGCCCTTTGGACTTCAACATATAGTCGAGCATAGCATAAGATGCAGTGACAGGAGTGTATGTTCCGTGTCCAACCAAGACAACAGATTCCGATTCGGGAAGATAAGACTTAAGTGCCAGGATTACCTTTTCATAATCCTCCGGAGTATAAAGAAGCGGGTTGCCCAACCGGATATCAGAAAAATCCTTTTTCACTGAATCTATTTCCTTCTGCAACGCCTCCATTTCCACACCATCTATGATATTGGTTGGCTGTATCATTACATACTTATAACCCTTTTCCTTAAGGACATCCAACATTTGTGCCGGAGTTTTTTTATAAATACCACGCTCGGCAAGACGTTTTATTACAATACGCGAAGTATAAGCCTCAAAGAAATCCCATTCATTGAATGTTTCTTTTACCTTATTGTTTATTGCTTCTATAGTCAGAGCCCGAGTATCATCGTGAGTTGTTCCGAAATGAACCATTAAAATGGCCACTTTATCAGATTCATTCCTATCAGAAGCAAATTTACTATGAACAAAATTTCCTTCTTCATGTGCACTTGCTATGTTCAACGAAACAAACACCGACAAAACCATTAAAAACAAGTATTTCATTATTTATAAGTTTAAAAAGTTATCAAATACGTTATATCATTTATTTCTTGAATGTAATGACAAGACTTCCATATACAGAACGTCCCGGAGTCAAAGTTGCAAAATTATTATTCCACGGACGGTCATCCTTATAATTGAATATATTCTCAACACCTATACCAGGTTCAAGAACAATGTTTTTCAGATTGAATGTATGTCTTGTATTCAAATCCCACAAAGAAAATTTTGGAGCCGGATCATATCTTTGCGAATACCTTTCACCTTGGATTCTACCATTGACATTCACGCTTAGTCTATATTTTCCCCACGTATGTCCCCACTTGGCATTCACACTGCCCGAATGCTTAAGACTTTTATCAATAGGTTTATCGTTAGTCTCATCCATAGCATCATTATATGAGTAACCCACTCCAAGGCTTATACCGGCACCCAAATAGGCATTTGTAAATACATTCACTCCAAACACCCTCGCTTTATCAATATTGTCACGTTGCTGAACCTGAGAATATTCAGAATATCCCAACGAAGCAGCTTCTTCATCCGACAGAATCCTGTAATTAATCATATCATGTATTTTATTAAAGAATCCTGTAGCCGTAACCGACAACCATGAGTTGGTATATTCAGCATTAAGAGCATAGTAATTACTCTTCTCAGGCTTGAGATTAGTATTAGGTATTGTAAGCTTGCTGGTTGTAGTACTTTCGTTGGTAGTATACATTTGGGTAAGATCAGGAGTACGGAAACCTCCAGCATAAGAAGCCCTCAGATTAAATCCCTTGTTTTTATACATAAGAGAAATATTTGGAGTAGCATAGCTATTAAAATTCTGATGATAAATATATCTCAATCCAAAAACAGAATAAAAGTATTTTGAAATTTTCCATTCATCCTGAGCAAACAACGCGGCAGTATACATTGACTTGTCGATAGGATCGGCACTTTTTGTCTTCTCGCTTTTAAGATGCTCATTAATGTATTCCATCCCGGCAGAAAGCTTATTATTATCACCCAGACTGAATATTCCTTTTACATTTGCATTATAATATGCAGTACGCTTCTGAAGTGATATTTCTCCGCGTTCGTGAGAATCATTACCAAAATACTCATATTCCGACTTATAATTATCGGAATAAAAATCAGCTTCGATATAAGCATTCTTATTTATTATATATTTTGCTCCGGCTCCATACAGGAAACTTTCATGCTTAACATCGTATGTATAAGCAGGAGAAAACTTGTCGGGATTCTTATCATCCTGACTCATGCTGTTTTCCGGTCTGTCTGTTGAATGATTATAATAGTTACCGCGGATATAAAAAGAAAGTTTGTCTGTTGCATTATAAGCAAATTTCTGGTCGAAGTTATTACTGAAAAAACCTACAGAATTCATTTTTCCTGTTATAAGTCCGTCCTCGTCTATCGGATTCAGCTGCCAGCTGCCGGATTCACTTCTTCTATAATTAGTAAACGAAGAGAATTTTCCCACACTTACGTCTGCACTTACAGCCTCACTCCATCTTCCATGAGAACTCACTCTGGTATTACTTGTAGCTTGAATGGTATTCTTAGGCTCATCTGTAATTATATTTATTACCCCACCTATTGCATCTGTGCCATAAAGTGCCGAAGCAGCACCGTTCAGGACTTCTATTCGTTTTACACTTTCAATATTAATTCGGGAATAGGTATCTTCACCGGCCATCTTCTTACCATTAAGCAATATAAGGACATAATCCTGTGCAATTCCGTTGAGTGTCATGGTTGTACCCATACCATTGGTTGAGAAAGAAAACGAAGGATTAAGTTTTGTCAGCGCTTCCTCCAAAGTTGTGGCACTTGAGTTTTTTATATCGGCAGAAGTTATGACTGTAACAGGAACAGGAGTATCGGCCATTCTGTGATGAGTTCCTGTACCGGTTACAACAACCTGTGCAAGATTAACATAGCTTTCTTCAAGTTCTATTACTATATTATTACTAAAATCGGAGGATGAGATTTTATATTTCAGAGGAGCAAATCCTAAATGAGAAATTCTAAGAGTATGATTTCCTTCAGATATATCAGAAATCGAGAACTCACCGTTATTGTTTGTTATACACCCGGCCAGACTATCATCTACACGAATAGTCGCACCATCAACAGGGAGTCCTGTTACTGCATTAATAACTCTGCCTTTTACATTACCGGCCAACATAGGTACAGCTATAGATCCGAGAGCTACAGCCAATAAAAAACGCTTTTTCATTTATGGAAAAAATAAAATTAATACTACATCCCTGACCCCGGAGATGATAATTACCTATACAGTTTGGCAGGTTTCCTGACTTAGCTATAAGAAGCAGCCTTCCCATCTTTAGTTGAAAGTTACCTTAAAAATACTGCTTAAACCCTAAGACATTCAATATCAGGCAACAGGCATTCAAAGCGACAATCATTCAAAAGACAGTGGCAAAAGAAAAAAAGCTTCATATAATACAAGCTTTACAGTAGCGGGCACTGTTCCGGACTTCAACCGGATTCCCTTTTATACATCATAAAGAAATTATGACATATCACCAAACCGCCACAAAGGTAAAACTATTTTTCATTGATACCAACATTACAGGCAATATACATACCAGGAAAGACAGAAACATATTTAAACCTACAAGACCTATAAATAAAGCAAGAACGTGAAAGCAGAAGCTTCCACGTTCTCTAATTCGGATAAATATATTTTTAATATTTACAGTCTGATATACAAAACATTAATACAATTAAAAGAACAACATAACACTGCGTTATATAATAACTCATATAACTTCAGTTTATCAGATGTTTATCAGAAGAAAAATTCAGGATTTTTTCTTTCTCTGAAATTTTCAAAAAGAATCTTTGTAAAAGGAGTCTCAAATACTCTTGCATTATGAGGGCATGACTTTACACAAGCGCAGCATAAAGTACATTTCGAAGTATCAGTAGTTATCTCGCCTCTATCATTAAGTTCAATTGCACCAGTAGGACAGGAATCTACACACACACCACATGCATTACAATCGTCTGTTGATACAGGGGCTACATTCTGTTTAGGACTGCGTTCACGATAAGGATAATTACCAGGAACATGCAATTTTCCAAAACTAACCACACTGTTGATCTTATCAACTACTTCTTTACCAAAATGTTCCGACATGCTTATATCATACATATCCGGACGTCCGGCAGCAACAGGCATCTCTTTAGTACTGAAACTATGCTCACCAACAAATGCAGCACCGGCTACAGGAATAAAGCCCATTTTCTCAACCTCATCCCTTAATTCAATAAGTGCATCGTCATAGTGTCTGTTACCATAGACAACAACTACGGCCGCCAAAGAATTATTACCTTTAATTGAATGCATTCTTTCCAAGGCGGTAATGGCTACACGTCCTCCATATACCGGCACCACAAAAACAGTAAGCGTATTTGTGTTGTCTATTACAAGATTTTTAGGGCTGAAAGTAATATCAAATTCCGAAAGTTGACTGAGTCTTAAACCGTCACCTATGGCACGAGCAATCTTTCTCGAAGTTCCGGTTGGAGAATAAAAAACTATGTTTGCACTATTTAAAGTTGGTCTCATATTTTTCCAGTAAATATCTATCTTCTCTTTTTTAAAGCATTCTGTAACTATGTTCATTATGCGTGTGTTATTCTTCAAATAATGTATAATAACACACACCAAATGAATTATATGCTACAAAAGTAATAAAATATATCCGATGATATGACATCAATATATTACTATTTAACAAAACGATGATATAAATCAATTATATACTATAAAAACATGCCATACAACATAATCCGGACGAAATAAAAATATAAAAACACTTAAAATAACATTCTATACAAGCATAAAAGGTTAACAAATGTAAACACTCGTACAACAATCATTTTTTAGATATTCACACCCCTGTTTATATATAAATATTGATAAAACTACAGCCGGAAAATAAATAAGATGCAATATTTTATTGTGAGTAGAATCCATACATTCCAATGCCGAAAAATAATTATGAGTACAGTTGTTGTACTAAAATCACAACCAACGGTTTATCATTATAAACAAACACAAGACAACAGCGACTGTCAATAAACCGCAGATAATCCGGATTACTTGACAAAACACCCAAAAAACTCAGAAATAAAATACAATAAATAATCACAACATATAACATAATCATTCGATATCAGAAAAAGATATTTTCTTTATTTTTTAAAATATTTGAATAAACAGCATTTAAGAAGTTGCATATTTCCCTTATTTGTCGGTTTATAAAATAGGTCTATCTTTGCGCCCCGAAAACTAAACTTTTTTTATATAACTAAATGAACTAAGACCAAGATTTAAGACTGTTAAGCAATTTCTTGTTCTTTTATCATTAAAGACTTATGCTAAATTTAAAATCTTTAAGTGCTTTGCTTCTCGCGTTGGGGACAACGGGGGCAGCATACTCTATTCCCTTTAGCGGAATGGACTACACAAATGCTACACAGCAGGATGCAGCATGTACAGGTATTGTAAAAGATGCAGCAGGAGAAACAATTATCGGAGCATCAGTTATCGTTAAAGGTACTACTAACGGTACAATCACCGGAATAGACGGTGATTTCACTATTCCGAATGTAGAAAACGGTGCAGTAATCCAGATTTCTTTCGTAGGCTACCAGACTCAGGAAGTTGTATGGAACGGAACTCCACTTAACATCATCCTGAAAGACGATACTCAAACTCTCGAAGAGGTTGTAGTAGTAGCTTTCGGTACACAGAAAAAAGTAAATGTTACCGGTTCTGTATCTTCTGTTGGTGCAGAGGAACTTACAGCCCGTCCTGTAAACAATGTAACCCAAGCTCTTCAGGGAACTGTTCCTGGTATGAACATCTCTACAGGTAGCGGTGGTGGTGCCCTGAACTCAAGTCAGAAATTCAACATCCGCGGTATCGGTACTATAGGTGCCGGCTCAAGTGTTACCCCTCTTGTTCTTATCGATGGAATGGAAGGCGATATTAACGCTATCAATCCTCAGGATATTGAGAATATCTCAGTATTGAAGGATGCCGCAGCATCGTCTATTTATGGTTCAAGAGCACCGGGTGGTGTTATTCTCATCACAACCAAACAAGGTAAATCGGGTAAGATTTCTGTAAACTACAATAACAACTTCCGTATAAACTCGCCTCTTAATATGGCAGAAATGGCCGATTCTTATTCGTTTGCATTAGCCACAAACGACCTTCTTGTAAACGGCCATGCTTCCCCTATGTATAATGCCACACAGCTTCAGCAGTTGAAAGACCTGCAGAAAGGCATTGTTCCAAGCCAGTTCATGTTTGTAAAATCAGACGGCACATGGAACTCATTCGACGACCCTGAAAGAAAGGGTATAATGCCAATTGGAAATACCGACTGGCTTAAGTTCCACTTCGGAAACAGCTTTACTCAGGAACATTCGCTCAGTGTGAACGGCGGTAGCGAAAAGGTTAAGTTCTATCTTTCAACAAACTACCTCAATCAGGGTGGTCTGCTCAACTTTGGTGATGACAGCAAGCAGCGCTACTCTGTCACAGGTAAGATTAATGCCGACCTGGCCGAATGGTTCAAACTTGGATATTCTATCCGTTTCAACAGAAACGACTTCAATACCCCACAATGGGCAATGAACGAAAACGATTTCTATTTCAACGTGATAAGATACTGGCCAGTAATACCGGCAAAAGACCCTAACGGATATTATACAGATCCATCGGCAGTATATCAGTTGGAAAACGGAGGCAGATACAAGACTCAGTCGGATGTTGTTTCGCAGCAGCTTTCTATGATTATCGAGCCTGTAAAAGACTGGAGAATCACAGCCGAAATGAACTACCGTACCAACTATAATTTCTCACATCTCGACCGTCAGACTGTTTACCAGTATAAAGCCGACGGTACACAGGTGGTAACAAACAACTATGCAGGTGGTGCTGTATACCCTTCATCTGTAGAAGAATACATGCTGAAGAGTGATTTCTTCAACCCAAACATATTCACAGAATACTCTAAGACACTCGATAGCGGACATTACTTCAAGGTACTTGCCGGTTTCCAGAGTGAGCTTTACAAACAGCGTGATATGACCGGCTATCAGGCAGGTATAATGTCGGGTATTCCTACACTTAACACAACTCAGTTTGATGCAACCGTATCAGGCGGTTATTCAGAATGGGCAACTGTAGGTTTCTTCGGCCGTCTCAACTACGACTATAAGGGAAGATATCTTGCCGAAGTAAACATGCGTTATGATGGAACATCACGCTTCCTGAGAAACAACAGATGGAATCTTTTCCCTTCTTTCTCTTTAGGATGGAACATTGCAAGGGAAGCATTCTTTGAAGACTTTACAGATGTAATAGGCAACCTTAAACTGCGCGGTTCATGGGGACAGCTCGGTAACCAGAATACAGATAACTGGTATCCTTTCTACCAGACCATGAATATAACAGCCAACGGAGGTAAATGGCTTGTAAATGGTGTGAAACCTAATATCTCATCAGAACCAGCCCTCGTTTCAAGCCTTCTTACATGGGAAAAAACAGAAACAATGAATATAGGTCTTGACCTTGGTATGCTTAACAACAGACTTACCATGACATTCGACTACTTCCAGAGAAAATCGAAAGATATGGTTGGTCCGGCACCTGAACTTCCTGTTATCTTAGGAACTGCTGTACCTAAAGTAAACAATCTCGACATGACATCAAAGGGATGGGAACTTCAGGTATCATGGCGCGACCAGATTGAAGACTTCAACTATGGAGTTTCATTCAATCTTTCCGACAGCAAAGTTGTTATAGACCGTTATCCTAACCCATCCAAGAGTCTCTTTGCTTCCGACGGTTCAACAATGTACTACGACGGAGCGACAATTGGCGATATCTGGGGATACGAAACTATTGGCATAGCACATACACAGGAGGAAATGGACAAACACCTTAGTTCATTGCCAAATGGAGGACAAAACTCAATAGGATCAAGCTGGGCAGCAGGAGATATCATGTATGCCGACCTCAACGGTGACGGAAAAATCAGCCAGGGAGACAAGACATTAGCCGACCATGGCGACTTAAAGTTACTTGGAAACAATACTCCACGCTACAACTTCGGTCTTAATCTTGATGCAGCCTGGAAAGGTTTCGACCTCAAAGTTTTCTTCCAGGGTACACTTAAGCGCGACTATATGCCAACTTCTGGAGCTACAATGTTCTGGGGACAGAACGGATACTGGCAGATGAACTTCTTCAAGCCGCACTTGGATTACTTCCGTGCAGAAGCCGACCATCCGCTCGGCCAGAATCTCGACGGTTACTACCCTCGTCCGCTCGAAGATGCAAAGAACCGTCAGGCACAAAGCCGATATATGCAGAATGCAGCTTATTGCCGTCTTAAGAACGTGACATTAGGATATACACTTCCGGCAGAATGGACCAAGAAATTCTACGTAAACAACATGCGTCTGTTTGTTTCAGGAGAAAATCTTCTTACCATTACAAGCCTGGTAGATACATTCGACCCTGAAACTATTGGTGTAGGATGGTATGATGGCGCAACATATCCATTGTCGAAAACCATATCATTCGGTTTAAGCTTAACTCTTTAATCCAACTAAAAAAAGAATTTTATGATAAGAAACATAGCATATATAGCATTGGGAGCTGCTCTTTCCCTGGGCGTTACAGGCTGTAATGATTTCCTCGACAGAGAGCCTCTCGATAAGGTAACTCCAAACGTATACTTCTCTTCCGAAGACGATTTGGCAGCATACACCATAAATCTGTATCCTTCGGCATTTGCAAGTCCCGAAGGAGCATTGTCGGGAAGTCCGTTCATGACCGACAATCATACCGACAATCAGGCAGGAACAGGAACACCTACCCTTTGGGCACCAGGGCTTAAACTTGTTCCGGCTTCCGAAGGAGTATGGACATGGACAAGCATTCGCAACTGCAATTATTTTATGGATAAGGTTATGCCTAAATATGAAAGCGGTGAACTTTCGGGAGCCAATGTCGCTCATTACATAGGAGAGATGAAAGTATTGCGCGCTTATTTCTACTATCAGAAACTTGTGAGCTTAGGCGACCTTCCAATTATTACAGAAGCTCTCCCAGATCAGGAAGATGTTCTTGTAGAAGCCAGCAAGAGAAAACCAAGAAACGAAGTTGCCCGATTCATTCTTTCAGAACTTCAGGATGCCATAGATAACTACCTTCTTGATGCGGCTCCAAATGCCAACAAAACACGTATCAGCAAAAAGGTAGCCCAACTTATCCGTGCACGTGTCGCACTTTTCGAAGGAACATGGGAGAAATACCACAAAGGAACTGCTTTTGTACCTGGAGGAGAAGGATGGCCAGGAAATAAAGCCGACCTTAAGGCCGATTTCAACATCGACACTGAAATAGAATTCTTCCTTTCTGAAGCTATGAAATCTTCTAAAGAAGTAGCGTCATCTGCAGTCCTTTCAGAGAATACTGCAAGAGAAGATGCATTTGGAGAATATAAAGAAGGTATGTCACCGGCATTGAAGTCGATTAACCCATACTATACCATGTTCTGCGACGAGGATCTAAGTTCTTACGAAGAGGTCCTCATGTGGAGACAATATAAGGAAGGTTTGTTCACTCACAACATTCAGATGGAATTTGAGCGTAGTGGAGGCGGTTCAGGATGGACACGCGGAATGGTAGAATCATTCCTTATGAAAAATGGTCTTCCTATATATGCTTCAAACTCGGGATATAATAAAGAATGGGAAAAAGAAGGAATAAACAAGACACTTACCGACCGTGACTCACGTCTTGTTATATTCACAAAAAAGCCTGGTGATGCCAACTATTATAATACCGACGGAAGTTTCGACACATGTAAGATAGACCTTATATTCGGTTCACCTGAAACAAACAGAGCCACTACTGGATTTATTGTAAAGAAAGGTAAGCACTACTCATCATACATGGCAAACAATGCCAATGTAAGCACAAGCGGATTCCCAATCTTCCGTTCTGCCGAAGCACTCCTTATATATATGGAGGCATGCTACGAAAAGAACGGTAACCTTGATGCCGATGCACAGGCATACTGGAGAAAACTTCGTAACCGTGCAGGTGTAAACGAAGACTTCCAGAAAACCATTGACAACACTATTATGACAGAAGAAGCAAAGAACGACTTTGCCGCATACTCACACGGTAAACTTGTAGATGCTACTATCTATAATATCCGCCGCGAGAGAAGAAACGAGTTGTGTGCCGAAGCTCTTCGCTGGGAAGACCTGAAGAGATGGAGAGCATGCGACCAGTTGGTTGACAAGGCTTACCACATCGAAGGTATGCTGTTCTGGGGCTCTAAATATGAGACTGAACTTAAAGATAAAGTCGAAGAGAACCCAGGAAGTATATCTACAAGCGAAATCAGCAAGTATCTGTTGCCTTACGAGAGAGTTACAGAAAACAATCCTATAGCTACACAAGGTGGTTTCAAATTTAATGTTGCACATTATCTTGAACCTATAGGTATGGCTGCTTTCCGCCAGACAGCAACAGACAAGAATGATTTCGAAACGTCTGTTATCTATCAGAATCCGGGATGGAGTAAAACAGCCGATACAGCTCCAACATTCTAAAACTTACTACATATAAGCAATGCGCCTCTTGTTTGCCGGGCAAACAAGAGGCGCTGTTTTATTTTATAGTTTCTTCCACTTCACACTTCCACAAGCTCATAATTATACCAGTTTTACAAATCATTTATCAACGGCATTCCGTATGCCATCATACAACAGACCGCCCATATCTATGCCGAACTTAAACTTGTTGAACTTGTAATACGGTATGGCTATCGGAGCTGTTTTCCATCCCTTCTGCGGTTCATAATATCTCTGTGCTCCGACCTCTATGCCGAACCGGTCAGTCATGTCAAATCCGACAGTCGCTCCATAAGAACTTTTATTGAAATTATACCTGCTATCAGGACTATACGAACCAAATAACTTTATATGAAACCTATCGCCGGGATGATAAATCAATGTGCCAAATGCCCCGAAAGACTGTCCAATGCTATATGGTAAAGAGTATTTTGTAGCACTTACACCTGCCTGCACATCAAAATAATCGCTCGTCCAACCATACATGAATGAAACCTGGTTTATCCTTCCTAAACCGGGCAATGTATTTTGGGAAGCAATACCGTAGAAGTTAGGCAGTATTCTTCCTGACGTACTATAATCTCCATAAAACATCGGGGAAGGGTTGGTATAATACAGAGGGACATAAAACGGTCTATATAGCTTAAAATCCACATTCATGCCGGATACCTCACCTGAAGGTTTATGAACTTCAGGTTCCTTGGAATTAAGCGCATCTATAGCATTGTCATAGGATATAATATCCTTGTGCGGAATTGTCACAAGACTGTCTCTCCTCAATCTGACAGTATCACGTTCTATTCCGTACTGAGCATGAAGCCTGACAGTAAGCAGGCTGAACAATAACAATATAGCATATTGGACTTTCATAAAACGGTATAAACAATCAACCACCAAAAGTCATTTTCACTTTTTCAGTATTGCTGCTTGGATTTAATGTCATAGTTCCGCATCCAGACAGGTATATTACCATGCAACCCAACAACAATAAGACCATTATTTTCTTAATCATTTTCAACAAATTATACTAACATTATCGGCAAATATAAAGATTTATCCCGTAATTAACTGATAATTAAAAGTTATAGTTCACTTTGATATATTAAAAAAATAAAAGTCGAGCTTGTGGGGAAAAATAAGATAACTAAAAAGGCTAAGTAATGAATCATCATTTACTTAGCCTTTTATTCTGTACCCAGACCCGGGGTCGAACCGGGATGGATGTTACTCCACTGGTGTTTGAGACCAGCGCGTCTACCGATTCCGCCATCTGGGCAACTGTTTTTCTCAATTGCGTTGCAAAGGTAACGCTTTTTTTTGAATCTGCAATACTTTTGGCAAAAAAAGTGAGTTTTTTTTTCATCTAACACTATTTAGAATCTATTAAAACTATAGTTTCCAAAATAAATACTATATTAGCATAGTCATTAAAAACAACCCAACTACCATGAATAATAAAAACTACTATTGCATAATTATGGCAGGAGGAATGGGAAGAAGATTCTGGCCATATAGCCGGAAACAGCTTCCTAAACAATTCCTCGATTTCTTTGGAACAGGGCAAACCTTGCTTAGAATGTCATACGACAGATGCAAGGGACTGATTCTTCCGGAAAATATATATATCACTACACATGTCGACTATAAAGACATAGTAAAACAAATACTACCTGAAATAGACGACAAACATCTTATTCTGGAAGAAGAAAGAAGAAACACTGCTCCTTCGCTTGCATATGCATCTCACCTTATCCAGACAGAAAATCCCAATGCAACAATCGTTGTAGCTCCTTCCGACCAGCTTATCCTTAATATGGACAACTTCAGAGAATCAATCAGGAAAGGACTGGACTTTGCCTCAACTTCCGGGAAGCTGATAAATGTAGGTATAAAACCTACACGTCCTGAAACCGGATACGGATATATACAGATTGATGAAGAAAGAGAAGGAGAAAACGGAGAATTCTGTAAGGTTAAGACTTTTATAGAGAAACCGGCCCTTGAATTTGCAGAAGTATTTGTAAACAGTAATGAATTTTACTGGAACTCTGGAATATTCATATGGCATGTAGACACCATTATGAATGCATTCCATGAAAACATGACAGATGTATGCCCAAGACTGGAATGCGAGACTCCTGATTTTTCAGCATGCCCTAATATATCTATCGACTACAGTATTATGGAAAAGGCCGACAATGTATACGTACAGATATGCGACTTCGGATGGGCCGATATAGGAACATGGCAGTCTTTATACGATGCAACACCTAAGGATGTAAACCATAATGTTATCATGAATTCTAATTCGTTATTATACGATTGCAATGATAATATAATCCTGATGCCAAAAGACAAACTTATAGTAGCACAGGGACTTGACGGTTATATTATTGCCGAACACGATAACGTACTGCTTATATGCAAGAAAGAGGAACAGAACTCTATAAGAAAATTCGTGAACGATGCCGAGATGAAATTCGGTGAAAAATACATCTGACGCTCAGCAATACAGTATAATAAGGATACATAGTAATAAGAATATAGCGTAAGAACATAGCGTAAGAATAAGACCAAAGTTATAAAACTAAAAAAGGATTAATAGTGAGCAACATCATCATTAATCCTTTTTTACTGATATCAGAATAAATAATATCATCTATATACCATATATCTCTATATCTCTGCCATATATCGATTAATATTCAAAAGTAATACCGATAGTAGGAAGCAAAGTACCACTTTCCATCTTTATCCTCTTCATTATATAATGATCCGGACGATCGGAGTCAACCTGTCCTGTGCTCATAAGAGCATCCGGCTGTTTAAGTTTGCTGCCTGTAATATTCTGGATATCGAGATAGAATCCCAACATACATTTCTTAAGATAAAAAGTCTTGTCCACTCTTACATCGAGTTGTCCGAATGCAGGAAGTCTTTCCATATTATATCTGCTATAATCATAATATGCCTTTCCCTGTACGTTCCATGCATCGACAAGTGAGGACTTCTCTTCATCATAAGGAGTATACGGCGAACCTCCTATACAGCACACTCTCATACCTACACTCCACTGTTTAGGCAGATTATAGGTTCCGCTCACATTAAGAATAAACCTGTTGTCCCAGGCAGAGGGCAAATATCCGCCATCGGCAGCAGCTTTGAACTCGCTTTTAAAGATTGTCAATGAAGACGACAGATTCAGTTTCTTTGCGAGCAGCCATTTGAACATCATTTCCACTCCATAAGAGCGTCCTTCAGCATCCGACACAAGAAGTTCGTTTCCCACTACACCATAGTCATTTCCCTTGCACGATAGAGGAATGTTGTCGGCTACAGACAGAGGCATATTGTTATATTTCTTATAAAATCCCTCTACAGAGAGCTCCATTGTCTCATTTGGGTTCCATGTAAGACCAAGGCTTTCCTGATTTACGGATGTATAGTCCAACCCCTTGTTAACATACACACCTTCATTATTCTTGTATCCCAATGCTGTATAAGCCGGAAGCTGATAATAAAGACCCATATGTCCGCTCAGGAACAAATGGTCAACAAGTCTGTATGATACAGAAATACGGGGCGACAACTGTCGCCACAGTTCTTTCATCCTGTCGCTATAGTTATTACCGTCTGTTCTCAATCCCAAAGAAGCTGTAAAACTTTCATCAGGGGCAGAATAATCGGCCGAGGCATAGATTCCCCATCTCAGCATATTCAGGTCGGTGGCATAATTAAACTCCTTAAGAGCGTCGGTATACACCTGCTGGAAAGTATTGTTGGTATAATTAGTATAATTCAGTTCAACACCGGCATTAACCTTCCACACATCCCACGAAGAGGTATTCTCCATTTTTAGCTTTGTCTCCTGTTCTACCGAACCAAGTTTCAGAATAAGATTATCAGGATCACTCTCGTCATTATTCTTATATTTTATATTGCGGTTGTTAAGATAGCTGTGACTCAAAGTAACCGACTGCACATGATTTCCCGCATAATGTTTGTAAACGCCCCCCAAAGTAAACGTTTCCTGCTCTATTTTAGGCAGATAACTTAGGATATACTCAGCACTTTCTCCGTCTATATCCATATTAAGCTTCATTCTGTCGAGTCCTCCCAATCCTATAAAAGTAAGTTCGTTGCTATCATTGAACCTTGTTTTCAACTTGAATGAAGCATCTGTATAAGCCGGCAGGAAAGGCAAGCCAAGCACTTTAAACAACATTTGCAGATATGACTGTCTTACCGATACAAGATAAGATGTTTTGTTCCCTATATGTCCGTTCGAACTTAGTGAGACCTCCGAAGCACCAAGAGTAGCCTTCAGCGAATTTCTGTCCATACTTCCGTCACGAAGGCTGAAATCGAGCACAGAGCTAAGAGCATTGCCTCTGTTGGCCGGGAAGGCTCCGCTATAGAATTTCACATTTCTTATAAGGTCGGCATCAATAAGTCCCACCGGACCTCCGGAAGCTCCCTGAGTACTGAAGTGGTTTATATTAGGAATCTCCACTCCGTCAAGATAAAACCTGTTTTCCGACGGTCCGCCTCCACGTACAATCAAGTCATTTCTGTAACCTATAGGCGAAAAAGCCACACCAGGATAATTCTGTACCACACGCGATATATCACGGTTGGCACCGGGAGCTTTCTCTATTTCCTGCAATCCTATAACCCTCAAGCTTACAGGACTCTCTGCCACACGGCGGAAAGGAGATGCGGTAACAGTAACCTCGGCTATGGCAGTACTCTCCTCCTCCATCTCTATGTTTACATGAGGAGTGATATGATTTACCCTATATTCTTCGGTAAACACTGTTTTATATCCCAAAGCAGACGCGCGCAACTGATATATTCCCGGAGGCACCTGGTTAATGGTAAAATTACCGTTTATATCAGTAGAAGCACCGATATTCAGTCCTACAACAAGAACATTTACAAACTCCAATGGCTCACGTGTTGTCTTGTTTATCACAGTCCCCTTAATCTGATAATTCTGTGCACCTACTGCCAGTACTATAAAAAGCAGTATGGAAAACGTGTATAGAAATCTTTTCATAGTGAAAACATTTATATGGATAAAAAAACAATAACAGTGTATTTCAATACATCAAAAAAAGCCACCCTCAAGGATGGCTTTTCATTATTACCTTAACTATATGTAAAGAGAAAATTATTTAGCACCATCTGTAAATGCCTTACTGATAGCCGAAGCAATCTCCACAAATTCCTCTGCGGCGAGAGACAATTTAGGATTTGAGAACAACATATCCGATTCTTTCTGTATAGGAATAAGATGAATATGAGCATGAGGAACTTCAAGACCAATCACAGCCTGTCCCACTTTCTTGCAAGGGAAAGCCTTCTGGATAGCAAGAGCTACCTTCTTTGCAAAAACCTGCATATCTGCAATCTCTTCATCTTCAAGGTCGAAAATATAGTCTACTTCCTTTTTAGGAACCACCAATGTATGACCTTTCACCAAAGGATTAATATCAAGAAACGCATAAAACTTATCATCCTCAGCTACCTTGTAGCTTGGAATTTCACCTGCAATGATTTTACTGAATATAGTTGCCATATTGATAAATATTAAATAAGGCAAGTCCGCTCAAAGCAGACCTGCCTTAATTATTAAAATGATATACTCAAAACTTCAAGACTGATTTTACCCTGTGGGATAGTAATTTCCGCAATATCACCAACCTTCTTGCCAAGCAAACCCTGTGCAATAGGTGTAGTTACAGAAATCTTACCCTGTTTAAGGTTAGCCTCGCTTTCAGAAACGATAGTATAAGCCATCTTCATACCGTTCTTTACATTCTTAAGTTCCACACGTGTAAGAATCTGAACAGTATCAGCTTTCAACTTAGATGTATCGATAATCTTGGCATCACCGATAGTGGCCTTAAGCTGGTTAATTTTCATTTCCAACAAGCCCTGTGCTTCTTTAGCAGCATCATATTCTGCATTTTCCGACAAGTCACCCTTATCGCGTGCTTCGGCAATTGCAGCAACGATCTTAGGACGTTCTACAGCCTCCAAATGCTTAAGTTCGGCCACAAGTTTCTGGTAGCCTTCTTCCGACATATACGCCATAATAATTTTCCTCCTGATTTTTATTTTTTAGTTATTAATTGTTTTTCAGTTCACAAAGATCTGTATTCAAGCTTTAATCTGTGATTAAGCAATGATTAATATAAAACAAAAAAGAATTCCGACATGTTTTAGTCTATGTCGGAACCCTTCTTATCTAAACTCTGCTGCAAAGGTACACTTTTTTAATTTATCAGTCAAGTATATACCTTTCGTATTTTGAAATACTTTACATGCTTTTCAACATATTAAAGAATAATCAAGACATCATTTCCTTACAGCAATTTTCATTATTTAAAGTTATTTTGTTTCCACCGCCTTGATTACAGCAGTTTCTTTATTTCAGCCTCCAGATCCGACTTGTCATCGAGTCTCAGAGTAAGTTCATTATTCTTGTTAACAATAAATGCTGCAGGCAATGCAGTCACACCGTATGTTGAAGCATATGCCGAATATGGTCCCTGAGGATCACGCACACATACCCAAGGTAAATTATCGGCAGCAGTTTTCCAGAAATGTTCGTCGGTATCGAGAGATATCTGGTATATCACCAATCCCTGTGATGCATACTTGTTATGCAATTCTCTCAGAGCAAGATTTCTGGCACCCGATGTAGGAGTTGCGTATGCAGTGAAATCTATAAGAACAACCTTTCCTTTATAGTCAGTAAGATGTCTCACCACACCGTCAATATCTTTAAGAGGTATATCTATTATAGATGTCTCTGTTATCTTTTCCGAAGGTATATCCATAGCCTGTGCCTTTGGTGCACGTGTATTCTTCATACCTTTTATAACCATATTATAAAGATTGCGCGACCTGTCGGCATGAGGATATTTGTTGTTAAGACTTGTAGCCACAGCAGCAAAGCATTTCACGTCATCCTTACTTGAAAGAGGATCGAAAATCATTTGACCGTTAATCTGCTGGAACAATGCAAAATAAGAAGACGCTTTGTCCGGCTCCTTGAAAATATAATTTCTCTTTACATTATTCTTATAAGTGTTGACCATCCGCATAAGGCTGTCCTGTGCTATACCTGCAGGCATACCCGACTTTGACAGTTTGTTGACTTCCGACTGAAGTTCTGCCTGAAGCAACGACAGTTCCTTGATTTTCGCATTGCTTTCTGAACCTGTAATGGTATAGGCTGTTGCAAAATCAGCATAAGGAGCATTAACATTTACAGTTTCTGTAGAATCGACCACAAAATTAATGACCTTTTCATCAATACGAAGTCTGTAGAAGTCAGGAGCTTCCGGACGCGCATGTCGGAACTTGAAATCTCCTCCACCGTCGAGTTTCACAGAATCGAGAACAACAAGTCCGCCCACAGAAGAATGCTCAATGTACAATACCTTATCATCTGCACCGGATATTTCACCTTCCACGGTAAAAGAAGGCTTATTGTCGCAAGAAACCAGTCCGGCTGCAATCAAGGCCGCTGCCACATAAACTTTATTTTTCATCAGTTACACTCTAAATTAGTTATACAATTTCAATATTAGCTTTTCCAATTCTTTATTTGAAATTAGCGGTGCAAAGATACGGTTTTTAACGATTTCACAAAGTTTTTTCACAGCTTCTTGGCAAGATTCCACAAAAAAACAATCTTTTCAGAAAGTTTATCCTCATTTCCACCACATTACTGCAATAAAATGTATATCTTTGCACATATTTCGACGAAAAAAACAATATTAAAACATTTTTTATGATCAATCCAATTGTTAAGACGATCGAGCTTGGTGATGGAAGAACCATTACACTCGAAACGGGAAAGCTGGCAAAACAGGCAGATGGTGCTGTTATGCTACGCATGGGTAACACCATGTTGCTAGCTACTGTTTGTGCAGCAAAAGATGCAGTTCCCGGTACAGATTTCATGCCTTTACAGGTAGAGTACAAAGAAAAATATTCAGCATTCGGACGCTTCCCAGGCGGTTTTACAAAACGCGAAGGCAAGGCTTCTGACTACGAAATTCTTACTTGCCGCCTCGTAGACCGTGCATTGCGTCCTCTTTTCCCTGATAATTATCATGCAGAAGTTTATGTTAACATCATCCTTTATTCTGCCGATGGTGTAGACATGCCTGATGCACTTGCAGGTCTTGCTGCATCTGCAGCACTTGCTGTATCGGACATTCCTTTCGGAGGTCCTATTTCTGAGGTACGTGTGGCACGTATCGACGGTAAGTTCGTCATCAACCCAACTTTCGAGGCTCTTGCTAAAGCAGATATGGACCTTATGGTGGCTGCAACTTACGAAAATATCATGATGGTGGAAGGCGAAATGGAAGAAGTATCAGAACAGGATCTTCTTGAAGCAATGAAATTCGCTCACGAAGCTATCAAAGTTCACTGCAAGGCTCAGATGGAACTTATGGAAGAAGTAGGTTCTACAGTTAAGCGTGAATACTGCCACGAAGAAAACGATGAAGAATTGCGCAAGGCTGTTCACGATGCTTGTTACGCAAAGGCATATGCCATCGCAGCATCGGGCAACAGAAACAAGCACGAACGCGGTGAAGCTTTCGAGGCTGTTTGCGATGAATTCAAAGCTCAGTTTACAGAGGAAGAGCTTGAAGAAAAGGCTCCTCTTATCGACCGTTACTACCATGATGTGGAAAAAGAAGCTATGCGCCGTTGTATCCTCGACGAAGGCAAGCGTCTTGACGGACGTACAACTACTGAAATCCGTCCTATCTGGTGTGAAACAAGTCCGCTTCCTGGTCCTCACGGTTCTGCTATCTTTACTCGCGGTGAGACTCAGTCTTTAAGTACTGTTACTCTTGGTACCAAACTTGATGAAAAGATTGTAGACGATGTACTCGACCAGCATAAGGAACGTTTCTTGTTGCACTACAACTTCCCTCCATTCTCAACAGGTGAGGCTAAGGCTCAGCGTGGTGTAGGTCGTCGTGAAATCGGTCACGGTCACTTGGCATGGCGTGCTTTGAAGGGACAGATTCCTGCCGATTATCCATATTGCGTTCGCGTAGTTTCGGATATCCTCGAATCAAACGGTTCTTCTTCAATGGCTACAGTTTGTGCCGGAACATTGGCTCTGATGGACGCAGGCGTTAAAATCAAGAATCCGGTATCGGGTATAGCAATGGGATTGATCAAAAATGCCGGTGAAGAGAAATACGCAGTCCTTTCAGATATCCTTGGTGATGAAGACCACTTGGGTGATATGGACTTCAAGGTTACAGGTACTGTAAACGGTATTACTGCAACTCAGATGGATATCAAGTGCGACGGTCTTACATACGACATTCTTGAAAAGGCTCTTCTTCAGGCTAAACAGGGACGTGAATATATTCTTGGAAAGATTACAGAATGTATTGCCGAACCTCGTGCCGACCTGAAACCTCATGCTCCACGTATCGAAACAATGACTATTCCTAAGGAATTTATCGGTGCTGTAATCGGTCCTGGAGGTAAGATTATTCAGGGTATGCAGGAAGAAACTGGTGCTACTATCACTATCGAAGAAGTTGACAATACAGGACGTATCGAAATTTCAGGTACAAACAAGAAGTGTATCGATGATGCTATCCGCCTGATTAAGGGTATAGTTGCAATTCCTGAAGTAGGTGAAGTATATAAAGGTGTAGTTCGTTCTATTATGCCTTACGGTGCTTTCGTAGAATTCCTTCCTGGTAAGGATGGTTTGCTTCACATTTCTGAAATAGACTGGAAACGCCTTGAGACTATAGAAGAAGCCGGATTGAAAGAAGGTGATGAAATTGATGTCAAACTTCTTGATATTGATCCTAAGACCGGTAAGTTCAAACTTTCTCACAAGGTATTGTTGCCTAAACCTGAAGGTATGAACGAAGGTGGTCAAAGACGCGAAAGAAAGCCACAGCAGAAGTAATATACTGATAGCTTACAGAGTAAAATAGAATATACAAATAAAATTTAAGCCATGCGTATGGGGTGTTTATACACGATATGTATAAGCGGAACATATAAACGGTTTAAAAGACTTGATAAAAAAGCCAACTAATTCGTAACATTTTATTTATGAATTAGTTGGCTTTTTTATATGGCTTTCTTTATACTATTTAATGAATATCCCTAATCACTAAGAAACTTGTCAAGTTCAAAAATTGTTATATGGAAATCTATAGAGGTCCAAGATATATGCTTGAAAGCTTTTATTTTTCACATGAAATGCAAATATTAGAGCCAAAACTATTTAACGTAAAGCCACAATAGGGACAAGTCCAATGAATAGGTTCTGAACCACCAGGGCATACTATTTTACTGATACCTTGAGCTACCAAATCGACGTATCCATCACCCGCAGGTAAACTGCCATTAATGCCGCTAATAACAAGTCTGGCATCTGCACTTTGCTTACAACTCGAAAAGTAAATGTGTACATCACACAAATGCTTTCCTGGAGCCAATTTTACTTTTAATTCTCTAAAATTTTCTCCATTAGTAGGATATATCTTACAAGCTGTTCCTATAGAAGCTTCGTAACTGCTTCCATAATTACCTTGAAAAGCAAAAGTAAAAGAATATTCCGTTTCTTCAGTACAATTAATATATCCTTTAATATATACTTCACCATTCGGAAATGTTGTGGACTCTATATCTTGAAAATAAGAAGCCATATCGATTGCACGCGTTTGTACTCCTGAATCCAAAATTTCATCAACAAGATTACTGTTACTGCAACTTGTCATTAACAGTAAACAAAAAACAATAAAATAAAATCTATAATAGCTCATAATATCTATTTTAAAAAAGAAAGTGTACCTAACTATATAAATCAAATACACTTTCTTATAATGTTAAGAAATTTATCAATTCAAAATAACACCGCTATTATCTGTAGGATTCTGTGTCAAAGTAGAACCAGAAGGATAAGAGTTTATAGCAGTCTGAGGTATATAGTATGTTACACGGTAATCTGTAGCTTTCACTTCCTCAAAAGCATTGTGAGGTCCAGGATATTCACGAGTCAATGATTTTCCATTTCTGAAAACATCATAACTTCTTTCTGCCTGATAAGCAAGTTCAAGCTGACGTTCCTTATCAACAAGTTCAGGAGCAGTCACTGCTGTAAATTCAGTATCACTATATTCTCCATTAACAATAGCACGACCTCTGACAAGATTTACATCCGCCATAGCTTCGGAAATTTTTCCCAACTTCACATATGCTTCTGCACGGTTGAGATACATTTCGTCAAGACGAGAAATGATTGGAGAATGCAACTGTGATTCAAGACCGTCTTCACGAGAACATTTCACAATGTAGAACATAGGGTGACCTTCTGACGTATCCATTTGATAATCCAACACGGCATTCGTATATTTAGTACCTTCGTAATCAATAGTATAATACCTTTCATTTTCATACGAAACTTTACTCAAATCTGTTTCCTGTCGTATCGTATATTCCTTATATGATTCATCCTTTTTTTCCCTATCACCTACCCAACAAATATTATCATCAATGTCTACCTTTAACTGCCTATAAACATATCCATAATCATTCTTGACAATAAATCTCAAAACTGGTATATAATTATCTTTATCATCTTTGCTATACTTAGGTTCGATAAAATGTGCTCTAGCATCAACAATAATTTTGCTGTCCGGACGCCAATCGTTAAGTCCTGTTTCATTCAGCAAATCAAGATACTTCGCACTGGCATACATTTCTCCCCAGCCCATACCGCCGATATTAGAATACATACCACCGATACCATAATAGTAGTCAAAACCAGGGAATTCAGCAGCAAGTCGCTTCACTACAAAAATAGACTCCTTATAGTTTTCAGGAGTAGTTCTTTCAGACTTCATGTAATCCTCCCTTGTAGCCAAAGCATCAGGCATTGCATTAATAACCTCATTTGCATACCATCTTGCAGAATCTGCAAATTCAATATTGGGATTTTCGTAAGTTCCACTCATAAACAAGTATACTTTTGAAAGCATAGCCTGAGCTGCTTTTTTAGAAGCATAAGCAGGTCCCTTATCCTCAGTAAGAAGACTTTCTGCTATTCTAAGGTCATTAATAGCCTGTTTGTATGACTCCTCCACTGTAGATCGGTCAGGCAAATGAAGATTGTCCAATTCTTCTTCACTAGGTGTACCGTTCACAATAGGAACACCAAGATTTTTGGTTGGAGCCTGATAATATGGTCTACCAAAAGCACGTGTAAGGTAAAAATACATCATACCTCTTACATAATAGCACTCCCCTTTACTGTTGCTATACTTTTCATCATTTATATCATCAAGCATTTGGATTGCATTCGATGCCTGAGCTATAGCCTTGTAACCATAATCCCAGAATTGCTGAAGTCTACCGTTATTCGGAGTTCTATTATAAGTTATAAAACTAAAAAAGTCATCTGTAGAATGCTTATCTTTCATAATATTGTCACCGGCATATTCGCCAAGTCTGTGCATAGGATCCGACCATGTCTTCAACTGGGCATACATACCATCCACAAGATTACTTACAATTGCCTCCGGATTACCCTTTATCTGCTCCTCACTCATACTTCCAGTAGGAAAACGTTCTATATCGCAGGAAGTAAACATCAGCCCCGACAATGCCGAAGCTATAAATATATTTAAAGTTGATTTTTTCATACTCTTATTGAAACATTAGAAAGTTAAGTTAATACCAAACATAAATTTACGTGTGGAAGGATACAAGTCTGCACCTGCTGTACCGATATTCTTGTATGAACCTGTTGCTGCGTCATAACTAGCAGGAATTTCAGGATCTATTCCTGAGAATTTGGTTACTGTAAACAGATTTTCTGCAGTAAAGTATATTCTCATGTTTTCAATATAATATTTAGGTAATCTCAAGTTATAACCAACAGACAAAGATCTCAGTTTCAAATAGTCGCCATCTTCAAGGAATCTTGTAGAAGCCTTGTTTGAGTTACTTTTGTTTCCGTAAAGAGCGACTGGATGAGTAGCTATATCACCAGGTTTCTCCCATCTTGTCCATCCGTCCTGAAGTTTCATCTGGTTACGGTCTGTATACGCTCCGTCAGAGTCATATTCCAAACGAGAGTAGTTGTATATTTTTCCACCGACAGCAAAACCAAATGAAGCGGCCAAATCAATGTTCTTCCATGACACAAATGTATTGAAACCACCAAAGAGTTTTGGAGAAGTAGCTTCTGTCATCACCTCTTTAGCCTCGCTATAGTTAGAAGTAGTTTCACGACTACCCTCTTTATCGTTCTTATACCACAATGGTGCTCCTGTTTCTGTATCCACACCAGCCCATTCTCTCAAGTAATATCTGTCTGCACCATACCCTACTTTAAGAACTTTTTGAGCAGCACCTGCAATATTTGTATCATTACCGCCACCACCAATAATCATCATATTTGGGTCATCACCATAAAGTTTTTCAATCTTGTTGATATTATGTCCCATATTGAAATCCAAACTCCACAACCAGTCTTTAGTACGTATAATGTCTCCACCGATTGTAAATTCAACACCCTTATTACGCATCTCTCCAACATTTTTCCAGCGGCTAGTTACACCAACCAAACCAGAAACCGGTACAGCATACAAAACATTTGATGTATACTTGTTATAATAGTCGAATATAATACGCAAACGGTTGTCAAACAAATTAGCATCAATACCTATACCTCCGGTATAAGTCTGCTCCCAAGTTAATTTCTTATTACCAACCTGGCTAATAAGGACAGTAGGTATTCCATTGTAATTTGAAGATACAGAATAAAGAGAATATTGAGGATATTTTGCATAAGGAATATTACCTACAGAACCGTAAGATGCACGAAGTTTCAATACATCTACCCAGTCAGCCTTAAACCATTTTTCCTTATTGATATTCCATCCGGCACTTACAGAGAAGAAGTTACCGTATTTCTTGTCATCACCGAAGTTTGAAGCGCCATCTCGACGTACAGAAGCTTCTGCAAGGTATCTGTTGTCGTAAGTATAGTTAACTTTAGCAAATACAGACTGCTTAGCCCATTCTACTAAAGAGCCCTTTGCTCTTTCTGGTGTAGCAGTTGCATCAAGTACCTCAAAGCCAGAAACTATACCAGTACCTTGAGCACTTATTACCTTACTCTGAGTATCCATGAACTCATAAGCAAGCAAAGCCTGTACAGAGTGATTTCCAAACATCTTGTTGAATGTAAGATACTGGTTTGTATATCTCTGAACATAATTTGTCTGTTCTTCTGATATACGTCCCATTACTCCCGATGCACTCTCTGTACGAGGATCTGTATAAGAATTAGTAGATCTTCCATTCCATCTGAAACTGTTTACCGAAGTAAATTTTAACCAGTCTGTTATCTTGACATCAAAATCAAGATTTCCGCTAAACTCGTATGTACGAGCCTTAGTACGGTTACCATATTCTATTTCATGAAGATAGTTATTCCTAGTAGAATTCACCCAACCACTATATCTGTCTGGTACGAGTTCTCCATTTTCATCATATGGACTATCCCATGGTAACATAGAATAACGTGCTGAATAATCATACGATGCATCATTGGTATCTTTTATCGCACCATAAACGTTGGGCTTTATAGTAAGCCATGAGAATGGCTTGTAGCTGGAACGGTAGCGCAATGTATATCTCTCATATTTATAACCTTTCACTGTACCCTCTTCACTATAGTATCCTAAAGAAAGATATGAGTTGATTTTCTCCCCACCTCCGGTAAGAGATATGCTATAATCTTGCGTAAAGCCATTCTGCTGGGCAAGTTTTCCCCAATCGAAATTGTCGTTTCTCAACTCAGGAGTCCATCTTGGGAACGAGATAGAAGATGCGTTAGGGAATGAAGCAAAGTAGTCGTACAATTCAGCACCGTTCATCACCTCCATATTACCGTTTGTCAATGTACTTACACCAAGTTTTGCAGACACGTTGACCGACATTTTATCTCCCTTTCCAGATTTTGTGGTTACGATAATTACACCGTTAGCACCCTGAGAACCGTAGATTGCAGTAGAGGCAGCATCTTTCAAAATTGTCATATTCTCAATATCAGAAGGGTTTATAGATCCCGGATCTGAACCAACGATAACACCGTCAATAACCCATAGCGGAGTAGTACTACCGCTCAATGTAGCACGACCTCGTATCTGAACGGCACCACTTGATCCAGGTTTTCCTGAGCCTGGTGAAACATAAACACCGGAGACTTTACCATTAAGCATATTTTCTACATTAGGAGTAGTGATATCTTTCAATCTGCCTTCCTTTACTGTAGACATAGCTCCAGTCAAACTTTCTTTCTTTTGGGTACCGTAACCGACTACTACAACCTCATCAAGGGTTTCCGAATCTTCAGACAACGAAATATTCATATTTGCTGTTGCCTTCATTTCTATAGTCTTATAACCGATATAAGATATTTCCAACACTGAACCAACAGGAGCATCAAGACTAAACTTACCGTCTACGTCAGTAATAGTACCATTGGTTGTACCTTTTACAACAACATTGGCTCCAATTACCGGATCGCCGGTCTTCTTGTCAATAACTATACCTTTCAGTGTCTCAGAAACTCGATTTACGACTGTGTTTTCCGCAGAACTCACGGTGTAATCATTAGCGATTGTCGGGGTGATTGAACATAATGCACTAGCGACAATTACTCCCCCCAGTTTTAAATGTGTCTTCATAGATATGAATATAATTAATATGTTTTTCGCTACAAATATATATATTATTCATTACAAAACAAAAAATAAAGATAATTTTTCATTTATTAATAGAAATAATAGCTACAAATTAAATTTAATTATTTTTTAACTAATTGATTTGCAATAAAAATAAATATTATTCCTTAGACTTATAAGATTTAAGCAACTGACAACAGACTTACCCAACTAAAAACTTTTATTGACCTCCTCCATTCGATAAGCACAACCACCATGTGAAAATGCGAAAGTTTATTTCAATTTGTTTCAAAAATTCCACTTGTCTCACTATAGATATTTTTTGAAACAACCCCCTTAAGACAAAACCTAATACACTATGTATTAAAGATTTACAAAGAGATTCAACGACAAGCACGTTCAAGACTATCAATCATGAAATGACCTTGAAATTGAGTGATAATTTGAGATACTAAAAAATGAAGGTATTTTGTAAATGTCTCCACGATTCAATATTGTATTTTCTAAACATCAGAATTACCTTTGTTTATAAAAGTGCAACAAGAAATCGTACAAGTAACTGTTCAACATGATGTCTGAACCTATTATTCCGTCAACATTTGTTAAGTATTATAGAACCGTGAGATGCAAAGGATATACCATCAAGTATATGTGTTTCAAGTCAAAGACAGAAAGATGTATTATAGAAGAAATCAAAAATGTGAAGTTAAATGATAAGGATTGTAAAATTATAAGAGTAGAATAAGCAACTAACTACCAATTGTATTGTCAATAGTGACGAGCACAAGGGGGAAATAAATAAAAGAAGAACATTTTCTGGATTGATATTAAAAAATCTTATGATTATAGAAAAAGAGGATGTGCCAATTTTGACACATCCTCTTTATGATGATGACTCCTTTCTGTTGACTATTCCTTTACTAAAATGAGTCTGTCACTTTCAGAAGAAATACTACTAAGAGAAATCTTTTCTCTTAATGAATATCTCTTTCCTGTCATACGGTCAAATAACATCCATCCTTCCCAAGCACTGTCACCACTGTTAAATTCCAATATAACATTAGCTGACTGATTCATATATAAACCTAAAGGAATACGTTTGACTGATTTGACTTTTTGTATAGCAAGAGCTTTCTTATCTGCTATAGTGTACACTGCAACCATAGGTTTGACCTCATTATCAATAAGCATAGATACATCTTCATTTGTCTTAAAGTCATCCGAAGCCCGTTGTGATTGCAAAACTAAACATGATGAAGTCTCTCCGTTTACAGTGGCCTTAACTCTTAACATACCATTCTGCATAGATGAGTTACTGTTTGAACGTGTTCTCAACGTTCCCTGATTTCCAGAGTTATCCAAGTGGAACATCTCTCTTGTGAGATTAATAGTCAAACTAGTTGCCTCATTCTTAGAAATGACGAATATTGCTCCCATCGGTGCAACTGTAGTAGGTGTCTGTTCAAGAGTAGAGATTAACATTCCATTATCACCAATAGTAATAGGTACGTATTGTTTCCCATCATATATTTCCACTGAGCTCACGTTGGTTGAATTTCGGGAAAGGAACTCTTTTATATCCAGGTGTGTCATGAATGGATTTCCTAACAGGAAACGTTTTCCAGATTTTTCTATGGTTAAATTTTCTTCCCCATATTCTGTCTTGATAAACTGTCCAGATGAAGTACGAACTATATTTTCACTTCTTCCTGACATTGTTCCATTTGCATAAAAATAATGATAAGTGGAATGTTCTTTAGGGAAACGGAACGTATAATTACCTGATTCTTTATCTATTCCCGGACGTATAGAAAAACCTTGAGCACATATGTAATCAGTAGATACTGCATTAAATGTTTTTGACCAGTCTGTCTGATTTATATCAATATTAGATTCTTTATTTTTATTACCTTCTACCATTTTAACAGTCTTACTCCAGAAACGCTGATAAATAACTGGCGATAAACGCTGCTCAGGATAGGTCTTCTGATCTAGTACTGTAAATGGTGTGATGTTAGTATTCGAAACAAACATATCTCCTGTTACCATACCCTTTAATGGAGCTGAAAACAGGCTATATTTTCCGCCTTCAAGATTAGTATCTATAAATACCTTAGCAGGATAACCTTTAGAAAATGCTGGAGTATTCTCAAGTTCGGCACCAGCTTCGAAATAGATGTAATGACATTTGTTCTCTTTTCCTTCTTCAAGGATAGGGTATTTTGAAGCACCACTTGGAAGAGTTACATCGGTACATCCCCATGGAGAACCTTCAGTCCAGTTATTCCAGTTATTCCAATCCGTGTCATTCGGATTCTTTTTCCAGGTTGTTTCTGTAGGATGAACATATACTTCAGCATTACTCCATAGTTGTACTTGACCATCGGAGATACTCACATAATATCTTCCCGATTCCCACTTTTCAGATCCTTCTATCACTATATAATTACCTACAAATCTACCCGTAGCATTAAAAGTATGACCGGCATCTTCTTGTGATTTTACTTCCAGATTGAATGTACTCCTGTTGGCCAAAGTGATTTGTTCTACTTCCATGGCAGCAACATCTCCTTTACATATATGTGTAATTCCCGGTATTAAGGTAATTCCTCCAGTGGGTTCATCTTCTGAACAGTCTGGTATACCGTCTCCATCGGAATCAACGCGGGTAAAAATACCTCGAAGATAAATATTATCTATTACATTAACGGCTGTTCCAATTCTAAGTTCTATCCTATTATAGGCAGAAGTTATTTTTTTACCAGGTACCTCCAGATATACTTTTCCGTTTCTGCTGATTACATTTACATCTGCTGTAGTAAAGTCTGTTATACTTACTATCTCTTTGTCCCCATTAAAAACAGTTAAAGAAAAACCTCCAAGAACATTTGCACTGATTAAATCTTTATCTCCTCCTAAAACGAATCCTATCGGTTGGTTTGCCGGTTGTTCGTCAAATGTAAGACTTATGGTTGCTCCAGATAACAGACCTACGGTTGTATAAAAACTTGCATAAGTGTCGAGACTTGCATCAAGTAAATTTTCGAGGTTTGTCAATCCGCTGCCAAGTCCTCCTAGTATGCCTCCAATTTCAGTTTTATCAT
>artificially_reared_2__coassemble_149_pt1 | contig 45962 bp, 28 predicted proteins | sample artificially_reared_2__metabat2_high_PE_035 | metagenome-assembled genome bin artificially_reared_2 | reverse complement strand
TACTCCACTGGTGTTTGAGACCAGCGCGTCTACCGATTCCGCCATCTGGGCATTTCGATTTGGTCGTTGTTCTGTCGGAATGAGGCGACTCGAACGCCCGACCCCTACGTCCCGAACGTAGTGCGCTACCAACTGCGCTACATTCCGATTTGCATCGGTTTGTTTTACTTTTGCGCTGCAAAGGTATTGCTTTTTTCTTTATTACCAAAATTTTTCCACAATTTTTTACTGGAAATAATTTTTTATCAAAATTTTTTAGGAAAAAGTTTGCCAGTTTAAAAATAATGCTTACCTTTGCACCGCAATCGAGAAACAACGATAGCAAATTAAAAACATAACAACAAAAATTGGTGCCATAGCTCAGTTGGTAGAGCAAAGGACTGAAAATCCTTGTGTCCCCGGTTCGATTCCTGGTGGCACCACTTTTAGAAAACGAAAAATGGTTAAAGCCGCTGAAATACAGTTATTTCAGCGGCTTTTTCTTTATGTACTGTCCGCAAAAATGTGCAATTCGGGGTCAGCTGATATTTCCGGTTGGTATCACTCCTTTTTCATTAACATTTCCTATCTTTGTTGCACGAAAACAGAATTACTCCTTCGTGCCATCCTTCCGGATGTACTCATAGATAATAGTAATTCTTCCGCTAAACATGTTCTACTCTACCGACATCAGTGTTACATTTTGGATTCTGGCTGGTAACCGTAAGACCCATACCGTGTAGCAGAACGGCGAAACGGTGAAATACCGTAATCGTGAGAATGAGGTATTTTTTATTGACTGCGCCAATAGGGAGAACCTTTCGAGAAAAATATATCCAGTTTTCGCAAGAACAGATTGCGCAAAATAAGATGGTAATTTTTACCCATTCAATGTTCTCATTTCATATATTATCAGTATATTTGCCATATACGCCAATAAAAGGATTTATAATGAAAGATATAAATAGGATTAAAGTCGTTTTAGTTGAGCAAAAGAAAACAGGTAAATGGCTTGCGGAGCAATTAGGAAAAGATCCATCTACTGTGTCTAAATGGTGCTCAAACAAAATGCAACCGTCTCTGGAGATGTTGATACAAATCGCAGAAAAACTGGATGTCGATGTAAGAAACTTGATTGTAACTACTAAGTAATAATTATGGGAACAAATTTCTTTACTAATGAAAAAGAAAATACCCTCCTTGAAAAGATAGAAGGAGTTTTCAAGTATAAAAAAGTGCATTTCTTTGATGCGCTTGTAGGGTATTTCAGAGCTTCCGGATATTTTAGAATCCGAAAGTTTATTCAACAGACTCCACACATTAGAATCTTAGTAGGCATCAATGTAGACAAGCTGACTTATCAAGCCAATCAGCAGGGACTGCTTTTTAATCCAAACAACGAGCAGTCGCAAGAGGAATTCTTCAATGACATAAAAAAGAATATCCAAGAGGCTAAGTACGACAAGGAAGTGGAAGACGGAATGTATCAGTTTATTGAAGATATTGTTTCCGGCAGAATAGAAATGCGTATTCATCCAAAACAAAACATACATGCCAAGATCTATATCTTTCGTGAAGAAGTATATCATCCTCATGGCTATGGTTCTGTCATTACTGGCTCCAGCAATCTGACAGAAGCTGGACTTGAGAAAAACTTTGAATTTAATGTAGAACTAAGATATGACGATGATATACAATTTGCTACAGAAACCTTTGAGAAGCTATGGGCTGAATCTGTTGCGATTGATATCACCCATATTGAGAAGATAAAAAAAGAATCTTATCTGAATACTGAATTTACGCCATATGAAGTTTACTTGAAGTTCCTTTTGGAATACTTTGGGCGCAGCATAGATTTTGATCCAAATTCAGTGTCAGACTTGCCTAAAGGATATAAAAAATTATCTTATCAGGTTGATGCCGTAAATGATGGCTACTCAAAAATGATGAAACATAACGGTTTTTTCCTGTCCGATGTAGTTGGATTGGGAAAGACCATTGTTGCTGCCCTCATTGCCAAGAAATTTTTCTTTGCTAACGGATTCCCAATGCATCGCTCTCATACATTGATTATTGTTCCGCCAGCTCTTAAAGAAGGTTGGGAAAGAACAATGACAGAGTTTAAACTTGACAATTACAAGATTATCACAAATGGAAGCTTGCATAAAATAAAGGATCCGTCACTTTATGATTTGGTTATCGTTGATGAAGCCCATAAATTCAGAAGTGATACAGCATCTATGTACAACGAGCTACAGAAGCTTTGCAAGACTAAAACTCTGCATGCTGATGGTAGCCTGCACGATAAGAAAGTGATACTTGTTTCTGCAACTCCGTTAAACAACAGGCCCGAAGATATAGCCAACTTAGTTTATCTGTTTCAGGATTCAAAAGACAGCACTTTGGAAGAAGGAAATTTACAGCGTTTCTTTCGTGAACAAATTGATAAATACAAGAAGGTTAAAAAGCAAAAAGATATAGGGCAAATATCTAAAGAAATAAAAGCTATTTACGAAAAGATTCGAACAAAGGTAGTTGAACCATTAACCGTTCGTCGTACACGTACGGATTTAATGGAAAACGAAGCATACCGGAAAGATTTGGAAGAACAGAATGTACATTTTCCTGATGTAAAGCCCCCTCATAAGATTTACTATCAGTTGGATACAGAATTAGAAGCATTGTATGATAAAACAATCCATTATTTAGGAGGTAAAGAAGGTAATGTATTGAAATACTATCGCTATCAGGCAATTAAATATTTGGTTCTAAAGAAAAAAGCCAAGTATAAAAAAGCAGATATGATATCTATCCAGTTGGCAGGTATTATGAAAACATTGCTTGTCAAGCGAATAGATAGTAGTTTCTATGCTTTCAAACAATCTTTAAAGAGATACTATCAGGCCAACAAAGTTATGTTAGGCATGTTTGAAAAAGGCGTAATATATATAGCTCCGAATCTGAAAGTTAATGAATTATTAAGCGAAGGAAAGGAAGATGAACTGATACAATTGATAGAAGAGGCGCAATATACCGATCCAACGATCGAAATATGTAGCCCTGAAGACTTTGAGCCTGGGTTTAAGGAAGGTTTGGAAGATGACGGACATATTTTGGAAGAACTGGTAGAAGCATGGAATAAAATAATCTATGACCCGAAATTGGATATTTTTATAAATGAATATCTAAAAGGTAAACTGTTTGACAATTCCATCAATCAGGAAGGTAAGCTTGTTGTTTTTTCTGAAAGTAAGGAAACTACCAAGTATTTGTCAGATGCATTGAAAGCAAACGGGTTTAACCATGTTTTGACTGTCCAGAGTGATAATCGTAACGATAAGATGCCTGTCCTTGAAGCTAATTTCGATGCCAATTATAAAGGTGAGAAAAAGAATGATTATAATATTGTCATTTCTACCGAGGTTCTGGCAGAAGGTGTAAACCTGCATCGTGCAAACGTGATTGTCAATTACGATACGCCTTGGAACTCTACCAGACTGATGCAACGAATCGGGCGTGTAAACCGTATTGGAAGTACAGCAAAAGAGGTGCATATATTCAACTTCTTCCCTACAGCCAAAGTAAACAACGACATAGAGCTGGAGAAAAAAGCCAAAATGAAACTCTTTGCTTTCCATGCCGCGCTGGGGGAAGACAGCCAGATTTATTCCACAGATGAAAATCCGGAAAGTTTCGGGCTATTTGATAAGAATGCAGACGAGGAAAGAGACGAGAAATTACGGTATCTGATGTGGCTTAGGCAGCTGAAGGAGGATGACCCAGACCTGATAAAACGAATAAACAAAATGCCTTTAAGAGCCCGTGTAGGAAGGAAGAGCAAGCTTATTCCTATGAGTACCATTGCGTTTATTCGAAATAAAAGAAGAGATGCCTTTACTTTCATTCGTGAAGACGGAAGCATAGAAGAACTTACCTTTCTGGAAGCTGTAAAAGAATTTGAGGCAAGGCTGGAAGAGAAAGCTATTCCTTTGCATAACAAACATCATGAGCAAGTAGCAAAAGCGATAGAAATTTTCTCAGAGAAAGAAGAAGATGCAAAAGCTGCTACCAAGAAAGTGATTACTACCCAAGGTCCAAATGAGAAAAAAGCTCTGGCGTATCTTGATGGATTTTTGCATGTCCCTAACGTAACAGATGAGGAGTTGACTCTGATAGAAAAGGCCAAACGTGCTATATCTACAGGAAAATTCCAACAGTTGCAGCGGGACATAAACAAATTGCAAAGTGCCACAAAAAAAACTCCAGTTAAAATAGTAGTTCTTTTAGAACAACTTATGAGAATAATAACTTCTTACCCACTTGAACATGTTGAGTTAAACACACATGAAATTCAAGGTGTAAACCTTATAAAAGCGACAAAGGAGTTAGTACCGGAAATTATTATCTCCGAAAGTTTTAATCTTTAATTATTACAAGCATGACATCAAAAGAATTACAAAATAAGTTATCTACCAGATTTAATTTCGATGAGTGGAAAGACATATTGACAGAGATGTTTCCAAAGGTCGAGTTCTTCACTCATGTTAATCCTGTTTCTCATGATTTGGTTAAAGATGGAGGGCAAACAGGTATAATTCGTTTGGATGATAAGCGTTCATTAGCTATATATACTTTTGAAGTAAATGACAATGTTCTAATTAATCGTAATCGTAAAGGATTGCGTGAAATAACCGCAAGGACTATTGATCAGTCTGTCATTCATGGTGTTTTAGCTTTTTACTATTCAAAAAATGTATCGGATTATCGTCTGACTTTTATCGCAAAACAAACTTCATTCAATGAAGATGGTGAACTAATAAAAACAGAAACTACACCTAAAAGATACACTTTTCTTTTAGGTGAAAACGAACCGTGTAGAACAGCTGCAGAGCGTCTATTTGAACTGATTTCAAAAAAGAAAACCACTTCTATTAAATTAGCAGATGTAATTGATGCATTCTCTGTTGAGCGATTAAACAAAGAGTTTTTTGCCGGATACAAGGCTCAGTATAACAAATTCCTGCAACAACTTTCCGATAACAAACAGAATCGTGACTATGTCAAGAAACTGCTTGGGCGTTTGGTGTTTCTACAGTTCCTTCAGAAAAAAGGCTGGATGGGTGTTACTGCTTCACGTTCTGATTGTAAAGGTGGAGATAAAAACTTTCTTAGCAAACTTGTTAACAACCACTCGAATGATAAAAGATTATTAAGCGATGTATTAGAGCCACTATTTTTTGGAATTTTAAATACAAAAATTGAAGAACGCGAAACATTCTTTTTAAAAAACAAATGGAATATATCACTCTTGAAAGAATTTAATGGCATTCCATATCTTAACGGAGGTTTATTTGACAAAGATAGAATTGATGAATTAGATATAGATTTTCCATATTCTTATTTCAAGGATCTTATGGAATTCTTCTCCATGTACAATTTTACCATTGACGAAAACGACCCAGACGATAGTGAGGTGGGCATTGATCCTGAAATGTTGGGCCATATCTTTGAGAATCTTTTGGAAGACAACAAAGATAAAGGCGCATTCTACACTCCAAAAGAAATTGTACAATATATGTGCCGCCAAAGTATCATCCAGTATCTGAAAACTCACGAGCCTGACGAGCAATATATAGAACCGATAGAAGAACTGATAAATAATGGGATTATTATGCCTGTACTCCAGACACAAAGTATTGCGTCTAGATTTATGCAACTGCTCAAGAATGTAAAAGTATGCGACCCGGCTATTGGTTCTGGCGCATTTCCTATGGGTATTCTATATGTGTTATACCATGCGATTCACCATTTACAATCATATGCAGAGCCTCATGGTAACTTTGATTCTACTAAAACCAAACGAGATATTATTCAGAACAACATATTTGGAGTTGATATAGAGCAGGGTGCCGTTGATATTGCCCGCTTGCGCTTTTGGCTGGCTTTGGTGGTCGATGCCAATGAACCTGAACCACTACCTAATTTGGATTATAAGATTACATGTGGAAATTCACAGATATGTAGGTATTCATTAAATACTCCTATATCTGATGTTTTTGTAGAATATAATAGAATAGGAAAAGAGAAGGCAAAAAAAGAGAATAAGACTTGGAATAATTTTACGTTAGAAAATTATAAAAATCTTGTTGTTGGTTACACAGAAGAACATAATGATAAAAATGGTTTAAAAGCTAAAATCAATGAAATAAAAAGTTGTTTCAAAACAACCTTAGCAAAAGGGGATATAAAGAAAAGGCAATCGGCAGAGAAAAAGGTATATGATTATGAAGCGATACCTTTATTTGGTGAACCATTAGCAAAAGAAGATCCAATTGGTTACTCCAAAGCGAAGAGTGAACTGAAAAAACTGATAGAAAAAGAAAAGGAAATTTTGAACAATAAGAAGTATGAAAACTCTTTTGAGTGGCGCTTTGAATATCCTCAATTATTAAATGAGGATGGAGATTTTATGGGATTTGATATAATTATTGCAAATCCTCCATACATAAAAGAGGGACGTATGTCAAAAACATTCTTTGAACCATATAAAGATTCTCCATATTATAAAGGGAAAATGGATATATGGTATCTTTTCGCTTGTAACGGATTAGACCTTCTGAATAGTAATGGTATTTTATGTTTTATTGCGACCAACAACTGGGTTACTAGTTATGGTGCCAGTAAATTAAGAGATAAAGTTATCAAAGAAACAAGAATTTGTAATATTGTTGATTTTGGAGCAGTAATGATGTTTGAAAGCGCAAGTATTCAAACAATGATTATGATGTTCCAAAAAGATAGAATTTCAGATGATTATTCATTTGATTATCATAAATTAACAGCATATAAAGCAACTGAAAAAGAGGCTATTGGTATTTTAAGTAAAGTTTCTAATAATGGGGAGTGTTATAGACCAATTATTAGAAGAGTAAATTTTTATGGTAAAAATATCACGTTCAGTAAAAGTGATGAAATATTAGATAAAATTTGCAGTGTAAAGGATGGCATATTTTTATCAAAAAATGAATTAACAAATGGAATACATCCACATTTCGATTTTGTCAATAAGAAATTATCAGAAAAATACGGCTTCCCCATCGGTAAAGGCATATTTGGATTATCAATGTCTGAAATTAATGCTTTACAACTCACAGAGTCAGAATTAAAACTTATTAAGCCATATTATAATTCATCAGATAACGTAAGTCGATATATAGTTAGAACAACAGATTTAAGTATAATTTATACAACCTCAGCGTTTAAGAATCCACATAGTATGGATTCTTATCCTCATCTAAAAGCTCATTTAGATCAATTTAAAGATGTTATTACATCTGATAATAAACCATATGGACTTCATAGAGCAAGAGTTGAATCATTCTTTGTCGGTGAAAAAATAGTAGCCTTACGAAAGTGTGCAGGTAAGCCTATTTTTGCATATGCTAATGGTGAAAATTACATGTCTGCAACTTTCTATATAATAAAAACCAATAGAGTTAATATGAAGTACTTAACAGGATTATTAAATTCCAAATTAATTGAGTTTTGGCTTAAAAATAAAGGAAAAATGCAGGGAGCAAATTATCAATTAGATAAGGAACCTCTTCAGCAAATCCCTATTGCTGTACCTTCTACTAAAATGCAAGAAGCAGTCATTAGGATTGTAGATTATATATTAATAATCAAATCGTTACCGTCAAATATCATCATTGATCAATATGTTGATAATAATCTAATAGTTCGTCAATTTGAAAAAGTTATAGATGCATTGGTTTTTGAAATATATTTTCATGATGATTTTATAAAAGCTGATATAACTTTTACAGATTCTGTACTCCGTGATTTTAAATCTATAAATGCGAATAGAAATAGTTCCATACAAATCATACAAGATGCATTCGCAAAACTTAGAAGTATGGATAATGATATACGCAATAATTTAAAATATATGTCTGTGAAATTAGAATCTTTATTGGCACCCATCATCAACATTTAAGAATAGGAATTATGTATAAAATCAAAAATTTAAAACTAAATAATTTTAAGTTCTTCTTTGGCGAACAAAACCTAAAGTTAGATAAGAAACACACTCTTATCTATGGAGAAAATGGTAGTGGTAAAAGTTCTATTTATTGGGCTATACACTGTTTCTTGCATAGTACGCTGAAAGCAGACGTAGCAAGCGTTCAAAAGTATTTTCTTCCTATATCTCAAAGTGACGAAAGTATAAAGAATCGATATGCACAGGATGCTGATAAATCCGGTGTTTCAATAACGCTTGAACATTTAGACTATGAAAGATATGCTAATATTAATGCTGAGATATCAAATAATATTGTTAACACTCAAACCAATCCTGATATTAAGTTAATGGCTCTTTCAAGTGAGTTAATCAACTATAAGGTCATATACAATATGTATCTTGCGACAAACAAAGATACAATTAAATTATTCTCTTATTTTGAGAAAAATATTTTAGAATTTATAGATTTTGATAAAGAATTAATAACAATATCGGGGCGCAAAATATCACGTAATTCTTTAGAATGGTGGAGGTACATAAAAGAGGGTATGCAACCCTATACTACAATGGCAGATCCTAATTATGGTATATTTCAAGGTCATGTTACTGATTTCAATCAACATTTACAAGATTATCTGCAATTAATTACAGGTGAAGCCAATAGAATTCTTCATGACGATTTTAAAGAAGATTTTACTATAACATTTAAATATACACCTGCTATTTATAACGACTTTAAATATGGAGAAGATGGTCGGCCGCACGGGCGAACAAGGGAGACCAAAGCACCGGAAATAGAATTGATTGTAGAATTGCCTAATGTGGACGGAATATCGTCAAATGAGGTTAAAAGGCCACATTCTTATTTGAATGAAGCAAGATTGTCTGCCATCGCAATAGCCATCAGATTAGCCATTCTAAAAGAGCGTTATATAGAGCAAGCACCTAAAGTTATGGTGCTGGATGATTTGCTCCTTAGTCTTGACTTAGGCAATCGCTCTGCATTGTTAAAAATTATACTAAAAAATTACGCTTCCCGTTTTCAGTTGATTATTTTAACGCATGATAGAGTTTTCTTTGATTCTGTATTGAAACATCTACCTGAGGATGAACAAAAAAGTAATTGGAGAATATTCGAAATGTATGAGACAGAGTGTGGGAAAAAGAAAGTTCCCAAAGTTGTAACATATCAATCTTCATTATCTAAAGCATATTCATATTTTAAGGGAGAGAATTATCCTATAGATTATAATGCTTGTGGCAACAATCAGCGTCAAGCACTTGAGGAGATATTTAAGGAACAGTTCAAGGCATATTCATTAAAAAAGGATAATAATGAATTAGTAAATACGGAAGGATTAATGATTGGCGAATGCATATCAAGGGCAAAAGAAATGTATACAAAGATAGGTTTTGATACTGATTTGTTAAATGAATTGGATATACATAGAGAGCAATCATTGAATCCTTCATCACATCATAATCCTCAATCAAATTTTTATAAATCGGAAATTAAAAGAACTTTTGAAATTATTGAATTACTTCAAAAACACAAGATTGTTCCGCTAATTCAGAAAGATAGTATTATTACATTTAGTGTTAATTGTGATGATGGCACCACATATAATTATGAAGTACAACTACTAGATGACATATTAGTTTATAAAAAACCTGACAGTTCATTTTTTTATAATTCTTCTGATAAAAGAAAATACGTTATTCTAAAGTGTAATGGAAGAGTATTAAAAAATACAACCAATGGACTAACATTGCAAGAATTTTATGATGATACAATAAATGGAATAAAAGGGAATTTAGGTAAAAATCCTATATTGGAAAAGAATATTTTTGATCAATTTAAATTTAATGGCAAATCTATCAATGAAACACTTGCTGAAATGAATAACTAAAAAGCATTTCTATGGAGCAAAAATCTAATGTACAATATAGAGCAGAAAAGGAATACAAAAACAGCCTGAAAAATTCTTCCTTTTGTTGCGCGAGATTACTCAAATGCGATTCTGCATTAATCAGAAAGAGTAAATAGTGGAATATTTGAATATAGTCTCAATTAAATGAATTGATAATATGCCATATTGAACCTAAAAACACTTAATGTTAAGATAATGGAGTGTATATTTTGTCATAAAGATAGTTCTACATCAAAAAGCATAGAACATATAATTCCTGAATCATTGGGCAATAAGGATTATGTTTTGCCTACTGGATATGTTTGTGATGAATGTAATCATTATTTTGCTATCAAAGTTGAAAAAGAACTACTGTCACAACCTTATTTTGTTTCTATGCGATCCAGAAATGAGATTTTAACAAAGAAAGGGAAATTAGTTAGAGAAAAGATGATATTCCCAGGTGAGTTAAAGAGTTGCGAAGTTGAAATGAAAATGACAAGAAATGGATTAACAGTATCATTGAATGATATGGAACTTCGTGAATTAATAGAGGCTGGAAAAATAAGAACAATGATAGGCTTATATATTCCAGAACCTGAATTTCCCAATGCTATTATGTCTCGTTTCCTTGCTAAATGCGCTTATGAGTATTTCTTGTTTATAATGGGCGAAGAGAAATATGATTTGTGTGTTAAAGAATTATTAGGGAGTAAAATTGATACATTAAAAGATTTACGAGAGTACGCTCGATATGGTAAGGGTAAAGATTGGAAATACAACCAACGTCGAATATATTCAGAAGGAGATTGTTTCATTAATCAAAGTGAGAACATTCACTATGAGATACTACATGAGATGAAATTTCTAACCGCAGAATACAAACGCTATCCCAATGATAAGGTTGAAGCAGAAATATATTTTATAATGTGCATATCCGGAATCGAGTACGCCATTTGTATATCAGATTCAGATATTTCTGGATATCAAAAATGGTTGGAAAAACACAATGGTATTTCTCCATTGACTGATGAAGCAGAAACATTTATTTATAGTTTGTCTAATGTGAATCCTTTATTGATAAAAAAAGATGACGATAGAATTTATTGATCATAAAAATAGTTTTCTCACTGACGTAAAGATGTTAGGAATAATAAAAAATAAAGCGTGTGAATCCCACACCGAGGTGGAGCAAAAACACAAGACATCTGCTTGTATTTCAAAATAAAGCATTACCTTTGTCATATAATAGGAAATCGACTCCGCAAGACACTGCGAAATATTGCAAGCCTCCGGTGGAGCAATAGCGGGAGATTACTTCTTTAGCTAAAAGTTATATCAAAGATATTCAGCCACTTATCGTTAGATTACGATTCCTGGTGGCACCACTTCGAAGAAAAGCAAAAGACAGTAAAATCCTGATTTCCAAGCGAAATCGGGATTTTTTGTTTTTTTCAAGCACGCAAAAAAACGGCAATAGATTTCGTTACCGAAGCCACAATACAGAAATTGAATCCTTTGGAGATATAGAGGGAATCAATGTAAATACAGAAAACATAAAACATATTGCAAATATAAAAACTCGTCGACTTATAAAATTATTATCCAATACAGATAATATTGAAACTTTTATGAGATAGGCATCTCGTATAAGAGCCAATCTTTTAAGGAAATATGGAGTGAATGCACAAATTAATGAAAATAACGAATTAGTATTACCAACTAATAATGTTGTAGAGTTGAATCGCACCTTGGAATTTCTTAATGAAGATATATTTAGAGGAGTAATTACAGATAGCCTTTATCGATCAAATTCAAAGAAAAAAGATAATCATTAATTATGAACGAAGAAAATAAAATAATCCTATATCAGGACGATAACGAAATAACTCGTGTATCAGTACGCTTTGCTGATGAAGACTTATGGCTGACACAGAGTCAGTTAGCAGAGATATATGACACGTCACAACAGAATATTAGTCAGCATATAGATAATATCTACAAGGATGGAGAACTTATAGCAGAAGCAACTAACAAGAAATTCTTGTTAGTTCGTCAGGAAGGTAATCGTCAGGTAAAGCGTAATATAGACCATTATAATCTCGATATGGTCATAGCTTTGGGATATCGAGTACAGTCTCAAATAGCCACACGCTTCCGGCGTTGGGCGACACAACGTTTGCATGAATATATTCAGAAAGGTTTTGCTATGGATGATGAACGGTTGAAACAGGGAGGAAACCGCTATTTCCGAGAATTATTGCAGCGTATCAGAGATATTCGTAGTAGCGAACGAAATTTTTATCAGCAGGTTACGGACATATATGCTACAGCTACGGATTATGATCCTCGCAGTGAAATGACTAAAACTTTTTTCGCCACCGTGCAAAACAAACTGCATTATGCGGTTCATGAGAATACAGCTGCTGAGGTAATATACAACCGTGTGGACAATGAAAAACCGTTTGTCGGAATGACTAATTTCAAAGGTAATTACGTAACCAAAGATGATGTAAAAATTGCGAAAAACTATTTGTCAGAAATAGAATTACAACGACTGAATCTGTTAGTTTCAGGATTTCTTGATTTTGCAGAATTCCAGGCATTAGAGATGAATCCTATGTCTATGAAAGACTGGATAGAGGCGCTTGACAATCAAATTATAGCTCACAAACGAAAAATCCTTATTGGTAAAGGTAATATTTCACATAAACAAGCCATAGAAAAAGCTGAAAAGGAATTTGAGATATACCGCAAGCGAGAAATGGATATGCTTGAAAGTGATTTCGACAAAGAAATCAAGAAATTGAATAAAAAATGAATCGGTTGTAATCCCACACCGAGGTGAAGCAAAACACAAGGCATCTGCTTTCACTATTTTTTGCGGATAATAAGCCGCAAATTTTGCGGTTAATTATCCGCAAAACTGTATATTTGCAGAAAACAGTGATGCCTATGTCTATACATGAACATAAAGAATGGCCTTCCTTTTCGTGGAACAAGGAACTTGTAGGTGAGAAACTGAACAAGGTAAACAAGGCTGTAGGTTTTCTGATGGGACGCCTTAGTGTAATCGGTTTTAACGACAAGATGTCTGCTGTAGTTGAATCCATCTCCCATGACATCATTGCATCATCAGAAATTGAAGGAGTGGAATTGAACAATGATCAGGTACGCTCATCTGTAGCCCGCAAACTCGGAGTACAACTACCGAATCTGACCGAATCCTCACGATATATAGACGGAGTAGTGGAAATGGCACTTGATGCAACCGTCAATTTCAACAGTCCGCTTACCCATGAAAGACTATTCGGCTGGCACAACTGCCTGTTTCCTACCGGATGGAGCGGTCCAACGAAAATAGATGTAGCCCGATACCGCAGTGGAGATATGAAAGTTATTTCTGGAATGTTCGGTCGGGAAAAGGTACATTATGTAGCGCCTGCTCCTGAAAGAATAGACGAAGAAATGAATCGGTTTCTGGACTGGTTCAATTCAGATGCACATAACGGCTATGTAAAATCGGCGATAGCCTATTTGTGGTTTGTCTGCATCCATCCTTTCGATGACGGAAACGGACGAATCGGACGAGCCATTGCTGATATGGCACTTTCACAGGCCGAAAACTCAAAGATGCGTTTCTTCAGTATCTCACATCAGATAAACAAGGATAAAAAACAGTATTACGACATATTGGAGAAAACACAGAAGGGAGATTGCGAGATTACTGAATGGATCATCTGGTATCTTGACTGCCTGCTTCGTTCTGTCGAGCAATCCGACGAAACATTGTCGAAGGTTCTTAACAAGGCCATATTCTGGCAAACCCATGCCGAAACAGTCCTGTCCGAACGACAACGCGAAGTCTTGAATTTATATTTGGACGGTTATCCCGGTAAACTGACGGCTAAGAATTGGGCAAAACGTGTAAAGGTATCACCAGATACAGCAGCACGCGATATAAAGGATTTGGTAGAAAAGGGTATTCTGATACCCCAGCAGGGGCGGGTTCGTGACGTATTCTACGGAATTCGGTGCAATGAGTCTATCCTTGTTATCCCCATGCCTGAAGATGTATAATTGTTTATCATACAAGCATAAAGGCTGTGTGACATGTGGGAGATTACTTCTTTAGATTAAAGATGCATCAAAGGTATTCGGCCAATTATCTTTGGATTACGATTTCAAATAGCGTTACTTTTAAAAAGAGTACATAAATAAATTATAGTGATTTTACTGTTTAAGATTATAATAAAATGGAAAATAAGGAAATTAATATTGTTCGTGTGGTTAGGAAGGAACCGGGAATGTCTCAGGCAATTGAGAATTTATTGAATCAGCTGGTATCTACTCCTGTAGAGTTCTCTGAAAAGAATCTTGATGAAATTATTAATTCTACATCAAGCAGTCTGTTTCTATTATATTATAATAATGAAATAGCAGGAATGCTTACCATTGGCAATTATATTTCTCCTACTGGAAAGAAATATTGGATAGAAGATGTAGTGGTAGACAGCAAATATAGAGGAAAATCTTTAGGAAGAGCCTTGATTGATGAGGCTATCAGATATGTATCCGATGAGGAAAATAAAGAAAATAACAGACAGGATGGTCATAAAAGAAACGCTGTTATTATGCTTACATCAAAGCCTGCAAGGGTTGCTGCCAATGAATTATATAAATCGGCAGGCTTTGAACCCAAGCAGACAAATGTTTATAGAATGAATATAAAAGAGATTTAGTATTTGTGTTGTGCGATGGTGATAATTTTACAGCTTACAAAATAAAGATACAAAGAACGGAACACTTACATTTATTATAAGTCCGTGTATTATAGCAATAGGAATAACTTCTTTGCCGGAGTATCTGGTAATGGATGGAAGCAAAACATCTGTTGATGTAACTCCGGCAGCTGCTATTGGAGCAAGTTTTCCGAAATATTTATAAATTAGAGGTGCACCCAATAAGGCTGTCATTTCTCTGAAAATATTTGCAAGCAGTGCTATTGTTCCAAGTTCGCTTGCCAACTGTATTCCTAATCCTGGCTCTTTTAGCTGAGTTATAAGGACGGAAGATAAGGAATAATATGCAAATCCGCTTCCTACAGCCATGCATTCAAATATACTCCATTGGCTTAATATCAACCCTGCAATAGCTGAAAATATAAAAGTGCCTCCTACTGTAGCGGCCGGAATGAGCAGAACCTGAGGCTTAAGGTATCCTTTAAGTTCTTTTATATTGTCATTGCTGCCTATGCTTATACCTATAAACAGCATGAGTACATATAAAATATAAACAGATACCTGGTGTATGTCAAAGTCTACCATATAGTTTATACCAGTCATACATCCTGCTATGAAAAAACATAATATAATGATACTGCTTTTCATTTCTTTTCCCCTTTCTTTTTGAATACTACATTCATTACAGCCCATGATGCCAGCAAACTGCCAATTATACTCATAGCAGAAATAAATACTGCCTGACCGCAAAAATTACCGAAGTTTTCTATAATCATTTTATTGGAACCGATAGACATGCCAAGCATGAATAGCATGGCGCATATAGATATATGTATCATTGGTCCGATATTTTTTGTATATTTTCTGTCTCTTCTCAAATAACCAATAATAGCTCCGCAGAGCATGATAATAACAAATGTGTACATTGGATTCTCTATTTAAGTAGTTGGTTTATGCTTGAAAAATATGTATTTCTACCTTAAAAATATATTGATTTCTGTCTGATTATTCTACTTGAAAATTATGCTTTTATTAAGTCCGTTTCTTTATGTTTATCTTCACGAACGATAAAAGTAGTGTCAATTTAAAACAATACGGGTTTATTTTTATTGTTTTACTATGGAATATTGATGTAAATCAATGTTTTTTTGTGGATAATCTTCATGCTCAGTTACAATTTTTAGTCTTGATTAGTTTATGTCTTTTTATCTGTTTTTTATCTCTGAAAACGGCTGCAAAGGTAGTATACGCGTTTTAAATACGAATTATGATATGCAGATTTTTTTTATTGTCTGAAAAAAGTGCTTAAAATGTTACTCTTAAGTTATAAATTGAAAGTTGTCTATGTGAATTTCTTTATATTGTTTATATTTACTGCATAAATATGAATATAATATTCTTCTGAAATATTGTTTTTGGATTTGAAATGTATAGTAATTATCTTTGTAAACCGTAATAAACAATATATTTTCTGAACATCCGGCAAATATTACGCATGTTAATTGCATGATAAATATGCAGGATATCAAAAAATAGAATAATGAATTTGGAACAATTGGAATAAATGGAATAAAATGAAAAATAGGGTAGAAGAACTGGATTTCCTTAAATGCTTTTTTATATTATTGATGATAACCTTTCATCTGGTTTTCATTGGTGAAAAGTATCCTTATGTGAAGGAAGTGATATATACATTTCATGTGCCGGCTTTTTTTGTAATATCCGGTTATCTGATGCGTACAGACAAGACTATTCTGCAATTCCTGCTTTCAATGTTCTGGATGTTGGTTCCATATATCATTATGGAGAGCGGATATATATTGATGTGTTCCTGTCTGCCTGTAAGGGAACATATTGAAACTTTATCCTGGCAGGTATTTGCCGATAAACTTCTGTTGCATCCTTTGGGTCCTTACTGGTATTTGCATACACTTATAGTATGTGGTGTTACATATTATGTCTCTTTCTTCAGGTTCTCTGGAGGAAATATTCTGACCAGACTATTGATATCTTCTGTATTTTTTACAGCCTTTGCTTTTTATTGGGGAATAGTGTCTCCGTCAAGTGTAATGTATTTTATGATTGGAGCCATAATCAGACAGTCATCGGTTGAGTTTATGTCATTTTTCCGTTCATCATGGCTTTCTGTCTTGTTTTTTTCATTGATGATAATATTTCCCGAGAATCTTGACAGATTTACAGTTTCAGGTCTGATTATTACATATCTTGCTATAAGCATTCTGCTTTCTCTGTATAAGATTTCGCCTTCTTTTTTTAGAAAGTACTGTTGTTATATAGGCAGACATACATTGGTACTGCTTGTATTCTCACCAATATTTACTTTTGCTGTAAAGCCCCTTGTGCAGGTTCTGTCTTTTGAGCCAACCGGCATACTTTTCATGTTTTTATCATTGGCAATCAATGTTTACGGATGTTTTCTTATAGCTCATATTATGGATAAAATCAGGATTACTCCTTTTATCTTTGGAAAAGAAAATATTATTGAACCCATACACTGACGGATGGCTTCAGATATTAAAAACTTGCAATTTATAACCTTTATTGCATGTCTTTTTCTTGTTTTTATTCTATAAGGTATATACTTTTGTGAAATCTTTTAATATATAGTATATTGGTATCGTTTATATAAATGTTATTTTATGGCATATATTTGTCGGCTTTAATTGATGTGTAAAGCATATTTCTCATATTTATAATAACCGGTAAGCCAATATAGCATGTATAAAATGGTATTTAAACAATAAGACTGAAAAATGAACAGAACATTGCAAAGAGGTTGGAACTGGTGCAGGCGTTTCCGTAACCGATGTGGATACGGTGTACATTCGCCGTACGATTTTTTTCTGATAACCTTTGTTATATATGAAAAACTTCCATATTATGCTTTTTCACCTTTACATCATTTGCGTAGATTGGTTTCCTATCTTCCTGGACATCGTGAAAAGGTAGATAAATTATTATTTCGTCTGGTGAATCATTTGCGCCCGCATCTTATATTTGAGTTTGGTACCGGATCGGGTATGAGTACCAGATATATGTCGGAAGTTGGCTCGGAAATAGAAATATATACATTTGCGGATAATAAGGAAATGCAGGTGGAAAGAATTTTTTCATCAAAACCCAATATTCATTATCTTGTTGAAAGTCCTGATCTGGCCAATAATATTATCAGGGAAATATCTCAAGTACCTGATATAGTCCATATAGCACATACAGATAACTATAAGAATGTTTTTGAACAGATGCTGGCTTATGTGGATGATAATACTTGTTTCATAATTTCTTGTCCGTATCTTGACAAGGCTAAGACTGAATGGTGGAAGGAAGTGGTTAAAGATAATAGAACAGGTGTTACTTTCGACCTTTATGATATAGGTATAATTTTTTTCGACAAGAAGAGGGTAAAAGAAAACAGAGTAGTAAATTTCCTGTAGCTTTTTAATATAGGGAATGAATATCTTTATGTTGTCTTTATCCTATCTTTATGCTATCTTTATCCTAATTGATTTTGACTGATTTTAAAATTTAATACAGCGCTTATGAAAAAAAGTATGATTTATACAAAAACCGGAGATGGCGGAAGCACATCATTGGTTGGAGGTATCAGGGTATCCAAAACACACGACAGGCTTGAAGCATACGGTACAGTTGATGAACTTAATTCATGTATAGGCATGCTGATATCTGTTACAGATTCGCCCGAAGATACAGAGCTTCTTCGTTTTGTCCAGCATAAACTCTTTTCGTTAGGTTCTTATCTTGCCACAGATACTTCCGTTACTCAGCTTAATGCTGCATCCTATATTTTAGATAGTGATATAAGCAGAATAGAGGAGTCAATCGACATGATGGATGATTCCCTTCCTCCATTGCAGGGTTTTATTCTTCCTGGTGGTTCTTATCCTTCCTCGGTGTGCCATTTATGCCGTACTGTTTGCAGAAGAGCTGAAAGGCGGATACTTGCTTTGGAAGAATGTGGAATATGCAAGATAGATGATAATTGCAAGCGCTTTGTCAACAGATTGTCGGATTATTTGTTCGTTTTGTCTCGAAAGTTGAATCATTTAACACAAACTCAAGAAATTTATTGGGATAAGACTTGTAAATGAATTTTTTTGTTATACTTTTGTGCGCAATAATTAAATGTAAAACGTTTTAAAACTAAAAATACTATGTATTGGACATTAGAATTGGCCTCTAAGCTCGAGGATGCTCCATGGCCTGCAACAAAAGATGAATTGATTGATTATGCTATGCGTTCAGGTGCTCCACTTGAAGTAATTGAAAATCTTCAGGAAATGGAAGACGAAGGTGAGATATATGAAAGTATTGAAGATATCTGGCCTGATTATCCAAGTAAGGAGGACTTTTTCTTCAACGAGGAAGAATATTAATAGCCTACCTATAGGTTAAATAATTGAATAACGGCGGGACAAACAAAGCGATTTGTTTGTCCCGCTGGTGTTTTTTGATGGTAAAGATATAGGCAATAGTCTTAGTATGAGTTGTAAGCTCAATAATGATGTGATATATTATTAAGTATTTATCACTATAGTTTAGTGTATAAATATTATATAGCTTTTACCTCTTGATTTTGGAAGACAAAAAATAATATTATCTTTGCAAAGTTGTGTTTGCAGTACTTTATGAGCTTATTTAACAATTAATTATGCAAGTATCATAAACATTATTATCAATTGTTATGTTAGATATTTATACATATAATTATAAGCTTTGTTAAGCTCATGTGTTATATTGGGATTATATAAACAATTATTTAATAATAAAATGACTAAATTTATGAAGAAAATTCTTTTTTTTATGTTTGCGGTATTTGCAATGGGGTCTGTATATGCTACTAATGTATCTTACTCGGCAAATGTGGATTCAAGCAATGAAGCAAAGGCAGAAACAAAGGTAATACATCTTACAAAGGCCGAATTTCTTGAGAAAGTATACAATTATGAGAAAAATCCAGATGCTTGGAAGTATGAAGGTGATAAACCGGCTATTGTGGATTTTTATGCTACATGGTGTGGACCTTGTAAGATGATTGCTCCAATTCTTGAAGAACTGGCAAAAGAATATGATGGAAAGATAGTAATCTATAAAATAGATACTGATAAGGAAAAAGAACTGGCTTCTGCCTTTGGTATCCGCAGTATTCCAACTTTGCTGTTCATTCCAAAGAGCGGTGACCCTCAAGTGGCACAGGGTGCTATGCCAAAAGAAGGTCTGAAGAAAGCCATAGATGAGTTCCTTTTGGGAAATAAATAAGGCTTTATTTATATATTATTTATATACTAAAGCTTTGCCTGGCGACACTTTATTAGTGTTTTCTCACCATTATTCAATGTTGTTGCAAATATATATGTGTCGCCTCCTTCTTTCAGTTTTAATTTTTTTCTTAAATCGGCTACCGTTGCCGGGAAATTCCTAACGGTAAGATTTGCTTTCTCAAGGCCTTGCATAAATGCCTTGAGTTCTTTTTTTCCGAATGTTGATGTCTCAATAACCTCAAATCTTCTTCCTGGAAATTCTATATATTCATCTGATGTGTATAAATGACTGTTGGGATGCAGTTTTTTCGTTCCGAATCTATCAGACAATAGCTTGTATGGGCCTGCTTTTAGTAGTGCTGCTCCCGGTTCGTATAAATATCTGCCAACTATTTCTGTGTACATACATTTGGCATTCTTTTCTTCACTATAGGTGAAATCAAAGTGTTGTTTCTCTAAGTTATTAACAATCTGTTCACAACTTATAACTATTTCTTTTTCAGATGTATTACATGGTGAATTACTGTCAATATCTTCTTTTTTCAACATTATTGTTAACTCTTTGCACTCGTTATTAACAGATATGATGTGTACTCTGTTGATAAACTTAAGTTCATTCAGTGCGGAATGCATATCAAGCATTGGTGAAAGCTTGATCATTACTATTTTCCCTTTCTCAACAAGCAGGTTCTCAAGTGAACTTACATCTGGTTCGCATTCAGAGATAGCTACAGTTTTGCCGCCATTTGAATCTCTTCTTGCCGGATCAAGGAACAGGCAATCTACCTTGTCCATTGTTTTAAGAAACTCCACGCCATCCATATTGTGAACTTCAATGTGAGTCAGTCCGAGAACATTAAAGTTATGTTTTGCTATGTTGCATAACTCTTCCTGTCGCTCTACATAATGCGCATGCTTGAAATTCTGTGAGATAAACGAACAGTCTACACCAAATCCCGCTGTAATATCTGCAAATGTTTCACCGCATACAAGTTGGGCTTTATATCTTGCGGTAATTTCAGATGAACACTGCTCCATCGATAAATGTTTCGGATAGACAATATTATCATTGGCGGCCCACGATGGTATTTTCTTTTCTGCAATCTGTCGTCCTGCAATTTGTGTGACAGCCTGGTTCATGTCAACCTGTGGATATCTTTTGGCTTGTAGTGCGAGAGTGCGTACATCTTCGTTTTTATGATTGCGGATAAATTCTATGGTTTCTGATGAAAAGTTAATCATAATGTATAAAGCAGAAGTTTTTATTGTATAAAACAGAAGTTTTAATTGTTAAGAATGTTTTTGCAAATATATGCAATAGTTTTCATTGATGGTGGAAAATTATATACCAATGAGTATCAAAATCCCTGAATTATATGCTTATATGAACAATTTTTTGCTATGATTGATTAAAATGTCTACATATATAAGTGCCTTTAATCATTACTTTTGTAAAGTAAAAATATATCATCATGAAAAACTCATTATTGTCTTTTGTAATTTTATTATTCTCGTGTTGTTCTGTTTATGCACAGAAGCTTGTGACTGTAGGAAATGGCTATAGCCAGACTTCGGTGAACACAACTGTTTTTCGTAACAGTTCCATAGTGACATTCAAGGATAATCAGTATATTGCTTATTATGATTCCGAAGGTTATATGGTAATCGGTAAGCGAAAACTGGATTCCGATAAATGGATTCTTAAGCGTTCGCAGTATAAAGGAAATGTTGCCGATGCGCATAATGTTATAAGTATTATGGTAGATGGAGATGGATATCTTCATGTATCGTTCGACCATCATGGACATCCGTTGAACTATTGCAGAAGCAAGGAACCGGGAGGCATTGAACTGGGAGAAAAGGAGTCTATGACTTCAGTAGATGAGTCGAATGTGACTTATCCAGAGTTTTACAGAATGCCTGATGGAGATCTGCTTTTTGCTTACAGGTCGGGTGCTTCGGGAAGGGGTAATCTTGTACTCAACAAATATAATCTGAAATCGCACAAGTGGGAGAGGATACAGGATGTACTCATTGATGGTGAAGGAAAAAGAAATGCCTACTGGCAACTGTATGTCGATGAGAAAGGAACCATTCATGTTTCTTGGGTATGGAGGGAAACATGGCTTGTAGAAACTAATCATGATATGTGCTATGCGTGCTCAAAGGATGGTGGAAAGACATGGATGAAGTCTACCGGCGAGAAATATTCTCTACCTATTAATGAGGCAAATGCTGAATATGCATGTAGAATTCCTCAGAATAGTGAACTTATAAACCAGACAAGCATGAGTACTGATTCTAATGGAAATCCATATATTGTAACATACTGGCGTGACCCGGACAGTGAGGTTCCACAGTACCGCTTGGTATGGAATGATGGTGCAAAATGGAATCAGCGACAGATTATGAACCGCACACACGGCTTTTCTCTTAAAGGTGGGGGAACTAAAATGATACCGGTATCACGCCCTCGTATAGCCGTCGACAATGGTAAAGCCTATTTTATATTCCGTGACGCAGAACGTGGAAGTAAGGTTTCTATGGCATATACTGATAACTTGAAACAAGGTGAATGGAAGGTTACAGACTTGACAGATTTCTCGGTAGATGCGTGGGAACCAAGCATTGATACTGAACTGTGGAAAGAAAAAAAGAAACTTCACATATTTGTTCAGGAGTCGCATCAGGGAGACGGAGAAAAGAAAATAGCTTCCGAGCCTACACCGGTATATGTGCTTGAAGTAAATCAGTAATAAATTCCAGATAATAGTTTTTTTAGTAAAGTCCGATTTGATATTTTATTAATAATCAGAGAATTAATAGTCTGTGAATTATTAATGTGTGAATAAAGAATAAACAATCAGTGAATAAATAATTAATGAATAAAGAATCAGAGAACAATTAAAACATAATATCATGAATAAATTCTTCAAAACGGTTGCAGTCTTTGCGTTGGGGCTTTTGCCGGCTGTAACCTTTGCCAAAAACACAGAGGCCGAAGAGGTAAGGAAAATTATCGATAAGGTTAATCAGCACTGGCAAGCTGAAAATAAGCCCGAAGTACGTTCTTTTTGGGATAATGCTGCATATCATACAGGTAATATGGAAGCATATTTTCTTACCGGAAATGAAGCATATCGTCAGTATTCTGAAGCCTGGGCCAAGCACAACGAATGGAAAGGAGCCAAGAGTAACGACCGCTCTAAATGGAAATATTCTTATGGTGAATCGGATGAATATGTCTTGTTTGGAGATTATCAGGTTTGTTTCCAGACCTATGCCGATTTGTATAATATTGCTCCCGAAAACTATAAGATACAGCGTGCACGTGAAGTGATGGAGTATCAGATGAGTACACCTCAAAATGATTATTGGTGGTGGAGCGACGGACTTTATATGGTTATGCCGGTTATGACAAAGATGTATAAGATAACTCATAATCATTTGTATCTTGATAAGCTTTATGAATACATTACATATTCAGATCAGATAATGTTCGATAAAGATGAAAATCTTTATTATCGTGATGCTAAATATGTCTATCCAAAGCATAAAAGTGTAAACGGAAAGAAAGATTTCTGGGCGAGAGGCGACGGATGGGTACTTGCCGGACTTGCTAAGGTTCTGAAAGATCTTCCTAAAGACTATAAACACTATGAGTTTTTTGCACAGAAATTCCAGAATATGGCAAAGGCTGTTGCTGCTATCCAGCAACCGGAAGGATACTGGACTCGCAGTATGATGGACCCTGAGCATGCACCCGGACCTGAAACAAGTGGAACAGCATTCTTCACTTATGGTTTCCTTTGGGGTATAAATAACGGTTTCCTTGATGAGGCTACTTATAAGCCTGTTGTAGATAAGGCCTGGAAGTACCTGTCGAAGACAGCATTACAGAAAAATGGAGCTGTAGGATATGTGCAGCCTATTGGTGAGAAAGCTATACCTGGACAAGTGGTTGATGCAAAATCTACAGCTAACTTCGGTGTAGGAGCTTTTCTGCTTGCTGCATGTGAATATGTAAGATATCTTGAAGCTCCGAAGAATCAGGACCGTGCCTACTGGTGTAATTTGGCATATAAGATGGCGGCACCTGTTCTAAGCAACATGGCTAAAGGTGAATTGCAGAAAAATATGATAGTCGAAGTTAGTCCAACTTGGGATGGCAGAGACAAGAGAGTGACATATATGGAAGCTTTCGGCAGATTAATGGCCGGAATAGCTCCATGGCTTACTCTTCCTGACGATAATACAGAAGAAGGACAGATGCGTAAGCAGCTTCGTGAATGGGCTTTGAAAAGCTATGCTAATGCTGTAGATCCCCAAAGTCCTGATTATCTTTTGTGGAGAAACGAGGGGCAGCCTTTGGTAGATGCAGCATATATAGCAGAAAGTTTCTTGCGAGCATACGACCAGCTTTGGATGCCACTTGATGAAACAACCAAAAAACGTTATATCGAGGAATTTACACTCATACGTCGTGTCGATCCGCCTTATACCAACTGGTTGCTTTTCTCTTCTACAATAGAAAGTTTTCTTGCCAAAGCCGGAGCCAAATATGATGCATATCGTGTAAACTCTGCAATTAGAAAAGTTGAAGAATGGTATACAGGAGACGGATGGTATGCCGATGGACCAAGTTTTGCATTCGATTATTATAGCAGTTATGTTTTCCATCCTATGTATCTCGAGACACTTCAGGCTATGAAAGATGCTAAGGCTTATACCAGAATTCATTATTCAAAGTATTATGACAGAGCATTAAAGCGTGCGCAAAAGTATAGTTTAATTCTCGAACGCCTGATTTCACCGGAAGGAACTTTCCCGGTTTTCGGACGTTCTATTCCATATCGTATGGCAGCTATGCAGCCTCTTGCGTTGATGGCATGGTATCAGGAACTCCCTGCAGGTGTTTCTAATGCTCAGGTGAGATGTGCTTTGACTGCTACCATGAAGAGAATGTTTGAGAGTGGAAATAACTTTAATGAAGGAGGTTATCTTACTATAGGCTTTTCGGGCCGTCAGCCTAACATTGCCGACTGGTACACAAACAATGGTAGTCTGTATATGACTTCTCTTGCATTCCTTCCATTAGGACTTCCTGCCACACATCCTTTCTGGACAGACGCTCCACAAGACTGGACAAGTAAGCGTGCATGGAGTGAACAGGCTTTCCCAAAGGATCATCATTGGAGTGATGATATCAAAACTTCAGATTTATTTTAATATGAGTGAGATGTTTAAGGGTGTATAACGATAATATTATATAACTACAATAAATAAAAAGGAGCTGTAAATTTTATTGCAGCTCCTTTTTATTTATTGTATATTGTAATACAGATTTATAATTACAATATAAAGTCATTCATATTTCTTTAAAGTCACTATTTCTGTTGCTTGAGATATTCTGTAGGCGCTACACCATATTCATCTTTAAAACATTGGCGGAAATAGGCAACACTGCTGAAACCTGTCAGATCTGATATTTCTGAAATTGTATATTCACCACTGCTTAATAACTCTGTACTTTTCTTCATCTTTATTTTTCGTATAAATTCGTTTACAGACATATCTGTAAGGCCTTTAATCTTTCTATATAAGGTAGAATGGCTCATACACATCTTATCTGCGATAAAAGCTACATCCATTTTTTCCATGCTCAGGTTTTCTTCAATAATACTGTTCACCTTGTCCAAGAATTCTCTATCAAGTTTATTAAGAATCTGAGCGGTCTTTTCAAGGTCTTTCAGATCTTCTTTTGTGTTGGTACCTATGGCAGATACAGTTCTTGTAGCTACCATTCCAGCCAGTTTTTTCCTGCCTTCCAGAAGATTGTCAATACGTTTCTGGAGCAAACGTGCACTGAACGGTTTGGTAATGAAAGAATCGGCTCCGGCTGCATATCCTTCTTCTTTATCCTGTATGGTATCTTTGGCAGTAAGCATAATAACCGGTATATGGCTTGTTCTCATGTCTTCTTTCACTTTTTTGCATAGTGCAAGTCCATCCATTACCGGCATCATAATATCGGTAATTATAATGCTTGGAATTTTATTCTTTGCAATTTCCCATCCTTCCTTACCATTGCTTGCAGTAAGTACTGTATGTACTTCATCTAATGAACTCTTGATGTATTCTCTTATGTCATCATTGTCTTCTACTATTAGTAGTATAGGCTTATTGTCTTCATCTTCAACAGATTTTATGTCTTTTGTATTGTCGGTATTACAGTTAATTTCTGTATTTATGTTTTCTTTATGTTTGGCATTAGGATAATCATTGTCTGTAAGTAATGTTAGTGTAAATGTACTTCCAACATTGAGTTTGCTTTCTACTGATATTTCTGCTTCATGAATATCCGCAAGAGATTTAACTAATGAAAGTCCTATTCCTGTTCCGGATGCCTGATGCTTTCCTTTTGCCTGATAATATCTTTCAAAGATATGTGGAAGGGCATCCTCAGAGATACCATATCCAGTATCCGAGACTTTTATTATAGTATAATTATTGCCATTTCTCTCTTCTTTTGACAGTGATAGAATTATTTTTCCTTCATTAGTATATTTTATAGCATTCGACATTAAGTTGTTAATGATTATAGTAATGATATTAGGGTCAAAAAACATCATAAACTCATCATTCTCAATTTTTATTTCTATATCTACATTTTTATTCTGACTAAGTTCCTTGAAACTGAAACCTATTTCTTTTATAAGTTTTGAAATATTTCCTCTCAGAACACACAACTCTTTATTTTGAGTTTCAACCTTTCTGAATTCAAGAATCTGGTTTATAAGCGATAACAATTTATTGGCACTGTCATGTATAATGCTTATTTTATTAAGATGTTTTGAGGACAGTGATTTATCTGAGAGCAAATCTTCCAATGGCCCGATTATTAGTGTAAGAGGGGTACGTAGCTCATGAGTTATATTTGTGTAGAAACGTAATCTTTCATTATTAAGTTTTTGTTCATTCTCAAATAATTTATGTTCAAGGCTGAGCTTACCCTCAAGTTGGATCTTATGCTTATAGAATCTTACTATCAGAAAGACAATAAAACATAAAACCAAAAAATATAATATTTTTGCATACCATGTAAGCCAGATAGGAGGATTGATATTTATAATTAATGATTTAATGTTTTTATCATCCCATTCCTGGTTCCTTAATTTGGCATTGACATTGAACTTATATTTTCCGTATGGCAAATTTCTGAAAGTTACCTGGTTGTCTCCTTCAGTACTGTACCAGGAATCATTCAGACCTTCCATTTTATATATATACTCAACTTGCTTTGATTGGGTATAGTTTGTTACATTGAATGTTATTCTTAAATTGTTTTCCTTATAAGATAAATCAATAATCTTGTTGTCTATTGGAATAATATCTTCTTTCCCTTTGGTATATGCTATTTTTGATAAGTTAGTAAGTTTTGTAAAAGCAATTGGAGATACTGAGCCTATTTCTTTTATGTTTTTAGGGTTAAAGTAACAGACCCCGTTTTGTGATCCGAAATAAAGAGTTCCGTCTTTAGTCATACAGACAGAGCCATCCATAAAATCTCCTCTTGGGATACCTTCATTATAATTGTAATTATTAAAAGTTTTGGTTTCTGTATTAAACATTGAGATACCAAAGTTTGTACTAAACCAGATGTTGCCCGATAAATCTTCTTGTATTGCTCTTATATGTTCGTTCTCTATACCGTCTTTTTCAAAGTACATACAGTACTTTTCCGGTTCTTTTGTTGAAGGGAAATGTATGAGACCATTTCTTGTACCTACCCATATGCCATTATTCCTGTCTTTGTAGAAAGAACATACAGCATTAGAGCAAAGGCCATTGCTTGTGTTCAGATTATATATTAGTTTATTGTCTTTATTGAAAATCATGATACCTTTTCCAAAGGTTCCAAGCCATAGCTTCCCTTCACTGTCACGTAAAATGCCATGGATTTTATTGTCAGAAAGTTGTGAGTTAATGCTGTCTTCTTCTTTAAAATTATTGTTGTAAAAGCTGAATAATCCACTTTCTGTTCCAATCCACATTTTTTTATTTTTGTCTTCAAAAAAGCATCTTACATCCAGATTATTGAATTCTTTGCCAATAATCTCTAATTTCTCTGATTGGGTATTATATTTAAGTGTACCATTCATATATAGTCCCAGCCATAAATTCCCATTATTATCATTGTATATAGTATTGACGTGGGTATTGTTTATTGAGAATGGATAGTCAATATTTATAGTTTGTTTTTTCTTGTTGTTTTCAAATACAGCTATTTCATTTTCACCCCCAAGAATTACTTCATTTTGAGAGTTAATATTAATACCCCATACTTGTTTGTAGATAAAGTTGTCATTGTTCTTGTAGCTGTATGGGAGTAAGTTGAATACAGAGTTTGCATAACTGATGAAATCTATTCCTCCTCTATAGTTAGCTATCCAAATATTACCATAAATATCCTCCAGTACAGATTTTGCATTAGGTGAAGAAAGTCCATTCTCATCGTTAGTGGCCTGAATATTGATAAATTTGACGTTCTCGGGTGTGATAAATGAATTATTCTGCATGTCAAGTATACTGATTCCTCCCATATAGGTGCTTACCCATATTTTTCCGTCAGATGTTTGAGTAATATCATAAACAATATTAGATAATAATGACTCTTCATTATTATTGATATGGTGAAATGTTATGAATTCTTCTGTATGTGGATTAAATAATGACAGACCGTTGTCTGTACCTACCCATACACGTTCTGAACTGTCAATGAAAATAGCTCTGACAGAATTGCATGGTATACTTTTATCATTTCCCGGAATATTTTTGTAGTTTTTGCAAGTTTTGTCCTTTAAGTTTATAATACTTAGTCCGTCATTCTCGTGTCCTACATACAACAGTCCTTTACCGTCATCACAAGATGTCCACATTCTTCCTTGGAAGTTTTTTACGTTCGAAGTATTATAGCTGGTAATAGAATTGTTCTCTATATCGTAATAATCTATCCCGAGATGATAATGTGTTATCCATATTCCACCATCTCTTGCTCTCTTCAGGTCTGTAACATCATTTGTCATCAGACCATTTTCAACCCCTAAATAATAGAATTTCTGATCCTCAATATCGAAAATACTAATTCCATCCCTTTGCGAACCAATCCATATACTATTGTTTTCCTTTATGTATAAAATAGTATTTAGTTCGTTACTGCAGATATTAGAGTTGTTTCTTTTATAAGTAGTAAATTCTCTGCCATCAAACATGTTTACTCCATACTCTGTAGCAACCCAGATACATCCTTTTTTGTCTTGTGTTATATCTACAACATAGTTGCTTGAAAGACCGTCCTTAACATTTAGATTCTTTATCTTAAATAGATGACTTGCTTCAACACTAACACACTGCAGTGTAGAAATAATTAGAAGAAATAAGGATGTGAAAAGTATCTTCATAATTTTTACATTTTAATAATATTATATATGCAAAAGTATAAAAAAAACACTTTAAAATATTGTTTCCCGGTTATTTTTTGTAAATGTTAAGAATGCTATATTGAAAATCATTCAATACCTTATGATATTAAGTCATATTGAGATTAATGAATAAAAAACTATGTTTTTTGCATATTTTTTGTGTTATCTGTTTAACTTATGAAACATATTTTTGCGTTTGTAATTTGAATGTTATAATAAAAATCTAATCTGAAAATAATAAAAGTAGCTTAAGAATGTGTAACAATTACTTTCATATTCTTACTTAAATTATTAAATGTGATTTTTCCTTATTCTAACAATTTTAAAAAAGAAAAACAATGAAATCTGATTCATCAAGAAACAATCGACGATTGACTACTCTTGCGCTTTGCGCCAGTTTCATGGCTTTTTCTCCTATGATTTCAAATGCAGCGGATACTGTTCTTGAAATTACTGCAACACAACAGAACCAGTTGATTAAAGGTGTTGTTGTTGATGCAGCAGGTGAAGCTATTATTGGTGCTAATGTTATTGTTGAAGGGACTTCAACAGGTACAATTACAGACTTTGACGGTCGTTTCTCTTTGTCTGTTCCAAAAGGAAAGAAAATAAAGATCTCTTTTATCGGTTATAAGGATCTTTATATTACTCGTTATTCTCCAAACAAAGAAATAAAGGCCGTAATGGAGGATGATTCACAAATGTTGGGTGAGGTACAGGTAGTTGCTTATGGTGCACAGAAAAAAGTTTCTGTAACTGGAGCGATTTCTTCTATGAAAGGTGAAGATTTGCTTAAAACACCGGCAGCATCTTTGTCAAATGTTCTTTCAGGTCAGGTAACAGGTATTTCTTCTGTCCAGTACTCTGGTGAACCTGGTGCCGATGCTGCCGACTTGTATGTACGTGGTATTGCTACATGGAATAATGCTGCTCCTCTTATTCAGGTTGATGGTGTAGAACGTGACTTCTCTCAAATAGACCCTAATGAAGTTGAAAGTATTACTGTATTGAAAGATGCTTCTGCAACTGCTGTATTTGGTGTGCGTGGTGCCAATGGTGTTATTTTGATTACAACCAAGCGTGGTTCTGAAGGTAAGGCTAAAATTTCATTCTCTACTTCAGGAGGTGTTAACCTTATGACAAAACAACTTGAGTTTGCCAATTCTTATCAGTATGCGTCATACTATAATGATATGATGGTAAACGATGGTGGTGTACCTACATTTACCGATGAACAGTTGGCTAAATTTAAAGATCATAGCGATCCTATATTATATCCTGATATCAACTGGTTGGACTACTGTATGAATGATGCTTCATTCCAGTCACAGCATAATGTTAATATTTCTGGTGGTACCGACAAAATGCGTTATTTCGTATCTGCAGGTATGTTTACTCAGGATGGTATGTTCAAGACATTTGGCCAGGACGACTTTAACTTTAACTATAAACGTTATAACTATCGTGCAAATCTTGATTTCGATGTAACAAGAACTACTTTGATTTCTGTAAATATCGGTGGACGTGTTGAAACTAAACGAACTCCAGAGTCCGGTGAAGACCAGAATCAGTTGTTTAGAAAGTTGTATTGGGCTGTTCCTTTTGCCAGTGCCGGAATTGTTGACGGTAAATATGTAGTTTCAAATAGTGATTATTTGCCATTTACAGGTACAGATGGTTTGGCTTCATATTATGGAAAAGGTTTCAGAACAAATACTACAAATGTTTTGAACGTCGATTTGGCTTTGGATCAGAAACTTGATTTTATTACAAAGGGCTTATCATTTAAGTTGAAAGGTGCATATAATACAAGTTATTGGGATCAGAAATATGCAAGTTCTTCAGTAGCAACATATACTCCTGTTTTACAGGAAGATGGCACTATCGCCTACAGAAAGAACGGATCAGATTCTCAGTTGTCATACAGTAGCAGTGGTACAGGTAAGGCACGTGACTGGTATATGGAGGCTGCTTTGAACTATTCAAGAAAGTTTGGTGATCATAACGTAGGTGGTTTGTTGCTTTATAACCAGTCAAAACGTTATTATCCTGGTGGAACATATGACGATATACCTTCTGCTTATGTTGGCTTGGTCGGACGTTTAACATATGATTATAAGACACGTTATATGGCTGAGTTCAATGCCGGATATAATGGTTCTGAAAACTTTGCTCCAGGTAAACGTTACGGATTCTTCCCTGCAGGTTCTATCGGATGGATTGTGAGTGAAGAAAACTTCTTTAAACCAATAAAGAATATAGTTAATTATTTCAAGATTCGTGCTTCTGTAGGTATGGTAGGTAACGATAATAACGGAAATAACCGTTTCTTGTATTTGCCTGATGCCTATATATTGGGTGGTGACGGATATTATTTTGGTACAAATATTACAAGTGCTAAACCAGGTGCATACGAAGCAACAAAATCAAACCAGGATGTAACATGGGAAAAAGCTGTTAAACAGAACTACGGTATTGATTTTACATTGCTTAATGAAAGATTGAATGTTTCTGTCGATTACTTTAGAGAAAATCGTCGTGATATATTGAGCTCTCCTACATATATGCCTGGTATTTTGGGTATGACATTGCCTATTATGAATATCGGTAAGACTGAAAATAAAGGTTATGAAGTTCAGTTAAGATGGAATGATAAGATTGGTGATGAATTCCGCTATTGGGCAAACTTCAATGTATCTTTTGCTCGTAACAAGATTGTTTACATGAATGAAGTTAAGCAGAATGAAGAATGGATGTATGAAACTGGTCGTACTATCGGTTCTCGTTCTATATATAAATTCTGGGGATTCTATGATGAAACAGCCGATGCACGTTATATGGAAGAGTTCGGTATTCCTATCGCAGATCATGGTCTGACACTCCAGCCTGGTGATGCTGTATATGTCGACTTGAATAAGGATGGAGTAATCGATGGTGATGACTCTACTCGTGACTTGAGTTTCACAGATACACCGGAGTATACTGCAGGTTTGAACTTAGGATTCAGCTGGAAGGGATTTGACTTTACTGCTCAGTTTACCGGAGCATGGAATGTAGACCGTATGTTGTCTGAATTCCGTCAGCCGTTAGGTGATACTCAGAATAAAGGTTTATTGTTGTATCAATATGAAAATACATGGCGTTCTTCAGCTGATACATATACAGCTAAGTTCCCAAGAATTTCAAAATTGGCTGCAGCAAACAACTATAGAGCGTCTGACCTTTATTTGTGTGATGCAAGTTATTTGCGTTTAAAGAGTATTGAGGTAGGATATAACTTTAACACTCCGTTAACTAAAAGACTTAAGATGAACCAATGTCGTTTGTATTTAAGTGCATATAACTTATTTACAATAACAGATTTTATGTGGGGTGACCCTGAATCTCGTCAGAGTGACCGTCCTAACTATCCTCTTACAAGAGTTATTAACATTGGTTTAAAAGTAGGATTCTAAAAAAAAGAACTTATGAAAAATTTCGGAAAATTGTTTGCAGTGGCATTTGTTGGAGCAACTGTTGCTACTTCATGTGTCGATGAAATAAAATTCGGTGATAGCTTTATGGAGAAAGCACCGAGTGTGGCTGTAACACAGGATACAATATTTGGAAAGGCTGAGTATGCACGCCGATTCTTATGGAATACTTATAGCAAATTATATTATGGATTGGCTACAAACTGGAATGATGTAGATGGCAAAATGAATACTGGTATGTTTGAGTGTTTGTCGGACTGTTATCATAGCCATAACTCTTGGGACGGCTTGAACAGACACTATTATTCTGGAACATATAATGCCAGTACAGAAGATAATACCAGTGAAACAAGATTTGGTTTTACAAAAGAAGAAGTCTGGCCGGCAGTTCGTCAGGCATGGTTGTTTATCGAAAATGTAGACCGTGTTCCTGATATGGAAGCCGATGAAAAGGAAAGACTTAAAGCAGAGGCTAAGGTTATAATTGCTTCACGTTATTTTGATGCATTCCGTCATTTCGGAGGCCTTCCTATAGTTAAGGCTTCTTTTGCTGCTGAGAATGAATATGATGTTCCAAGAGGAACAGTAGAAGAAACTGTTAACTTCATGACAGACCTTTTGGATGAAGCTGCTTCTGTTTTGCCTTGGGATTTGTCGGAGGATGGTGAATCAAACTGGCAGGGACGTTTTACAAGTGCGGCAGCTTTAGGATTGAAATGTAAAATTCTTTTGTTTGCAGCAAGCCCTTTGTTTAATGATAATGAACCATATTGTACAGAAACTCCGCAGGATGCAGTTACAAATCTTCAGGTATGGTATGGAGGATATAAATCAGAATTGTGGAACCAGTGCTTGAAAGCTTGTGAGGACTTTTTCCAGGCTTTGGAAGAAAATGGTTATTATGAGTTGACTCAGGCTTCAGGTACTACATGTGATGATTATCGTACAGCTTTCAATAAAGCCTATTTCTTGCGTGATAATAAGGAACTATTGATTTCTACCCGTATTATTGGTAAATATAACTGGGACTGGTGGTATTACTGGGGTGAATGGGTTACATTCGGAGGTTATACTCCTACTTATGAATATATGGAGATGTTCCCTATGGCTGACGGTACTCCGTTTGACTTCAATAAGACAGTAGCTGATAATACAGTCTTCTTTGAAGAAAACGATTATAACAGACCTACACGTGACCCACGTTTGTATGAAACAATTCTTGTTAATGGTGCAAAATGGAGTGGACGTTCTGTAGAGTTGTGGGCTGGTGGTCGTGAAAATATCAACAGTACTACAACCGAAACCGGACAATATGCTACAGGTTTTGGCTTGTATAAATTCTTTAAGGAAGGTAAAGGAAGCTTGGCTGGTAATTATCTTGAATGGCCTTATCTTCGTCTTGCAGAAGTATATCTGATTTATGCAGAAGCACTTCTAAAAACCGGAAACCTTGCTAAAGCTGTAGATATGGTAGATATAGTTCGTGCTCGTGTTGGACTTAAGGGCTTGGTTGAATCAAATCCTGGAAAGAACCTTTTGAGCGATTCTGATGCACTGATGGAAGAGATTCTCCGTGAACGTGCCTGTGAGTTAGGTCTTGAAGATGTACGTTTCTTTGATATGATACGTAATAAGAGAGCCGACCTGTTTGAAAGAAAGTTACATGGATTGTTGATTGAACGTGCTGATGGAGGTGAGGGCTCTTGGTCTGATAAACCGGAAAATGTAAGAGGCCCATTCCCTACAAAATTCAAATATACAAAATTTGAAATATCGAATTCTGCTCGTTCTTGGTGGTCAGGATTTAATTCAAAATGGTATTTATCGGCTTTCCCGGTTTCGGAAGTTAATAAAGGATATGGATTGGTTCAGAACCCAGGATGGTAATTTTTCTATTTTTTAATGATTATAACGATGAAAAATAAAATATTAGCTTTAACTACAATGCTTGCTTTTGCAGGCGTTAATGCAATGGCTCAAGATGATTCAAATGTTACCGGATTTGTAGTTGATAAAGCTGGTAATCCTGTTTCAGGAGCAGCCGTATATATTGTCGGTCAGCCGTCGACAATGGTTTCTACAGATGCTACAGGTAAGTTTACTATATCAGCATCTGAAAAGTCAAAACTTCAAATCCTTACTTCAACTGATGCTTCTAAAATAGTAGAAGTTGATACTAAAAAAAGAATGAGAATTGTAATGGATTTGTCTTCTGAAAAGGTAAACTATGGTTTTGGTCTTAATCAGACTTTTGCTGAGTCTACTGGTTCTGTAGCTACAGTATACAGTGATGATATTGAAAACAGATCTTCATATACAGTCGGTAATTCTCTTTATGGTAATGTAGCGGGTTTGACTACTATGCAAACTACAGGTGTTATGTGGGAGCAGATTCCTTCTATGTCCATTAGAGGTATGAAAACATTGTCAAATAATGGTATTTTGATTGTTGTTGACGGTCTTGAAAGAGATAATGCCTATCAGGTTTTACGTTATTTAACTCCTGAAGAAGTTGAATCTGTTTCTGTTTTACGTGATGCTGCAGCTGTTGCTCTTTATGGCTATAAAGGTGCTAACGGAGTATTGAACATTACTACAAAACGTGGTAAGTATAAAACAAGAGAAATAAATTTCTCTTACGATCATGGGTTTACTTATCAGAACCGTTTGCCTGAGATGGCTGATGCTTATACTTATGCCAATGCTTATAATGAGGCATTGTCTAATGATGGAAAAGCCTTGAAATATAACCAATATGAGTTGGATGCTTTCAAATCTGGCAAATATCCGTATTATTATCCTAATGTAGACTGGTGGGATGAAGTTTATCGCGACAGAGGTACATCCGATATTGCAACTCTTTCTTTCCGTGGTGGTTCTTCTAAGTTGCGCTATTTTACAATGTTAAATCTTCAGAATGGCCGTGGATTTATTAATAATGCTAATGTTAATGAATTCTCTACTCAGGAAAAATACTCTAAGGCTAACTTCAGAAGTAACCTTGATATAGATTTGACTTCAACTACAAAGTTGCAGGTAAACATTATGGGTATGCTTAATGAGTTTAGCCGTCCGGGTTATGGTTCGGATGATTTGATTGGAAAACTATATACTACACCTGCTGCAGCATTTCCTATTAAGACTGAAGATGGTATCTGGGGAGGTAATGCAACATGGAGTGGTTATTATAACCCAGTTGCTTTGACACAAGGTAGAGGTTATTCTAAAGGACACTCTTTAGGTATGTGGGCTGATATGACATTGCGCCAGGATTTGTCTTCTATAACTAAAGGTTTAGGTGCGTCTTTCAGACTTGGATATGATAAAGTAGCTTCTTACTGGGAAGATCATGGTATGGACTATAAGTATGGTAGTACAACTGTTGTATCATGGGTAAATGGAGAACCTGGAGAATTGAGTAATTATACAGCAGGTTCCGACAGTGAAATGAAAGGTGGAAGTAAACTTGACTGGCAGTATCGTTCATTCAATTTCATGGCTAATGTAGACTGGAACCGTACTTTTGGTGATCATAAGATTTATACTACTTTGATGTATACATATAAGTACAATAATAATCTTAACATCAACTCTACATTATACAACTGTAACTGGTCTTGGTATACACATTATGGTTTTAAGAACCGTTATTTCCTTGACTTCGCTTTGGTAAGTTCTGCTTCAAATGTTCTTGAAACAGGAAACCAGTGGCATGTAGGTCCAACAGTAGGTTTGGCCTGGAACATTACTAATGAAGATTTTATGAAAGATTCTTCTTGGTTGGATTTCCTTAAACTTCGTGCATCATTTGGTATTATAAATACAGACAATATTCCATATAATGGATATTGGAACCAAACAATGGGTGGTGGAAATGGATATCCTATTCAAGATAATTTTGGTAATGGAGGAGCTTGGGCAGAAGGACAGCTTGCTTCTTTGAACGGTACAACAGAAAAAGCATATAAATATAATGTAGGTATTGATGCTACTTTGTTTGGTGGCCTTACAATGATGATCGACGGATTCTATGAAAGACGTCAGGATATCTGGGTATATGCAGGTGGTAAGAACTCTTCTATTTTGGGTGCTACAAGTTCTTATGCTAATGCAGGTATTGTTGATTCAAAAGGTTTTGAAGCAAGTCTTGATTATTATAAGAAAATTGGAGACTTCAGCTTTAATGTTGGAGGTAACTTCTCTTTGGCTAAAAATACTATCATAGAACAGCTTGAAGAACCTAAAGCATACGACTGGTTGTATTCAACCGGCAAGGCTGTAGGTCAGATATTCGGTTATCAGGCTGTAGGTTTCTTTGTTGACCAGGCTGATATTGATAACAGTCCTACACAGCAGTTTGGTGAGGTTAAACCTGGAGACATTAAGTACAAAGACCAGAATGGTGATAACATAATCAATGAATTTGATGTGGTTCCTTTGGGATATAATTCTTCATTCCCTGAAGTTTACTATGGATTCAGTCTTGGCGCAGAATGGAAAGGACTTGGATTTAATGTTGATTTCCAGGGTATAGGCAATTATACATCTTATACAACTCTTACAGGATTGTATCGTCCGATGTTGAATGGTAATACAATTTCAAATTATTACTACGAAAACCGCTGGACTCCGGAAAATCCGAATGCACGTTATCCACGTCTTACTACAGAAACAGTGCAGAACAATACTCAGACAAGTTCTGTATGGTTGGAAAATGGTGCATTCATGAAGTTGCGTAACTGTGAGATTTATTATAAGTTGCCTCATGAGGTAATTAGCAAGTGGCACTTGAATAATGCAAAAGTATATGTAAGAGGTGTTGATTTGTTCTGTTGGGATCATATCAAACAGATAGATCCGGCTTCTTTGAATAACGGTATACCAACTACCCGTTCTATAAATATTGGATTGTCTGTTGGTTTCTAATTTTATACAAACAAATAAAAAAGGAAAGTTATGAAACTTAAAAAAATAATGTTTGCTCTTGCTTGTATGTCTGTGATGGCTTCTTGTGCAGATTTGGACTATCATGAATATACATCTTATGATAAAGAATATGTTTTTACTGACTTCGGACGTACAGGTGCCGTAGTAACAGATGTCTACAGCTATTTGGACTCTGATCTTCCTGGAAGTGGTTCATACTGCTCTGCTTGTGATGAGGCTCAGTATGCATGGAGTTGGGCTGATATTCATGAATATACCAATGGCGCATGGAGTGCAACCAATCCTATGAGTTTATGGTGGTACTATACAGGTATTCGTAGAGCTAATTTTTATCTTGAAGAATCAGTAAATGCCGATTTCTCTGAATTAAGATTTGATAAGAACTATGAGGCTGAAATGAAACGTTTTAACCGTTATCAGTATGAGGTACGTTTCTTGAGAGCTTATTTCTATTTCAACTTGGTTCGTGCGTACGGTGATTTACCATTGGTGACAAAAGTGCTAACAGAAGATGAGGCTAATGTTCTTCAGCGTGATCCGGCTTCTACAATATTTGATTTCATAGTCAGCGAATGTGATGATATTGCAGACGAACTCCCTGTAGATTATACAAAACTTGAAAATGATGCTGCCAATGGTTCAAATCCGGAAACCGGACGTGTTACAAAACAGGCTGTTTTGGCACTTAAGGCAAGAACTCTTCTTTATAAGGCAAGCCCATTGTTCAATACAAACAATAATCTTGATTATTGGAAAGATGCTGCAGTGGCAAATAAAGCTGTTATTGATTTCTGTGCAGAAAACGGTATAACATTAGGCAAATATTCTGAATTGTGGGGAACAGATAACTATAAGGCAAAAGAAATGATTTTTGTTCGCCGTGTAGGTGATACAAACTCTCCTGAATATACTAACTTCCCTGTTGGTATGGAAAATGGTGGCTCTGGTAACTGCCCTACTCAGAATCTTGTTGACGCATACGAAATGAAGTCAACAGGAAAGGCATGGGATGAGGAAGGAAGTGGATATGACCCTAAGAATCCTTATGAAGGTCGTGACCCTCGTTTTGCTATGACAATAGCAGTAAATGGCGACAAGTGGCCTGATACTAACCCTAATCCTATAGAATCATATATCGGAGGTAGAAACGGTTTGCCTTTGGCTGGTGCAACTCCTACTGGATATTATCTTAAAAAATATCTTGATAAGACTATTGATATTAGTGCTGAAACTGGTTCAGGTGGCAAGCGTCATAGCTGGATTACATATCGTCTTGGTGAATTCTATTTAAATTATGCTGAAGCAGTATTTAATTATTTAGGTAATGCCGATGCCAAGGATGCTACATTTACTATGTCGGCTCGTGAAGCTGTAAATGTTATCCGCAGTCGCTCGGATGTTGGTATGCCAGCTTTCCCTGAAGGAATGACAAACGATGAGTTTACTAAGAAATATCGTCGTGAACGTATGGTAGAATTGGCATTCGAAGGACACAGATTCTGGGATATACGTCGCTGGAAAGATGGTGAATCACAGAAAAACATTATTCAGATGCAGATTACAAAAACAGGTGAAGATGAATATACATACACTCGTGTAGTAAGTCAGCGTTACTGGGATGACAAGATGTATTTATATCCGATTCCATATTCTGAAATTCTAAAGAATGGAAACTTGACTCAGAATCCTGGATGGTAATTTATAGTTAAATTGTTTAATCAATAAAAGATAACTTATGAAATTTAGATATATAATTGTTGCATGTGCTGCTGCAATGTTAGCAACAAGTTGTGATGATAAGTTAGAGGCATTTGAAATGCAGGGGTATACAGGAACCCCTGCTTCAATTGAAAATATCACATCTGAAGCTTTGCCCGGACAGATTCAATTAAAATGGGATGCACCAGAAGGTGATTTTGCATATATGAAGATTTGGTATAATGATCCTTTACAGAAGAAAACAATATATAATATTGCATCAAAAGGAACAACAGAACTTCTTATAGATGAAACCAGAGCCAGATTTGGCGAATATGAGTTTTTCTTCCAGTCGTTTAATGCAAATGATGAAGGAGGAGAGATCATTTCATATAAGGCTGTGTCTGGTCCGGCTCCTGCTACTTACACACTCTTGGGAAGAACTCAAATAACACTTACTGCTGATATGTTGAGCACAAATGCTCAAGAACCTTCTGAAGGTCCGATAAAGAATCTGGTAGATGGTAATAACAGTACTTTCTTCCATACACCATGGAGCTATACTCAGGAATTCCCTCAGTGGATACAGATTGATTTCAATGAACCTCATGAAAACTTTATTATTGGTTACGTTAACAGAACAGACAATACATGGACTTCCGACGGTAGACCTGCTGTAGTTGATCTGCAAATAAGCAATGACAAAACAGAATGGGAAACAGTTACTACTCTTTCCGGACTACCAAGCAGTGCCGGCAGCGAATATACTTCTGATTTTGTCATGCCTGGAAAAACATTTACATCATTCAGATTTAGCGTAACTTCTGCTACAGGTAGTGCTTCTTATTGGAATATGGGAGAATTTATGATGTATGATGCTGATGTTGAAATATATGATCCTGAAACAGTGGAATTAGATTGATAAATATAAAGAGCTATCCATGAAAAATAGATTATACAATAAAATTGCTTATTTAGGCATTGCTGCTGCAATGTGTGGAAGCATGATATCATGTGATGATGATGTGCAGACTTTGGACCCTAAGTTCCAGATGGTACATATTTCGCAAGCTTTGGAAGAATGGGACGGACAGTCTTGCAATATGTTATTTGCTTTGTCGAACGAACAGACTACAGATACAGTGATTAATATAAACTTAGGTTTGGCTCAACATATTACAGCTTCTAAGGATTGTAATGTTACTGTTGAAATAGCAAAGGATTCTTTAGAGTATGCTATAGAAAACTCATCTAAGGGTGGTATATATGATATTTATAAGAATGCTCTTCTTATGGATGATTCATATTATGAATTGTCTTCTAATGAAGTCAAATTGCTTAGTGGTGAAAAAGAGTCTGCTCCTTTGGGTATAACAATTCATAGAGCAAAACTTCTGCAGGACCCGGTACGTACTGAAAACGAAAATGCAATTTTTGTTTTGCCTGTTAAGTTGTCTACATCCGATTCTTATTCAATAAATCCTCTTGTGAGTACTTATATGATTATGGTTCAGTTGCCTCAGATTGACCCTACTAAACCAGACCCTACAGCTCCTAAGGCCGAAATTGATGGTATGAAGCTGTTGTGGAATGATGAGTTTAACGGAACTGGTGCTCCTAATCCTGAATATTGGAATTTTGAAAAAGGATTTGTCCGTAATAATGAGCTTCAGTGGTATCAGGAGAACAATGCACAGTGCGACGGCGAAGGAAACCTTGTTGTTGAAGGTAGAAAAGAACGTGTAAAAAATCCAAATTATGAGGCAGGAAGTGGTGACTGGAAGAAGAATCGCGAGTATGCAGAATATACTTCTTCAAGTATTACTACAAGTGGTAAGTTCATATTTAAATACGGAAGATTGCTGGTTCGTGCAAAAATACCTTATACAACAGGAGCATGGCCTGCTATATGGACATTAGGCAACTGGTGGGAATGGCCATTGAATGGTGAAATTGATATTCTCGAACTTTATCTTAAAGACGGTGCACCACACATTCATGCAAATGCTTGCTGGGGATCGGATACAAGATGGAGTGGTAAATGGGATTCAGCAAGTAAACCTTTGGCCGATTTTGTTGCCCAAAACTCAAATTGGGTTAATGAATATCATATTTGGCGTATGGACTGGGATGAGGATTATATCCGTTTGTACGTTGATGATGAATTGATGAATGAAATAGATCTGAGACAAACTGTCAACGGCAGTGGAAATGGAAACAGCCCTCTTGAAGGTGCATATAATAATCCTTTCTCTAATGACTACGAAGGATTTGGTGCTTACATTCTGTTGAATCTGGCTTTGGGTTCAAACGGAGGAACACCTGATGACAGTCATTTCCCGTTGAAGTACTATATTGACTATGTACGAGTTTATCAATAATAACTTATATTCTTAATTCTTTAAGAAGGTTACATTAGACAGTTTGTCATTCATATAATGTAACCTTCTTATTACTGCTTATAACAATTATGAAGACTTTATTCCTTTTATTGTTTTCTATAAATATATTTTCGGTTTTTGCTCAAGATAATTATAATCTGGTATGGTCTGATGAATTTGATTATTCTGGAGCACCTGATTCTACAGTGTGGAATTTTGAACAGGGATTTGCAAGGAATGAAGAACTCCAGTGGTATCAGAAAGAAAATGCTTACTGTAAGGATGGCTTGTTGATAATAGAAGCAAAATCAGAAAAACGAGATAACCCTATATATGAAGAAGGCAGTAATGACTGGAGACGTTCGCGCAGATTTATAGAATGTACATCATCTTCCATAACCACATCGGGCAAAAAAGAATTTCTGTATGGACGATTTGAAGTGAGAGCTCGTATACCTGTCGGAAAGGGTGCCTGGCCTGCAATATGGACATTAGGTAATGCAATGGAATGGCCTTCCTGCGGTGAAATAGATATAATGGAATTTTACCGTAAGAGTGATGTTCCACACATATTGGCAAATGCTTGTTGGGGTACAGAACAAAGATGGAACGCCAAATGGCAGAGTAAAGCTGTTCCTTTCAGTCATTTTCTTGAGAAGAATCCTGACTGGGCATCTGAGTTTCATATCTGGCGTATGGACTGGGATGAAACTTCCATAAAGTTATATCTTGACGATGAACTGTTGAATGAAATATTTTTGAAAGATACTTATAACGGAAGCCTGGGAAATAATAAGAATCCTTTTATGCAACCTCATTATATATTACTAAATTTGGCTGTAGGAGGAATAAATGGTGGAGCAACAGTTCCCGAAGCTTTTCCGATGAGATATGAAATAGATTATGTACGTGTATATCAAAAATAAATTATAAGATGATGAAAAGAACGTTTTTAGGCTGTTTATTAGGTGCTTTGTGCTTTACTTCTGTGGCTTGTTCACAGCAGGAACCGGCCAAGCCTATCAAATCGGGTGAGTTATGGCTCGATAATAATGGTACTCATGTAAATGCTCATGGCGGTGGTATCCTTTTTTATGATGACACATACTATTGGTATGGAGAAAATAAATGCGATTCTACAAGTGCTGCCATGGTAGGAATAATGTGTTATTCATCTAAAAACCTTACAGACTGGACTAACGAAGGTGCAGTCCTTCCGGTGGTGATGAATGATTCTACAAGTGACATAACCCAGGGTTGTGTAATGGAACGTCCGAAGGTTATTTATAATGAAAAGACAAAGAAATTTGTTATGTGGTTTCACCTTGAACTAAAAGGAAAAGGATATTCGGCTGCCAGATCAGCATGTGCGGTTAGTGATTCTCCTACAGGACCTTTCAAGTATGTGAAATCACTCCGTCCTAATGCAGGCCAGTTGCCTTTTGACATGACACCTGAGCAGAAAGCTGTTTTTGATACTCTCAGTCTTGATAATTTTAAGACATGGTGGACTCCTGAATGGAGAGATGCCATTGCCAAGGGATTGTTTGTTAAACGCGACCTTGAAGGTGGACAGATGGCCAGAGATATGCAGCTATTCGTTGATGATGACGGAAAAGCATATCATATTTTCTCTTCAGAAGATAATCTTACTCTTCATATTGCAGAACTTAGTGATGACTATATGAGTCATACAGGCAAATATACACGTCTGGCTCCTGGTGGACATAATGAAGCTCCTGCAATATTCAAGAAAGATGGAGTTTATTGGCTGATTGCTTCCGGATGCACAGGATGGGATCCTAATGAAGCTCGTATGTTCTCTGCTCCAAGTATTTGGGGACCATGGACTCAGCATCCTAATCCATGTGTAGGACCTAAGTCGGAAATTACTTTCGGCGGACAGAGTACTTATATTCTTAAAGTACCTGGCAAGAAAGATGCATATATGTTCATGGCTGATATCTGGCGCCCTAAGAAACCAAGTGATGCACGTTATATCTGGCTTCCTATACAGTTTAAGGAAGGAGTTCCATACGTGGAATGGATGGATAGCTGGACACTTGATTTCTTTGATAAAAAGTAGTTTGTCCTTAATATAATTTGTATCGGATAAGGTATTGATGGATGATAAAATCTCCAATATCTTATCCGATATTCTATTTTATATATGTTTCTTTTATTATACATTTTAATCTTGAAAATATAAATATTTGTCACGCTGGTTAACTTGAACAATTTTTATATCTATCTTGATTAAAAACTATACGGTTTTTAATGCATAAGTCCATAATTTAGCGATGCTTTAAAAGACATCAATTAACTAATATATAAAGAAAAACATGAATAAACTATGCATTAGAAACAATCGTAAGGCTTTGATAGCCTTGTTGTTGTCGGCAGGATTTGTTGCAAGTCCGTATTCTGCATTTGCTGCTTCTGAATCATCACCTGAATCTTTGGGAATGATGCAGCAGAAAAAACAAATCAGTGGTGTTGTTAAAGATCAGTCGGGAGAGCCTGTTATCGGTGCTGCTGTTGTTGAAAAAGGTACTACTAACGGTACAGTTACAGATTTGGATGGTCGTTTTTCTCTTTCTGTGACGGATAATTCCTTGATCGAAATTTCTTATATAGGTTATAAAACTCAGTCGGTTAAGCCTGTTGCCGGACAAGAACTTATTATTACACTTAAAGAAGATACTGAGGTACTTGATGAAGTAGTAGTTGTAGGTTTCGGTACTCAGAAGAAAGTCAACTTAACTGGTTCTGTAGGTGTTGTCTCTGCCGAGGAACTGAAGGAACGTCCTGTTACTAATGCTGCACAGGCATTGCAAGGCGTTGTTCCTGGATTGCAGATTACACAGACTAATGGTAGTTTGGAAGATACCCCAAGTATCAATGTCCGTGGTACCACAACTATCGGTCAGGGTACAAGTGGTAGCCCATTGATTTTGATTGATGGTATGGAAGGTGATTTGAATACCATCAACCCTCAGGATATTGCCAATATCTCAGTATTGAAAGATGCTGCAGCATCTTCAATTTATGGTTCACGTGCACCTTTCGGTGTTATCCTGGTTACTACAAAATCCGGTAGTAAAGAAGGAAAAACTTCTATCAATTATAATAACAGTTTCCGTTGGGGTACTCCTATCAACATGAATCACATGATGAATTCTGTTGATTTTGCAAGCTGGATGAACGATACATTTACAAATGGAGGTAGTTCTGTATTCTTTGACTCCGACAGAATGGATCAGATTGTAGCATATCATAATGCAAAACCTTATGCTCCAGGTCAGAGAATAACAAGCGATGGTACTATATTGACAGGTATTAGTGCTGGTGATAACGGATATTGGCTTGATGGTTATGCATACGGTATAGATGATGTAGACTGGTATGGCGAGATTTATAAAAAATGGACATTCTCTCAGGAACATAACTTCAGTGTAAGTGGTGGTTCTGCAAAGTTTAATTACTATGCTTCTTTCAACTATCTTGATCAGGGCGGTTTCATGAATCTTGGTGAAGAAGGCTTGAAAAGATATAATGGTACTGCAAAAATCAGTTCTCAGATAACAAACTGGTTGAGATTTAATTACTCTATGCGTTTTACACGTCAGGACTATGTGAGACCTGCTACTCTAACAAGCTCATTGTATTCTGATATGGCACGTCAGGGATGGCCGGTATTGCCTTTGTACGATCCAAACGGATATTACTATGATGCTCCATCACCTGCACTGGGACTTGCAGAAGGTGGCGTTGATAAAACCCAGACAGATAATTCTTATCATCAGATAGGTTTTGTTATCGAACCAATAAAGAACTGGATTACTCATGTTGACTTTAATTACAGAATACAGTCGCAAAACAGACACTGGGACAGCCAGATGAGATATAATCATGATGTCAACGGCAATCCATATGTGTATAGCAACAGTTCAAATGTACACGAAGACTATTATAAACCTTAATTCCGCAACACTATTATAAAATATTTTTTTTAAGTACCTGAGCA
>artificially_reared_2__coassemble_134_pt1 | contig 49738 bp, 39 predicted proteins | sample artificially_reared_2__metabat2_high_PE_035 | metagenome-assembled genome bin artificially_reared_2 | reverse complement strand
ATGGAGTTCTGATTTTCTTGCTGAAATTTTAGATGCACCATGGCAAATTTAATAAATAAAAGTAATGCGTCAGCCCTGCAGTAGTGACAAATCAAAAACATCATGGTAAAAATAATATATCATTAATACATACATATTACTTAAAGTTCATAATTTTTAGAATTATATAGATTGGGGCACTTTAAATTAGTCGATAAAATCATCCAATTCATAGATATATCCATTTTCAGCTATCTCATTAATAGACAAAATATTGGCCTATATCTATTTTCTTATATTAATCTTTTTACATTCCATAATTTTGCTTTAGAAATTTCTAACCGAGAGTGCATTCAGGATATGGTACCTACCTGAATGAAAAGATTATATGTATTAATAAAATCATTAATATCATGAAAAGAAAAATAATTTTTCTATTGTCAATATTAATGTCCATAACATCCATGGTCTATGGCCAGGGAAAAGGGCAGATATCAGGCATAGTAACATCGGCTGAAGACGGATTACCTGTAATTGGAGCTACAGTCTCATTAAAATCAAACAATTCAATAGGTAGTATCACAGATATTGACGGGCGGTTTGTCATAAACAATCTGCCTTCGGAAAAGAACATTCTTGTTATCTCTTATGTGGGATTTAAAACCGTTGAAATAGAGGCTATACCAGGTAAAACAATTAGTGTTAGCCTAAAATCTGATACGGAAGTCCTGGATGAGGTTGTAGTAGTAGGTTACGGAACCCAGAAGAAAGTAAATATTACCGGTTCTGTAAGTATGATAGAAGGAGACAAACTTGAATCTCGTCCGGTTCAGAATGTATCACAGGCATTACAGGGACAAATTCCTGGTTTGAATCTTACAGTGGGAACCTCTGGAGGAACACTCGACAGTGAAATGAATATAAACATACGTGGCGCAGGAACTATCGGAGATGGCTCGAATAGTAACCCTTTGGTTTTGATTGATGGTATGGAAGGCGACTTAAATACCCTCAATGCCAACGATATTGCTTCTATTTCGGTTTTAAAGGACGCAGCTGCGGCTTCTATCTATGGTTCGAGAGCTGCATTTGGTGTGATTCTTATTACCACAAAGTCGGGTAAATCGGGAAAACCAAAAGTGAGTTATTCGGGAAATGTACGCTTTTCGAGTGCTACACAATTACCTAAAATGGTAGATTCTTATTCTTTTGCCCAATACTTTAACCGTGCTGCCCAGAATGACGGTGCAAGTGCTGTTTTCTCTGATGAGACTATGGAAAAAATCTTAAATTACCAGCAAGGAAAGTATACCGACCCTTCTACTCCGGAATACTACGGCGCTACAGCCGGAAGTGATGGTAAATGGTCTTATTATCAGACTTCTTTTGCAAATACCGACTGGTTTAAAGAGCATTATAAGGATTACGCTGTTTCGCAAGAGCATAGCCTTAATATCAGTGGCGGTAGCGAACGGCTGACTTATATGATGAGTGGAAGTTTTCTCGACCAGAACGGACTTATCAGACACGGCAGTGATGATTTCTACCGTTATAACCTGAACAGTAAAATCTCAGCCAAACTTGCTGACTGGGTTACTGTGAACTTGACATCAAAATGGGTTAGAGAAGATTATACCAGACCTACTTATCTAACTTCACTTTTTTTCCATAATATAGCACGAAGATGGCCGACAGTTCCTGTAACAGATCCAAACGGACATTATACAGGACCATCTGAAATAATACAACTGGAAAATGGAGGAACTCAAACCGATACCAAAGACTATTACACAAACCAATTACAGATGATTTTCGAACCTGTTAAAGACTGGCATATTACAGTTGAGGGAGGAATGAGAAACTATAGCCGCAGATATGACTATGCTGTGCTTCCTGTATATGCATACGATATTAACAATGAGTCATATGCTATTAACTGGAGTGATGACTATGCAGCTGGAACTTCAAAAGCATATTCATACAGATATAATGAGGATTATTATTCCACAAATATCTATACTGATTATTCACGAACAATAAACGGACATTTCTTTAAGGTAATGGCCGGATTCAATAGCGAGCTTTACAAGACAAACGACCTTACTGGTTCGGGAATGAATCTTACTTCTTCAGACGTTCCTTATATGTCACAGGTACAGGAAAATATTAAGGTTGACGGAGGACGTGACCATACTGCAACTGCAGGCTTTTTCGGACGTGTAAACTACAACTGGAAGGAAAGATATATCCTTGAAGCTAACCTGAGATATGATGGTTCTTCACGTTTTATTGGCGACAAGACATGGGGACTTTTCCCATCTTTCTCTGCTGGATGGAATATTGCGCGCGAGGACTTCTTCCAACCTCTGTCTGATAAGATTTCAAATCTTAAGTTGAGAGCGTCGTGGGGACAGTTAGGAAATACTAATACCGATGCATGGTATCCGTTTTACCAGACACTGTCAACCTCTACATCAAGTTCGGGATGGGTTATAAACGGCTCGCAGCATAATACTGCAAGTATGCCTTCTATTGTAAGTTCTGCCATGACATGGGAAACTGTTGAATCATGGGATGTGGGATTCGATTTTGGTATGCTAAACAACCGTTTGACAGGTTCGTTCGACTATTTTAACCGTTATACATACGATATGATAGGTCCGGCTCCTACAATGTCGAGTATCCTTGGAACAACCGCTCCTAAAGTAAACAATGCGGATATGAAAACACAGGGATGGGAACTTGAACTTTCATGGAGAGACCGTATACAGGATTTCAATTATGGCATCCGACTGGTTCTATCGGACTATCACAGCACTATCTTAAGCTATCCTAACTCTACTAAATCTCTGAGTACATATTATGACGGCATGGAAGTGGGAGAAATATGGGGGTATAAGACTGTAGGAATCGCACAGTCGCAAGAAGAGATGGATGAACATCTGGCCAATGGTGGTACTCCAAACTGGGGCAGCAACTGGGGAGCCGGAGATATCATGTATGCTAATCTTGATGGAGAAGACGGAGTAGACAGTGGAGCAAATACCCTTGATGATCATGGCGACCTGATAAAAATCGGTAATACTACTCCTCGCTATAACTTCGGTATCACTTTCGATGCACAGTGGAAAGGATTCGACTTGTCTGTTTTCTTCCAGGGTGTTGCCAAACGTGATTACTGGCTTAGCGGTGCTTATATGTGGGGAGCCAGTGGAGGTATGTGGCAGTCTGCCTGCTTCGAAGAACATTTGGATTACTGGAGGGCAGAAGATGATCCTCTGGGAGGAAATACTGATGCCTATTATCCGAAACCTTATTTCAACTCGAGCAAGAATCAGCAAACACAGACAAGATATCTGCAGAATGCTGCTTATATACGACTTAAAAACATGCAGTTGGGATATACTCTTCCAAAATCTTTAACAAAAAAAGCTGGTATAGATTATGTCCGTGTTTATCTGTCGGGAGATAATTTATTTACACTCACAGGAATAAGCAGTGTTTTCGACCCTGAAGCTCTTGGTTCCGACTGGGGAGACGGTAAGCTTTATCCTTTACAAAGGACAATTTCTGTAGGACTTAATGTAAATTTCTAAACTTCTATCAACATGAGACTTAAATATTCATTATATCTATTCGCTCTAAGCGGATTATTTATGTGCTCTTGCTCCGATTTCCTGGAACGAGAACCTATTTCTGATATTACAAGTGAGAATTATTTCACTTCATCAGACCAAATTACAAGTTATCTTATGAATTACTACGTAGACCAGCTGCAGTATACAAACGGTAATTCAATGACTCATCTCAGGGCTTATAACTCTGGTACTGTAAGAAACGACGTAAATACAGACAATATGTGCAGCACCGAAGCCAATACCAGTTATTTTGCGGGAAGGTGGGAGGTTTCGGCAGGACAGTCGAGCGACTTTTATACCGTGTTCAACAGAGTACGTATATGGAACTACGCCCTCGAACAGGTGTTGCCCAAATATGAAAAAGGAGAAATCTCTGGCGACGAGACTGAAACTCGTCATGGCATAGGAGAAATATATTTTTTCAGGGCTATGGCTTATTTTAAGGGACTTGCTTTATTTGGAGACCTGCCTATAGTGGAAGAAGTTCTTAATGATGATTCGGAGGAACTTACTGCACATAGTGAACGTAAACCAAGAAATGAGGTGGCACGATTCATCTTAGAAGACTTGGACCGTTCGCTCGAGTATTTGCAGGACAAAGGATATGAAAACAACCAAAGAATAAACAAGCAGGTGGCCTTGCTCTTTAAATCGAGGGTGGCTCTCTTTGAAGCTACTTTTGAAAAGTATCATAGAGGTACAGGACGTGTTCCGGGTGATTCCGACTGGCCGGGTGCTGATATGTCGTACAATCAGGGAAAAAGTTTTGACATCGACGGAGAAATAAAGTTCTTTCTTCAGGAAGCTATGGATGCTTCATCTCAGGTAGCAGACAATTGCCAGCTGACTGAAAATACAGGTGTAATGAATCCTACATATGCGCAGATTTACAACTGGAATCCGTACTTCGAAATGTTCAGCAGTGAAAGTAGTCTGGCTTCGAATGATGAAGTTCTTTTATGGAGAGAATATAAAGGAAGCTCAAGCATTAGCCATAATGCACCGGCACGTCTGAGAAACGGCGACGGAGATGGCATCACTAAAAGTTTCATTGATGCTTTTCTGATGAAAAACGGACTGCCTATTTATGCTTCAGGCTCGGGTTATCATGGTGACAGAACAATAGATCTCACAAAAAAAGACCGTGATGAGCGATTGCAGCTTTTCGTTTATGGAGAAAGTGATGTATGGCTTTCGGATGAAGCTTGCGATACTGTAAAAAACACTAAAGATGTAGTAATGTTCACTTCACCAAAGATAATTACAGGTGAAGAGCAGAACAGGGATGTAACGGGATATCGCCCTCGTAAATGTTATACTTATGATGACAGTCAAAGTAAAAGCGATAATCTGCTTGGAACTAATAATTGTATAGTGTTCAGGGCAGCCGAGGCTTATTTGAATTATATAGAAGCGAGTTATGAACTGAACGGCAGGATAGACTCTAAAGCCGATAATTATTGGAGGGCATTGAGACGAAGAGCAGGAGTGGACGAGAATTATCAGAAAACTATTGATGCCACTGATCTTTCGCTTGAACCTGACTTAGCAGTATACTCAGGAAGCGATAAGGTAGATGCTACTCTTTATAATATCCGCCGGGAAAGGAGATGCGAATTTATAGCTGAAAGTATGAGATGGGATGACTTGAAAAGATGGCGTTCGTGGGACAGATTGTTTACAGAGCCTTATATAGTGGAAGGCATCAATCTTTGGGATGAAGCTTATAAAAGATATGTAGATTCAAATGGAAAAAGTGAACTGATTGCCGACGGAAGCAGTTCGGCTAATGTTTCTCAAGAAAGTGACAGTAAATATCTTCGTCCTTTCAGAAGAACTTCTATAAACAATGAGGTTTATAATGGTTATACATGGAAAAAGGCTTATTATCTGAGTCCGTTGGGTGTGGAAGATTTAACCATTGTTTCTACAGACAGCAATAATCCTATTGAGTCTTCTATGATGTATCAGAATCCGTACTGGCCAACTACAGCTGGAGTTGCCCTGGAATAATATAATTTAAGTTATATTGTTTATGGTATAGCTTATCTTAGTTTTTAATCATAGGTTTAAAAAAAGCCTGCCATCGTTGTGAAACGTAGGCAGGCTTGCGTGTTATATATGCATTATTGTAATTTATTTTTATCATAAAAAAAATGGATATGTCCCAACTATTGCTGAGATATAAGGAATGCTGTATATCCTATATAGCACACCACAAGAAGTGCTCCTTCGATACGTGTTATAGTACGTTTCTTGAAGAACCATCCTACAAGCCAGAATAACACTGAAGAGCCTACAAGTACTGCCATGTCTATGTTATTTATTCCTCCCATGGGCAGTGGTGAGATGGTTGCGCTGCATCCGAGAACAAAGAATATATTAAAGAGGTTGCTTCCTATAACATTACCTACAGCAATTCCGGAATTTTTCTTAAGTGCGGCAGTAATTGATGTTGCCAGTTCGGGTAGGGAGGTTCCTCCGGCTACAAGTGTAAGACCTATTATGGAATCGCTTACTCCAAGAGAACGTGCTACACCACTTGCACCGTCAACGAATAGCTGTCCACCTATAATCAGACCTGCGAGTCCGCCAATAATAAAGGCTAATGATTTCCACATTGGCAGTTCCTTTACTTTCTGTTCTTCCGACTGCTCTTCACTTCCGTTTCTTGCTATTGCAAAAGTATAGCGCATAAATATCATAAAGAAACAAAGAAGTACAAGTCCGTCTATTCTGCTTATCACGTTCTGTTCTCCTCCGTCGAGTATTATATCATTGGCAAAGAATGTCAGTGCAAGAGAGGAGAGGATTACTAACGGAATCTCTTTACTCATTGTTCCCTGGCCAACCTGCATGGGCAGTACAAGTGAGGTGCATCCTATTATCATAAGCACATTAAAGATGTTGCTTCCCACTACGTTTCCTATTGCCATCTCGGCACTGCCTTGAATGGAAGAGAGTACACTTATCACAAGTTCGGGAGCTGATGTTCCAAATGCTACTATGGTAAGACCAATTACCAAATCCGAGATCTTGAATCGTTTTGCAACTGATGCTGCTCCGTCTGTGAGGCCGTTGGCTCCTAATAGTATTAGAATCAGACCTCCGATTAGAGTTAGTAAATTTAAAATCATTTTTTCTGGTGTTTTTTTATTAAAAATTCTTGTTTCAATCTGTTTGACATATTATCATAATAATACAAATGTATAAAAAATATATTATATCAATGATAGTTTTAAAAGCAAAACAAGGAATACACATTTGTTTTTCATCTGTTTTATCTGTATTTCCATATCAAAATGATATTTTCAGGATGTCTGAGAATTAAAAAATCAGAGGTTGGTCTGGATTCCCATCAGATTTTCAGATTTTCAGAATATGAGTTTCCCTTTATTTTTACTGATTTTATTATTCCGACACAAATTTAACCTTCTGTTCTGGCAATGACAGAAGCAGTCCGATAACTTGCGCATAATTCTTCTGTCCTGATGATATTTTGTTTCCTTTAAGATACATTTCATAGATGACCGACTGTATTTCTCCCCAAAATGGACTATATAAATTCAACCAGTGCTCCTGCTTATCTTTTAACTGCTGTATAATCTCCGGATTAAGTTTCATCAGTATCTTTTCCTTATATTCGTCTTCATCCAGCAGATATGAGGAATTTATAAGCACATATTGTAAAAGTCCGAAGTATCCGCTGTATTGTATACGTCTGTCGGAAGAGTGAAGGCATGCCTGATATGCCCATAAGTTTGCCTCCGCCTCATTACTTATTCCGAGAAGATGCGAAAGTTCGTGAGCATATGTAAACGGATATTCCAATGGTGATATCTGCATGTTGATGTGAGACTCCGAAAAGAAAGGACCCATAAATCCGAGAACTCCGGTACCTGAATACAGGAAATTAAATGAAAGTTTCTTTGGGTGCTGGAAGGAGTGTGGCTTGCTCAGTCCGTAGACGGATGACAAATGTGAATAACTCCGCTTTATTTCATCTCGTATATATGACTTGTCCATTTCTGCAAATACCCCGACCGGCAGCATTGAATTATTTACATCGTCAATATATCTGTCGACAAACTGCCTGAATTGTGTCTCATTATATTCGGCAGGAACGATTCCCGCACGCGAAAAGAAACTTTCACGGTAATAGTTTATTCCCCAACCAATATAAAACCATACATATATCCACAATATAAATTCGACTTCACCTAATAAAACTGACTTCCATGTCTTGTTTCTTTTCTTTCTCCAATAAACCGGTAAAACAATTATCAGAACTGCCATGACAAAAATTGCCCACTCATCGAGGGAGAAAGTGAACAAAGATGCTATTGCCGACATTATATATGATATAGCAGGATATAAATTACGTGAATAAAATTCGGCCACCACGGCATTAAAGGATGAAACAATAATAAATGCCAGAAGAGATAGCAGTACAGACCATCTTATAAAAAGTATGTTTTTAGTTTTTAAATTTCTCATTTTTGATTTTTTGGTATATAGTTAGTAGACGCAAAATTACCGTTTTCTCATTAAAATAACTACATTTGTAGAAAACGGATTTACTTATGCAACAGTAATGGACGACATACTTTTTATACATATTATACATACAAATAAGCCGGCTAACAAAAATTTATAAACTCACATATTTTCAATTTCATAAACTTATAAACAAATATGGTATTAAATTACATCTGGATAGCTTTTTTCCTGATAGCATTTGTTGTCGCTGTGGTGCGTCTGGTCATAATGGGAGACACGGAAGTTTTTCCTGCAATAATAAACTCCACATTCGAATCGTCGAAAACAGCGTTTGAAATTTCACTCGGTCTTACCGGTGTTCTGTCGCTCTGGCTCGGTATAATGAAGATAGGTGAAATGGGGGGAGTGGTAAGTGCCTTCTCAAGGGTGCTAAGTCCGATATTCTCGAAACTGTTTCCTGATATTCCAAAAGGACATCCCGTAACCGGCAGTATTTTCATGAATCTTGCGGCAAATATGTTAGGACTCGACAATGCCGCAACTCCTCTCGGACTAAAAGCTATGGAAGGACTGCAGGAGCTGAATCCTAAAAAAGATACGGCAAGTAATCCGATGATAATGTTTCTTGTGCTGAATACTTCGGGACTGACTATCATTCCTATCAGTATTATGGTATACAGAGCACAAATGGGCGCGGCACAACCGACCGATGTGTTTGTTCCCATTCTTTTAGCTACATTCTTTTCTACACTGGCAGGAATAATAGCCGTAAGCCTGTATCAGAAAATCAATCTGCTAAACAGAACCATTCTGCTGTTTTTGGGTGGTACGAGTCTTTTTATAGGAGCAATCATTTATTTCTTTACAACTCTGTCGAGGGAGATGATTGATGTGTATTCCACAACTTCGGCCAATGTTCTGCTGTTTGTTATTATAATAGGCTTTATTCTGGCAGGTATCAGAAAGAAGGTTAATGTGTATGATGCATTTATTGAAGGGGCAAAGGAAGGATTCAGTACGGCTGTCAGAATCATACCTTATCTTGTAGCTATACTGGTGGCCATAGGAGTATTCAGAGCTTCGGGAAGCATGGATTATATTATAGGTGGAGTAGAAGGTTTGGTGAGGCTATGTGGTATAGACAGCGAATTTGTGGGAGCATTACCAACTGCCATCATGAAACCTCTCAGCGGAAGCGGAGCAAGGGGACTTATGGTAGATGCCATGACTACATACGGAGCCGACTCTTTTGTGGGACGTATGGCATGTATCTTCCAGGGGTCGACAGATACCACATTCTATATACTGGCTGTGTATTTCGGAAGTGTGGGAGTAAGCAAGACAAGACACGCAGTTTCATGCGGACTTATAGCCGACCTTGCAGGAATTATTTCAGCTATTTTTATATGTTATCTTTTCTTCGGATAACAAGTATGTGTGTAACTTTGCACCGGATAAACTTTAAAATATCATCTTCGGGAAAACTAATAAATTACCGGAACTAAAACATTTATTATATATGATTACATATCAGACAGACGGGGTTGAAATGCCCGACATAAAAAAAAGAGAAACTACAGAATGGATTAAGGCTGTAGCTGCTACATACGGCAAGCGCGTAGGAGAAATTGCATATATCTTCTGTTCGGATGAAAAGATTCTTGAGGTAAACCGCCAGTATCTGCAACACGATTATTATACAGATATCATCACATTCGACTATTGTGAAGGAAAGAAAATCTCAGGCGATCTGTTCATCAGTCTTGATACCGTGAGAACAAATGCAGAGCAGTTCGGCGCTGAATACCGGACAGAACTTTACAGGGTAATTATACATGGAATTCTGCATCTTTGCGGTATAAACGACAAAGGACCGGGAGAGAGAGAAATCATGGAGGCCGAAGAGAATAAGGCATTAGAACTCCTCAAATTTTAGTATCTTTGCTACCGATTATAAATAATATATTTCAATGGACTTTAAGTACGACGTAATTGTAATCGGCGCCGGCCACGCGGGATGTGAAGCCGCTGCCGCTGCTGCTAATCTTGGTTCGAAGACATGTCTCATAACTATGGACATGAACAAGATTGCACAGATGAGTTGTAACCCTGCCGTAGGTGGTATCGCCAAGGGCCAGATCGTTAGAGAAATCGATGCCTTGGGAGGATACATGGGTTTGGTTACAGACAAGACCGCTATTCAGTTCAGAATGCTTAACCGCTCTAAGGGACCTGCTATGTGGAGTCCGCGTGCACAGTGCGACAGAGGAAAGTTTATCTGGGCATGGAGAGAGGTTCTCGAAAATATTCCTAATCTGCATATCTGGCAGGATACGGTAGAAGAACTGATTATCGAAAACGGCGAGGTCACTGGTCTTGTCACTTGCTGGGGTGTTACATTCCATGCCAAGTGTATTGTAATCACTGCCGGAACTTTCCTTAATGGTCTTATGCATATAGGACGCAAGATGCTTGCCGGAGGAAGATGTGCTGAGCCTGCTTCATATCATCTTACAGAATCTATCACAAGACATGGCATTACTGCAGGAAGAATGAAAACAGGTACGCCTGTGAGAATTGATGCAAGAAGTGTACACTTCGATCTTATGGAAACTCAGGATGGAGAAAACGACTTCCACAGATTCTCTTTTATCAGTGAACCGAGAAAGCTTAAGCAACTACAGTGCTGGACTTGCTTTACCAATGAGGAAGTTCACGAAACCCTGCGCGGCGGACTGGCGGACTCCCCTCTTTACAACGGACAGATTCAAAGTATCGGTCCAAGGTATTGTCCGAGCATAGAGACAAAGATTGTTACATTCCCCGACAAACCACAACATCAGCTGTTCCTCGAACCGGAAGGTGAAACTACACAGGAGCTTTATCTTAACGGATTCTCTTCTTCCCTTCCAATGGATATTCAGATTGAGGCACTGAAGAAGATTCCTTGTTTCAAGGATGTGGTTCTTTACAGACCGGGATATGCTATAGAGTACGACTACTTCGACCCTACCCAACTTAAGCATACACTCGAATCGAAGGTGGTGAAGAATCTGTTCTTTGCGGGACAGGTAAACGGAACTACCGGTTATGAAGAGGCAGGCGGACAAGGTATAATTGCTGGTATAAACGCACACATCAATTGCCATGGAGGAGAACCTTTCGTACTTGGCAGAGACGAGGCTTATATCGGTGTTCTTATAGACGACCTTGTGACTAAGGGAGTGGACGAGCCTTACCGTATGTTTACTTCAAGAGCCGAATACCGTATTCTGCTAAGACAGGATGACGCCGACTTCCGTCTGACAGAAAAGGCATATAAATTGGGACTTGTAAAGCAAGACAGATATGACATCTTCTGCAAAAAGCGTGAAGAGATAAACAAGATTGTTGAGTTTACAAAGACCTACTCTATCAAGGCCGACAAGATAAACGACTCCCTCGAATCTCTTGGAACAGCCCGTCTGGTTCATGGATGCAAGCTCATAGATTTGATAAGCCGTCCGCAGATTACCATCGACAATATCGCTCCTTTTATTCCGGCATTCAAATCTCTTCTCGACAAGATTGAAGACAGAAGAGATGAGGTAATAGAGGCAGCCGAAGTTCAGATTAAATACAAGGGATATATAGACAGAGAAAGAATGATAGCCGACAAGATTCACAGACTTGAGTCGATAAAGATAAAAGGCAAGTTCGACTATGACACTCTTCAGTCTCTCTCTACAGAAGCACGCCAGAAGCTTAAAAAGATAGATCCCGAAACTCTGGCACAGGCAAGCCGTATTCCGGGAATATCGCCAAGCGATATAAATGTTCTACTTGTATTGATGGGAAGATAAACTGTAGCAAACAAGTATAAGGGAACATAAAAACCCCAGTGTTTCACGTGAAACAATTTGTTTAAGGAATGCGCATAAAGTGCTGTAAATAAAGGAAGCATGAAACTTCAAGTTTAAGCAGTTTAATGTATTACTTTAACCGTGAAACAACAAGGTAAAAAGCTCCGGACATATCAATGGCAAGAGCATTCAAGTATTACAAACATTTAAGAAATATCATATAGTTATGGATAAAGAAACATTAAGAAAGAACCTTCGCGAGATACCTGATTTCCCAAAACCAGGTATTCTGTTTTACGACGTAACTACCCTATTCAAGAATCCAGAATGTCTTAACGGTCTGATAGACGATTTGTATGAATTGTATAAAGACAAAGGCATAACCAAGGTAGTGGGTATCGAATCAAGAGGATTTATTTTAGGTGGTGCATTGGCAGCAAGATTAGGTGCAGGTTTTGTTATGGCGCGCAAGCCGGGAAAACTTCCTGCCGAAGTAATTGAAGAATCATACGCAAAAGAATATGGAACCGATACTATCCAGCTTCATAAAGATTCTATCGACGAAAATGATGTAGTTCTTCTTCATGATGATCTTTTGGCAACAGGCGGAACCATGGCAGCTACACATCGTCTCGTAAAGAAAGCTGGAGCAAAGAAAACATATATCAACTTTGTGATAGAGCTGAAGGGACTGAACGGAAGAAGTGTTTTCCCGGAGGACGTAGATGTGACTACTATTCTTGAGCTATAAGCAATGAACTGAAATATTATGAATGAAGGCGGGGAAATCCCGCTTTCTTTATATACACGATATACGCACAACTTAATCTGCATTCATACCATGTATGCTATTCATAAGACACAGAGAGAATGGAAAAGAACGAAGAACTTAAAACAAGCGAATACTTGAGAGGGATAGTATTGAACCTTCCTGACAGTCCTGGTATTTATCAATACCTGAATTCGGAAGGAACAATCATTTATGTTGGCAAGGCCAAGAACCTCAAAAGACGAGTATACTCTTATTTTGCAAAAGAGCATCAGTCGGCAAAGACAAGAATCTTAGTCACCAAAATTGCGGATATTAAATACATCGTAGTAAAGACCGAAGAGGATGCGCTTCTTCTGGAAAATAATCTTATCAAGAAATATAAGCCAAGATATAATGTATTGCTGAAAGATGACAAGACCTACCCTTCTATCTGTGTAAGCAATGAATACTTTCCACGTATTTTCAAGACAAGGAAAATTGTAAGGAATGCCGGGACTTACTTCGGACCATACAGTCATGTTCCGTCAATGATGGCTGTTCTTGAGCTTATAAAAAAGCTGTATCCGCTTCGCACATGCAATCTGTCTCTTACCCCCGAGAATATCAGACAAGGGAAATTTAATGTTTGTCTGGAATACCATATAAAGAACTGCAAAGGTCCCTGTATAGGAAATCAGTCGCACGAAGAGTATATGCAGCAGATAAACGAAATAAAGGAGATTCTGAAAGGAAACACCAAGACAATAAGCGACGCTTTAATGAAGGAGATGCAGTCATTGGCTGCCGAACTTAGATTTGAAGAGGCGCAGAAGATAAAGGTGAAATACGACCTCGTGGAGAGTTACAGAGCAAAGAGTGAAGTGGTGAGTTCCGTATTGCACAACATTGATGTTTTCTCTATAGAGACAGACGAAGCGGCTGCGTATATCAACTATCTTCATATCACCAACGGATGCATTAATCAGGCCTTCACTTTCGAGTACAAGGTTAGGATGAATGAAACCAAAGAAGAGTTGCTGCAGTTAGGTATTGTGGAAATGAGGGAAAGATACAAGAGCGAGTCGAAGGAAATAATTGTTCCTTTCGAGCTGGATATGGAAATGAACGGAGTGACGTTTATTGTTCCGCAAAGAGGAGACAAGAAGCATCTGCTCGAGCTGTCTATACTGAATGTAAAGCAATATAAAGTAGACCGTCTGAAGCAGGCCGAGAAACTGAATCCTGAACAGAGAAGCGTACGGCTTATGAAAGAAATTCAGGAGCAGTTGCACCTCGAAAAAATGCCTGTACATATAGAGTGTTTCGACAACTCAAATATTCAAGGTTCGGATGCTGTTGCCGCATGTGTAGTTTTCAAAAAAGCAAAACCAAGCAAGAAAGACTACAGAAAGTACATAATAAAAACAGTAGAAGGTCCGGATGATTATGCCTCAATGCAGGAGGTGGTAAGAAGAAGATATACCAGAATTATAAACGAACAGGGAGAGCTGCCAGATGTAATTCTTACGGATGGTGGAAAAGGACAGATGGAAGTTGTACGTCAGGTTATAGAGGATGAGTTGAAACTTAACATTCCTATAGTAGGACTTGCCAAAGACAACAGACACAGAACATCGGAAGTTCTTGCCGGATTTCCTCCCCAAACAATAGGTATAAAACAGGGAACTCCCCTATTCCATCTTCTTGAAAACATACAGGATGAAGTACACAGATTTGCCATCACTTTCCACCGCGACAAACGCAGTAAGAGTCAGATTGCCTCTGCCCTCGACAACATAAAAGGTATAGGCGAAAAAAGAAAAACCGCTTTGCTCAAGGAGTTCAAGAGTGTGGCAAGAATAAAGCAGGCAAGTATTGAAGATCTGGCAAAAGTAATTGGTGAAAGTGCCGCAAAATGCGTGAAGGATGCGTTGAACGATTAATAAGCCCAACTTTGATATTTGAGAAAAATTACGTAAATTTGTAGATAGTAGAATATATATAATTATGAGATTAGTTATACAGAGAGTGAGCCATGCGTCGGTAACAATAAACGGTGTATGCAAGTCGGCAATAAAAGAGGGATTCATGATTTTGGTAGGTATCGAGGAAGCAGATACCAAAGAAGATGCCGACTGGCTTTGCAAAAAAGTCATAGGCCTTAGGGTGTTCGATGACGAAGAAGGTGTTATGAATAAGTCGGTACTGGATGTAAATGGAGAAATTCTTATAGTAAGCCAGTTTACTCTTATGGCTTCGACAAAGAAAGGCAACCGTCCTTCTTACATCAGAGCAGCGAAACACGAAACTGCCATACCTCTATATGAGTATTTCTGCAGTGAGGTAAGCAAGGCTCTTGGAAAGGAAGTTGGCACAGGAGAATTCGGAGCTGATATGAAAGTAGAGCTTCTGAACAACGGCCCTGTTACAATTCTTATCGACTCAAAGAATAAAGAGTAAAAAGGAAGGAGAATGATAGATTATGACATTAGATGAAGCTCAGAAAACAGTAGACGACTGGATCAGAACTTACGGAGTAAGATACTTCAGCGAACTTACCAATATGGCGGTTCTTACGGAAGAAGTGGGAGAACTTGCAAGAGTAATGTCAAGAAAATACGGTGACCAGTCGTTCAAGGCCGGCGAGAATCAAGACCCTGCCGATGAAATGGCTGATATATTATGGGTATTAATATGCCTTGCCAACCAGACCGGAGTGAACCTGACAGAGGCTTTTAAGAAGAATATAGAAAAGAAAACCTCAAGAGATAAAGATAGACATAAAAACAACCCAAAACTATAACGCTTATGAATTATAATGAAGACCAGCTTCATGACTGCGGATGCGAGCATGAACATGAGAACGAGATGCCGGTGAATGACAAGTATTCTGAGGCTCTGAGTAAGTACAACACCGAACTTAACGATGATGAAGTAGCTGCAGCTACTGCCAATATCATCAATAAGTATAAAGCCGAAAACAATACAAAGGAAGTAAAGAAATTCCTGTTTAACTGTATTGACCTTACTACCCTTAAGTGCACAGACAGCGAACAGAGTGTAATGAAATTCACCGAAAAGGTTAATGAATTTGTTGATAAATATCCCGATCTTAAGAACGTGGCTGCTATCTGTGTTTATCCAAATATGGCCGAAATAGTAAGCGATACCTTAGAAGCAGATGACGTAAATATTGCCTGTGTATCGGGAGGATTTCCTTCTTCACAAACTTTCCTCGAGGTAAAGGTTGCAGAAACTGCTATGGCAATACATGCAGGGGCAGATGAAATTGATATCGTTATTTCTGTAGGAAAATTCCTTAGCGGAGACTACGAAGGAATGTGCGATGAGATAGAAGAACTGAAGGCTGTTTGCGGTGACAAGCATCTTAAGGTTATACTTGAAACAGGTGCTCTGAAGACTGCATCTAACATCAAGAAAGCTTCTATCCTGTCAATGTATTCTGATGCTGATTTTATAAAAACATCTACAGGAAAGGAAAGCCCGGCCGCAACTCCTGAAGCTGCATACGTAATGTGTAAGGCTATTAAGGAATATTTCCTTGAAACAGGCAGAAAAGTCGGATTCAAGCCAGCAGGAGGAATCAATACAGTAGATGATGCTCTTGTATATTATACAATAGTGAAGGAAGTACTCGGAGAAGAATGGTTGAATAATAAGTTGTTCAGACTGGGAACAAGCCGTCTGGCAAACCTACTTCTGTCGGATATTGTTGGTGAGGAAGTAAAATTCTTCTGATTCTATAAAAGTAAAATTCTTCTGATTCTATAAATCCCGGTAACCCCGGTAAAATCATAACATTTCCGGACTGTTTCCTTAAACAGTGTTTCCGGTAAAAAGGAGAAAAACAGAAAAGGGAAAAGGATATGGATAAATATTATTCCGTATCTTTTTCCCTTTTCTGATATTGTGATGTTTATATTTTCTGAATGGATTATCCTTATTTATAAAGGAGAAATGAACTATTTTTTTCTTTCAATTACATAATCGATATATGCAGTGAGCGCTGCTTTTATATCAGGAGCTATAGAATCCGGCAGCAGACCTACAGCCTTGTTTCTATATTCTCTCATAGCACATTCGGCATAGTCTATCCCACCCTCTTTTTTTATTGTTTCAACAAAAGTTGCTATCTCTTCTTTAGTTGCCTCAAGTGAGCGGATTCGCAAAGCCAAAGCATTAAGGGCTTCGTCATTAAGTTTGTTGAGAACATATATGGCAGGTAATGTAAGTTTGCCTTCAAGCATATCGTTGCCTGTAGGCTTGCCTATTTCGGGACTTTCGAAATAATCAAAGATATCGTCTTTTATCTGGAATGCTATACCGAGCATTTCGCCAAACATAGCGGCTTTCTCTATATTTTCGGAAGATGCGTTTACTGCTACAGCCCCACTTTCGGCAGCCACTACAAATAGTGCCGCTGTTTTCTTACGGATAACCTCATAGTAAACCGACTCTGAAAAATCTGTGTTTGTGGTATTCGACAATTGTATTATTTCACCTTCGGCCAACTCCTGTCCTAATTTTGATACCAGCTCTACAAGCTCCACCTTTCCTGTAATAGCGGCATGTTTAAGGCTTGTAGCAAGCATATAATCGCCAACAAGAACAGAAAGTTTATTGTTGTAAACAGCATTAACCGATAGCTGTCCGCGACGTTTGTCGCTTTCATCTACCACATCATCATGAACAAGACTTGCCGTATGAAGAAGTTCCAAGGAAAGGGCTACATGACGGGCTGCATCGTTTAGGGTTCCGAAGGCTTTAGCCATCAGCATCACTAAAATAGGACGCATCATCTTTCCGTTTCTCTTCTTTATATAAGTCAACACATCGTTAAGCAGGGGGTTATCACTTCTCAACGATGACTCAAATAATATTCTGAAATCCTCCAAGTCTTGCTTTACCGGCTGTTTGATTATATCTACTGTGTCCATCTAGAATAATTTAGTCCACAAAAATAATAATAAAAAGGGTAATATGGTATTTTTTTGTACTTTTACATGAAAAATCATAATAAATTTACATATAATGGAGAAACTTTTTCTACTCGACGCGTATGCTCTTATCTACAGAGCCTACTATGCGTTTATCAAAAATCCGAGAATTAATTCCAAGGGTTTCAACACTTCTGCTATATTAGGGTTTGTAAATACACTGGAGGAAGTGTTGAGAAATGAGTCGCCTACTCATATCGGGATTGCTTTCGATCCGGCAGGACCGACTTTCCGCCATGAGGCGTACGAGGAGTATAAGGCGCAAAGGGAGGAAACCCCTGAGGCTATACGTCTGTCGGTGCCTATTATTAAGGATATTATCAGAGCTTACAGAATTCCGATTCTTGAGGTTCCGGGATTTGAGGCCGATGATGTGATTGGTACCCTTGCCACTGAATCTGGTAAAAGAGGCATCAAGACTTATATGATGACTCCCGATAAAGATTACGGACAGCTGGTAAGCGAGAACGTATTTATGTATCGTCCTAAATATGGAGACAAGGAGTTTGAGGTTTTGGGCGTAGAAGAAGTTAAAGCAAAGTTTGATATCGAATCCCCATTACAGGTTATTGATATGCTCGGACTAATGGGTGACTCGGCTGATAATATACCGGGATGTCCGGGTGTAGGTGAAAAAACCGCACAGAAATTAATTGCTCAGTTTGGAAGTATAGAGAACTTGCTCGCAAATACCGACCAGCTGAAAGGTGCTATCAAAACTAAGGTAGAAAATAACAAAGATAAAATTGTATTCTCAAAATTCCTTGCAACAATCAAGACTGATGTTCCAGTAGAACTTAATATGGATGAACTGAAAAGAGAGTTGCCCGATGAAAATAAGTTGAGAGAAATTTTCGAAGAACTGGAGTTCCGTACTTTAATTGACAGAATCTTCAAGGGGGACAAAAATGTCACTTCTGACGGCGAAAAGTCAAAAGGAAAAGCCGACTCGAAAAAATCGGCTGTTAATACCCCTTTACAAGGCGATCTTTTTGGATTTTTTGCGGACGAGAATTCAGACGAGCCGAAAAATTCAAATCTCAGAAGGCTTCAGGACATAAATACAGACTATCAACTTATTGATACAGAGGATAAAATAGACGAATTTTTAAGAATTATCCTTACAAAGGATTTTTTCTGTCTAGATACAGAGACTACAGGAACGAATGCAATAGGCTCCGAACTGGTAGGAATGAGCTTCAGTTTTGAGGAAAATCAGGCCTTTTATATACCTGTTCCAAAAGAAAGAAAAAAAGCGCAAAAATTAGTTAATAAATTCAAACCTCTATTCGAAAATGAGAATACAACCAAAATTGGTCAAAATATAAAGTATGATATGAACATACTGGCCGGTTATGGTATAACCATAAAAGGCAAACTGTTTGATACAATGATTGCGCATTATGTTCTCCAACCAGAACTGCATCATGGTATGGATTATCTGGCAGAAGTATATCTGAAATATGAAACTATAAAAATTGAAGAGCTGATAGGTCCGAAAGGAAAAGGACAACGCAATATGCGCGACCTCCCTCCTACCGATGTGTACAAATATGCCTGTGAAGATGCTGATGTAACTCTGAAGCTGAAAAATATTCTCGACAAAGAACTCGACAGCAATGGAATGAGAGATTTGTTTGAGAATATAGAAATGCCGCTTGTTCCTGTCCTTGCCTATATGGAAAGAAATGGTGTAAGAATAGATACCGAAGCACTTAAAGAGACATCGCATCATTTTACTGTGCGAATGAGACAGATAGAGGAAGAGATTCACAAACTGGCCGGAATGGAATTTAATGTATCATCACCGAAACAAGTGGGTGAAGTACTTTTCGACCGTATGAAAATTGTGGAGAAAGCTAAGAAAACCAAAACCGGACAGTACGTGACTTCAGAAGAGGTACTTGAAAGCCTGAAAGGCAAACATGAGATAGTGGAGAAAATTCTTGATTACCGAGGACTGAAGAAATTATTAAGTACTTATATTGATGCTTTGCCAGAACTTATCAATCCAAAGACAGGAAGAATACACACATCATTCAACCAGACTGTGACAGCAACCGGACGATTGAGTTCAAGCAATCCTAACCTACAGAATATTCCTATCAGAAATGAAGACGGAAAAGAAATAAGAAAAGCATTTATTCCTGATGATGGATGTGTTTTCTTTTCGGCCGACTATTCTCAGATAGAACTCCGTATCATGGCTCATCTCAGTGAAGATCCAAATATGATTGAAGCTTTTGCGAAAGGACAGGATATTCATGCCGCAACAGCAGCAAAGATATATAAGGTGGGACTTGACGAAGTTACAAGAGAACAAAGAAGCAAAGCCAAGACAGCAAACTTCGGTATTATATATGGTATATCAGTATTCGGACTTGCCGAAAGATTGGGAGTTGACCGTAAAGAAGCAAAAGAACTTATCGACGGATACTTTGAAAATTATCCTCACGTGAAAGAGTATATGGATAAGAGTATAAATGTGGCACGTGAAAATGGATATATAGAAACAATCTTTAAAAGAAAACGTTTCCTTCCGGATATAAATTCAAGAAATGCTGTGGTGAGAGGGTATGCCGAACGTAATGCCATTAACGCTCCTATTCAGGGAAGTGCTGCCGATATCATAAAAGTTGCCATGATAAGAATATATAATAGGTTCATGAAAGAGGGTATTCGCTCTAAAATGATACTTCAGGTACACGACGAACTTAACTTCAGTGTAGTGCCAGAGGAAATGGAAAAAGTGAAGCAAATTGTGATATCGGAAATGGAAGCTGCTTACAATATGAAAGTACCTTTGCAGGCAGACTATGGTTTTGGTAAGAATTGGCTTGAAGCACATTGATAAGAAACAATATTTAAAGGAAGTTAAATACCTTACTTATTGCTATTTTTTAGAAAAATATTTGCGTTTTGATATACAACATATCGTTTGTTTTACTACATTTGCAGCGTAATCAAAAACAAATTGTAAGTTAAACTTAAAATTAAAAACGATATGAAAGCTATGAATTTTATCAAAACTTTGTTAGTAATCACTGTAGTTTTATTTGCTAATGTAACAGTTTTTGCAAGAAACCTTAACAATAATCTCATCTATAATGCAGAAGAGGTTAACGGAGTGAAAGTTGCCGAAACAGTGTACAAAATGGAAGGTAATTTGCTTACCAAATACATGAAGTATAACTATAAGTATGATGAAAACAATCAGATTACTGAGAACATTGCACAGAAGTGGGATGCAGAAAATAACTGTTGGACTAATGATTTAAGAATCTCTTATACATATGATAATAAGAGTGTTACAACAGAATACAGTAAATGGAACAAGAAAAAAGGAGAATTCATTCTTATTCCAAGCATGACAGTTACAATGGACAAATAAAAACAACATAAACAGCAAAGAACTATAAATAATAAACTCTCTCTTTCATTATAGGGGATGTCTTACGGGACATCCCCTATTTTTATAGTTATACATTAAATATACAACAACTGCTTATAAAATAAAGATAATTCAGTCAAACTGCTTACAATTTATAACTAAACCTATAAAAATGGCGTATTTTCCCATAAAATCAGGACATCGTTAAATCAATAATATAGCACTAACTTTACGATTAATACCTTTTCTTTGGTAATATTATTATAAATGAGTAACTTTGCAAAGAATTATATAGGAATAAAGAAAATAAGATATATTTATGGCATTACAATGTGGTATTGTTGGTTTGCCTAACGTAGGTAAATCAACACTTTTCAATTGCTTATCAAATGCAAAGGCTCAGGCAGCCAACTTCCCATTCTGTACTATCGAACCTAACGTAGGTGTAATAACTGTACCCGACGAACGTCTGAACAAACTTGCAGAACTGATCAATCCTCACAGAATAGTACCTACAACTGTAGAAATTGTAGATATTGCCGGTTTGGTAAAAGGCGCAAGTAAAGGAGAAGGTCTCGGTAACAAGTTCCTTGCAAATATTCGTGAAACAGATGCTATCATTCATGTTCTTCGCTGTTTTGATGATGACAATGTAACTCACGTAGACGGTAGTGTAGACCCAGTACGCGATAAAGGAATCATCGATACAGAACTTCAGTTAAAAGACCTTGAGACTATAGAAAGCCGTATTCAGAAAGTTTATAAACAGGCTCAGACCGGAGGCGATAAAGTAGCCAAACAAACATACGAAGTTTTAGTGAGATATAAAGAAGCACTTGAACAGGGAAAATCTGCCCGTACAGTACAGTTCGAAACTAAAGATGAACAGAAAATAGCAAGAGAACTCTTCCTTATTACAAGCAAGCCAGTATTGTATGTATGCAATGTAGATGAAGCAAGTGCTGTAAACGGAAACAAATATGTAGAACAGGTTCGTGAGGCCGTAAAAGATGAAAATGCTGAAATATTGATAGTTGCAGCAAAAACAGAAGCTGATATCGCCGAACTTGAGACTTACGAAGACCGCCAGATGTTCCTTCAGGAAGTCGGACTTGAAGAATCTGGTGTAACACGCCTTATCAAAGCTGCGTATAAATTGCTTGATCTTGAAACTTATATTACAGCAGGTGTTCAGGAAGTAAGAGCATGGACATATCGCAAGGGTTGGAAAGCTCCACAATGTGCCGGAGTTATACATACAGACTTTGAAAAAGGATTTATCCGTGCCGAAGTCATAAAATATGAAGACTACATCAAGTATGGTTCCGAAGCTGCCGTAAAGGAAGCCGGAAAAATGAGTGTGGAAGGAAAAGACTATGTTGTACAAGATGGTGACATCATGCACTTCCGCTTTAATGTATAACAAAAGTAATCAAGGCTTTGCATGTTATTACATTTACTAAACAAACAATAAAAGATATTGATTTTATTTAAATAAACCGGCGACGTAAACCAATACATCGCCGGTTTTTGTTTTATATAAGAAAACTACAGTATATAATCATAATTTAATAACAAATGCAAGATAGAGAAAAGAGAGTACTTGTGGGTATGAGCGGAGGTATAGACAGCTCTGCCACATGTATAATGCTACAGGAGAAAGGATATGAAGTGGTGGGAGTTACCATGCGTACATGGGATATATCATCTCAGTTTTCTACTCCCGGACAAGAAGAGCCTAATTTTGTAATTGAGGCAAGACAACTTGCAGACCGACTTGGCATACAACACTTTGTAGCCGATGTAAGAGAAGAATTCCGTGAAGTTATAGTAAAATACTTTATCGATGAATACATGAGAGGAAGAACACCAAACCCATGTGTTATGTGCAATCCTCTTTTCAAGGAAAGAATCTTATGCGAGTGGGCAAACAAAATGAACTGTGCCTATATAGCTACAGGACATTACTGTCGTCTGGAAGATATTAACGGACACAGATATATCCTCACCGGAGATGACTGTACCAAAGACCAGTCGTACTTTCTCTGGAAACTTCCACAAGATATCCTGAAAAGAATGATGTTTCCTCTTGGAGGAATGACCAAGGTAGAAGTAAGGGAATATCTGGCTAAAAAAGGATTTGAAGCGAAGGCCAAAGGAGGAGAAAGTATGGAAATATGCTTCATAGACAAAGACTACAGAGAATTTCTGAAAGAACATTGTCCGGATATAGACGAGAAAATAGGTCCGGGATGGTTTGTTGACAGCAAAGGACTTAAGTTGGGACAGCACAAGGGATTTGCATATTATACGATAGGACAGCGGAAAGGTCTGGAAATAGCATTGGGCAAGCCTGCTTACGTACTGAAAATCAACCCACTGAAGAATACAGTAATGCTTGGAGATGCCGAGCAGTTAAAAACCGAGTATATGCTTATAGAAGATGTCAACTCGGCCGACATTAACGAAATTCTGAACTGTAATAATCTTTCTGTGAGAATAAGATACAGAAGTAAGGCAATACCATGCACTGCTACCCTACTTGAAGACGGACGTATGATGGTACATTTTCAGACCGAAGCCTCGGCTATAACCCCAGGGCAATCGGCTGTATTTTATGAAGGCAACAGAGTTTTGGGAGGCGGATTCATTTCATTCCAGAATGAAGTAAAGAAAATCGTAGCCAACATGCAGCAAAACGAAAATTAGGATAATATTTAAGACTATAAAAAGAGCCTGTTTAGATTTTCCACAATTTTTATCATACTTTCATAGGGAGAATCTAAACAGGCTCATATTCTTATCAGCAACTGTTATAATCAGTTCTGTTTATGGAATAAGCTATAAAACCATAAGTCATGTGAATCTATATTCAGAAAATACTGTGTTTTTAGCGATAGGAAGCCGCAAATTCCTTTGAAATAGAATTATAGACACTCTGACACACATTAGCACTGAAATCCATACCACAACGCACAATCTTATCCCAATCGGATTGAGAAAGTGATGGCAAATCATTTCTGCGGATATCATATTTTATAAGTCCGTATACTATACCGGCATTAAAATTATCTCCTGCACCTATGGTACTAACAGTCTTTATAGGCTCAACGGAATATGTTTTACTGAATTCACCTGTATATAGATGAATATCTTTCTCGGCATCTGTACAAAGGAAATTCCTGCAATAAAATCCGACATGATTCTTATATACCTTATCCGGATCACTCTGTTTGAAAAGATTCTGGAAATCTTCGGTAGAACCTCTTAGTATATCTGTATATTCTAAGTTCTCGAGCACTGTCGGCATCAGTTTTATTGCTTCATTTATGTGCGTACTCCTGAAATTAACATCATAATATATAATAGCCCCACGTTCCTTTGCATAATCAAGAACATCTTTTACTTTATCCCTGAGTAAAGGTGAAACGGCAAAATAAGAACTTATTATAAGAATATCATCAGGATTAATTTCCGGCATAACTACATCAAGCCTCTGTCGTGGATAATCCTTATAAAACAGATATTCGGCATCATTCCTTTCGTTGAGAAATGCTAATGATACAGGTGATTTTCCTTCTGGAAAAACATTGACATTATCTGTCTTAACACCATTCTCGCGCATATTGTCGAGAATCATACGTCCTACCCTGTCGTTTCCTGTTTCACTTATGAATGTAACATCAAGTCCCATTCTTCCCAAAGATATTATACCATTGTATACCGAGCCTCCCGGCATTGCAATTTCCGGCTGTCCGTTGCGGAAAAGAATATCAAGTATAGTCTCTCCTATTCCAATAATTTTTCTCATATTAGTTAAAGCATTGAAATGAGTTCGTCAAAATTATTTGCTACTTTATAATAATGGCATAGTGGTGCACGGGTAAAACCTTTTGACTCAAGACCACCAAGAAAATCAATTATACCATCCCAGAAACCATCTATATTATATAAAATCACCTGCTTGGTATGATATCCTATTGTGGCTCCAGCCATTATATGGAAAATTTCATCAAGCGTTCCTACCCCACCAGGCAAGGCAACAAGTATCTCCGATTCGCGCAACATTACATCTTTTCTGTCACTGAGATTGTCGGTACGGAATACTACATCGCAGTTATCGCTGGTCTTGCCCCTTTCTTCTACTATAGTAGGCACAACTCCCATAACCATTGAACCATTTTCATGCGCCTCTTTGGCTACAACCTCCATTAGGCCGGAATTCGTTCCTCCATATATAAGGCATTTCTTGTTTTCGCCAAGCCATTTGCCAAATTCGGCAGCTTTCTCAACATAAATCTTATCTATATTCTGCGAAGCAGAACAAAAAACAGCTATACGTTCCATATCTAAAGTTTTGATTGCAAATATCAATATAATTTCTGAAATTCTTTAACTTTGCGGCTATAAAACAACTATCATATTTAACTATGTCAGTCAAGTCAGTAATTTCTACACATATTCTTAACAATGGTCTCAGAATAATACACTCTCCAAGCCCAACTGATGTTGTGTACTGCGGATATGCCATTGATGCTGGTACCAGAGACGAAGCAGATGATGAACAGGGAATAGCACATTTTGTCGAGCATCTGATATTTAAGGGTACTACACACCGCAAGGCATGGCACATACTCAACAGGATGGAAAACGTGGGAGGTGATTTGAATGCATATACCAATAAGGAAGAAACTGTGGTATACAGCGCTTTTCTGAAAGAACATTTTACCCGTGCGGCAGAACTTCTCACAGATATTGTATTTTTCAGCACCTTCCCCATGCAAGAAATAGAAAAGGAGGTTGAAGTTATAATAGATGAAATACAAAGCTACGAAGACAGCCCGGCTGAGCTTATTTTTGATGATTTTGAGGAACTTATATTTCCAAACCATCCATTGGGAAGGAATATACTGGGAAAGCCGGAACTGCTGAGAACATTCGGCAGTAAAGAGGCGCTCAACTTCGTGAGACGAAGATATAGCACAGACAATATGGTCTTTTTTGTCCAGGGAGATGTAGACTTCAAGAAAATTGTAAAGACATTGGAAAAACTTACAAGTGACATCCCGGTATTCAGCTCTGAAATAAATATCAGAACCTCACCGCTGGCATATATTCCACAATATCTGGTTAAGGAAAAAGATACACACCAGTCGCATGTAATGATTGGTGCAAGAGGATATGATGCACATTGCCACAAAAGAACCGGACTGTATCTGCTTAACAATATCATAGGTGGACCCGGTATGAACAGCAAACTGAATATTGCACTCAGGGAAAAGAATGCTTTAGTTTATAATGTTGAGTCCAACCTCACATCTTATACAGATACCGGAACATTCTGTATATATTTCGGCTGTGACAGAGAAGACACAGACAGATGTATAAATCTTGTTCATAAAGAGCTGAAAAAATTAAGAGACAAGTCATTGACAAGTGCCCAGCTGAATGCTGCAAAAAAACAGATTATAGGACAGATAGGTGTAGCTTCCGATAATTTTGAAAATAACGCACTTGACATGGGAAAATGCTTTCTGCATTACAACAGATATGAAGAGAAGAATGAAGTATTCAGAAGAATTGAAAGCATTACAGCAAGTGAGTTGCTGGAAATAGCCAATGAATCATTTGCAGAAGATTACATGTCAACATTGATATATAGATAAGAATAAGTACGATAATGATATATCCATTATAGGCCATTCCGAAGTTTGAAGAGCCTGTAATGGATATTTTTTTATGAAAAAACAAACCACATAGTCGCATTTTTAGACAAGAAAGTCATACATGGCTACAACATAGTAACAAACCACGAAACAGGCATTATTCAGCGATGTTTTTATTGTTTATCTTTACAAAGAGACAAAGTAAAGAAAAATATAGGGAAACAATAAAAACCAAATGCTATGAAGGGTGAAAATACTACAATTAGAAATCAGAAGAGTTATAACAAGATTAAGAAACTTGTTCTCAACTGGATAGAGACCAATGAGTATAAAAATAATGGAGTGAACATTGCCGAATTAAGCAGTCAGCTTGGTATAAACAGAACATATCTGTCGAATTATATAAACGACACATACAACACTAATTTCAACGGATGGATAAACGACATGAGAATAAACTGCGCCATGAAACTAATGTTGGAAAACCCCGACATTCCGTTATGGAAAGTAGCAAATGAAGTTGGCTATTCCGACCTCGCCCACTTCAGCAAACAGTTTAAACTGATTAACAGTATTAGTCCGTCCAAATGGAGACAAAAAAACTTATAACACATCCAAATAAACAAAAAATGACTATCTTTGTGGCAATAAACTAAGTTTCACGACTATAACAAGTCTCTTGACAAACATAAAACCACATTATACATGAAAATAGAAAACAAACTTACAACTGCCATAATAGAAGGTATCAAGCAGTTGTACGGACAGGAAGTACCAGAAAAAATGGTACAGTTGCAGAAAACAAAGAAAGAGTTTGAAGGCCATCTTACTCTGGTAGTGTTCCCTTTCCTGAAAATGTCAAAGAAGAGTCCGGAACAGACAGCACAGGAGATTGGTGAATACTTGAAACAGAATGAACCTGCAATAGCCGGATTTAATGTGATTAAAGGTTTCCTAAACCTAACTATTGCTTCTGATGTATGGGTGGAACTTCTTAATACTATCCACAAAGATGAAAAATGGGGAATAAAGGAAGCTACAGAAGATTCTCCTCTTGTAATGATAGAATATTCATCACCTAACACCAACAAGCCTTTACACTTGGGACATGTGCGCAACAACCTCCTTGGTAATGCACTTGCAAATGTTATGGCTGCAAACGGCAATAAGGTAGTAAAGACAAATATAGTAAACGACCGCGGTATTCATATCTGCAAGTCTATGCTTGCATGGCAGAAATATGGTAATGGTGAGACTCCTGAATCATCAGGCAAGAAAGGCGACCATCTTATCGGTGATTACTACGTAGCCTTCGACAAACACTATAAAGCTGAAGTAAAAGAACTTACAGCTAAATTTATGGCTGAAGGAATGAACGAGGAAGAAGCTAAGGCAAAGGCTGAAGCTGAATCTCCGCTAATGCTCGAAGCTCGCGAAATGCTTCGTAAGTGGGAAGCAAATGACCCTGAAATCCGTGCTCTCTGGAAAATGATGAACGACTGGGTTTATGCTGGTTTCGACGAAACTTACAAGATGATGGGCGTAAGCTTCGACAAGATATATTACGAATCGGATACTTATCTCGAAGGTAAGGAAAAGGTTATGGAAGGTCTTGAGAAAGGTTTCTTCTTCCGTAAAGAAGATGGTTCAGTATGGGCCGACCTTACTGCTGAAGGACTCGACCACAAGCTACTGCTTCGTGGAGACGGAACTTCAGTCTATATGACTCAGGATATAGGTACTGCCAAACTACGTTTCCAGGACTACCCTATCAACAAGATGATTTATGTGGTAGGTAACGAACAGAACTATCACTTCCAGGTATTGTCTATCCTACTCGACAAGCTTGGTTTCGAATGGGGTAAAGACCTTGTTCACTTCTCATACGGTATGGTAGAACTTCCGGAAGGTAAAATGAAGAGCCGTGAAGGTACTGTAGTAGATGCCGACGACCTTATGGAGGCTATGATTGAGACAGCAAAGGAAACAAGCGCTGAACTTGGTAAACTCGACGGTCTGACTAAGGAAGAAGCAGATGATATAGCGCGTATCGTTGGACTTGGTGCATTGAAATACTTTATCCTTAAAGTGGATGCAAGAAAGAATATGACTTTCAACCCTAAGGAATCTATTGATTTCAACGGCAATACAGGACCATTTATCCAGTATACATACGCACGTATCCAGTCAATACTCAGAAAGGCTTCAGAAGCCGGAATCAGCGTTCCTGAGAAGCTTGAAACAGGTATCGAACTAAGTACTAAGGAAGAAGGTCTTATCCAGATGCTGGCTGACTTCAGAAATGTGGTGGCACAGGCCGGAAGCGACTATAACCCTTCTATCATAGCAAACTATACATACGACCTTGTGAAGGAATACAACCAGTTCTATCACGACTTCAGCATCTTGCGTGAAGAAAATGAGGCTGTAAAAATATTCCGTCTCACATTGAGCCAGAACGTAGGAAAGGTTATCAAGCTTGCTATGGGATTGCTTGGTATTGAAGTTCCTGAACGTATGTAATCGTGTGTTATATCAGATAAATCAAGTTATATCAGATAATCGCAGATTAACAGTGTAATCCATATTTATGGCTAAAGAAAAATACTATACAGTCTGGAAAGGCGTAAATCCTGGAGTATACGACTCATGGACAGACTGCCAACTTCAGATTAAAGCTTACAAAGGCGCGCTCTACAAATCCTTCAATACAAGAGAGGAAGCAGAGCACGCCTTTGCTTCTCCTGCACATGAGTATTTTGGTGCAGATAAACCGGCTTCCGCTAAAATAAGCTCGGATAAGAAAGTATCTATATCTCCTCTTCCTGAGACATTCGGTTTTGACTGTCTTGCCGTGGATGCTGCCTGTAGCGGAAATCCTGGAGCAATGGAATATAGAGGTGTATATATCCGTACCGGCAAACAGATTTTCCACTACGGACCTGTTTATGGCACAAACAATATTGGTGAGTTTCTTGCCATCGTACATGGCCTGGCCCTTATAAAGCAAAAAGGACTCAGTATGCCAATATATTCCGACAGCAGAAATGCCATGCTCTGGGTAAAGCAGAAAAAGTGCAAGACAACTCTTGAAAGAAACAGCAAGACAGAAGAGCTTTTCAACATGATAGAGAGAGCCGAGAACTGGCTTAAGAACAACGAATACTCTACTCCAATATACAAATGGGAAACTGAGGAATGGGGAGAAATTCCGGCTGATTTTGGCAGGAAATAAGCAAATGGGAAACATATTAGTATTATAAACCACTAATTAATAGATTGTTAAAACCTACATTAAATTTATACTGACATGCAAAACAACGTACTGTCTCAACCACGTTTTGAGATACTGGACGGTTTACGAGGTGTAGCTGCGCTGATGGTTGTTATTTTTCATATCAGCGAAGCTTTTTCTTACGACCCTGTATACAAACATATCAATCATGGTTTCTTGGCTGTCGACTTCTTTTTCGTCCTTTCCGGCTTTGTGATAGGTTATGCCTATGATAACAGACTGGAATCAGGCCGGATGTCGGTAGGCCAATTCCTAAAAAACCGTCTGATAAGACTACAACCTATGGTACTTTTTGGTCTGATATTCGGTTTTTTGCTGTTTTATTTCCAGGACTGCGACTATTATCCCCGTATAGCCGAAACAGGAGTAAGTACGCTGTTGCTTTATGTAGTGCTCAATTTCTTCATGATTCCACAGACTCCTGCGTATAACATTCGCGGCAACGAGGAACTCTTTTCGCTCAATATTCCCCAATGGTCGCTTATATATGAGTATATAGCAAACTTGCTGTATGTTCTATTTGTCCATAAACTTGGTAAGGTGGGGTTAAGTATATTGGTTACTGTTTTTACTGTTACACAGATAGACTGTGCTCTTACTCAAAACTGGTTTGGACTGTTGCAGGAACACGAATATCCTTGGTCGTTAAATGCAGGATTCACCTGGAATGTAGAACATTTTTATATTGGTATGTCTCGTGTTTGCTTTTCATTTTTTGCCGGACTGCTGCTCAACCGTATAGGACGCTATATTCACGTAAAAGCTGCATTCTGGTGGTGCTCACTGATTATCATAGCAGTATTCTGTACAGAGAATGTAGGAGGTTATGAGCATCCGCTATGGGATGGATTGTTCAATCTTTTATGTACTCTCATCGTTTTTCCTTTAGTTGTAAGCATGGGAGCCGGAGGACGGTTAACTGACAGCAAATCGGTAGCACTTTGCAACTTTATGGGTAGAATTTCATACAGTCTATACCTTGTGCACTACCCTATTGTTTATCTGTTTTTTTCATGGATGGACACCCACCGCAATGCACCTCTGGATATGATTATTGTTGCAACTCTTTCTGTAATCATCATGAGTATAGCCTTGGCTTATGCTGCTATGCGCCTCTATGACGAACCGGTACGTGCCTGGCTGAAGAAGGTTACAAAGTCCTGAATTAACAAAAGTAATATTCTATACTTCTTTTGCCGGACATACCTACCCTATAGTTCTGCAACAGAATAAATAAATACCCACGAAGATATCAATGTCATAAAAAACATTTCTATCATCGTGGGTATTATTGTGGGTATTTATTTAACTATATGTTTAACTGTTTCCGTAACTTATCCAAGATAGTCACATAGTTTGGCCACAGCACGGGCACGATGACTTATCTTATTCTTTTCATCATTTCCCATCTCAGCGAAGGTTTCGGTATATCCTTCGGGCACGAAAACAGGGTCATAACCAAAACCAGACCCTCCTCTCCTTTCCTGTATAATCTCACCGTTAACAATGCCCTCAAAAAGATGTTCCTTGCCATCTTCAATAAGGCATATAGCAGTACGGAAACGAGCCTTGCGATTCTCCTTACCTTCCATTTCGGCAAGAAGTTTCTTCATATTTGCTTCAGAATCATGTCCCTCTCCTCCTGCATAACGCGCAGAATAGATTCCAGGAGCGCCATTTAAAGCTTCAACCTCAAGACCAGTATCATCGGCAAAACAATCGAGACCGAAGTTTTTATATATATACTGAGCCTTTAGAGCAGCATTACCTTCAAGAGTATCGGCTGTCTCAGGAATGTCGGCATGGCAATTTATATCATTCAAGCTGAGAATTTCCATTTTATTGCCCAATATAGCACGGATTTCATCCAACTTATGAGCATTGTTTGTAGCAAAAACCAGTTTTTTCATTTTTTCAGTTGACAAGTTAATGAAATGAGTTAATAAAATTTCAGTTGACAAGTCAGCAAGATTCCCCATACGTATAAGAACCTGTCAGCCAACTTGTCAACTGAAACATAGTAATACTTATTATTTTACTTTTATCTGATCGAAACCTTCACCATATACTCCCACAACATTGCTCTGTGAGATAAAAGCATTTGGGTCGATATCTTTCACAAGACGGAATATATCAAGCGATTCGCTTTTCTTAGCAAGTACAACAACCACCTTTATATCCTGCTTGCTATACCATCCTTTACCGTCAAGTAAAGTTACTCCACGATCTATCTTGGTAGAGATTCCTTCGGCTATTTCATCATGCTTTCTGGAGAAAATCAGGAACTGCACAGACTGGCGGGTACTATTTATAACATAATCAATAACTATACTCATAACAAACAGTACGCAGAAGCCAAACAAAACTCGTCTCCAGTCATGAAATATAAAATAACATGAAGAAATAATGATAATATCAAGATACATCATCATTCTGCCAAGCGTGACATCCTTGTACTTGTTTACAATCCAGGCAATAATATCCGTACCTCCTGTACTTCCGTTATGACAGAATACAATTCCTATACCAAATCCAAGCAACCCTGCTCCTATCACACATGCCATAAAATCCTGACCCGGACCGAGCAAAAGCGGAAGCTTTCCGTCATCTCCTTCAAACAGACGCTGGAAAAACCACAGAAGGAAAGTAAGCATAAAAATAGCAAAGACAGTCTTGATACTGAACTTGGGTCCAAGTATCTTGAGAGCAAACCCTAAGAATACTGCATTGATAATAAAGTATGATATCTGGATTTCAATGCCTGTAGCATAATATATGATGGCAGCTATACCTGTAACACCACCTGTAGCTATCTGGTAAGGCAGCAAAAATGCTGCCCAACCTATAGAATAGCAGATAAGACCAAATGTAATTGCAAGATAGTCTGTAGACTCCCTGCCAAATTTTCTTATCAATAAAGATTTCATACAGCTCCGATTTTTATTACAGAACTACATTCACAATCTTCTTTGGAACGATAATGACCTTCTTAGGTGTCTTTCCTTCAATCCATTTCTGTGCCTGTTCGTCAGACAATACTGCTTTTTGGATTGTATCGTTGTCTGCATCAGCAGCAAATTCCATTGTGAAACGAGCCTTACCGTTGAAAGATATAGTGTATTTAATTGTATCTTCCTTCAGATAATCTTCGTTGAATGCCGGCCACTGTGCATCACATACCGATGTAGTATTTCCAAGAGCAGCCCAAAGTTCTTCTGCCAGATGTGGAGCAAAAGGAGCGATTACAACCACCAGATTGCCAAGCACTTCCTTATTGCGGCACTTAAGTGAAGTAAGCTCATTGACACAAATCATAAATGCACTGATAGAAGTATTGTATGAGAATGTCTCAATATCACCTGTTACCTTCTTTATCAACTTGTGAACGGCCTTTAGCTCTTCTTTTGTAGCATCGCCTTCCTGTGGGAGGAATTCGCCGTTACGGTTGTAGAACAGGCTCCACAACTTCTTGATAAAGCGGTGAACACCATCAATACCGTTTGTATCCCAAGGCTTTGACTGTTCGATAGGACCAAGGAACATTTCATACATACGCAATGTATCGGCACCGTAACGTTCAACTATCATATCCGGGTTTACAACGTTATACATAGACTTACTCATCTTCTCAACTGCCCATCCGCAAACATACTTGCCGTCTTCGAGGATAAATTCTGCATTATTGTATTCCGGACGCCAGTTCTTAAATGCTTCTACATCAAGGATATCGTTTGAAACGATGTTTACATCCACATGAAGAGGAGTTACGTCGTACTGGTCTTTCAAGCCAAGTGAAACAAATGTATTTGTATCTTTTATACGGTAAACAAAATTGCTTCGTCCCTGAATCATACCCTGGTTGACCAACTTCTGGAATGGTTCTTCCTTAACGCTTACACCAAGGTCGAACAAGAACTTGTTCCAGAAACGAGAGTAGATAAGATGACCTGTAGCATGCTCTGTACCACCCACATACAAGTCAACGTTCTGCCAGTATCTGTCGGCTTTTTCCGAAACAAGGGCCTCATTGTTATGTGGGTCCATATAGCGCAGATAATACGCACTTGAACCGGCAAAGCCAGGCATTGTATTAAGTTCGAGAGGGAAGACGTTTACATTATCTATCTTAGAATTTTCCACCACTTCACCGGCATTCACATCCCAAGCCCACTTAGTGGCATGTCCCAATGGAGGTTCGCCCGATTCAGTAGGAAGGAACTTGGCAACTTCAGGGAGTTCAAGCGGCAACTTGCTTTCATCAATCATATAAGGCATACCATCCTTATAATAAACAGGGAACGGTTCACCCCAATAACGCTGACGAGAGAAGATAGCATCACGCAAGCGGAAGTTAACCTTTACACGGCCCAAGTTATGCTCTTTCACATATTTCTTTGTTGTAGCGATAGCTTCCTTGATAGTCAGACCGTTAAGATTCAAGTCGCAATATGGAGTCACACCAGCCTTAGGTGAGTTGCAAACTATACCTTCCTTAGCATCGAAACTTTCCTCGCTTACATCACAACCTTCAACAAGCGGAACGATAGGGAGGTTGAAATGTTTTGCAAATGCATAGTCACGGCTATCATGAGCAGGCACAGCCATAATGGCACCTGTACCATATCCTGCCAATACATAGTCACTGATCCATACAGGAACAGACTCGCCTGTAAACGGATTAATAGCATACGAACCACTGAACACACCTGTTACACGGCGGTCGGAAATACGTTCACGTTCTGTACGCTTCTTGGTACGGTCGAGATAAGCCTCAACTTCAGCTTTCTGTTCTTCTGTAGTAAGTTGTGCCACAAGTTCACTTTCAGGAGCAAGAACCATGAATGTAACACCAAACATAGTATCCGCACGTGTAGTAAAGATAGTAAATTCCATATCTCTATCCTTAACCTTAAATCTAACCTCAGCACCTTCGGAACGGCCAATCCAGTTGCGCTGTGTCTCTTTAAGAGAATCAGTCCAGTCAACTGTATCCAGTCCGTCGAGTAGTCTCTGAGCATATGCAGACACTCTAAGGCACCACTGGCGCATCTTTTTCTGAACTACAGGATGACCGCCACGTTCAGAAACACCGTCAACAACTTCATCATTGGCAAGTACTGTTCCAAGAGCAGGACACCAGTTCACCATAGTCTCACCAAGATAAGCAATACGGTAATTCATAAGAATTTCCTGCTGTTCTTTTTCCGATTTAGCCTTCCATTCATCTGCTGTAAATGAAAGTTCCTCGCTACAAGCCACATCAAGACCTTCAGTACCATTCTTTTCGAAAGCCTCAACAAGTTTCTCTATTGGCTGAGCCTTTGCACATGAGTTGCAGTAGAAACTGTTGAACATCTTCTGGAAAGCCCACTGAGTCCAATGATAATAATTTGGTTCACAAGTACGTACCTCACGGTCCCAGTCGAAGCAGAAACCTATTTTATCAAGCTGCTCGCGATAACGTGCAATATTTGCGGCAGTAGTAACAGCCGGATGCTGACCAGTCTGAATAGCATACTGTTCGGCCGGCAAACCATAAGCATCATATCCCATAGGGTTAAGGACATTGAAACCCTGCAAGCGCTTATAGCGTGCATATATATCGCTGGCAATGTATCCCAGCGGGTGACCTACGTGCAGTCCCGCACCAGAAGGATAGGGGAACATGTTCAACACATAGAACTTCTTCTTAGATTCGTCTTCGGCTACTTTATAGGTTTTATCATCAACCCATTTCTGTTGCCATTTTTTTTCAATCTCTCTGAAATTATATTCCATAGTGATGCTTATTTATTTTATTGATTATGATATATATTACGTTACTATACACATTTGTGTGCAAAGATACAATAAAAAAAGAAAGTTTGAAAAATATGAGCATGGCAAAAACACAAAAACAAGGTATTATGAACTGTAAGAAAATTAGTAAACATAAGTTTAGTATTTATTAAAATAACTATAAATCTATTATGTTCCAGACTGTGTAAGTCTATCAGAATATTATTAAAATACTTCTTTATGAAAACCTTATAAATACGAATAAAAATAGTATTTTTGCGTTTAATGTTATATTACAATAAACATGCAGGCTATTATGGACAGAAAATACCCGATAGGAATACAGGATTTCAGCGAAATACGCAAAGGTAATTATATCTATGTTGATAAAACAGAAATTCTATATAAGTTAGTAAACTCCGGAAAGTATTTCTTTTTCGGTCGTCCGAGACGTTTCGGCAAAAGTCTGATGATTTCAACCCTGGAAGCTTATTTTAGAGGAGAAAAAGAATTATTCACCGGACTTTCAATAGATAAGTTGGAACAAACCTGGGCAACAAGGCCTGTGTTACATATAGACCTTAATAATCAAGAATATAACTCAAGAGAATGCCTCGAAGATATTCTGAATTATTATCTTGTTAAATGGGAGAGACTTTACGGCAAGGATGATTCAGAAACATCATTATCTTTACGTTTCGCCGGCATAATCAGACGTGCTTCTGAAATATCCGGACAAAATGTAGCTATACTTATAGATGAATATGACAAGCCTTTGATACAGTCATTGGAGAACGAGAAACTTCAGAGTGAATACCGAAGTATTCTAAAAGCCTTTTACAGCAATATTAAAACATGCGATAAATATATACGTTTTGCATTACTCACTGGTGTTACCCGTTTCAGCCGTGTAAGTATTTTCAGCGATTTGAATAATATGAATGACATAACTATGGATGCATCATACTCATCTTTATGTGGAATTAGTGAAAGTGAACTTATTACAAATTTTAATCCGGACATACATATATTGGCCCAAAAACTGAACATTTCTTATAAAGAAACATGTTCTATGCTTAAAAATAAATATGATGGATATCATTTCGTTCAGGATACAGAGGGTATGTACAACCCCTTCAGTATACTTAACACCTTTTATCGCATGCAACCTGAGAACTTCTGGTTTTCAACTGGAACTCCAACAATTCTTATAAAGCTTCTACAAAAGAACAATTACCGTTTAAGTGACTTGGCAGATAATACTGAAGCAACTGCCGATGAACTGTTGGGACTTGAAAACCTTGACAACAATCCTATTCCTTTGTTCTTTCAAAGTGGCTATCTTACAATAAAGAAATATAACAAACGTTTTAAGAATTATGTGCTTGGATTTCCTAATCAGGAAGTAGAACGTGGTTTTATGGACTTTATTATGCCTCACTATATGAATATGAATGGCAAAAATGCAAGTTTTCATATAATGAACTTTGTAAAAGAAATAGAATTAGGGAAGATAGATTCATTTATGTCACGTCTAAGCAGCTTCTTTGCAGATACACCATACGAATTAATAAAAGACCATGAACTACATTATCAGAACGTATTATTTATCATATTCCGACTTTTAGGATTTTATTGTTTTGCAGAATATCATACATCTCAAGGAAGAATAGACCTGATAGTAAAAACTTCAGATTATATTTACATAATGGAGTTTAAGTTTAATGGTACAGCAGAACAAGCGTTAGCTCAGATAGAAGAAAAGAACTATGCAAATCCTTTCATAGCGGATGGTAGAACACTTTATAAGATTGGAGTAAATTTCAGTGCAGAAACTAAAAATATCGAAAAATGGATTGTAAGATAATTTCAGTTATATGTTCATATACAAATAAAAAAATTAAAACGCATAAAACATTTAATTGACTTATTTAAATACAATAAAATACCGCCGTATTTTAATTAAAATACCGAGACAAACTACTCAAGATGTCTCGGTATTTTTTTATTTTGTCTACGCTATATAAAATAAGATCAATAGACGCCAATCACTTATAATACAGACAATAACATAAATCTATAATATAAATCCATTACTTCTTATTTCACATTAATCTTAATCTTTCCGGCCTTTATTCCCTTTGCCGAAGCCTGAAGCTCAATCTCACCAGATTCCTCACCCGACTGAACTATGACTGTAAGCATGCCGCTGAATGCGTGCATACGGGGCAGATGGAAAAGATCAAGACAGGTAGGGTCTCCATTGGCCGAAGCACGGTATTTTCCGGCACCCTTTACCTTAAAGTTGACAAGACGGCCATCAGTAGGACAGAGGTTGCCATCCTTATCCACTATCCTGAGTGTAACATATGCAAGATCCTTGCCATCGGCCTTAAGGGTAGGATAGTCTGTAGTAAGTTCTATATGATGAGGCTTGCCGGCTGTACGGACTGTCTTCTCGGCTACAGCCTTTCCGTCGGAATCATAGGCTACTACCTTTACCTCACCGGGCTCATAAACAGCATCATGCCACATAAGGCGGTAACGGTTCTCTACATCACCATTCTTGTGCTTGGTCTGACGGCCATAACTCTTGCCGTTGATAAACAGTTCAGCACTCGGATAGTTGGTATATACAAAAACAGGAACTTTCTGTCCTTCACGGCCTTCCCAGTTCCAGTGAGGAAGTATGTGAAGCGTCTCGGCATCCTTGTTCCATACACTGCGGTAAAGATAATATCTGTCCTTTGGTATAGAAGCAAGGTCTATGATTCCAAACATGGAACTGTGGTTAGGCCATGCATTTGTATCATACGGACTTGGTTCGCCAAGATAGTCGAAACCGGTCCACACAAACTGGCCTATTGTCCATTCATGGTCGTCTGCACGGGCAAAGTCCATATCAGGAATATTCGACCATGAGCAATATTCAAGGTCGTATGAAGAAGACTGGTGGTCATCGTACATGGCTCCGGCCTTGCGTTCGGCAGGGAACTTATACACACCGCGGGAACTTACTGTTGATGATGTTTCAGAACCGAGTACGATATTCTGAGGAAGACGCTCGTAAGCCTCATCGTACATATGCGCACGGTAGTTGAAACCTGGAATATCAAGCATGGCTGCAAAACCGTTGCTTAATACACTCTGTACCTGGTCCATTCCGCAGGTAACAGGGCGGGTAGGGTCCTCACGGTGACAGATATCCTGAAGGAACTTGGCTACCTTATAACCGTCGGCACTCCACTGGGTAGGGACCTCATTACCGATACTCCACATTACAACACAAGGATTATTGCGGTACTGGTGAAGCATGTTTACCATATCCTTCTCAGCCCATTCGCCAAAATAACGGTGATAACCGTTGTCGCACTTAGCGATATCCCACTCGTCGAAAGGCTCAAGCATCATCATAAAGCCCATCTCGTCGCAAAGTGAGACAAGTTCAGGTGCAGGCATATTATGTGCGGTACGGATTGCATCACAGCCCATATCCTTAAGCAGTCTGAGCTGGTGACGGAGAGCGGAAACATTGATGGCGGCACCAAGAGGACCAAGGTCGTGGTGGTTGCATACTCCCTGGAACTTGCGGTGCTTACCGTTGAGGTAGAAACCTTTGTCGGCTACATACTCTATGGTACGGATTCCGAAACGTGTGGTATAAGTATCAAGAAGGGTATCGGATGAATATATCTTTGAAACCGCTTTATATAAAACAGGAGATTCGGGAGACCAAAGCTTAGGACTGTTTACCGTAAAGTTCTGGGTAAAAGGCTGGCCGTGGTTGATATATCCCTTGTTGGTCTTTGAGGCAACAACATTTCCTTCTGAGTCGATGATATCGGTTGCTACGGTAAGAAGAGTCTTTCCAGAGTTAAGGATTGTTGTACGAAGGCAGACCGAAGCATAATCGTCCTTGACATGAGGAGTTGTTATCTGTGTACCCCACACAGGAACATGAATCTTTTCTGTACTTACCACACGCACATGACGGTAAATACCTGCACCGGGATACCAGCGGGAAGACTGAGGACGGTTCTCAAGGCGGACTGCAAGAACATTGTTCCTGCCATCAGGATTAACCAGACCGGTTACATCACAATGGAATGAATTGTAACCGCACGGCCAGAAGCAGGCCTCCTTTCCGTTTACATAAACACGGGCCTCACTCATGGCACCGTCGAACACAAGTGTGGTATTCTTGCCAGGTTCAGACTCAAAGGTAGTACGGTACCAGCCAACACCAACGTATGGCAATCCTCCTGTACGACCGGTCTTAAGACTCGCCTGAGTCTCAAAATTCTGGGTAACGGCAACATTCTGAAGGTCGTTGTTGACATCAAAAGGGCCGTAAATAGCCCAGTCGTGAGGTACTGTAACACTTTCCCAACGGGAATCATTGAAGTCAGGCTGTTCGGCTCCCGACACTTCGCCTTTAGTAAATTTCCAGCCCTTTTCCAAAGACTGTTCGCTACGCTGTGCAAAAAGACTTAACGCAGCGATAAGCCCCAAAGCTGTAAGGTAAAGTTTTCTCATTGTTAATTGTGATTTATTTTGTTCGTTAAAAAAGGCAGGATTTTCATCCCGCCTTAAACTATATTTTCAGAAAAAGTCTATTCATAAAAATATATATTCAGATTGACAAGGATGTACTGACACAGAAATGACAGACCAGAGACTTATTTCTGGAATTCTGCCCAGTCGGTCAATCTCATGTCACCCTTTGTAGTAAACACCTGATGCATACCAAGAGCAGCCGACAGACTATGACTGGTATGTCCCTTTGTAGAAATCTTGAGATAATCCCACAATAGCTGCTTGTAATCAGGATGAGCACAATTCTCGATAATTGTCTGGGCACGCTCCATAGGACTCTTTCCGCGAAGATCGGCTATACCCTGTTCTGTAATAATAACATTTACAGAATGTTCGCTATGATCCTGATGAGAAACCATAGGAACAATAGAACTGATACATCCACCCTTGGCTGTAGAAGGACAAGAGAAGATGGAAATATAAGCACCGCGTGTAAAGTCACCCGAGCCGCCGATACCGTTCATCATCTTGGTACCGCATATATGAGTAGAGTTGACATTTCCGTAGATATCAGCCTCAATGGCAGTATTCATTGAAATAACTCCCAGACGGCGTACCACTTCCGGACAGTTAGATATTTCCGAAGGACGGAGAATAAGTTTGTCGCGGAAGAAATCTATATTGTCGTAAATATCCTGCAAGCAGTCGTTGGTAACACTTAGAGAACATGTACTTCCGAATTTCACACGGCCAGCCTTGATAAGGTCGATAACAGAATTCTGGATAACCTCTGTATACATTTCGAATGCAGGAACTGCTGGATTCTTTCCAAGAGCACTCAATACTGCATTTGCAATATTACCAACACCCGACTGAAGCGGAAGGAATGTAGAAGGAATTTTTCCGTTCTTAAGATCGCTTACTAAAAAGTCGGCCACATTCTGTCCAATTTTGTCGGTAATAGGATCCGGTTCATGAAATCCTCGTGCTTCATCAGGAATATTAACCTCCACTACGGCAGCAATCTTAGCAGGATCTACCTGAATATAAGGAAGGCCAATGCGATCACTAGGATGTTCAATCATAATAGGACGGCGATATGGAGGACGTTCCATCTCATAGATATCGTGCATACCAATAAGACTCGACTTATTATGTGCCGAGTTCAATTCCACGATAATGATATCAGCAAGACGGGCAATAGTAGGAGAAATACCAACACCCGAAGTCAGGTATATACGTCCGTCTGACGAAAGTTCACATGCCTCAATAATGGCAACATTCACTTTTCCGAAGAAATTGGAACGTATACGCTGAGCCATCTGAGAAAGATGTATATCTGAATATCTCACCAAGCCATTGTTTACAGCCTTACGGAAATCAGCATTGGTGGTATAAGGAGCTCTAAAATCAATTGCATTCGCACGGGTAAGCACACCATCACAGGAGTCTCCTGTTGATGCACCGGTAAGAAGACTAACTTTAAACGCCTCACCCTGTGCATGTTTTTCTTCTGCTATTTTGGCCAGTTCGGCAGGAACTACCTTCGGGCTACCGGCCGGAGTAAATCCACTGAGACCTACAATATCTCCATTTTTAATTAAATGTGCAGCCTCGGCTGCTGTCATAAATTTATAGCTCATGGTTTAGATAGTTTAAATTAATTGTTAATAAATCGCTCAAAGTTAACAATAAAAATTATATAAAACCATAATTTTGCGGTAGTTAACTAAGAATCTAATATCTTTGCAGAAATTATTAATTCACATAATAAAAAACAAACAAACAAATGACAAAAGAAACTACAGGAGCAGACTTTAAATCTGCAACTGAACAAGAAAGTAAAAAATTGTTCATCGAAACTTACGGCTGCCAGATGAATGTAGCCGACAGTGAAGTTATTGCATCTATCATGCAGATGGCCGGATATTCGCCATGCGAAACACTTGACGAAGCAGATGCGGTATTTATGAATACATGTTCTATACGCGACAACGCCGAACAGAAGATTCTGAATCGTCTTGAGTTTTTCCATTCTCTAAGGAAAAAGAGAAAAAATCTGATAGTCGGTGTACTGGGATGTATGGCAGAACGTGTAAAGAACGATCTTATAGAGAACCATCACGTAGACCTTGTAGCCGGTCCGGATGCTTATCTCACATTGCCGGAACTGATTGCATCGGTAGAGGCAGGCGAGAAGGCTATCAATGTAGAACTGTCTACTACTGAGACATACCGCGATGTAATCCCTTCACGTATCTGCGGAAACCATATTTCGGGATTTGTCTCCATTATGAGAGGATGCAACAATTTCTGCCATTACTGCATCGTTCCTTACACAAGAGGACGTGAAAGAAGCCGTGATGTAGAAAGTATTCTTAATGAGGTACGTGATCTTGAAAAGAAGGGTTACAAGGAAGTTACCCTTTTAGGACAGAACGTAAACTCCTACAAATTTGAGAAAGACGGTGAAACAGTAACATTCCCTATGCTTCTCAGAATAGTAGCCGAAGCAGTTCCAGGCATGAGAGTAAGATTCACAACATCACATCCTAAAGACATGAGCGATGAGACTCTTCATGTAATTGCCGAAGTACCTAATGTGTGCAAGCACATCCACCTTCCGGTACAAAGCGGAAGCTCGAGAATACTTAAGTTGATGAACAGAAAATATACAAGAGAATGGTATCTTGAAAGAGTAGAGGCAATACGCAGAATAATACCTGATTGCGGTCTTAGCACAGATATATTCTCCGGTTTCCACAGTGAGACAGAAGAAGACCATCAGATGTCTCTGTCACTGATGAGAGAATGCGGATACGACTCAGCTTTTATGTTCAAATACTCTGAAAGACCGGGCACATACGCTTCAAAACATCTGCCAGACGATGTACCTGAAGAAATCAAGATAAGACGCTTGAATGAAATGATTGAACTTCAGAACCAGTTGTCGGCCGAAAGTAACGCAAAAGATGTAGGCAAGGTATTTGAGGTACTTGTTGAAGGTGTTTCAAAACGTTCTAAGGAACAGTTATTCGGACGTACAGAACAAAACAAGGTTGTAGTATTCGACAGAGGAACTCATCGTATTGGCGATTTTGTAAAAGTAAAAATTACAGAATCAAGTTCTGCTACTCTAAAAGGTACAGAAGTTTTTGAATAAATTGAAGAACTGAAATAAATAAGTGAAAGCAACTTGAAAAGTACCTATAAAAGGTATATCAAGTTGCTTTCACTTTTTTTATTTTACATACAGCATAAATACCGTCAACTTATACTACTACAAACATATGTCCGTTTATCTGTTTTTTTCGGGCATAACAATCATCAATATCAGATATACTATAACGCCAGAAAAAGCGGTAAAAAAAGTAAGTAGAGCATATATCACTCTCACCAGAGTTACATCGGTTCCAAAATACTCTGCCAGTCCGGCACAAACACCGGCCAACATTCTGTTATCCGAACGGGTTAATTTCTTATTATCCATAATTCCAAACATTAATTCACTTGTACGAAGATATAAAAAAACAACGAATATCAAATATACTCTTAAAAACTTTTAAAGAAATACCATAAATACCTATTAATTTTGTTATTTTGCAGCAAATTAGGGATAAAAGTGAATAAACTATACATAGATAAATGTCCGCTGTGCGAAAAGAGCAGTTTTGAGAAGGTAATGACCTGTACAGACCACTATGCAACCGGTGAATCTTTTGATCTGTACAGATGCAAGAATTGTGGATTTCTGTTTACACAAAACGCACCTGTGGAAGCAGAGATAGGAAGGTATTACGAATCTCCCGACTACATATCTCACAGTGATACAAAAAAAGGCCTTATGAATTCCGTATATCACCGGGTAAGGCAATTGATGCTGAAGAAGAAAGTTGCATTGGTAAAACATTGCAGCAGACTCAATAATGGTAATATTTTGGATATTGGTACAGGTACAGGGTATTTTGCCAATGCAATGAACAAAGCAGGCTGGAAGGTATCTGCTATAGAGAAAAACGGACAAGCCAGAGATTTTGCCAAGGAACATTTCGGAATTGATGTTGCACCGCCCGAATACTTATACGATATTGAAGAAAAATCATTGGATGTCATAACTCTGTGGCATGTAATGGAGCATCTTGAACAGCTAAATCTCACATGGGAGACTTTAGGAAAAATCCTCAAAGACTCAGGAACTTTAATTATAGCTGTTCCAAACTCATCTTCTTTCGATGCCGAAAAATACAATGAGATGTGGGCTGCATACGATGTTCCAAGACATCTTTGGCATTTTACACCATCTACAATGCAACAGATGGGACTGAAACACGGATTCGTTCTTTCTGAAAGATATCCAATGCCATTCGATGCTTTTTATGTTTCTATGCTTACCGAAAAATACAAAAATAACTCGTTTACTTTTATTCGGGGGCTTGTCATGGGATTTAGAGCATGGATTGCTTCTCTTATGAAAAAAGATAAAAGCAGTTCGATGATTTATATCTTCAGAAAGAAATGAATGTGACTGAAAAACGATATTAGGATTTAGGATAAAGAAAAGCTTTAAATAAAATGAGAAAGTCTAAGTCTCTGTTTGATATGCAGTTTATTACAGCAGGAATAAGTACTACCATGGTTTTGTTCCTGTTGGGATTAGTTGTATTCTTTGTACTTACAGCCAACAACTTATCTGTATATATAAGAGAAAATATATCTTTCAGCGCTGTTCTTGACGATGGTGTGAAGGAAACTTCAATCATCAAGTTTCAAGAGAGGCTCAATAAAAAGAATTATGTAAAACAAACTATATACATATCGAAGGAACAGGCCTTGAAAGAACAGACAGAAGCTATGGGAACAGACCCTACTGAGTTTTTGGGACAGAACCCATTTAGTGCTTCTATAGAAATAAAGCTAAAAGCCAATTACACTCACCCTGATAGTATTCAATGGATAGAGAAAGAGCTACTGAAAGAGAAAAGTATTATTGAACTGAACTATCCACAGAATCTTCTGGAATCAGTCAATGACAACATTCGTAAAATCAGCGCTTTTCTTCTTGGACTGGCTGCTTTGCTTTCCCTTATATCTTTTTCGCTAATAAACAATACTATCAGGCTAACCATATACTCTAAAAGATTTCTTATTCATACCATGAAACTTGTAGGTGCAAGCTGGGGATTTATAAGAAGGCCGTTTATGATAAGAAACTTTTGGATAGGTGTGGTTTCGGCCGCTGCCGCAGGAGCAATTCTGACACTTTCGGCATATCTGGCTGTAAAATACGAGCCTGAACTGCTTGCTATCATTACTCCCGAAAGTATTGTAATAGTGATATGCTCTGTTTTGGTTTTCGGAATTCTTATTACAACATTATGTGCATACATCTCAATCAATAAATATCTGAAAATGAAAATAAATGAGTTGTATTAAAATTGCTTAAGCATATAGAAAACCATAGAATATAAATCATAGAATATAAATAACGGTTGAAAAACGACGTATTGGCATAAGAATATTTTATATAACCGTAAGGGTATCTTAGTTACTGATAATTAAAAAATTATATATAATGGACAAAAATAAATTTGCATTCGACAAGACAAACTTTATCCTTCTGGGATTAGGTATGTGTGTGATTATTATAGGTTTCCTGCTTATGACAGGACCTGGTTCAACAGAAACAACATTCGAACCTGATATTTTCAGCACAAGACGTATTAAAGTAGCTCCTTTAGTATGTTTCATAGGTTTTGTATCAATGATTTATGGTATTTTACGTAAGCCTAAATCCGGAGCTTGCTGTTGCGAAGACGAAAAAACAGAAAACCAGGAGAAACAATAATAAATTGAACAAGCACAAATAGTTTTGAAGCTGTTTAGTATTGTAACAAATAAATATAATTATATAAATGACTTGGATTGAAGCTATTATCTTAGGTATTCTTCAAGGCCTTACAGAATACCTGCCTGTCAGCAGCAGTGGCCATCTTGCCATAGGTTCTGCACTTTTTGGCATTAATGGAGAAGAGAACTTAACATTCACCATCGTTGTGCACGTGGCTACAGTGCTCAGCACTTTAGTTATACTTTGGAAAGAAATCGACTGGATTTTCAGAGGATTGTTTAAGTTCAAAATGAATGATGAGACAAAGTATGTTCTGAACATAATTGTTTCAATGATTCCTGTAGGAATAGTAGGACTATTTTTTAAAGACTATGTTGAAGAAGTTTTCGGATCAGGCTTGCTTATAGTAGGATGTATGTTGCTTCTGACTGCTGCATTACTTACTTTTTCTTATTATGCAAAACCACGCGCCAAAGAAAAAATCAGCATGAAGGATGCTTTTATAATAGGATTGGCTCAGGCATGTGCGGTTATGCCAGGACTCTCCCGTTCAGGATCGACTATCGCTACAGGTCTTATTTTAGGAAACAAAAAAGAATCATTGGCACAATTCTCATTCCTTATGGTAATTCCTCCTATATTGGGAGAGGCACTTCTTAGCGGAATGAAGATTGTAGAGGATGCTGCCGCAGCTAATGCAGAAATGTCACTTGGAGCACTTATCGCCGGATTCCTGGCTGCATTCATATCAGGATGTATTGCTTGCAAATGGATGATTAATATCGTAAAAAAAGGTAAGCTTGTTTACTTTGGAATATATTGTGCCATAGCCGGAGTGATAACTATTGCAGCGTCATTACTTTCATAATTATAATTGTTGATAGTATTGTAATATACTTATATACATAATTTTTTATGCTGAATTTTAAGGAAGGAGAAGTATTATATTTCGACAAACCGCTAACATGGACATCGTTTGCTGTTGTCAATAAAATAAGATATCACATAAGCAAAAAGATAGGAGTAAAGAAAATCAAGGTTGGACATGCCGGAACACTCGACCCTTTGGCTACTGGAGTTATGATTATATGCACCGGGAAAGCAACAAAAAGGATAGAGGAGTTTCAATATCATACCAAAGAATATATTGCTACACTAAAGCTTGGTGCCACTACACCATCTTTCGATTTGGAAAAGGAAATTGATGCTACGTACCCTACCGACCATATCACAAGGGAAATGGTTGAAGAAGTACTCAAGTCTTTTATAGGAACAATAGAACAGGTACCTCCTGTATTCTCTGCATGTAAAATAGACGGAAAAAGAGCATACGATCTCGCAAGAAAAGGAGATGATGTTGAACTAAAAGCAAAAACTCTTGTTATAGATGATATAGAACTGCTGGAATGCAACTTGCCTGAAATTAAAATAAGAGTAGTTTGCAGCAAAGGTACTTATATCCGTGCTCTGGCAAGAGATATCGGAGTGGCGCTAAACAGTGGTGCACATCTTACCGGATTGATACGTACAAGAGTGGGAGATGTAAAATTAGAAGATTGCATGAAGCCAGAAGACTTTGAGAAATGGCTTAATGAACAAGATATAGTAGTAACAAACGAATAAGGAAAGAAAGGAACGAAAGATGAAACTGTCACAATTTAAATTCAGATTGCCTGATGAAAAAATCGCTCTGTATCCAACAGAGTACAGAGATGAATCGCGTCTTATGGTAGTACATAAGTCGACCGGCGAAATAGAACATAAAGTGTTCAAGGATATCCTTAACTATTTTGATGATAAGGACGTGTTTATCTTTAATGATACTAAGGTATTTCCTGCTCGTTTGTACGGAAACAAGGAAAAAACCGGAGCCAAGATTGAAGTGTTCTTGCTGCGCGAGCTTAACGAAGAATTAAGACTTTGGGACGTACTCGTAGACCCTGCCAGAAAAATACGTATCGGCAACAAGCTGTACTTTGGTGAAGACGACTCTATGGTAGCCGAAGTTATTGACAACACTACTTCAAGAGGCCGTACTTTGAGATTCCTTTACGACGGACCACACGATGAATTCAAAAAGGCTCTTTACGCATTGGGTGAACCTCCATTGCCTCCATTTATCAACCGTCGTGCGGAAGAAATAGACGTAGAACGATTCCAGACTATCTTTGCCAAGAATGAGGGTGCTGTAACTGTACCAGCTTCTGGTTTGCACTTTAGCAGAGAACTCATGAAACGTATGGAAATTAAAGGTATTGACTTTGCATTTATAACTATGCATGCCGGACTTGGAAATTTCCGTGAAATAGATGTTGAGGATCTTACAAAGCATAAAGTAGATTCTGAGCAAATGAGCATTAATGCAGAAGCATGCAGAATTGTAAATAGTGCCAAGGACAACGGCCATAATATATGTGCTGTAGGTACTACAGTAATGAGAGCTATAGAAACAGCAGTAAGTACCGACGGACATATTAAAGAATTCGACGGATGGACAAATAAATTCATTTTCCCTCCATACGACTTTAAGGTTGCAAACTCTATGATAAGCAATTTCCACATGCCTATGTCAACATTGCTTATGTTGGTATGCTCTTACGGAGGTTACGAACTTGTTATGGATGCATATAATATTGCGTTAAAAGAAGATTACCGATTCGGAACATACGGTGACGCAATGCTTATACTCGACAAATAAATAATTACGGCATGGCAAAAGTTTTTTTAAGCCTTGGAAGCAACTTGGGCAACAAAAGACAAAATCTTGAGTCGGCTGTAAAACTTATAAACGAAAGGATAGGGGAGATTTCTTCTCTATCCTCTTTTTATAATACAGCACCATGGGGATTCGACTCCGACAATTCTTTCCTCAATGCCGCAGCATGTGTCTATACCAACCTGACACCTGATGATATTCTTTCAGAGACACAAAAAATTGAAAAAGAAATTGGAAGAATAAAGAAATCTGTTGACGGCACTTATTCGGACAGGATTATCGACATTGATATACTTACATACGATAATATGCAAATAAACTCGCCACAGCTTACAATACCTCATCCGCTTATGACACAAAGAGATTTTGTAATGATTCCGTTGGCAGAAATTGCTCCAGATGAAATTCATCCGGTATCGGGAGAGACTTTTTTGAGGATAAAAGAGAACTTAGTAAGTAATACTTAAAAAGTAACGAGATACAGTTTATAATTTTAGGTTTATACCGTCCCACTTAAGTCGTACGCTTGTCCCACTCAAGTCGTACACCTGTATCACTTAAGTCGTACGCCTGTACTATTATAATCGTACGAGCACTGATTAATGATAGCCTATAAATACCGTCCGATAACAGTTCTGTAACAGATAAACAGAGTAAATCAATGTTAAAAGGACTTTAGTCTATATATTTTCTCAATATATATGCGTATCTTTGCATCCGAAATAAAAAGTGGAAAGATTTGAGTAGCTTGCAACCACGGAAAAAAATGCTAAAACACAT
>artificially_reared_2__coassemble_133_pt1 | contig 49815 bp, 40 predicted proteins | sample artificially_reared_2__metabat2_high_PE_035 | metagenome-assembled genome bin artificially_reared_2 | reverse complement strand
ACTCGCGACCCTAACCTTGGCAAGGTTATGCTCTACCAACTGAGCTATTTCCGCGATTACGGGTGCAAATGTATGGAGTTTTTGCGTAACTACCAAACTTTTCACCCGTTTTCTTTAAGAAAAGTGTTATTTTATTTCTGTTTTTAATGATTATATGAACATTTATCGTCCAAGAAGAGATTTTTCTGCATTTTCTACCACAGAAAATTCAAATCCAGAAATAACCTTGTTCATCAGTTCCTCTATCTTATCATTGCACAAATTTCCGATACTGCCCTCATGAGTGTGATGTACCTGCTTGTTATGAGTAAACTTACCGGCCTCTATATCTAATCCCACCTTCTTGTAAGCATCACGGAAAGGCATACCCTCTGTAGCAAGACGGTTTACTTCCTCTACACTGAAGATATAAAGATATTTGTCGTCATCCAGAATATGCTCGTTCACATAGATTTTGTCCATTATATAAGTAGCCATATGCAAGCAATCTTTCAGTTCCTCGAAAGCTGGCAGGAAGACTTCTTTAATTATCTGCAAATCGCGGAAATAGCCGGATGGAAGATTGTTCATAATCATCATTATCTGCTGAGGCAGAGATTGAATCTTATTACATTTAGCTCTTGTAAGCTCAAAAACATCCGGATTCTTCTTATGAGGCATAATACTTGAGCCGGTGGTACATTCATCGGGGAGTTTAACAAAACCGAAATTCTGACTGCTGAACATACATGCATCGAAAGCAAGTTTCGACAATGTTCCTGCAATTGAAGCAAGGGCAAAAGCTACATTTCTTTCCATCTTGCCACGTCCCATCTGGGCATACACCACATTATAATTCATTGAATCGAAACCAAGCAGACGGGTAGTCATTTCACGATTCAAAGGGAAAGATGAACCATATCCGGCTGCTGAACCAAGAGGATTGCGGTTACACATCTTGTATGCTGCCTGAAGAAACATCATATCATCAACAAGGCTCTCTGCATATGCGCCAAACCATAATCCGAAAGATGATGGCATAGCTATCTGAAGGTGTGTATAACCTGGCATAAGTACATCCTTATACTTATTACTCTGAGATATAAGAACCTTAAATAAATCTTCTACAGATTCGGCAACCTCTTTAAGCTGTGCACGAGTAAAAAGTTTCAGGTCAACAAGTACCTGGTCGTTTCTTGAACGTCCGCTATGAATCTTCTTACCTACATCGCCAAGAGTACGGGTAAGCATTAATTCAACCTGAGAATGTACATCTTCTATTCCATCCTCTATAACAAAATCGCCTTTTTCGGCCGAAGCATATATCTTCTTCAACTCTTCAAGTAAAACACTCAATTCATCTGAAGTAAGCAATCCTATACTTTCAAGCATTGTAATATGGGCCATAGAGCCCAACACGTCATGTTTGGCAAGATAAAGGTCCATTTCACGGTCGCGGCCAACAGTAAACCGATCTATCTCGGCATTTACCTGCACATTTTTCTCCCAAAGTTTCTGAGCCATATTCTTTTTAGTTTTAAATTCAAACAACTATTTCACATTCACAAATCAGTCAGGAACAGAGTTTATAAAGACAGAAGTTCCCTGCATATTTATCAATAAGGGATGACAGAAAGCATCTCAGCCAGTTTCTCCACACCTTCATTAAGAGGCTTTGAGATCATAGCTTTCATAAACATATTTACTTCTGCACGGATTGTAACCTTTATTTTCGACTGTTCATCGGTTACAGGAAGCATCTGAATCCAGAGGTTAAGTGGTATAGGAGATTTGTCTCCCTCAAACTTCACACATTTCATAGGTTCGCGCTCCACTATACGAAGAGTAAGGTTTATACCTTGCACCTTTACAGTCATTGAGTCGCGGTCGAATGTCATGTCTTCAAGCTTACCTTCGAGCTTGTCTTTCATAGAATCAAGACGGTCTCGCACTGACTCCAGATTGTTCAGATCAGACAATTTGTTGTACACTCGTTCCTGGCTATAAGGAACATATTTAATAGAACTTTCGTACTGCAATGTTGCCATAAAATACTACTATGTATAAAAAAAGGATTCTACAAAAAGAAGACACGGATTTTACCGAATGACACGATTCGCATGTATATGAACCGTGAGACCAGTAGAATCCGTGTCTGTAATATAATATAGGTGTATTAATTATTTTCCTGTCCAGTTAGCAGGATCTTCTCTCCAAGCCTGCAATACAGGAATGTCTTCTTCATTGATATAATCTGTTTTCAAAGCTGCATCAAGAACTGCATTATAGTTTGTAAGAGTAACAAGTTCTACATTTGCATTCATGAAAGCTTTTGCAGATACATCAAATCCGTATGTAAATGAAGCAACCATACCAATTACTTCACATCCGTCACGACGAATTGCTTCAACAGCTTTCAAACTGCTTCCGCCTGTAGAAATCAAGTCTTCTACTACTACAACTTTCATTCCTGGACGCAACTCACCTTCAATAAGATTTTCCAACCCATGATCTTTTGGGCTTGAACGAACATATACGAAAGGCAGGTTCAATTCTTCTGCCACCAATGCTCCCTGAGCGATAGCTCCTGTAGCAACACCGGCAATAGCATCTACCTGACCGAATTTTTCAAGAATAACGCGACAAAGTTCCAACTTTACGAAATTACGCAATGCAGGGTAAGAAAGAGTCTTACGATTGTCACAATAAATAGGAGATTTCCAGCCTGAAGCCCAAGTAAAAGGGTTAGCCGGCTGAATTTTAATAGCTTTAACTTTCAGCAATTTTTCTGCGAATAATCTTTCCAAAGCTTTCATAATTTTACTAATATCTGATAAACGTTTGTGCAAAATTATAGAAATACATCGGGATTTAAAAATTTAAATGCATTAATTTTGCTAAAAACTGACGTAAATCATCATTTTGCCCAGGCTAAGGTTACAACACTTATTTTTATATCTGTAATCTCTTTCAAAGAGTCAATGCACGAAGTGAGTGTGGCACCTGTAGTAAGCACATCATCAACCAGCAGTATATGCTTGCCCTTCAGCCTGTCCGACAATGGTCCGGCTACAAAAAGCCCTAATGTGTTATGCCATCTTTCGTAGGCCGATTTATGGGTCTGAGTCGTATTATTATGACTTCTGTAAAGTACATTTTCAATTACCGGTATAGATGTTTTTTCAGATATACCATCGGCCAGAAGACGACTTTGATTATAACCTCTTTGTCTGTATCTCTTTTTATGAAGAGGAACCGGTATTATAAAATCAATCCCGTCGAAGAAACCGAATGGTTTCAATTCCGAAGCGATGTATCTTCCCATTTGTCGGCACAATTTCTTCCTACCAAAATATTTCATTCCGTGAAGGATGTCTGCTACTTTACTTCCTTTTGAATAGTAATACAGCGAAGAGGCCCTTTCTATAGGGAAACATCCCCAAAAGCATTTCTCCATCTCATTTCCCGGGGTATTATACAGTCTGGTATGGGGCAGTCCGCACAAACAGTCTATACACAAACCATCTTCGCCTGCCGACAGGATTTTCCCACAGCAGATGCACATACGCGGAAAGAAGAAGTCACGCAGATCATGTAATATATTCTTCATGTTGATTTAAGGTTTACTGGTATATGGTATACAGGTGTATGATATACTGATATATGATGAATTGGTATAGCTATATTTTGGTATAGCTATATTGATTATAGTATAGCGGTACAACTGAAAGGCTTCTAAAATTCAAAAACATCGGTTTCATCAATATCGGTATTGCCGAGCTGTTTTATTTGCTTCATTATTTCGGGCATAGTAAATCCACGTCCGGCCGCAAAGCGTATTATTTTAGTATTTCTTTCATAGTCTGTGGCTCCTTTTACGGTTTTTATCTTCTGTTTCAATAAAGAATACAGTATTTTGTTATACTCTTCCTCATCAATGCATTCAAGCCCTGCTTCTATTTCCTCTGCTGTAAGACCTTTCATTCGTAAAGCCTGGGCTATTTTCATTCTACCCCATTGGTTGAATCTATATTTGTCACGTACAAAAGCACTGCTAAAACGAATAGTATCAAGATATTTTTCCTTAAAAAGATGGGACATGACAGAAGCTACTGTTTCAGGTGTTCCGCCCCATCCTATAAGTTTGGCTTCTACATCAGAAGGACAGCGTTCTGCCGATGAGCAATACATTTCGGCCTTACTTTGAAGCTGCTTATCTGAATATTTATCAGTATAGTCTGTTTTTAGTTTTTTTACGTTCATAAGAATATATATGGTTTGAATTAAATTCAGAATATGATATTTGTCGGGATTTTTACAGTCTTATATATCCGGTTATGTCAAAAAATTGAATCTGTTTGAATTTTATCTGAGAGCGACATGGAACATATATATTTTAGGTATAATTCAGAGTTCTGCTTTTATCATTCTGTCGTTAGACGACATATCCTTTCGCAATTCTATATTAGTATAACCCAATGATGTCAGCATATCAACAGTTTCTTTCCCGTAAGCCTGATTTATCTCAAAATAGATTTTGCCGGGCTTATCAAGCAAATCAAGACCAAGTTGCGCTATGCGGCGATAAAACAAAAGAGGGTCATTATCTGGTACAAACAGTGCCAATTGCGGTTCCCAGTCAAGAACATTCTTTTCCATATCCTTTTTCTCGCTGAAAGTTATATAGGGAGGATTGCTGACAATCACGTCTACCTTAACGGGAGGTATACTATCACCCAATACATCGACACAACGGAAATCTACGTTTACATTATTTCTTTCTGCATTACGCTTAGCCACGGCCAATGCTTTTTCTGAGATATCCCATGCATATACTTCGGGAGAATTCATTCTGACCGACAAGGACACAGGTATACAACCGCTTCCTGTTCCGATATCCAGTATACGTATACCGCAACGATTATCATCAGTCGCAATCCAGTCTATGAGTTCGGCTGTTTCAGGACGTGGGATCAGTACATCCGGCGAAACCTCGAATGTAAGACCACAGAAAGATGTTTCCCCAATAATATACTGCAATGGCTCGTACGATTTGAGACGAAAAAGAATATCGCCAAGTCTTTCCATCATTTCTGATGAAAAATTCATATCTTTGCCCACATATAAATCGATTGCCGACAGACCGAAAATATCTGTCAGAATACATTTTGCCATGGCAGAAGTCTCTGTTTCCGAATAGAATACGGATAATTCTTGTTTTATATATGTATAAATGGGATGCATAATAAAATGTATAAAATATAAGTGCAAAAATAAGAAAAAAGCCTAATAATATGACTACAGACGAGAAATATATCAGAAGATGCATAGAACTTGCATATAATGGTTTGTGCAATGCGGCACCAAATCCTATGGTTGGAGCTGTAATTGTTTGCAACGGACGTATCATAGGCGAAGGTTATCACGCCAAATGCGGTGAAGGACATGCCGAAGTAAATGCCATACGTTCTGTTAAGGACGAAAGTATGCTCAAGAACTCTACAATATACGTAAGTCTTGAACCTTGTTCGCACTACGGGAAGACTCCTCCATGCGCCGACTTAATTATCAGCAAAGGTATTCCAAGAGTAGTGGTAGGATGTGTAGATCCTTTTTCTCTTGTATCGGGCAGAGGTATTAAGAAATTGAGAGATGCCGGAATAGACGTTACCGTTGGCGTACTGGAAGAGGAATGTAAAAGACTTATAAAACGGTTCGTTACTTTCAACACAGAGAAAAGGCCTTACATTACATTAAAATGGGCTGAATCGGCCGATGGTTTTATTGACAAGACAAGAGAGGAAGGGAAACCGGAAATTCTGTCTACTCCAATAACATCTATGTATGTACACAAACAGCGCGCTGAGAATAAGGCTATATTAGTGGGAAGGAAAACAGCACTGCTCGACAATCCTTCTCTTAGCACAAGGTACTGGTATGGTAAAAATCCACTCCGACTGGTCATTGACAGAAATCTGTCGTTGCCCGGCAATCTGCATTTGTTCGACAAGTCTATTCCAACAATTATATTTACCGGAAAAGTAAAGCAGTCTGAAGAAAATCTTGAATATTGTACAATTGACTTCACTAAAAATGTAATCAGACAAATATTAGACCATCTGTTTGAAAGAAAGATTCAAACATTAATGGTAGAAGGTGGAAGTACTTTACTGCAGTCGTTCATCGATGAGAATCTTTGGGATGAAATATTTATTGAACATTCGGAAAAAATCTTGTGTGACGGTGTAAAATCGCCTGATATCAAGAAAGGATTCATTAAGGAAACCATCATAAGAGATAATGTTTTTGTCAGTCATTATTGTAAATAGCGTTTAAAATATTGCCGTTTGACGATAAAAAAACCGAGTTTATCCATAATTTTATATAAAACTTAGTGGAAATGTTCTCTATAGAGAAAAAACTTTCTACTTTTGCAACTTGTAACAAAAGTACTCATTTGCAAATGAAAATAAGAATTTTACCATTTTTGGCTGCAAGTATTTTGGCAGCTTCCTCTTTTTTGTCTTCGTGTCTCGACAGCGAGTATACCGAAGTTACATATTCTTCAGAATCGAGCATAACTTCATTCTCGATAGGTACATTACATCAAGAGTTCATCGGACTGGATTCTCTTGGTAAGGATAGTGTATATACTGACACTATAAGTTATGCCAATTATCCATTTACTATTGATCAGATAAAAAGGACTATAGAGAACAAAGACTCTTTACCTAAAGGTGTTGATATTACCAGAGTTTTAGCAAGAGTTAAAGGTGATACAGACTATATTATGTATAATAAAAACGGTAAAGATACTCTTTGGACTTCTACAGACTCCATAGACTTTACTAAACCTGTGGAATTTAAGGTTATGGCTTATAGCGGTGCCATAGGTAAACCTTATATCGTAAAAATCAATGTACATAAGCAAATTCCTGATACTTTGGAATGGGCACACTTCCCTAATAAGGAATTCAACGCAAATACTCTTACACACCAGAAAGCTGTTGTTAAAGAAAATGAAATGTATGTTTTCGGTAAAAACGGCTCAAAAGTGTTTGTTGAACATATAAACATAGAACAAGGTAGAGCTGCTTCATGGAAGACACTGGGTGAATTGCCTGCCGGAACAAACACTTACTCTGCTCTCAACTGGAATGGAACCATATATTTTGCAGCCGATGGTGGTATCTACAAAATAAACGAAAATGCCGACCCTATTTATACAAGAGTAGGCGAGCTTGACAATATAAAGAATCTGATTGCCGTAGGAAAGACTACTATATCGGAAGAAGTAATCTTTGCTTATAACGATAACAAGAAAGTTATTTCTGTTGATGCCAATGGAAATATCAAGGGAGATGCAGAAGGTTTAGGCTTTATAAATGATTATACTATTGAATCCGACCGACTTAGCTCTATTTCTTATCAGGCTAATCATAACTCTTCGTTGTACAGAACAATTGTTATGAGTAACAATATAGGTAAAAATTCTACCGACACAACTGCCTATATATACAACTATATTACTAACGATACTAAATGGAACAGATACTCTCAGAATAATCCTGCTACATGCCCTAACCTCGAAAATGTAAGCATGATTAGTTATGACGGTAAGTTGTATGCTTTTGGCGGAGGAATGGAATCTGCCAAAATTGAGCCATTCGAAAGCTTCTATGAATCATTAGACAACGGCCTTACATGGAGAGAGGTTACAAGTTGTATGATTTTCCCTAAATATGATCCCGACCGTCATCCTGATATTCTTCCTTTTAAATCATATTACACTAAAGGTGAAGAAGGAAGCTATTCTACAGTAGTAGACAGCAATAACTTTATTTGGATTATCTGGAAAAACGGTAATATCACAAGGGGACGAATAAATCGTCTGGGATTTGCCCAAAAATGGTAAAAACATTACGAAAACAAATAACTATGCAATATAAAGAGTTAATAGACAAGAACCGGATTCCGGAACATATAGCTATTATAATGGATGGCAACGGAAGATGGGCTAAGGAAAAAGGTCATATACGTACCTTTGGACATCAGGCCGGAGCTGAAACCGTACATGTAATAGCTGAAGAAGCGGCACGATTGGGTGTGAAGTTTCTTACCTTATACACTTTTTCTACAGAAAACTGGAACAGGCCTGTAGATGAGGTGGCTGCACTTATGAGTCTGCTTATGGATTCTATAGAGGAAGAAACATTCATGAAGAATAATATCAGCTTTAGAATTATTGGTGATACTTCAAGACTTCCGGAAAATGTTCTCGACAGACTGAACAAATGTATAGAACGTACCTCACATAATACAGGTATGTGCTTAGTTCTTGCTCTTAGCTATTCTTCGAAATGGGAAATTACTGAAGCTGTAAAAAGTATAGCAGCTGATGTAAAGAATGGCAAACTGAATATTGATGATATATGCGATAATACTATCGATAAACATTTAGCTACTAACTTCATGCCAGATCCGGATCTTCTGATACGTACCGGTGGAGAAATAAGACTAAGTAATTATCTGCTATGGCAATGTGCTTACTCTGAATTATATTTCTGCGATACATACTGGCCCGATTTCAAGGAAGAGGAGTTGTGTAAAGCAATCTGTGACTATCAAAGAAGAGAACGCCGATTTGGCAAAACAAGTGAACAATTATAATACTTAGAAATGAGATACCGTCCTTTACTACTGTTTATGATGACTGCAGGTATGTCTGTACTCCCTGGATACGGATATGCCCAAGAGAATACAACCGAAAACGAGAAACCAGTTATCCTGTATAATGGTTCTCCAAAGAAATATGAAATAGCCGACATCAAAGTTACCGGCGTAAAGAACTATGAGGACTATGTGCTTATAGGTATTTCCGGACTGGCTGTCGGACAGACTATTACTGTTCCAGGTGATGATATCACAGGGGCTGTAAAGAAGTACTGGAGACATGGATTATTCTCGGACGTAAAAATATCGGCAGAAAAAATCGTAGACAACAAGATTTATTTGCTTATCGAACTTAAGCAAAGACCTCGTATCACCGACATTTTGTTTCATGGGGTAAAGAAGAGTGAAAGAGAGGATTTACAGGCTAAACTGGGACTTGTTAAGGGTAGCCAGATTACGCCTAACCTTATAGACCGTGCCAAAATCCTAATCAAGAAGCATTTCGATGATAAGGGTTTCAAGAATGCTGAAGTTCATATAGTAGAACGTGAAGATACTGCAAATGCAGAACAGGTATATGTGGATGTTAATATCGACAAGAAAGAGAAGGTTAAAGTCCACCAGATTACCATCGACGGCAACTCGGTACTGAGCGATAAGAAACTTAAAAGGGTAATGAAGAAAACTAATGAGAAAGGTAAACTCATTAATCTCTTCAGAACCAAAAAGTTTATTGCCGATAATTTTGAAGCCGACAAGAAGCTTATCATAGATAAGTATAACGAATTGGGATACCGTGATGCTTTGATTGAAGTCGACAGTATTTCGGAATACGACGACAAGACTGTTGACGTTTACATGAAAATATATGAAGGCGACAAGTATTATCTGAGAAATATTACCTGGGTTGGTAATACCGTTTATCCTTCTGACTTGCTTAGCGAGCAGCTACGCATGAAAAAGGGTGATGTTTACAACCAGAAATTGCTGAATGATCGTATAAGCGGTGATGAAGATGCCATCGGTAACAACTATTACAACAGAGGTTATGTGTTCTATAATCTTGACCCTGTAGAAGTAAACATTGACGGTGACTCAATTGACCTTGAAATGCGTATTACTGAAGGTCCACAGGCTACAATCAGCCATGTACGTATCAATGGAAACGACAGACTTTATGAAAACATTGTAAGACGTGAACTTAGAACAAGACCTGGAGACTTGTTCAGTAAGGAAGCTTTGGAACGTTCTTATCGTGAAATAGCACAGATGGGTCACTTTAACCCTGAAAATATCCAGCCAGACGTACAGCCTAATGTTAAGGATGGTACAGTAGATATCAACTGGGGGCTGGAATCTAAGGCGAACGACCAGGTTGAGTTTTCTGCTGGTTGGGGACAGACTGGTGTGATAGGTAAACTGAGTTTGAAATTCACAAACTTCTCGTTTGCCAATCTATTCAGAAAGAATGACAACTATCGTGGTATTCTTCCTCAGGGAGACGGACAGACTCTTACTATCAGCGGACAGACAAACGGACAGTATTACCAGTCGTACAGTGTATCTTTCTTCGATCCATGGTTCGGAGGTAAGCGTCCTACATCGTTCTCTGTTTCGGCATTCTATTCTGTACAGACTGACGTCAGCAGCCAATATTATAATTCGGCTTATATGAACAACTATTATAATATGCTTAGCGGATACGGAAGTTATTACGGCAACTACTATGGCAACTATTACAACAACTATGAGTCGTACTACGACCCTGACAAATCTATTAAGATGTTTGGTGCTTCCATAGGTTGGGGTAAACGTTTGAGATGGCCTGATGACTATTTCACACTTTCAGCAGAGTTGTCATATCAGAGATTTATGCTTAAAGACTGGAGTTATCTGTATATCAAACTTAATAACGGACAGTACCTGAATACAGGAAACAGTAATAACTTGAGTTTCGGACTTACATTGTCACGAAATTCATCGGACAACCCAATCTTCCCGCGTAGAGGTTCTGAATTTACAGCTTCTGTAAACTTCACTCCTCCTTACTCTTTGTTCAGCAACAAAGACTACTCAACATACGGAAAAGACAATTATGACGAAGCTGCAAGCATGTTCAAATGGATTGAATACCACAAATGGAAATTCAAAGCAAAAACATATACAGCCTTGCTTCCTATACAGAAATGTCCGGTTATCATGACACGTACAGAGTTTGGTATCTTGGGACACTACAATAAGTATAAGCGTTCTCCGTTCGAAACATTCTATGTGGGTGGTGACGGTATGACAGGTTACAGTTATAACTATGCATCTGAAACCATTGCACTGCGCGGTTATGAAAACGGTTCTCTTACTCCATATGGTAGCGAGGGTTATGCATATATCCGACTCGGAGCTGAGTTGAGATATCCGCTTATGCTTGAAAACTCAACAAGTATCTATGCTTTGGGATTTGTTGAAGCCGGTAATGCATGGACAGATGTGGCCGACTTTAACCCATTCAGCTTAAAACGTTCGGCCGGTGTCGGTGTACGTATCTTCTTGCCAATGATTGGTATGATGGGTATTGACTGGGCATACGGATTCGACAAGATAAATGGCTCTATGCAGTATAGCGGAAGCCAGTTCCACTTTATCATCGGTCAGGAATTCTAATTCCTGATCCGCTGATAGCGGAACATTATTAAATTAAAACCATTTAAATCGCAAAATTATGAAGAAGATGTTTTTATCTATGCTGTTTATCATTACAACAGCATTTGCAGCACATGCACAAAAGTTTGCTCTAATAGACATGGAGTTCATATTGCAGCAAATACCTTCTTACGAACAAGCCAACAAACAGATTGAATCTCTATCCAAGCAATGGCAAGCAGATATTGAAGCCAAAGCCGGTGAAGCAAAAAAACTATATGAGGAATATCAGAAATCGGCGGCAAATATGACAGCAGAGCAAAGAACTGCAAAAGAAGAAGAGATTATTGCCAAAGAAAAGGAAGCAGCCGAACTGAGACAAAGTTATTTCGGTCCACAGGGTGAAGCCATGAAGAAAAGACAAGAACTTATCTCACCTATACAGGATGCTATCTATAATGCTGTAAAAGAAATAGCAACACAAAAAGGATATGATGCAGTAATTGACAGAGCATCTGCTCAAAGTATGATTTTTGCCTCTCCGCGTATCGATATCAGTAATGAAGTACTTTTGAAATTAGGATATTCAAAATAATTTCATACATTTGCATCCGAAAGAGAAACACATCGCAGAATTTGATAATTAATAAATAAAATAGAAACAAAGATTATGTTGAAAAAATTATTTTTATTGCTTATGCTTATTGCACCAATGAGCATCTTCGCACAGAAGTTTGGTTACTTCAAATCAGAGTCTATTATCTTGGTTATGCCTGAATTTGCTAAGGCTCAAACAGACATAGAAACTGTTAAAAAACAATATGATGACGAAATCAAGCGTGCTTCTGAAGAATTCAATAAAAAGCTTGCTGCTTTCCAGGAAGAACAGAAGACTCTTCCACAGAATATTCTTGACCGTCGTCAGAAAGAACTTCAGGAACTTTCAGAAAAGGGTATGCAGTTCCAGCAGGATGCTCAGCAGCAGCTACAGAAAGCATATGCTGATATGATGAATCCTATCTACGAAAAAATGGAAAAAGCTGTTCAGGCAGTTGCTAAAGCAGGTGGATATATTTTTGTATTCGACTTGAACCGTACAGATATTCCTTATGTAGACGAAACTCAGGCTAAAGATATCACAAACGATATCAAGACTAACCTCGGAATAAGCTTGTCGGCTACTCCATACGTTCCAGCACAGCCTGCTGCTACAGCTCCGGCACAATAATATAAAGAGTCGGACAAGTGCTGTTTATTACTTACAAATAATAAGTTAAATGTATAGTATTAAACGTACTGGAATTTATTAGGTATAATTTAAATATTAATAAATAAGCTCCCGAAAGTGAGGAATCGGCCAACACGTCTGTATGATGTGTACAGATTCCTCACTTTCTTTTTTTTATTGAGATATAAAACAAATTAAATCATAGAAAGGAGAACAACAGAACATGCCATATTTACGAAACCTAATAAACGGACCTATCGGAGTATTCGATTCAGGATATGGTGGTCTGACAATACTGAAAGGCATCAGGGAACTTCTACCTCAGTATGATTACCTTTATCTGGGAGATAATGCACGTACTCCATATGGTACAAGATCTTTCGAAGTAGTATATGATTTTACACTTCAGGCTGTAAGACGTCTGTTCGAATTAGGTTGTCCGCTTGTAATTCTTGCATGTAACACAGCTTCAGCAAAAGCACTAAGAAGCATACAGCAAAATGACCTTCCATATTTGGATGATACAAGGCGAGTACTCGGAGTTATTCGTCCAACAGCCGAATGTATAGGGAATATAACTAAAACTCGTCATGTGGGAATTTTAGCTACTTCAGGAACTATTCGTTCAGAGTCTTATCCTTTGGAAATAATGAAACTTTTTCCAGACATAAGCGTTAGCGGTCAGGCTTGCCCTATGTGGGTTCCTTTGGTGGAAAACAACGAGTATAATTCATCAGGTGCCGATTATTTTGTAAGGAAGTATATTAACGAACTTTTAGAGAAAGACAATAAGATTGATACCATAGTTTTGGGTTGTACACACTATCCTCTTCTATATAATAAGATAAGAGAATTTACTCCTGAAAATATCAGTATAATCACACAGGGAGAATATGTAGCACAAAGCTTGAAAGATTATCTCCGCAGGCATAAAGAAATAGAACAGAGATGCACAAAAAAAGGTAAATGTGATTTTCTTACTACAGAGTCGGTTGAAAAGTTCAAGGAATCGGCATCTATATTCCTTCATGAGGAAGTTGATGTAAAAAGTATTACTCTTGAATAACAGAAATAATAGGATAAAAAAATTCAGTATCTGTGTATGTCACTGTCAGTGAATAGACGCCATTACAACTGACTAAGACACACACTATACTGAATACACATATTAGTAAATCATAAGAAGCACAATAACAGACTACAGCAGCCTCTTGCTAAGATACCTTACAGGATACCATACAGAAAGGAATCCTACTATTAAAACTGTTGCAAAAACCAGAATCACATCCCATATATGTACACTTACAGGATATGAATCAACAATAAAGCTACCGGAATCGCCAAGAGAAATCAGTCCGAACTCCTGTTGTGCAAAACACAAAGCAAGTCCTATTATTACTCCCGCTATAGCTCCAATAAATGAAATCATTCTTCCTTCAAAAAGAAAGATTCTGACTATCTGATCATCATTTGCTCCAAGATTACGTAAAGTCACCACATCGTTCTTCTTATCAATAATCAACATAGAAAGCGAGCCAATGACATTAAAACAGGCTATCATCAGGATAAATGTCAGAAAAAGATATGATATCAGCTTTTCTATCTCCATAATACGGTAGGTATCTGCCTGCTGTTCATATCGGTTTAATACCTTAAAATCATCTCCAAGAATCTTGAGTATTTCAGATTTAACCTTACTTTCGTCAGCATCCGGTTTCAATTTAAGATTTACAGCCGAGACTTCAGTAGTATATTGGAACATCTTCCGTGCAAAATCTATGGAAGTTATGATATAAGTAGCATCATATTTTTCCTGATTAACAGAAAATGTAAGTCCGGAAGAAAAGAGATCTCCACTTATAAAACTTGCAGACGGATTTGCCATATTGATTTTTGCACCACGCTTTGGAGCATAAATCTCGAGTGGATCCAGAAATTTCACTCCAGTACCAAGAGTTGAGAGAAGTTGTATACCAGGAATTGCATAGTCCACAACTTCATCATGCAACACCAAATCACCTCTGCCAAAAAGAATACTGTCTATAGGAGTTAGTTGAGAGAAATTGTCCTCTACACCTTTTACCACAGCCATAGCCTGACGCTCCTTATACTGCACCATAGCATTATCCTCAAGAGACTCGGAAACAACTTCTATATCCGGAAGATTCTTTATCTTTATAATCCTCTCGTCCTGCCCGTTGAAAACCTTACCTGTGGAAGCAACAATTTTAAGTTGTGGGTCAAAAGCCGTAAAAAACGTGGCCACCATATCCTGGAAGCCATTAAATACAGAAAGTGTGCAGACCATGGCCATAGTAGCCAATGCAACTCCGCACACAGAAATACCCGAAATCACATTAATGGCATTATGCGATTTCTTCGAAAACAAATACCTTTTAGCAATAAAAAAAGGGAAATTCACGATTAAATAAATTTATCTGTTAAATTACATTTTAAGCAGATTATCAATTTTTTCGGCATAATCCAAAGAGTCGTCAACAAAGAACTTAAGCTCTGGAATGATACGCAACTGGTGACGCACACGGTTACCTAATTCAAATCTGATAGCCTTGGCATTGTCATTAATGTTCTTTACAATTTCCTCACTTCTTTCTGAAGGGAAAACACTTAAGTATGCACGCACATAGCTCATATCAGGACTGATACGTACAATACTAACCGAAACCAGAACTCCCGGCATCGATTTTGTCTGTTTCAGGAAAATATCACTCAATTCTTTCTGAATGAGTCTGGCAATCTTATTTTGTCTGGTTGTTTCCATATTATTTTATTTACTTTTTCCTTATAATAGTAAGGCCGTCGCGCATAGGAAGTATCACTTTCTCTACACGTTCATCAGCCGCTACCAAATCATTAAATTTTTTTATTCCGATGGTTTGCAAATCAGTATGATGTGGATTTTCCTCCAGTACATGTCCGTCCCACAATGTATTATCGGCTAAAATATATCCACCCGGACGAAGTTGTTTAAGTATCATTTCATAATATTCCACATAATAACGCTTGTTGCCGTCCATAAATGCCAAATCAAATACAATATCCATTGTTGGTACAATCTGCATTGCATCACCAATATAGAACTTTATCTTATCGGCATAAGGAGAGTTTTCAAGCCATGGCCGTGTAAAATCCTCCTGCTCATCATTTATCTCAAAGGTATGCAGCATAGCTCCTTCCTCAAGGCCTTCAGCCAGACAGAGAGCAGAATATCCACTATAAGTACCTATCTCAAGTACCTGTTTCGGACGAACCATCTGTACAAACATCTTTAGCATACGTCCTTGCAGATGTCCTGAAGCCATACGCGGGCGCAACAGTTTGACATGTGTTGCTCTATACAAAGCTTTCAGATAATCCCCCTCTTCATCAATATGCCGAAGTATGTAATCGTCTAAAGCGTCCGTTTCTTTCATATATTATTATATATTCTAAGACCTTTTATACTTTTATGAATGTTTATATACAGAATACTTAAACGGTAAGTAATCTTTATATATTCATATTAGACATAACACTCAGTTTTACATACATATATTAAATTAAAATTCAGTTGTTGCATGCCAAACAACATGCAACAACTGATTTCCTAATTATATAAATATATAAACCTGAATAGTATCTACAATTTATAAATATGTATATCCTTGTTATCTCATTGAAATAAACAGGTCAGCCAATATTACAGATAACGGTTACGGTTAGGTAATACGTACTCATCAGCATTATTAAGGACATCATCCACCTGATTAATTTCGAGGAATGAAGTCTTAGTACCGGCTTTACCACCGCTCAAATAAGCCACCATATCCTTACCTGAAAGAACTCCGTCATTAATAAGCTTACGAAGAGCAGTGAAATAATACTCCTGTCCGTTAGCCTTTTCAGGCATATAAATAGCTTCAACACCATAAGAAAGTGCCAGATGACGCATTGTCTTTTCCTTATAGCAAACAGCCAATACAGGATATTTGCCACGGTAAGCAGCAAGACTGCGTGCAGTCAGACCACTGAAGCTATCTGTAATAATAGCGCGGATAGGCATTAAATTAGTAGCACGAACAGCCGATTTTGCAAGGAAACCTGTTACATCTGCATTTTCTGGAGTAAGACGGATTGGAATATCATTTTCAGACAATTTATCTTTTTCAGCCTGAGCAGCTATCTTAGTCATAGTCTTGACAGCTTCTACAGGATATTTACCATATGCTGTTTCACCGCTAAGCATCAAAGCATCAGTACGATAATAGATTGCATTAGCAATATCTGTAACCTCTGCACGAGTAGGACGAGGGTTATTAATCATGGTATGAAGCATCTGAGTTGCAACAATAACCGGTTTGCGTGCAAGAATACATTTCTTAATCAACTGGCGCTGTATACCAGGTATACGTTCCTGAGCAACTTCGATACCAAGGTCACCACGTGCAACCATAACGCCATCAGCCACTTCAAGAATCTCATCAATATTGTCAACACCTTCCTGATTTTCGATTTTTGCGATAATCTTTATATCACTATTGTGAGCGTCAAGTATTTCACGAATATCAAGTACATCCTGACGGTTGCGAACAAAAGAGTGAGCAATAAAATCGATATCCTTTTCTATAGCATAAAGAATATTGTTACGGTCTTTTTCAGTAAGAGAAGGCAAATTAATACGAACACCAGGAACATTCACACTTTTGCGGCTTCCCAAAGTTGCATCATTCTGAACCTCACAGAAAAGAGTATTTTCATTTTTATCCAACACAGTAAGAGCAAGGTCACCATCATCAATAAGAACAGTAGCACCAACAGCAAGGTCATGAACGAAATTCTTGTAGGTTACAGCGATACATTCTTTTGTAGTTTCCTGATCCGGATTACCTACTATCTGAACCTTATCACCTATTTTATAATCGATAGGACCTTCGGCACTTGCAGTAGTACGCACCTCAGGACCCTTAGTATCCATTAAGATTGCAATACGGTTTGATACTTCACGTACGTTAGAGATCAACTTTTCGAAACCTTCACGGCTGGCATGAGCAGTATTCATACGTACCACATTCATACCTGCATTATAAAGATCTCTGATAAAATCCACTTCACAACGCAAGTCAGAAATGGATGCAACGATTTTTGTTTGTTTGAGCATCATATTAAAAAACTAATTATACCTGTTTTACATTATTTCGAATTAATAAAAGCTTCCACTGCCAAACGGTATGAATCAAGTCCGAAGCCACAAATCACACCACGACATGCACACGATATCATTGACTTATGCCGGAACTCTTCCCGGGTATGCACATTCGATATATGAACTTCGATGGCAGGAGTCGTGACAGCGCGCAAAGCATCCTGCAGAGCAATCGACGTATGAGTGTATGCACCTGCATTCAAGATAATACCATCGTATGAAAATCCAACTTCATGGATTTTATTAATAATTTCTCCTTCCACATTCGACTGATAATAGCCGAATTCAATATCCGGATAAATAGCCTTGAGCCGTTCTAAATAGGTTTCAAACGAAGTTGCACCATAAATGGAAGGCTCACGCTTCCCCAATAAGTTAATATTGGGCCCGTTAATAATTTGTATCCGCATCGTTTATAATCTATTGAACTTTTAATACCTTTGTAGGTAATATGGTGCAAAGATAATAAAAATAATGAATAAGCAGGACAAAAACACACAAATTATAATAAAGTATAAGCAATATTTAAAATTGGAGAAATCATTATCCGACAATACTATTTCGGCTTATATCGAAGACATAACCAAACTCATGAACTATTTTGAAGAAGACGGAACAGACATTTTTGATACCACAGCTGAAACTATCGAAAGTTTCTCGGCAAGTCTCCATGATATAGGTATTAATCCACGCTCACAAGCGAGAATCTTATCTGGAATACGTTCTTTTTTCAAGTATCTCCTTCTCGAAGACTATATAAGCGACGACCCCTCCGAACTGATAGAATCGCCACAGATAGGAAAACATCTTCCGGATATTCTAAGCGTAGAAGAAATAGACAGCCTTATCGGTGCCATAGACAGAAGTACCAAAGAAGGGCAACGCAACTGTGCCATACTTGAGACCCTTTACAGTTGCGGACTTCGTGTATCCGAATTATGCAATCTGAAGATTTCCGACCTGTATCTTGAGGATGGATTTATAAAAGTTGAAGGCAAAGGCCGCAAACAAAGACTGGTACCCATCTCACCCAAAGCCATAAAAGAAATAAAGCTATATTTCGAATACAGAGGTGAAGGGCTTATTAAACCAGAATTTGAGGACTATGCATTCATAAGCCGGTTCGGGAAGAACATATCACGAATCATGGTATTCCACATCATTAAAGAACTTGCCGACAAAATCAGTCTGAAGAAAACCATCAGCCCACACACTTTCCGACATTCATTCGCCACACATTTGTTAGAAGGAGGTGCAAACTTAAGAGCCATTCAATGCATGTTGGGACATGAGAGCATTGGTACAACAGAAATTTACACCCACATAGACAGGAACAAGTTGCGTAAAGAAATAATTGAACACCATCCTCGGAACATGTATAAAAAACAATGACAAAAAGACTAAATTCATTTCCAATTTAAGCTTTTATAAGTCATTTTAAGTAAAAAAACGGTTGTTTTATGTATTTTTCATTAGTTAAAGCGGAAAAAAAGAGATAAAATAACACCTATGATTATTCTTTTTTTTATCTTTGCACCCAAATAACATGATTGTTTTAAGAAAAAAATTAAATTATACAAACCAATTATTTAAAAATCATGATTAAGAAGTTGTATTTGCCTATCGTGGCATTGTTAGTTCTTGCTTTCTCTTCATGTAGCAAGATGGGAGAATTGTCTTCTGACTACTTCACAACAAATCCAGAAGTTCTGGAAGCTGTTGGTGGTAAAGTTCCTGTAACTATTACAGGTAAGTTCCCGGAAAAATACTTCAAGAAAAACGCAACAGTTGAAGTTACTCCGGTTTTGAGATGGGAAGGTGGCGAAGCTAAAGGTCAGCCAGCTATGTTTCAGGGTGAAAAAGTTCAGGGTAACGACCAGACTATCTCATACAAGGCTGGTGGTACTTACACTATGAAAGCTTCTTTCGACTATGTTCCAGAAATGGCTAAGTCTGAACTTTACCTTGATTTCAAAATCAAGAAAGGAAAGAAAGAATACACTATTCCTTCTGTAAAGATTGCTGACGGTGTAATCGCTACATCAGAACTTCCAACTGTAGGTTCTGCTAACGCTGCTTATGCAGAAGATGCTTTCCAGCGTATAATCAAGCAGGCTAAAGAAGCTCAGATCATGTTCTTGATCCAGCAGGCTAACCTTCGTGCAAGCGAATTGAAATCTGAAGGTATCAAAGATTTCCACAAACAGGTTGCTATCGTTGCCGGTGATACTAAGAACTATAAACTTAACAACATTGAAATTTCTGCTTACGCATCTCCAGATGGTGGTGTTAAATTGAATGAAGGTTTGGCTGAAGACCGTCAGAACAATACAGAAAAATATTTGAATAGAGAATTGAAGAAAGGTAAGATTGAAACTGAAGTAGATACTAAGTATACTGCTCAGGACTGGGAAGGTTTCCAGGAACTTGTTTCTAAATCAAGCCTTCAGGATAAGGACCTTATCTTGCGTGTTCTTTCTATGTATCAGGATCCAGAACAGCGCGAAGCTGAAATCAAGAATATTTCTTCAGTTTACAAGACTTTGGCTGACGAAATCCTTCCTCAGTTGCGTCGTGCTCGTTTGACTGCTAACTATGACATCATCGGCCGTAGCGACGAAGAAATCAACGCTGCATTCGATAGCGATGCTTCTGTATTGAGCGTAGAAGAATTGTTGTATGCTGCTACTTTGACTAACGACAATGCTCGCAAAGAAGCTATTTACAAGAAGACTATCGAACTTTATCCTAATGACTTCCGTGCTTACAACAACTTGGGTATGATGGCATACCTTAGCGATAAGGCTACTGCTACTAACTACTTCAAGCAGGCTGCAAGCAAGAACGCTAATGCTCCTGAAGTTAACACTAACCTTGGTTTGATCGAACTTGTAAACGGTAATGTTGCTAACGCTGAAACTTACCTTGCTAAGGCTACAGGTGCTAACACAGCAAACGAAGCTCTTGGTAACTTGTATATCAAACAGGGTCAGTACGACAAGGCTGTTGCTTCTTTCGGTGACACTAAGACTAACTCAGCTGCTTTGGCTCAGATCCTTGCTAAAGACTACAACAAGGCTAAGAATACTTTGACAGCTGTTAAGAATGCTGATGCTTACACAGACTACTTGATGGCTATTGTTGGTGCAAGAACTAACAATGCTGACTTGGTTAAGTCAAGCATGGCTAAGGTTGCTCAGAAAGATGCTGCTCTTGCTGCTAAAGCTGCAACTGACCGTGAATTTGCTAAATATGCAAACGAAATCAAGTAATTTATTCGAATCTGTTTATAGAGAATAATTACAAATGAAATATTTAAGCCGGAATGCACAATGCGTTCCGGCTTTTTTTTGTACTTTCGCAAAAATAATATTCCAAATCATTTTTCTTTGTACTACAATATTTTTATGTAATTATATCCTTTATGAAGACAACAGGAAATATACTTTCGTTTATAATATCTGCATTAGTCTCTACATGTCTTTTTTCATGTGGAGGAAATAATGAGTTCTACATGTCGGGTAAACTGAGCAATAACGACACAAAACAGTTGTTTGTTGTATTCGATGACCCTATTGCCGATATAGATACCATCAGTGTAAACAGCAAGGGAGAGTTTTCATATACATTTGTCCCAGACACCATAACAATGCTGAGATTAGTAAACGATTCGGGTTTTGCACTACCCGTATTTGCCGATAAAGGATGGGAAGTAAGCATAGAGGGCAGCCTTGATAATCCCAAAGTAAAAGGGAATGGTCCAAACAAGGATTTGCAGGATTTCAGAAACGAAATTGTAGCCATTCTAAATACAGGCAACACATCCAGCGACAGTACATCAGCTTCATCTATTTCAGACATAGCAGAAAAATTCATAATATCTCACAGACAATCTTATGCTTCAGCATATATTCTTAATGATTATTTCATTCAGTCAGACAATCCGGATAAGGAAAAGATAAAAGCGCTTATTGAACAATTAGACGGGCATGTAAAAGACTGCAGAGTTGTAGATGTAATACAGAAAAACCTGGCAGAAAAGAATAATATGAGCAAAAGTGATTATATAAATTACTTCTCATGCAAGAGGAGAAATGGTGAATATATATCATGGAGCAGCAAAGACGAACTATTTACTTTAATTAATATCTGGGCAGGATGGAGCAAAGAATCTATCGTCAAAAGAGATTCACTGTTTTCTATTTTAGGCAAACTGCCCAAAGACAATTTCAGAATCCTGAACATATCAATAGACTACGAAAAGGAACTTTGGGAAAAGAACTGTAAAAAAGACACATTGCAATGGATTGAGGTATGCGATTTCAAAGGATGGAAGAATCAGATTACAGAGCAGTGTGACATCAGATATATCCCATACAACATACTTGTTGACAAGAGCAGAAAGATTATTGCAACGAACATTTATGGAGACAAGTTGGTTGACAAGATGAAAGAACTGACAGACAATAAAAAATAACTATACACATCACAGAAACATTAACCTTAAAACAGATAATATTATGTTAGTCAAATTGTTTGCCGCTGCTTTACAGGGAATTGACGCGACAATAGTTACCATCGAAGTAAACTGTTCGAGGGGTATAAAATTCTACCTTGTAGGGCTCCCCGACTCGGCGGTAAAGGAAAGTCACGAACGTATAGTATCGGCACTACAGTACAACGGATATAAGTTTCCGTCATGCCAGATAATAGTAAACATGGCACCAGCAGATATCCGTAAAGAAGGATCATCATACGATTTGCCATTGGCTATTGGTATAATGGCCGCTACAGGAAGCATTTCTTCCGACCGTCTCAACCGTTTTCTTATCATTGGAGAATTAGGCTTGGACGGAAACCTACAACCCATTAAAGGCGCCTTGCCAATAGCCATAGCTGCACGTCAGCAAGGTTTCGAGGGATTTATTTTACCAAAACAGAATGCAAGAGAGGCAGCGGTAGTCAACAATCTTGATGTTTATGGGGTTGAGAACATCACCCAGGTAATAGATTTCTTCAACGGCAAGTGTCAGCTTGAGCCAACCATCGTACACACAAGAGAGGAGTTTTACAATAATCAGAGCGAATTCCAGTTCGACTTTGCCGATGTAAAAGGACAGGAAAACGTAAAAAGAGCCCTTGAAGTTGCAGCCGCAGGCAGTCACAATGTAATTCTCATAGGTGCTCCCGGCAGCGGAAAATCCATGATGTCAAAAAGATTACCCAGCATACTTCCACCATTATCACTGTCGGAAAGCCTGGAAACTACAAAGATTCACTCTGTTGCCGGCAAATTAGGCAAAGACTCATCGTTAATAGCCACACGTCCGTTCAGAAGTCCTCACCACACCATCACACAAGTTGCAATGGTAGGCGGAGGAGCAAATCCACAACCTGGCGAAATCAGTCTGGCACATAATGGAGTATTGTTTCTCGATGAACTTCCGGAGTTCAACAGAAGTGTTCTTGAAGTACTCCGACAACCATTAGAAGACAGACGCATAAGCATATCAAGAGCAAAGTATACATTAGAATACCCAGCAAGTTTCATGCTTGTGGCATCAATGAATCCATGCCCTTGCGGATACTACAACCATCCTACACGCAACTGCGTATGCTCACCCGGACAGGTCCACAAATATCTCAACAAGATTTCCGGTCCTCTTATGGACCGCATAGACATTCAGGTAGAAATTGTACCTGTACCGTTCGAAAAAATGTCAGAACAGAAAGAAAGCGAAAGCAGTGCTTCTATAAGAGAGAGGGTTATAAAAGCAAGAAAAATACAGGAAGAGAGATTTGCCGGAATAAAAGGTGTATACTGCAATGCACAAATGACATCAAGACTATTGCACCAATATGCACAACCCGATGAAAAAGGACTAAATCTTCTAAAAAGCGCCATGACACGCCTCAACCTGTCGGCAAGGGCATACGACAGAATTCTTAAAGTTGCCCGAACAATAGCCGACCTTGAAGGATGCGAAAATATTACTACAGCACACCTTGCCGAGGCCATAAGCTACAGAAATTTAGACAGAGAGAACTGGGCAGGCTGATTTTGCCCGGTTCTCCTCAGCCATTTCATATACAGATAAATTATATTACATACAAAAATCTCACATACAGAATACAGGAAACAGACCAATAAAATAATCATCAATCATATTTCACCTTCATCTCATCCTCACTCATTGTAAAGTTAGACAAAGTTATCTTCTCAGGCTTCACAAAAGGCAAACGCCTGTGGCGGCATGTATCAAGCATACAAGTATCACACTTGGGTTTCTCCATAATATTGCAAGGGTCGAGATGTAGCGTAAGCTGCACCTTGTCGGAATACTTTTCCAGAAGCACATTTTTAAGATGCATACCCAACAAATGTCCCTCTTCCACAGTATAATACCATGGAACAGTCAGGTCACAATCTATAAATATATAACTTCCCGACTTGATTATCCTCGTATTATGAATATCAACCCATTCCTTTTGTCTGTTATTGTTTAGAATCTCAGCCAAATCCTCAAGCAATTTCTCATCGGCAGTATCAAGAAGATCAGCTATAGTATTTTTCAGAATAGATACACCTGTAGCGATAATTATCGAACCGAAAACAAGAGCCAATGCACTATCTATCCATGCCAGACCTGTAAAGTACAAAACCACAAGACCGGCCACCAGACCTATGGTAGAATAAGTATCAGACTGCAAATGCTTGCCACCGGCTACCAGAGCCATGGATTTATATTTTTTCCCAACCCTGATACTATACCATCCCATAAGATAGTTAAGCAAACCGGAAACTGCTACAATATAAATACCAATATCAAGTTTCCTGACCTCAGCAGGAATGATAAGCCTTTCCATTCCCTCATAGATAATCATCAGTCCGGCTATGCTTATAAGTATACCCTCTACAGAAGCAGATATAAGTTCAATCTTCCCATGCCCGAACGGATGTTCCTTATCGTTTGGCTTCGATCCCCATCTCAAACAGAAAAGGCTGATAAGTCCGGCCACTACATTCACAATACTTTCCATGGCATCTGTAAGCACACCAACTGAGTTTGTCATAAAGTAGGCTATGAATTTTCCTACAAGTATCAGACCGGAAACAATTACAATTCGTTTCTGGACATTGAATTTCAAAGTTTCGTCATTCATTTTCTTTCTCTGTTTTTTAGCACCGCGAATTTATCAATTATTTCATTTCATTGAAACCTTACTTTTATGAAATTGTAATTTATTTGAAATTCCATGTCCATAATTTTGCAAAACAATAACATTTATTCCTTTTACATGTTATATTTTCACACCCGCGGATGTACCTTGCCAGAGGTACATCCGTTTATTTTTACAGCTTTTTATAAGTTCATTTCATATAAAAGGATAATATCGTCGACAATAGTGTATAAAAATCGCTATCTTTGCAACCGTAAGTGTATATAAGTGTATAATAGTATATATATGTAAACACTTCACAACAAGAAACAAGTCTACCCGCGAAACAGGCTTATTCACAATAACAGGCAAATACATAAAACAAACAATATAACATCTATATTCAATATGGAAAAGAAATTCAAAAGAACAACCGTAACATCGGCACTTCCATACGCCAACGGTCCGGTTCACATCGGTCACCTTGCAGGTGTATATGTTCCGGCCGATATTTACGCCCGTTATCTCCGCCTTAAGAAAGAAGACGTTCTCTTCATCGGAGGTTCCGACGAACACGGAGTGCCTATCACTATCCGTGCAAAGAAAGAAGGTGTAACACCTCAGGATGTAGTCGACCGCTATCATACACTTATACGCGACTCTTTCAAGGAGTTTGGTATATCATTCGATGTATATGGACGTACATCTTCAGAAATACATCACAAGACAGCATCCGACTTCTTCCGCAAGTTGTACGACAAGGGTGAATTCATAGAAAAAACATCAGAACAGTACTACGATGAAGAAGCAAAGACATTCCTTGCCGACAGATATATCACAGGAGAATGTCCACGCTGCCATGCAGAAGGCGCATACGGCGACCAGTGTGAAAAGTGCGGAAGCACACTATCTCCTACAGAACTTATCAACCCTAAGAGTGCCATCAGCGGAAGCAAACCTGTTATGAAAGAAACCAAGCACTGGTACCTGCCACTCGACAAGCACGAAGGCTGGTTGCGCAAATGGATTCTGGAAGACCACAAGGAATGGCGTCCTAACGTATACGGACAGTGCAAGAGCTGGCTCGACATGGGACTTCAGCCTCGTGCCGTAAGCCGTGACCTCGACTGGGGTATTCCTGTTCCTGTAGAAGGTGCAGAAGGAAAAGTACTTTACGTATGGTTCGATGCTCCTATAGGATACATCTCAAACACTAAGGAACTACTTCCTGATTCATGGGAAAAATGGTGGAAAGACCCTGAAACACGTCTTGTTCACTTCATCGGTAAAGACAATATCGTATTCCACTGTATAGTATTCCCTGCTATGCTTAAGGCAGAAGGCAGCTATATACTTCCAGACAATGTTCCTTCGAATGAGTTCCTCAACCTTGAAGGCGACAAGATTTCAACATCACGCAACTGGGCCGTATGGTTGCACGAATACCTTCAGGACTTCCCTGGCAAGCAGGATGTGCTCCGCTATGTGCTTACAGCAAATGCTCCTGAAACAAAAGACAACGACTTTACATGGAAAGACTTCCAGGCACGCAACAACAACGAACTTGTAGCCGTTTACGGAAACTTCGTGAACCGTGCCCTTGTACTTACCAACAAATATTTCGAAGGCAAAGTTCCTACAGCAGGCGAACTTACAGACTACGACCGTGAGACACTGAAGGAATTTGCAGATGTTAAGGCCGAAGTAGAAAAACTGCTCGACATATTCAAGTTCCGCGACGCACAGAAGGAAGCCATGAACCTTGCACGTATCGGTAACAAATACCTTGCCGATACAGAACCATGGAAACTTGCCAAGACTGATATGGAACGCGTAGCTACAATCCTTAACATAGCACTACAGCTTGTAGCCAACCTTGCCATCGCATTCGAACCGTTCCTGCCTTTCAGCTCTGCCAAGCTTCGCGGTATGCTCAACATGGATTCATTCGAATGGGAAAGCCTCGGACGTACAGACATGCTTGCACCGGGACATCAGTTGGGCAAAGCAGAACTTCTTTTCGAAAAGATTGAAGATGATGTTATAGAAGCCCAGGTTCAGAAACTTCTTGCTACAAAGAAAGCAAACGAAGAAGCTGCCTATAAAGCAAACCCAATCAAGCCAACAATCGCTTTCGAAGACTTCGAGAAACTTGATATCAGAGTAGGTACAGTTCTTGAGTGCGAAGTTGTTCCAAAGATGAAGAAACTTCTTAAGTTCAAGATAGCCGACGGACTTGAAAACCGTACTATAGTCAGCGGTATTGCACAGCACTACAAACCAGAAGAATTGGTTGGAAAACAGGTCTTGTTCATTGCCAACCTCGCTCCACGCCAGTTCAAGAACGGACTTGTAAGTGAAGGTATGATTCTTAGTGCAGAAAACTTCGATGGTTCACTGGCTGTTACTTCTCTCCTTAAGGAAGTAAAACCGGGAAGTCAGGTTTGCTGATAACTGCGACATCTGAATAATACACAATAAAATAAGGGCGGATTTTTTCCGCCCTTATTTCAATTACCACCCCTTCTATATATTATTCTTACATAATATACAAGCTCTTATAATTATATTACATATAATATAACATATAACATCGTGTCAGAAAACTCAAGTTCTTTAAAAGAAAAAACAGCCAAGGGACTTCTTTGGGGAGGAATCAACAACAGCGCCCAACAGATTCTGAACCTTGTATTCGGTATTTTCATATCCAGAATCCTTACTCCATCCGACTACGGTATGGTGGGAATGCTTACTATCTTCTCACTCATGGCCTCAACCATTCAGGAAAGCGGGTTTACAGCCGCACTTGCCAACAAGAAGGAAATAAAGCACGAAGACTATAATGCTGTTTTCTGGTTCAATGTCATTACAGGAATATCTCTTTATATAATTCTGTTCTTCCTGTCGCCCTATATCGCACAGTTCTATCATACCCCCGAACTTATTCCACTATCAAGATACATATTCTTAGGATTTGTAATAGCCAGTTTCGGTACAGCACACAATGCATGGCTCTTCCGCCAGCTGAAAGTAAAGCAGAAAGCAATAATCCAGCTCACAAGTCTCTGTCTCTCCGGACTGACAGGCGTATTGCTTGCTGTTATGGGAGCAGCCTACTGGGGTATAGCTACCCAAAGCCTGGTTTATGTAGCATCAAATTCCATACTGTTCTGGTTATACTCAGGGTGGAGACCAACACTCAACATCGATTTATCTCCACTAAAAACAATGATAGGATTCAGTAGCAAGATTCTTCTCACAAACATAGTATCAAATATAAACAACAATATGCTTTCTGTAGTACTCGGAAAGTTCTATACAGAGAAAGAAGTAGGTCTGTTCAACCAGGCCAACAAATGGACCTCCATGGGATACAGCACAATACAGGGAATGATAAACGGTGTAGCCCAGCCTGTATTGCGCGATGTAGCCGACGACCGTGAACGCCAGTGCAGAGTATTCCGAAAGATGTTGCGCTTTACCGCCTTTGTATCCTTCCCCACCCTGTTCGGTCTGTCGATTATTGCCCCCGAACTTATTACCATAACCATTACCGACAAGTGGTCGGGCAGCGCCGTACTTATGCAGATACTCTGCATAGGAGGAGCATTTATGCCAATACAGAACCTGTATACCAACCTCCTTATCAGCAAGGGACGCTCCGACCTCTTTATGTGGAACACCATAATAATAGGATGTCTGCAGATATGTTCGGCTTTAATATGTCACCCATACGGACTTAGAGTAATGATAATTGCCTATATTTGCATCAACATTCTATGGCTGGCCGTATGGCACTATTTTGTAAGGAGAGAAATAGGCCTGTCTTTATTTTCTGCCCTGAAAGATATACTGCCATTTATGGGAATATCCATAGCATGTATGGGAACAGCCCTGTATGCATCGCAGTTTACTGAAAATGTATACATCTCGGCCATAATAAAGATAGCCGTAGCGGCTATAATGTATATATTATTTATGAAACTAAGCGGTTCTGTCACATTCAGAGAGGCAGTAGGCTATATATTAAAGAAGAAAATGCCATGACAACAATAATACCGGTATTCTTTACATTCGACAGTAACTATGTATTAGCTGCCAAGGTGGCTATACATTCCATGCTAAGGTATGCATCTTCTGCATATCAGTATGAACTGTACATTCTGCACACCACACTCAGCGAATCCGACTGCCGTAATCTCTCGTCTGCCATAAAAGAGTTTGCCCACGCAAACATGAACTTCATCAATGTATCGGAATACGAAAAGAAAATATCCGGTCTGAACGGCAAGGCGCATTACTCAAAGGAGATATTCTATAAACTGATTGCGGCCGACCTCTTTCCACAATATCAGCGCATTCTCTGCACCGATGTAGATGTGGTTTTCACGGGAGACATCTCGGAAGCATTTTTCCTCTATCCCGACGAGGATTTCATATATGCAGGAGTAGGCCCCACAAACAATGACGGCCGCATGCCCAAATACAAGGGAAAGTTCACAAATGAGGAAATGGAAATACTGGAACACGAAATAGGTGCCGGTTTCCTTCTTCTGAATCTCGACAGTATAAGGAAGCACAACAAGCAACAGGAGATGACCGATTTCTACATAAACAATTATAACAGACTCCTGCTTCCGGAACAAGACTGCATGATTCTTACATGCTGGCCACTGGTAAGATACATCCCCACAAGATTTGTAGTAATAACGGCTTTCTATGATATAGACATCTCAAAGTTCGAGTTCTATAAAGGAACCCCTGAGTTCAATTGCAGTCGGGAAGAAGCAGCAAGAAGATTTAAAAAAGCACTGCAAGAACCGGTACAAATACACTATGCTGGTCCCGACAAGCCATGGAACAGCATAATGGTGAGAAAACATAATGAATGGCTTAAAGCCATGTATAAAGCCGGATGTACATCCGAATATATCATGAGCCAGCCCAAGTTTATGATAAACAAGCTGAAAAAATACAGTCTGAAAAGATTTATCGGAAAAATGATGAAAAAAGTGAACCTACTTATTTACATGATATAGAAATGGAAGAAACTGCAAACAATAATTATACTGAAAATAATTATACTGGCAATAATTATAAAGATAATACAGATAATAAGAATATAACCGGTAAAAGCCATAATCACAATATAAAAAACAAGGTAAGAGTTATAGCCTTCTACCTTCCTCAGTTTCACCCTACCCCCGAAAACGACAAATGGTGGGGTAAAGGCTTCACTGAGTGGACCAACGTAGGAAAGGCCAAACCATTGTTTAAAGGCCACTACCAGCCCAAAGTCCCGGCCGATTTGGGATACTACGACCTGAGAGTTCCCGAAACAAGAAAAGCCCAGGCCGACCTGGCAAGGGAATATGGAGTAGAAGGTTTCTGCTACTGGCATTACTGGTTCGGGAACGGCAGACAATTGCTCGAAAGGCCTTTCAATGAAGTCCTTAAAAGCGGTGAACCCGACTTCCCTTTCTGCCTTGCATGGGCCAACCACAGTTGGGAAGACAAGCAGTTCAGCAAGGACGGAGGACATAAGATGCTTATGGAGCAACTCTATCCCGGCGATGAGGATTATATAGCGCACTTCAATGCTGTATTGCCGGCCTTCAAAGACCCAAGATACATCAGAGTAAACGGAAATCCAATGTTTGTGATATACTCTCCTGTAAACATGCCGGAGATGAAACATTTCATAAGCTTATGGCAGGAACTGGCCAAGCCCCACGGATTCAGCATACACTTTGTGGCACACACATCGAAACCAGAAGAAATGCCTGTATTCAGAGAATGGGGATTTAATGCCACCATCATGGTAAGACTGTTCGATGTTTTCAAGAAAGACTTTTCTCTCTTAGAGCGCATAAACGCAAAATTCCAGAGAATGGCGTTCAAACAGGGCAGAAGAATTGATTACTCGAAAGCCTCAAAATGGTTCAGTGGTCCCGAAGACAAGGAAGCCGACTGCTACCCTACCCTTATACCCAACTGGGACCATTCTCCACGTTCGGGAAGGGCAGGACATATTCTCGTCAACTCTACCCCCGATAAGTTCGAGAAACATGCCGAACAGACCTTCAGGAATGTTGCCCACAAGCCAGAAGAAGAAAGAATAGTATTTCTGAAATCATGGAACGAATGGGCAGAAGGAAATTATATGGAGCCAGACCTGAAATTCGGCAGAGGCTATCTGGAAGCTCTGAAAAAAGCTATTAACAATGTTTTCAACAGGTAGAAAACAAACAAAACAACAAGCTATATATTTATTATAGATTAGTATAGACCATGAAAATAGCATTAGTAAAACAGGAAGTATATCAGGACCTATATGTATGTCCGGTTACAGAGAAGAACGCAGCCAACATTCTGTTTTCTTCTATGGGAAGAGTAGGTCCTATCGGACTTATGGCCGAACTTGATGCAGATTTCTATATTGTAAAAGAGGAACCCAACCACGAGACTCAGATATACCGCAAGGTTATTCCTCATATATCAAAGTATCTGTACATGCTGAAAACAGAGACACTCGACAAGATTCCGGGACAGGAATTCAAGCAGCCAGGAAGTCCTTTTCCTAACGGGAAATTTGCTGTCGACTGCCATGATATCAACTGGGGGAATTATGATGTAGTGATTTCCATAAATGTCAGTCTGCCTACCGATGTTGTGAGAAATTATCCCAACACTCTGTTTGCATATATGATAGGCGAAGCCAATATGGCTACAGGAAGCGTTCATTTCGGCTACGATGTTACCATGAACCAGATGGCCAGAGGTATAATCGCAAAGAAATGCGGAATAGTAGACTTCCCGTATACATTTGTGGGTTCCCACACTTTAGAGAACATAATGCAAAGTCATTTGGGCAGGCCATCCGAACGTAAAGGTATATTTATGGAAATAAACTCAACTACCGAACGTCCTGTAACCAAGGCACCGGCCCACTTCCGTCCTCTAATAGATGCCGGATACGAAATCATTCTGCACAAGCAGCGTATATTCGATAATCTGAAAAGTATATACGATGCCAAGTATTTCGTAAAGATGGGAGGAAGACCTATCAGAGGAAATTCGGTTGCCGAAGCTGTTTCATTAGGAACTCTTGCCATTATGAATAAAGACGAAGTAATACATCACGAGCTTATAATCGATGAATGTGATGTAAAGACAATGGATGAAATGGTAGCACTTATCAACCGACTTGAAAAAGATAATGACTTGTATGAATCTCTTCTAAGCAAACAGAGGGCCGTACTTAAGAAATTATTCTTCGATGCTCCTATCGAATCAGTTTCCAACTGTCTGAATGACAAAAGAGCAAAAGGAAAGCCAAGTACATACAACTGGCTTAACAGGATATCAGACAGAATTTGCTTTATTTTTAAGAAGTGAAAAAAAATCACAGCCGTCACAACTGTCACAACAACCGCCATATCTCATAGTTTTATAAACGAATAATCATCTATCTTTATAATGTCTTACATGAGATATGGCGGTTGATATTTTTATAATACCAGAAATCTGATTACACATAATTACAGATCATGACTTATAATCCTTTTCTCTGCAACATTTAAAGAAATAGTCCAAAAGGAAATGTGCGTTATTCTTAACAAATAACTTATCAGACATCTTATCCTGTTCACTTACATGTGACTCCAACAGACACGCATCATCAAGATATCCACGGTCTGAAAGCATACAGCAAATCTCATAAGGTGCCACTATAGGATCTATAAGGAAATTTAGAGCATACTTTTCTGCATTCTCCTTATTATAATAAGGGTTATCAGGAGAAGAAATACAATCACAATGATTATGTAAAATACACATTCCCTTGTTTTCCTTTGCAGCCAACATAATTACACTATTATCCAAATCAGACATATTGAAACCTGAAGATCTCTCTAATTTGGATATATCATAATCCATCGTTTTTGTAATGAAAGAAACGAACTCCTCTGTTCCTTTAAGGAAAATAATTTCTTTTCTACCCGTAGAGAGCTTAAAATTCAAATAGTCTCTTTTCGCATTAATAGAAGACAATGTTTCCCTTAATTGCTTGATTTTGGATTTCATTTCAGGATTTTCCTTTATACTATATCTCATCATGCTTCCATTTTGATTCCAAAGTTTACCATACTTGAACAACGAAGAAGTCAACACTGTATCAAAAGGAATAAGTTTTAGTGTACCATGCTGTATAGATTCTTTTCTTACCTTATATTCATCTTCATCATTAGCAAGTTCTTTAAATACATAATAATCTTTAGTCTCACCTACCACCATATAAAAGCTTTCACTCTTATAATCTATATCCATAAACGGAGCTTTACCCTTATAACCATGACTTTCGATTATCAGTTTCAGGAATTCGGGTGCAGTAATAGAAAGAAGAGGGGTTCTTCCACCCAAAGCCTCATTTATCCTTAATGAATACAGGTATATTTCCAAAGTATCAACATCAACTCTATCATTATATGCACACTCATACACTTTATCCTGCATATCACGTTCAAGTTTCTCCAGTGTTCCAAGATTAATGTAACATCTATAATAGAAATCTTCAACCTTTTTCCTGTATTCAATAAAGTTTGCTTCAGTGATATTACTGAAATCATAAAAGTCAACCAGTCTTTCATTTTCAGGTGCAGTTTCGTATTCCTTGTCAAGGATATCATATATTTCATCTACTAAAGGTTCTGGTTTTTTCAATAAAGGGTTAAATATAGAATCTCCAATTTTTCTGCGCTGGAAACAATGCCACAGAATAAAACGTATATCCTCTTTATTAATCTCGTCTGCATAATAATCTTCCTCTCCTATTTTATAGAAAGGTAACCTTGAACCATACCTTTTCAAACACTGTGAAGTAAAGACCTGCCATATACCTATTTGCGATATCACATCCTCAAACCACGCCGCTATAAAAATAGCTGTTTCCTCATACAATCCATCATTAACAAGCTGTTTGTCAAGAAGAATACTATGTGTGTGCAGTACCTTATTAATTTTATTTGTCAGATTCAAATAATATATATCCACTTCATTGGCTCTTTCATACGGATGAAATTTGTTCCAATCTTTAAGGAGTATTTTTTTCATGTTCAAGTAAGATTTATCTTTGATACTTTGCTATTATTATATCAAATTTGTATTTTTCAACAAAAGTACTATAAATTAATAATAAGAAAAAAGTCACTTCGTGTTTTTGTGGTGTTTTACTTCGTGTTTTTGTGGTATCATGTATCATCAAAAGATCCACGATCTGAAAGAATATAGCAAACCTCATAAAGCTCCACTATAGAACCTGTAAGGAAGTTTTATAACATACTTTTCTGCATCGTCCATATAAGGGTTAAAGGAGAAGAAATACAATCACAATGATTATGTAATTATACCCCACATGTATAATGAATACCGCTTGCACTTGCTTTCAGTGCATCCTTTCACTAATTTTGCGATATCATCATAGAAAAAACAAAAGTTACAGAAACTCAGATAAATTCCAAATGTCTACCTTATGAAAAATAGAATATGCATATGGCTGGTAAATCTCCTTGTAAGAAAGAGAAGAATGACTCTCCATGAAATATAGGAAACTACACATAAGCATAGATAAGGATATAAAGCATCATGCGGGATGTTACGCAGAACAATCTTTAGGGAAATACTTACAGTTTATCTGCTCAATGATACGGTAAACAAGCTTGTAGCAGATTATTCTTGGGTACAAAATCGCCTAAACACAGATGTAAAAGCAGATTATCGCTAGATGTATAACTTTTGGGGATACTTGAACTTAATTCCCTAAAATACAAAAATATTAGGAAGACGGATAAGCCCTGGCAGAGCGAAGTTAGGTTTTGCCAAATTTTTGTGCAGATACAAAAAAGTCCGTCTTTAAACATTACTGAATATTCGTAATTACGTAATAATGTTGTAAAAAATTAAACTAAACATTATATAGAATAAGGTTTTAGGGTACTGATAATTATAATCCCTATTCCTTATTCTATATAAACTCTATTGTTAATATTTCAATATACCGGTATCACTATCTTTGTAACCGGCGTTTCTGTCCCTTTCTTTGAACTTCTTGCCAAAATCTAAACGATAACTGATACTGAAAGCTAATTTACGTTGGGCTTCTTTATCAAAACTCCATTGAGTCATTGGTGCTGTTTGGCTAAGTCTCTCCAACCCTGTTTTATAATCTAAAAAAGGATAAGTCATTGTGATAGCAGCTGATAAACTCTTATAGTTGTAGAAGAGAGATATATAACATTTATTTTCAGGATGAAAAAATGTTTCACCCCATAAACGTCCTCCACCTACCCGATAGTCTAAGTTGAGTCCAAACTGTTTATAAAACAGACTGCTATTTGTTCCAATCATACTAATTATACGTTTATAAGAATAAGTATGTCCTTTGCTCCATGTCGGCCCTGCCCCTCCATATAATTGCAGATTCAACATCCAGTCTCCCCATTTCAGATTTCGCGAAGACAAGTTGCTGTAGAAACTAAGCTCTTGAACATTGCACTGATTTTTCTCTGTGCGTATCAGTTTGTTGTTTTCTACCAAAAATTCTTCCATGACAGGATTATCATGATATGTATAAGACAATCTGATAAACCATGTAAAATATTTATGGTTATACGTGTACACTAAGAATTGATCATATGTTCTGTAAGTCCGCAAGTTCGGATTTCCACGCTGAATTTGGATAGTGTCCACCATTTGTTCTACATCAGTCAAAGAACTGAGTGAGGGTATATTAGGTTTAATACTGAAGTTGTATTGTATCCAGCCGTTCTTGTGAGGAACACCATTCAAGCGTAATACTGGAGTAAAAGTATAATAGGTATGCTGAATATTTCCTTCTTTAAAATATGAACGCGTTCCTCCTACATTGATCATGTAATTCAACCCATTAAAGTTTCCAGACAAGTCTATAAATGCAGAACTATTCATTTGGTACATGGACGAAATAGCAGGGATATCACCCGTATACACATTGTTAGTATAAGCATAGTTATGACGTAGACCTCCGTCCAACTTAATTTTGTCAAACGACTTACCATAAATAGCTTCTCCCCAAATACTTTTTTTATCTGTATTAACATCGGTTAAGATATGGGATATATCAACATCGTTATTTTCCCGATATTCCCTATATAAACGGTGTGAGTCGGAATTTATCATAGTTCCTACCATATTTACCTGAAAGTCCTGCCCGTTTTTCATTTTCTTTTGGAAATAAATATCCAATGAAGGCGTATAACTCCGACTGTTGTTTTTTGTGTGTGAAATGATGTAATCAGAAGCATCGGCATTATATGCACGATTGCGACTATCTATATAAGGAGCATTGTACAGTGAATTGCGAAAAGCCACATTTAGGGTATAATTGTCTACGTCATTCAGATTATAAGTAAGATCGATATTATGCCATGCATGTCTGTCGGGGGCATACAGTCCTTTTTGGATGCGATGAATGGTTTGGTCACCTAAGTAAAAGAACTCATCAGTATTAGAATAAGACTTTTCCGTTTTACGAATCATGCTGGAATAATAAATTCCCCATTGCGATTTTTTATGGTTGAGTTTAAAACTGAATACCGGGTCAAGATAAAGTTGCTGTTTGTAAGGGCAAGCTAAGATTTGAGCATATATAATACCACCTGTTTCCTTCTTTTTTACGATTAAGTCTATAACCATGCCTACCCCCGTATCGCCATACCTCATTCCAGGGTTGTCTATTACCTCAATACGCTTAATGTCTTCTGCTGGTATAGCAAGGTATTCAGCTTGTGTAGCTTTTGTTCCATTAATACGGATTTGTACGGAACCGCTTTCAGACTCTAATACTTTATTTATACGATTGACATGCAAACGTGGAATCATCAGGTTATCAATCAGGTCATAAGGGTTAGTTGAATGTTTTACTGCATCAGCTGAAGGATATACCACCATGCGATCTATTTTTCGTACGATAGAATTGGTTTCCACTACAACTTCATCCAATACTTCCGCTTTCGGAACCAGTTCTACACAACCTATTTCCAAGTTGCTTTTTAAACCTTTTAAGCTAATATAAACAGGAGTATAACCGATACTAGACATCTTCAGAAAATAGTCGCCTGTAGTTATTCCTTTCAAGTGAAATTTTCCCTCGCTGTCACTTGCGGTTCCTCCAACTAATGTAGAATCTGCTTTCCACAAAGATACTGTAACAGCAGGAACAGGATTACTTGCCTTATCTCTATATTCAATGACCTTTCCTGATATCCGAAAATGTTCTTGTGCAAAGATATTTAAACTTAAAAATAACCCCGCAACTAAAATAAAGTTTTTTTAACACAGTTTTTCATAATTTTACAATTTATATACTACTATAACAAATTAAATATCTGTTGTTTACCACCCAATTATTAAGAGACACCCAATTATTAAAACTATTTATGATGCAAAATTAAGCAATTTATATGAATTGACAAGCGTATTATGTGTTAAAAACACACTATATACCAAACATATTCACTTATTACCTAATCAAAGAAACAGATAAGTATAATAAACATTATTCAAATTTTCCATACGTAAATATTAAGCATCCTACACGCATGGTAGGACGAATTAATTATTAAACTGATATAAAAACTATGTAAGTTTCTATATCCTCAAATTCCTATAGTTTGTTACGTTTATTCTATAGTTTCCAAAATGTCTCTTACAACATTCCTCATCACTCACACAAATCCTATATAGCGGAAAGCCAAATGATACTTTTTAGCGAAAAGAAAAGGTAACATTGCTTAAAATTATCAATGTTCATGTTTGTCGTATATATGTTTGTCAACAATCTTGGCAATATCCTTCTGACGGATTCTTCCAGTCAACGCCACCAATGTGCAGTCATTACCTCCGACAAATATTAACATTTCCCGAATTACATTTTCCTCTTGTTTGACAAATATGCGCACAACTTCCCCTTTATTCTTTACACGCATCATTTCCTCATATCCTTCGTTATTGATATCATCTACTTCCATATTAAATCGTTGTTTGACCTCCGAAGAGCATCCATCCAAATCAAGTACTTTAAAAGAACGAATGCGATGCAGAACTTTTGCATCTTTATCTGCCAAAGTAAACAGACAGGCTATTTTCATCATAATAGGGGATACAGATACATAATCTGCATGCTTCTCTTTCTTAAAAGTTTCAAACAATTCGGAAAGATCTTTTGCCTGACTAACAGTCAATGCTAAAAGTATCATTGTACAAATTATAAAAATTCTTTTCATCATACATTATTTTTTTATTATCAATATTCTGTTTCTTTAAAGCACTTTTATAATAAAGACGTTATAAACTTAATCCATGTTGCAAAGGGAAACATTTTTTTATGAAATTCTTGTAAAAATTTAAAAGCATATCACTGCTACCAAGTTTCTTAGTACAATATTATAAATGAGTTCTATAGACCATAATTACCTGTAAATTGGGCATTTAGCAGAATCATTATTTCTTATAATACTAAAGACAAAGAAATACAAGCAATATCACCACAAGCAAAGTTTAAGTCTGTGACATTCATTTCATTGGCTTACTGACAATGATAAAGCTGATTAACGGGCAATAGACCGTTTTAATAACCGCTATAAATCGAATCTTCACACAAGTCATACTTTTCTCGCTACAAAAGAATTCATAAGTCTTGACTTGAATATGTTGACGGCACAAGAATTGAGTCCAAGACTAATAAGGCACATTCGTGTGGTGTAAGAGCGTTGAAAGCGATCATAAGAAACTTCTTGAGAAAATACGTTATGCAGCAGACTGATGATATAATGGGACAATTGAGTTTTTAGATTACTTAATTAAAAAAATATTAAAAGTCCGACTCATAATTTATGCACGTTTTATTATAAATGACAAAAATATTCCCTTTTAGAAAATGATTCGTTAAAAGTCTCTTCCCACTACAGTGTGACGAGCGTACGACTAAAGTGGTACGAGCGTACGACTGCAGTGGGAAGACCGTACCACTATAGTGGGAAGAGAACATTGTCTTGACAAAAATTACAATCAATAATCATTTTATTATTAATATTTCAAGACATCTGTCAATCTTCTTCCTTCAGTTCCTCTATAAATCCTTCAACCCCACCTTCTATCTGCTTGCTTATATCCTCCACCTGCTTGGAGAAATCTTTTATAGCTTTCTTGGTCTTTTTGGCAAAGATACGACCTTTAAGTTTTCCTATTTCCTTGAGTTCCTCATCAGTATATTCATATTCTGACAACTCTTTCTCAATTTTCTCAAACTCGGAAGAAATTTCTTCCCAATCCTTATCGGTAAATTCATCATATTTGTCTTCTACTCTCTCTACCAAAGAGGACAAATGCTCAACAGGAATTTTTGACGATTCACATGAAGAAAATAGCAATGGGAAAGTAATGGCAACAAAAAAGATATTAAACTTATTCATAGTTAAACAGTTAATATAATAAAGAAAAGTGTTAATAATGCGAATATAATTATTTTTAATGGAACTGGAAACGCTTTAGAAAGAAAAGGCTTTAAGCATTTTTATATAACTGCATATGTTATTACGTGTTACCAGGCCGCTTGTAGTTTATAATTTGTAGTTTATAATTTGTAGTCTATAATTTGTAGCTTATAATCTGTAATTTTACCTCAATAAACTTGCTTGTATATTATGAAAAACAATTACCTTTATGTTGGAAAAGACAATTAATAAAAAATTGTAACTGTATTATATAGCAAATAAACCCGAACCATTATGAATGCTCCCATACAAAATGCTCCCATACTACTATTTGTATACAATCGTCCGGAACACCTCAAACGTACTGTTGAGGCTCTGAAGAAAAACGTTCTTGCTTCAGAAAGTGAACTGTATATATATTCCGATGCTCCACGTACAGAAGAAGACAATAACAATGTGGCACAAGTTAGAAAATACATCAGAACCATAACCGGATTCAGGAATATTCATATCACAGAAAGGGAACACAACTGGGGACTCGCCAAAAGTATCATAGAAGGAGTTTCTTCACAAATTGCCATTCACGGAAAAGTCATTGTACTTGAAGACGATCTTATTACCGCACCTTACTTCCTGAAATTTATGAATGATGCGCTTGAGATGTATAAGGATGATGAAAAAGTAGGACATATTCAAGGATGTGACTTTACACAAGATACTTCTCTGCCCGATACATTCTTTATAAAATGGACCGGAAGCTGGGGATGGGCTACATGGGAACGTGCATGGAAACATTTCAATCCGGACGGAAAGGCTCTTTTAAGGCAACTGGAAGAAAGGAAACTTACATACAAATTCGATTTCAACGGGAAATACGGATATACACGTATGCTGCGCCGACAGATAGAAGGCAAGAACAATTCATGGGCTATCAGATGGAATGCCTCTCTGTTCCTCGATGATATGTTGTCGCTTAATGTTGGAAAATCATTGGTACAGAATGAGGGATTCGACGGAAGCGGAACTAATTGCGGGGGTGGCGGACTATATGCATCGAACTTGTATATGAATGAATTAAAAGTGGAACGCATTTCCGAAATAAAGGAAAATGACTCAGCAAGAATGGCATATGTAAGATATTATGCCAGAACTAACTCTTTTTGGGCCAAGGCCATAAGAAGAATAAAGCGCACACTTAAAGGAGATTTCTCACGCTAAATGTATATGAATTACTATTAATAAGGAGTAAAACAAGGAGAAAGAAAATAGAAAGAAAATAGGCTGATGTGATAAAGAAAAGACTTGGTCAATTAGTCAATATTCAACCTATTTTAAGTATCTTTGCAAAAATTTTCTACCCATGAGAGTACTATTAATAAATACAGCAGAGCGCATCGGTGGGGCTGCAATAGCGGCAAGCCGTCTAATGGAAGCATTAAAAAATAATGGTATTAAAGCAAAAATGTTGGTACGCGACAAGCAGACCGACCAGATAACCGTTGTGGCTCTCAGGAAATCGTGGAGAAGAATAATTCAGTTTGCATGGGAACGTATTGTTATATGGGCAGCCAACGGATTTACAAGACGTAATCTGTTTGCAGTAGATATAGCCAATACCGGTACTGATATAACATCACTGCCGGAGTTTACTCAGGCCGATGTTATCCACCTTCACTGGGTAAATCAGGGAATGTTGTCTCTTAATGACATAGATAAAATCATTAAATCAGGGAAACCTGTGGTGTGGACAATGCATGACATGTGGCCTTTTACCGGTATATGCCACTACTCCGGCACATGCCGTAAATATGAAAAGCAATGCCACAATTGTGAGATGCTTCTCAAGCCACATAAAAAAGATTTGTCGTACAAGATATTCAATAAAAAGAGGAAAATTTACTCTGATAACAATATTACTTTTGTTGCATGCAGCCATTGGCTTGAGAACATGGCAAAAAACAGTATACTTATAAACAACCATGAAATAACAAGTATACCCAATGCCATAAATACCAATCTGTTCCGTCCGAGATCGAAAAAGTTTGCACGCGAGAAACTTAACCTTCCTCTCGACAAGAAGCTGTTGCTTTTCGGCTCAATGAAAATAACCGACAAGCGTAAAGGTATAGACTATCTTATTGAAGCCTGCAAAATAATAGCCAACAATAATCCCGAACTCAGTAAGGACTTGGGGGTTGTGGTTTTAGGAAGTAATTCTGAGCAATATGCCTCACTATTTCCTTTCCCGATATACAATATGAATTATGTGAGCAACGAGAAAGAGCTTGTCGACATATATAATGCCATCGACCTTTATGTTACTCCATCACTGCAGGACAACTTGCCGAATACTATAGTTGAAGCTATGGCTTGCGGAATTCCATGTGTGGGATTTCAGATTGGCGGTATACCACAGATGATAGATCATCTGCACAACGGATATGTGGCAGAATACAAGTCATCAGAAGATCTGGCTAACGGTATTGTATGGATATTTACAGAAGGCGATTATCAGACGTTGAGTGAGGAAGCCTTACGTAAAGCAGTAAGCAGCTATTCCGAAACGACCATAGCTCATCAGTATATTCAGATTTACAATAAAGTTACAGAAAGAAACGCTTAACTCAGACTTAATATGCAAAAACATATTCAGCATATTCAGCATCCGCATCCTAAGTTCAGCATAATAACAGTGACATATAATGCCGAAAAAGTTCTTGAAGACACCATTCAGAGTGTAATTACACAGTCGTATAAGAATGTGGAGTATATTATAGTAGACGGTGGCTCCAAAGACAGAACTTTGCTTATTGCAGAGAAGTATAAGGAACATATTCACTTTATTCTGAGTGAACCCGACAAAGGTCTGTATGACGCAATGAATAAAGGGATACGTCTTGCTACCGGCGATTATCTGTGTTTTCTTAATGCCGGCGATGAATTGCACGAAGATGATACACTTCTTCAGATAGTTCATTCCATAAAGGGTACAGATTTGCCGGATGTTATTTATGGCGAAACTGCCATTGTAAACGAAGAGGGGCACTTCATGCGTATGCGCCGTTTGTCGGCTCCCGAAAATCTTACCTGGAAGAGTTTCCGCCATGGTATGCTTGTATGCCACCAGGCTTTCTTTGCGAGTCGGGAAATAGCCTCAACAGAGCCATATGATCTCAACTATCGTTTTTCTGCCGACTTCGACTGGTGTATAAGGATAATGAAAAAGAGTAAGACTCTGCATAACAGTCATATAACCATTATAGATTACCTTAATGAAGGTATGACTACACGCAATCATAAGGCTTCTCTGAAAGAAAGATTCCGTATAATGTGCAAGCATTACGGATATATTTCGACTGTTATGTTTCACATATGGTTTATTTTAAGGAGTGTAATCAAAAAGTAACTGTTAATTAGAAAACAACTGTAAAAACAGTAAGTACTGTATAAATACATTATTTTAATTATCGTCACACAACGGTGTACATTAAGTATCACCTCTGTGTGACGATATTAATGTGAAAAACCTGAAAAGATTATTTTATATCACAATATCATTTTCTGATGTACGGTTCGACAATGCTTTTCCAAAGCATATATCCCTCACCCAACAGATGTAGTCCATCATTTGTATACTTGACATTCATCTTGCCTTCATCATTGACGAACTTTTCAAACAAATCAATATATTTCAGATTCTCTTCTGAGGCCATTTTCTTTAGACTGCTGTTTATTTCCGGTATCATTTTCCACTTTGAGGTATGTCCATGAAACATGTCTAAATCAGGATTTACAGGAAGTACACTCTGTATCAGAATTTCTGTATCAGGTGATTCTTTCTTTATCTTACTGACTATACGGCGAACACCTTGTGTTATTACTTCTGCATTCTCGCCCTGAGGAACATTGTTGATACCAATCATAAGAAATATCTGAGCCGGTTTACCCTTTAACAGAGTAGAAATTCTGTCATATACTCCATAAGTGGTATCACCGCTTATACCTCTGTTTTTTACGTTAGGATTATCAAACAGTTCGCCCCACTCACCTCCATCTGTTATACTGTTTCCTACAAATAATATATCATCTGAATCGACCGGTAATTTTTCAAATAAAGTTGCTCTCTGATAATAATATGTAGAATACTTTCGTTGTGGTTCTGAGTTATTGGAATAAGCAGACAGGGTTGCAAATAAGACACTTAAGAGTGTAAGTAAAAAAAACTTTTTCATATACATTATTATTTAATTTATGTTATTAATAGAATCACTGATTTTCTTCAGGATTATTTCCGTTAATAATTTCAGCTCTGAATGTTGATGCCGGCAATTTTTCATCATTCACCAGATTTGCTCTTGTAAATGGTTGCCATGCATATCTGACAAATTTTGGATGTGGCACCTTATCGCTGCTTAACAGTAGTTTTCCGTTAGAAACCTTTGCTACAGCCGGATAAAACAGGCCATCATATTCGGCGAGCTCAAATCCTGATATTGGTTTACCATCAGAGGAAGACAATCCGTCACCATAATCAAATGATACCTCTACATAGTTCTCTGACATCAATCTTGCTGATTTAAACAATGGACCTGAAGGTTCTATATCACAATTATAACATTTTGCCAAAGCCCATCTTGACAATCTTTCTCCTATAGGCTTTTTGTCTTTGGGATGAACATCGAGAGAATCTCCCTTATCAGACGATACAACCATACCTGTATTAGGCATTTCACTCATGAGTCTTCTCTGACTATCTCTGAACCATGTCCATGAAGGACGATTAAGGCTTGACAACTGTACATAGAAAAACGGCAGTTCTGCTTTGTTAAAATATCCTCGCCAACTGTTCACAAGAAGCTTGAACAACTGTTCATGAGCTTCCATATTATGGGCATTTGATTCACCCTGATACCATATCACTCCTTTAATGTTAAATCTTTGTAAGGGTAAGATACCCGACTCAAACAAATAACAAGGTTCATAAGGATGTCTGTCGAACTTCCTGTCGCTTTTCTTAAGATTCAGCAAAGCGCGTCCACGTGCCCAGTCCTGAACAAAGTCATTATGTTTCCAGTCTCTTAATATTGCAGGAAAATATGATTCAAGATAATTCCTGTCAATCCATGATTCGGTAGTTGAACCTCCAACAGCATTGCATATAAGCCCTATAGGTACGTTTAAACTATCTCTTAATACCCTGCCAAAGTGATATGCTATAGCAGAGAAACTACTAGATGACATCGGGTCACATACCTTCCACTCTGTTTTTCTATAATACTGCAGATGATTTATAGAATCAATAGCATCCAAAGGCCATTCTACTGCATCTGTTCTCCATTTAGCCTGCATATTATAGAGCCTTATACCTTTATTATGAGATTTTGAGATTTCGGTTTGTGAGTCAATTGTTTGCTTAAGCATAAACTCCATATTCGACTGACCGGAACATAACCACACTTCTCCTATTGCAATATTCTCAAATTCTATCTTCTTCCTTGAAGTTTTCACAACCATCCTTATACCATCCTTTGCCGACATAGGATTAAAAATAACATTCCAGTTTCCCTGATTATCTGCTACTGTAGCTTTCTTAATACCATCAAAAACTACAGTAACTTTTTCTCCGGCATCTGAAATTCCATGAATCTTAATTGGTTCATTACGCTGGAATACCATATTATCTGAATATATTTCCGGCAATTGCAGTCCGCCATAATTCCCTGTAATAGCAGAATATACTACCTTAGCCAATATTTCTGCACCTTCTTCATTGGGATGTATGGCATCAGGAAACAGATAAGGAGAATGGTACAGAGGAGAATAGAAATCTATCAATTCAACTCCTGCAACATCGGCTACAGTCTTTATTTTATTTCTAATTTCATCCTGCCATATTTTAGTTCCGGAAAGAAACCTCGGATGCCTGTCTCCTATAGGTGTAATCTGTGCTATTATGATTCTGCATTTCTTTTTGGAAACAGATCTGAATGAATCTATTAACCGAATATAGTCATTCAAAAAATCATCCCTGAAATTAGGCCAGTTTCTTGGATCTGTGTCATTGACTCCAAGATGTATTACAAAAATATCGGCATCAGATTTTAAAGCATCCATATATTCTTCTTGCTTGATATATGGCATATGACCTTTGGATAACAATGTAGCTCCAGGCTTACCGAAGTTATATACCTTATAGTTGCTGCCCAACATGCCTTGCAACTGAGATGGATAAGAATCTTTTTCTCTATCGGATATCCCTGTTCCATAAGTAATGCTATTACCCACACAGGCCACTTTAATTGTATCAGAAGCGCTTATACATAAGCTGTAAAAGGCTAACAATAAAACACATAAGTTCTTTATATTCATCATACTATCTTATTTATTCTGTTAAGGGTATGTCTGAAGAGTAAATAATATTCTTTACTTCTTCACGTCCATCGGGTGAAACAAAAACTATATTAAACATCCATTTAACCAATCTTGTTTGCTCCATTTTAAACTCTCCAACCGGAAGTTTAAGCAACAATTTATTCCAGCCTTTATTTAGTGTTACAATCTCTGGTTTTCTTGATGCACTGTTTTCATTACCTAAAGGAATTTCATTATCTCTATTTGAATGATTATTGCTCCATACAGGGGGTAATATTTCTTTGCCGTTTAACCAGATTTTACTGCCTTTATAGTCCCAAGTGCCTTGAAGCGGCGGCAAATCACTTTCAGAACGGCTATAATTCTGAAAATCAATATTTATTCCTACATTTTGCTTTATTGGAGAATATATCCAACTAAAAGCATAGGCGGTATGATTTTCTTTAGGATTTTTATAAAAGCCCGGATAAATATCACCCCAAACATGACGTAAATATACCCCGGCACCATTCATTTGATAGGTATTATACGTTTTTCCGTTATATGTATATGAATATGACTCACTGTCTACCTCAGGAGGAAAAACTTTACTCAAACAACCGTCATTAGGGAATGGGTCCGTAATTCTCCATCTAACATTAGACTGTCTGACATAAGGAAATGGTTCGTTGTAAAATAGCGTTTTTTTATAAAAAAGCATTCTATTTTCAAAATCTTCAAACAGTGAATTTACGTCTTTGTTTTCAGGCCACATCATTGTTCCTTTTCCATCAAAATAACAGCTTCCTCCTCCTTTCCAGCTACGTTCGGCAAAGGCCAACATATTTGCATAGAAATTATTCTCTGCCAGTATCTGTTTTTCATCTTCAATATATCTATCATTCCAAACTGCTAAAATAGCTCCTGCAATATCATCATCTCCTTTTTCAACATTACAAATACGGCTATTGTACAAAGCAAATAAATCTGCATATATATCAAAATGATTAAGATAATGAAATCTGCAGTCTATAGCAGGTATGCCAGGCTGCGGTTTACCACGATAACTCCACAACTGAGTCATATCGATTTCTCCTGGTGAATATTTCCATCCGGGATTCCATGAAATAACCTTCTTACCCTTTGCTCTTATATATTTTACCATGGTTGGAACAAAATCCGGATTTGTAAAAGACACTTCATCTGTACCTATATGAATATAAGGAACATCAAACGCCTGACAAATTTCATCAATAAGATCTTTTAATATTACCATACCTTTTTCTGATTGCATATCAGTGTTAAATGTCCTTTTAAAAGCTTCACTGTGCCCGGGCATATCTATTTCAGGTATTAGCAACACATGATGTCTTTTACAGAAATCTATTAAATCTTTTGCTTCCTCTAAAGTATAAAACAGCCCAGGCAACCGAGTCATATTTTCCGGCGAATTTAGCTGCGGATATTTTTTACTCTGCAGTCTCCAAGCCTGATTCTCCGTAAGATGCCAATGAAAGACATTTATTTTAAATAAGCTTAATAGCTTAATCTGCTTTTTTAGCTCACTTACAGAAATGTATGATCTGCCTACATCATGCATAAAACCTCTTATAGCAAATGCCGGCCAATCATGAATATCACAAGTCGGTATTAAAATTCTATTATCCTCGAATTTAACAAGTTGTTTTAATGTCTGAAAAGCATAATATGTACCAGCAGATGTACATGATTTAACAATAACATTATCCTCATTTACCTCTATTATATATGCCTCCTTATTATTATTCCCCAAATTTAAATCATCGATATGTTTTACCGAGAGCTGGTCTCCTAATAAATTTTCAATATCATAATCAATTATATTGCAGCTGTCGCAAGAATCTACTTGCAAGTACTTAACAAAAAAGCTTCCATTATATTTAATACTTTGTGGGTAAGGTAATAAGTTTTCTGCCATAACATAAACTGACGAGATAATGAGCAAAAAAAACACCAAAATATAACGTAACATAACCTTTAACTATTTATATAAAATATAGCTGTTATTTTAAAGAATCTATTTAAAACTATTAACCACAAGCCGCAAACATAAAAAGAGTCATATTTATCCCCTTCCGAGTAATAATTATGACTCTTTCAGTAAAAGTAAATGTTTACAAGTATTTTTCAATAAACATTTAACTTTCTAGTACCATCAATAACCAGGTGTTTGCTCTAAGGCTGGGTCATTATCCAATATTGTTTTATCCAATGGCCATAAAACTTTATGACTTTCTGTAGCCTCATCAAGAATAGGGTTCTTTCCATCTATACTTGCTTCTTTACAAAATACGAGATGCTTTCCTCCTTTTGTTAAGGTCATTCTTCTCAAATCCCACCATCTCTGACCTTCTTGAATAAATTCTTTATCTTTTTCATGCAAAATGGCGAGTTCATTTGCTGTAAAATCAGAAGCAGTAAAACCAAATTTTTCCTTATCCCAATTTTCAGCATAAGCTCTTTCTCTGACGAGGTTTATATATTTTTCTACATCAGAGTTATTACCTTCCATATTTGCGATTTCAGCCAACGACAAATAAACCCAAGGAATACGATAAATAATAAAATCGCCACAATAAACTCTGTTACCTTGTGCGTTAATATAACCAATGTTCTTTCTTACATGAGTTCCATTGATAACTAATTTATCATTTTCTTTTCTGTATGATGCAATAAAAGTTGCATCTCGTCTGCTATCTTCAAGATCGAAACCTAAGAAAACATCGGTATTATATTCATATTGCTGTTGTGCTCCCTGCTTACATCCCAATGGATCATTCCATGGAGAACCATCTTCACGGAAGTTATTGGCTGTGGCTCCAGTTCCTAAATTATAACAATACTGTGCATTATTATTTGTAGCTTCACCTTCAAGGAATCTTATTGCAAAAATGATTTCGTCATTTCCCTTATTAGAAGTATCAAATACACTTGCAAAATCACTCAACATATTCAATCCATAATTATTCAATACATTATTGAAATGTTCTTTTGCAAGCTTCAAATCGTTAATGTCTGCCTTATTGTCGCCTGTTGTGACTTTAGAATTCCACAAATATACCTCACCTGCCAGACATTCTGTTGCAGCTTTTGACCAATAAGCTTTTTCTCCCTTATTATACGGATCAAAGCTATTTTGATCTCCAAAGTAATCTAAAGATTTAGTTATATCAGATTTAATTTGATCCATCACTTGTTTCGGAGTAGCTCGTGCCAAGTATAATTTGTTAGGGTCTAATTCTCCATCAATTACTTCTACTCCTAAACGCAAAGGAACGCCACCATATACTCTATATAACTCAAAATAATAGAAGGCTCTCAGTCCATATACTATTCCTAAATAATAGTTTTTCTTACTTTCGTCTATATAAGTAGCATCTGTAACCCTTGAAATAAATAGATTCAAGTTAGTTATTCTTCCATATAAATCTCCAAACTTAGAGACTCCTGTATGATCTTTATCAAAATTCTGAAGTCGAATATCACCATAAGCCAAAGTCATACCATCAGCACCGACACCATCACGATAAAGTCCACCTCTCAATTCACCAAAAATAATAGTATGTTGCCAGGAAGCATCACGTAAATGCTTATGGATACCATCAATATAACCTTCTACCTGTGCTTCGGTCTTCCAGTAAGATCCGCTTCCATAATAATCAATAGGTGCTAATTCCAACCAATCGCTACAAGATGTATTAACCATACTGGTTGTGAACATTAAAGCACCCAACATAAAAGATTTATTTATTTTTTTCATATTTTTCTCCTCCATTTATTTAAAATGTCAAATTTATACCAAAGAGTAATGTTCTTGGTAGTGCATATCCTGCACCAGCACTCGATACTTCAGGAGATGCCACAGGAGCTGCTGTCCAATAGCCCAGATTCTGTCCTGTTATTGAGACATCAAACCTTTGGCAATAGAACTTTTGTGCTATAGATTTCGGTAAAGAGTAAGATAAACCTTAATTCCGCAACACTATTATAAAATATTTTTTTTAAGTACCTGAGCA
>artificially_reared_2__coassemble_132_pt1 | contig 50127 bp, 41 predicted proteins | sample artificially_reared_2__metabat2_high_PE_035 | metagenome-assembled genome bin artificially_reared_2 | reverse complement strand
ATATGCTAAAAATCTTTAACCATATTCAGTTTTTTTATTATAGCTCATAATATTTTGTTTGGAATTATTTTTTATAGTTTTAATGGAAAATCCCCGACTGTGAAGCCGGGGATTTTTTTGTGTTATTTATTATTATTGTGTTATGACTTTGTGTTTTAATTGTTCTTATATGTTACAGCACTATGTGGCATGGAGTTATTGGTGGTTGTAGAGTGTGTCGTAACACAGTTGTGCGGCATTGGAATCGGGGAGACATTCAAGGTGAAATACAGGTACTTTTGTTATTATATCTGAGATAGTGGAATGAATACCGTCGGCAGAGTCTTTTTTCCATTTTACGGCAGATGCCGAAGGTGAAAGTGCTGCGTATGCCTTTAATCCAGTAAGACGAAATATACTGTTGTGCGGTGCCTGACTGAGACGCACTATTCCATGAAGAATGGCACTGTTGTTCTTATAGCACGGAGTCTTGCCACTCCATGGTGTGCCAAAAGCAAGTACGTTTCCGTCGGGCATTATGCGTAGGGCTGGATTGTCATCGTTAAGGAGCCATGTACCAGGTATGTTTTCAAGCCACAGGCGTGTGTGAGTGCTTTTCCCTGTTCCGCTACGACCGAGAAAAACCTGTGCATACTGGCCGTTTACTGCTACGGATGCATGTATAAGCAGAGTAGAGCGTGTAGCAGTGAAATATGCAAACAACAACATTAGAGAGTTGTTTATTACAAAAATATTATGCTTGAGAAGAGGAAGATTGTCTGTAGAACCGTCGGGAATATATAAGTCGACCGACGGAGAATGTGGTGACATGACAAGAAAACCGGCATCACCGAGATTTTCTTTACTGATACTCAGGATGAATACGCTATGACCGGAATTGAGCAAGAGATGACGTATAAAAGTTATATCATTGTCTATATCCGTTGACTTTACGATATCTTCCATGCTGAAAGGAAGTTCTGAAATATTGGCAATGACAGAAACTTTCAGGGAAAATATCTCTGCTTCGGAAGATGAAGTATCACAACATTTGTTTTCCTTTAAAAAAGGTCCGTAATTAGACAACATATTCCAAAAAGGAGTTTCTTGGGGCATGGATATCGAAAAATCATGTCCGGCAACATTATATTTCTGTGTTCTTATATTCATGACGGGTAAAATAATGATATTTAAATATTATTATATGTGGCTATACAGTTTTATTTAGCTGCAATCTTTTCATAGTTGGGAATACATCTTCTGTAGACAGCAAGCAGCCAGCGTCTAACAGGAAGAAGGTATTTCCATAGAGAGGCAAGTACTGTCCATGTTCTGGACTTTGGATCGTAATACCTGTTGTTCCTTATAACGGTAATAGCTATTCCGCAGATATCCTGAATCATACAACGCTCTGTACCTCTTATATTTCCGTCCCCCATGAGGATGACAAATGTATTCCCGTCGGGAGTTTTATCCAATTTAATTATTCTGTGAAGCACGTACTTGTTGTTATGCAAATGTGCAAGTGCAATGTCACCTACCTGAGGGTTGGATGTATGTCTGAGAATTACACTGTCTCTTATACCTACAATAAAAGGATACATGCTACTACCGCGTGTGCGAAGAGTGACGGAATGCCCTTCACGAAGAAGACGTTCGACATCAGGCAACAGAAATTCGTTGGGGATAATCACTTTTTTTACCCCAGTTATTTTGGATTTTTCGTATGGTATGTTGTCTTTGCTTTGGGTTGTCATTATATCATTAATTTATTATTAATATATAAACAGATTATTAATTTAAACAATCGTTTGTATTGAAATGAGTACTGCAAAGATAATAAATAAGAATCTCCGTATTATAGTTAATAGAAAAAATGTAATGTTTTTAATTGAATATAATTGTAAATAAAAATAATTATTGAGCATAAAAAGGCATTTACATTTAATAAAATAGTATATTTACGTCTGAAATAAGAATTTTTGAGTGCTTAATTTAATTGACAACATAACATCAGTAAAATTATGAGAATAAAGAAAGGTTTTATATTGCGTGAGATATGTGGTGAGAAAGTTGTTTCGGCCGAAGGCCTTGACCATGTGAATTTCAACAAGATGATAGCACTGAATCCGAGTGCTGCATATCTTTGGGAAAGTGTGGAAAATAAGGATTTTGACGACGAAACTCTGGCTGAACTGCTGACAGAAAAGTATGACATAGACAAAGAACAGGCTCTTTCGGATGCTAGTGCTCTGTTAAGGGTATGGAAGGATAACGGACTGATAGAATAATGATTTATGGTATAGTATTCTGTGTAGAAAAACATATAAGAAATGTGTTACTGTGGAAGTGATTTCCACACAGATTGTGGAATTTTTCTACAATATGAATGTGTATTAATTATATGATAATTTTGTATTCTGTTGATTATCTGTGATTTATGGGTGTGTCGGATTTCTGGCACGCCCATTGTAGTATATATACCGAATGAATTTTTGAAATAAAAAACACTTAGGATTATTAAAATATTTGAATTATGAAAAAGGTATTATTTACAGTTGCTTTTGTTTTGGGATTTGGTTGTGCAACAGTTTACGCTAACGACAACAATGTTTATGGTTCGGACAACGAATCAGCAAAAAATATAGATGTAAAGGAATTACCCTCCCACATACAGGAGTCTTTGGCTATAGATTACAAGAATTATCTTGTAAAATCGGCCGATGTGGAAGAAGTGGAAGCTGGGGTATTTGTATACACCATAACACTTGTAGATGCCGAAAATCTGGAAACTACAGTTATGTTTACTGATGAAATACAGACTCTTTAAAGATCATTTATTGTTACCCTTGCCTGAAATTCTCATTAATTCAGAGTTATAATCAATTTAGAGTCTCATTTATTTGTGCTTATATTGGTTTATGCTTTCATTTTCTCAGAATTTCCGTGGTTTCAGGCTTTTCAGGGCTTCAACTACATAATTGCACTTTAAATTATCCGGACGTACTGTTATATTGTCATAAATAAGAATATCTATGTCTATAGGTACGATGTTAGCTTGCCTCATAGTTGCAGTACGTCCCATTTTTTTTTCTATTTCCTTAAAGGCAGAATTCAGTTCATCGAGCGAAAGAGGTGTACTGAACTCTGCCGCTCTGTTTATATAGGTAGGAGACAGTTTCTCTGATTTTCTTTCTGATGGAATTTCGGCTGGAGTCTCTACAGGTGTACCCCAGTGTATGCCGGGAATAAGCGGAGAGAGGGCTTCCTCGAGGTTAATTATGTTGGATTCTGCGTTATGATTTGAGCCTACACAGATAATACAGCTGTGAATTAAGGCATTACAGTCGTGGCAGGAAGTATCGTTATTATGTTCGTAGAGTTTATGCATATATGTGTTGATATTTGTTCAGATTTCATAAATATATATTTTTAGACACAAAAGTATGAAATAATTTGTAAATTTGCATCAATATGCTTGAATTACTGGTATCTTTTGTTGGTACGGTAATTTATCTGCTTCAGAAAAAATTATTGATTATTTTACGAATTTTGTTTTTTTACGAATAAAGACAACCAATGAACAACAATATTCCTGACAGAAAGATTATGCCTGAAATAAACGGCATGGTTGATTTCGATATAATGAAACCGCAAGTGGAGATTATGCCTAACGGCATGAAGCTTAACGTGATAAATGTTGGCTCAGAGGATGTGATAAGGTTTGACTTGGTGATAGGAAGCGGTCAGATAGACCAGAGTTTCCCGCTACAGGCGATGTTTGTCAACAGGATGCTGAGAGAGGGAACCAAAAGCATGACTTCGGCCGAGATAGCAGAAAAACTGGATTATTACGGAGCCTGGCTTGATCTGTCGTCGTCGGTCAACTGCGGGTTTGTTACCCTTTATTCTTTGGGCAAGTATTTTGATATTACGATTGAAATTCTGGCAAGGATGGTAAAGGAGGCCGTATTTCCGGAAAAGGAATTGCGTGTGGTGGCAGATGCCAACAAGCAGCAGTTTCTGGTCAACTCGCAGAGGGTGGACGTAATGTCGAGAAAAGAGATAAACAAGGTTTTGTTTGGCAAGGACCATCCGCTGGGCAAGTTTGCCGAAGCCGGTGATTATGATGCAATTGGCGTGGAAATGCTGAAGGATTTTTACGGCAGACATTATCATTCGGGCAACTGCACAGTATATGTTTCGGGAAAGGTTACAGCCAGAGTGCTCGACAGCATAAGAAATCATTTTGGTATGGAAAAGTGGGGCAATGTATCGGAAAAACAGGTTATACTAATGCCCGACCCTCATCCGCTGGACGGAAAGAGATTCTTCCTGGATAAGGCTGATGCCATGCAGAGTTCGCTTAAGATGGGATGCTTTTTCCCGGAAAGAGGACATGAAGATTATCATGACCTGAGGGTGATGACTACATTGCTTGGCGGTTATTTCGGAAGCAGACTGATGTCGAATATCCGTGAAGATAAAGGGTATACTTACGGAATAGCGGCAGGGATGGTTTCTTATCCGGGGTCAACGCTGATGGTAGTGAGCACTGAAACTGCAAATGAATATATAGAGCCTGTTATAAAGGAAGTGTATGCCGAAATGATGCTTCTTCAGAATGAAAAAGTACCGCAGGAGGAACTGGAGATGGTGAAGAATTATATGCTTGGCGACTTGTGCAGGGCGTATGAAGGGGCTTTCTCTATTCCGGATGCATGGATTTTTGTCCAGACTGCGGGACTGAAGGAGGATTTCTTTGAAAAATCGGTGGAGTCTGTAAAGAAAATTACCGCCGGAAGAATAATGGAACTGGCGCAGAAGTATCTGCTGCCGGAAAAGATGGTTGAGGTGGTGGCCGGTAAAATGGTATGAAACTCTTCTATTAGTTATGATAAGATAAAATAAGAATAAAAAGATGATTAAAGGAAAATATGGGATTATGCTGTGCATGCTTATGGCAATGAGTGCCAATGAGGCATGGTCGCAGCTGTCTGTTGGATATTATGAGTTTAAAGATGGTTCGGAATATACCGGCGAACTGAAGGGCAGAAAGCCTAACGGTAAGGGTAAAACTATCTTTACAAACGGTGACGTGTATGAAGGTGAGTATCTGAAAGGCAAACGCCAGGGAGAGGGTACTTATATTTCGCACGACGGCGAGAGATATGTGGGACAATGGATGGAAGACCAGCAGCACGGACAGGGTACGTATTATTTTACCAATAATAATATGTATAAGGGAGAGTGGTATAAGGACTTTCAGGAAGGTGAAGGTATAATGGATTATTACAACGGCGACAGATATGTGGGACACTGGAGCCGCGACGAGAGAAGCGGACAGGGTACTTATACATGGGCCGGCGGTGCCATTTATACCGGTGAGTGGAAAAACGACAAGAAGGACGGAAAGGGAAAGATGACCTGGGAGGACGGATCGAACTATGACGGTATGTGGAAAAACGGATATCGTCACGGCAAGGGCGTTTTTGTGTATACTAACGGCGACAAGTATACCGGCGACTGGGTGGATGATGTTCAGGAAGGTAAGGGGGTATACACCTTCCAGAATGGTGAGAAGTATGAAGGAGATTATGCCAACGGGGAACGTACTGGCGAGGGTATCTATACTTATCCAAACGGCGACAGGTATGTGGGACATTTCAAAAACGGACGTCAGGATGGACATGGGGTGTTTACCTGGGCCAATGGTGCTGTTTATGAAGGCAACTGGCTGGAAAACAAGCGCTCGGGCAAGGGCGTGTACAGATGGGCCAACGGTGATGTGTACGAAGGAGAATGGAAAAATAATATGGCTGAAGGCGAGGGCACACTGAAAACTGCAGACGGAAATGTATATGTGGGACAGTTTGCAAGAGGCAAGGAGAGTGGAAAAGGTGTGCTGACTTCAAAAGACGGTACTGTGTTTGAAGGTACGTTCAAGAACGGAAAGAAGGACGGCAAGTTTACAGAGAAGGATGCTACAGGCAAAATAGTGAGAACTGGAACCTTCAGAAACGGACGTCTGCTGGACGAAAATAATGTAAAGTAAAAAAAACTATAATAATTGTTCTTTTTCAAAAAAATATTACTACATTTGTGTGGCGAGAAGGTTTAACTACCTAATAACCATAATTAATTCGTTTATTTTTGAACTTAAGATTTTTATATTATGAGTGAAGTACTGAACATCATTAAGAATGATCCGTGGCTGGAACCGTATTCTGACGCCATTACAGGAAGACATAACTTCGCAATAGAAAAGGAAAAGGAACTGGTAGGTAAAAGAACATTGGACGAGTTTGCTACCGGATATCTTTATTTCGGACTGCATCTTACTCCTGAAGGATGGGTGCTGAGAGAATGGGCTCCTAACGCAACTGCAATATATCTTGTGGGTGATTTCAATAATTGGACTGAAAGCAATGACTACAAGATGAAAAAGCAGAAAAAAGGCGGTGTGTGGGAAATTGTTCTGCCTAAGAACACCATTAAGCATGGCGACCTGTATAAGTTGAAGGTGTATTGGAACGGTTCTTGCGGGGAAAGAATCCCGGCATGGGCTACAAGGGTGGTTCAGGATGAACAGACTAAGATATTTTCTGCTCAGGTATGGAATCCGGCCAAGCCTTATAAGTTCAGAAAGAAGGTATTTATCCCTAATGTGGGACCGCTGATGATTTATGAGTGTCATATCGGTATGGCTCAGGATGCCGAAAAGGTGGGTACTTATAAGGAATTCAAGGAAAATGTGTTGCCGAGAGTGGCCGCCGACGGATATAACTGCATACAGATTATGGGTATTCAGGAGCATCCTTATTACGGCAGTTTCGGATATCATGTTTCGAGCTTCTTTGCCGCTTCTTCAAGATTCGGTACTCCGGATGAACTTAAGGAACTTATAGATACTGCTCACCAGATGGGTATAGCGGTGATTATGGACCTTGTTCACTCGCATGCAGTGAAGAATGAACTTGAGGGACTGGGTAATTTTGCAGGTGATCCTTATCAGTATTTCTACAGAGGCGACAGAAGAGAACATCCGGCTTGGGATTCGCTCTGCTTCGACTATGGAAAGAATGAAGTACTGCACTTCCTGTTGTCCAACTGCAAATTCTGGATGGAAGAATACAAGTTCGACGGCTTCAGATTCGACGGCGTGACTTCGATGTTGTACTACAGCCACGGACTGGGTGAGGCGTTCTGTAATTATGGTGATTATTTCAACGGACATCAGGATGATAACGCTATTTGTTATCTGACTCTTGCCAACAGACTTATACATCAGGTGAATCCGAGGGCTATCACTATTGCCGAAGAGGTTTCGGGTATGCCGGGACTGGCTGCTCCTTTCGTGGACGGCGGTTATGGCTTCGACTACAGAATGGCCATGAATATTCCTGACTACTGGATTAAGACTATAAAGGAAAAGAGAGATGAGGACTGGAAACCTTCGAGCATGTTCTGGGAAGTGACAAACAGAAGACGTGATGAGAAGACTATTTCTTATTGCGAAAGTCACGACCAGGCTCTGGTAGGCGACAAGACTATTATTTTCCGTCTTATTGATGCTGATATGTACTGGCACTTCAAGAAGGGAGACGAAAATGGTGTAGTACAGAGAGGTATTGCTCTGCATAAGATGATAAGACTGCTCACTGCTTCGACTATAAACGGCGGTTACCTTAACTTTATGGGTAATGAGTATGGTCATCCGGAATGGATTGACTTCCCGAGAGAAGGTAACGGATGGTCGTATAAGTATGCTCGCAGACAGTGGAACTTAGTGGACAACAAGGAATTGTGTTATCATTATTTGGGTGATTTCGACCGTGATATGGTGGCTGTTATGAAGAGTATCCGCAATATCCAGAAGAGTGATGTGGTGGAAATATGGCATAACGACGGTGATCAGGTTCTGGCTTACAGAAGAAAGGATCTTATCTTTGTGTTCAACTTCAATCCTACACAGTCGTTTACCGATTATGGCTTCCTCGTTCCGAAGGGTGCATACGAGGTTATTCTGAATACTGATGACAAGAAGTATGGTGGATTCGGTTTCAATGATGATTCTATAACTCACTTTACTTGCGGCGATCCTTTGTATAAGAAAGAAAAGAAGGAGTGGCTTAAACTATATATTCCTGCACGTTCGGCTTTGGTGTTGAGACGTGTGGAAAGAAAGTAAATTATGGATTTCAACAATAATTTTATTAATAACAGTATCTCTGATTTATACAATTCAAGTAACAATTGTAATAATATTAATATGAAAAAGGCTGCACGGGGGGTAATCCTCCTGTGTGGCCTTATGTTCTCTTTATTCTCGGTTACATATCTGTTTGTTTTCCAGAAGGATATACTGGAGGCCCTGCACTTTTCGCTGGCTCACGGAAAAACTGTTTTTGTGCCTTTCGCCTCGGCTCTGGTGATAACGGTAATCCTGCTTCTGCTGAGGTGGGGTATCAATGCGCTGCTGGGACTTAAGGGTGCTTTCAGGTCGCTTGCGTATTTGCCTTCGTTCCTGGTGCTGATGGCTCTTACCGATGTGGGACGCTCTGTGTACAACAGCCATTATCATACCGTGTGGGGATGGCTGCTTCCTCTGCTGATTGTGGCCTTTGCCGGTGTTGGCTTTATGGTGAGGAGGATGGTCCGCTCTGATATGAGTATGGGACTTAGTAGTTTGGGTATGTATATCTCCAATATAATCATTATGCTGGCATTCAGTATGATAACTATACTCAACGGTACAACCGACAAGAGTATGCACCGTGAACTTGAGATGGAGCATCTGCTGAAGAAGGGAAAGAATATGGAGGCACTGAAGACTGCAGATAAGGCATACGACCCAACGAGGACGCTTACTGCACTCAGAATGCTGGCCATGTCGAAAGAGGGTGTTGTGGGCGACAGGCTCTTTGATTATCCGCAGTATTATAAGGCCGACGGGCTTTTCTTCGATAATGATTCGACCAAGACACTGAGGTATACCAATGACTCGATTTACAGTCACCTGGGCGACAGACCTAAGTACGGCGAAAGTCCGCAGGATTTCCTGAAAAGAATATGCGACAGTGAGACAGGTAGTTATAAGGCAGCAGAATATTATATGGCGGCCATGCTTCTCAACAAGAGGCTTGACTCTTTCTGTGAGGTGCTGAACGGCTATTTCGTGAAGGGTGATACACTGCCGAAATACTACAGGGAGGCTGTTGTGCTGTATCTTGACTGCAATCCCGACTGGAAGAGTGATGTGCTGACCGACAGTATCGGACTGAAGGAAACCGAGCTGAGATTCCGTGAATATAAGGAAAAACAGAAGACTGGTTACGGAAGCAGCAACGAAGAAAAAAACAGAATGAGAAGGGCCTTCGGAAAGACATACTGGTGGTATTACGACTATCAGGAGTAATTAATGAAAATATTAGGTTATGAATTTTTAGCGTGCAGTTTGGGCTGTACGCTATTTTTTTATTAATTTTGCAGGCGGTTGCCGGAGCAATCGTTGAAAACAAAAAATACACATAATAATTACAATAATTATAGATATTAATTATAGTTATGGCAAAAGAACTTAAAGAATTGACCAAAAGAAGCGAGAATTATTCGCAATGGTATAACGACCTTGTAGTGAAGGCTGATCTTGCAGAACAGTCGCCTGTGCGCGGATGTATGGTTATCAAGCCTTACGGTTATGCTATCTGGGAGAAGATGCAGAGAACTCTTGATGATATGTTTAAGGCAACCGGACATGTGAATGCTTATTTCCCGCTGCTTATCCCTAAGTCTTATCTTAGCCGTGAAGCTGAACATGTGGAAGGCTTTGCTAAGGAATGTGCTGTGGTAACTCACTACAGACTTAAGAATGCTGAAGACGGATCGGGTGTAGTAGTTGACCCTAACGCACGTCTTGAAGAGGAACTGATTATCCGTCCTACTTCAGAAACTATTATCTGGAGTACTTACAAGAACTGGATCAATTCTTATAGAGATCTGCCTATCTTGTGCAACCAGTGGGCTAATGTGATGAGATGGGAAATGCGTACCCGCCTGTTCCTGCGTACTGCAGAATTCTTGTGGCAGGAAGGTCATACAGCTCACGCTACAAGAGAAGAAGCTGAAGCTGAAGCTCAGAAAATGCTTCATGTATATGGTGACTTTGCTGAAAAATATATGGCTGTGCCTGTTATCAAGGGTGTTAAATCGGCCAACGAACGTTTTGCCGGTGCTCTCGATACTTATACTATCGAAGGTTTGATGCAGGATGGAAAGGCTCTTCAGTGCGGTACTTCACACTTCTTAGGACAGAACTTCGCCAAGGCTTTCGACGTTCAGTTCGTGAACAAGGAAAACAAGCTTGATTATGTTTGGGCTACTTCTTGGGGTGTTTCTACACGTCTGATGGGTGCTCTTATCATGACTCATTCTGATGATAACGGTCTGGTTCTGCCTCCGCATCTTGCTCCTATACAGGTGGTTATCGTTCCTATCTACAAGAGTGAAGAACAGCTTAAGCAGATTGATGCCAAGGTAGAAGGTATTGCTGCAAAACTTCGTGAAATGGGTATCTCTGTGAAGTATGACAATGCTGACAACAAGCGTCCGGGATTCAAGTTTGCCGATTATGAACTTAAGGGTGTACCTGTAAGACTTGTAATGGGTGGACGTGACCTCGAAAACAATACAATGGAGATTATGCGCCGTGATACTCTCGAAAAGGAAACTCGTTCTTGCGACGGTATCGAGGAATATGTAAAGAATCTGCTTGAGGAAATTCAGGAAAATATCTATCAGAAGGCTCTTAAGTACAGAAACGAACATATCGTTAAGGTGGATACTTATGATGAGTTCAAGGAACAGATTGAAAAGGGTGGATTTATCCTTGCTCACTGGGACGGAACTCCTGAAACTGAGGACCGTATCAAGGAAGAGACAAAGGCTACTATCCGCTGTCTGCCTTTCGAAGCTGATGAGGAAAGCCTTACTCCTGGAGTGGATATGGTTACAGGTAAGCCTTCGGCAAGACGCGTATTGTTTGCAAGAGCTTATTAATGTGGATAATAGTAAAACAGTCTTTTAAATAAAGGTATAATTTTATTGGCAGGAATGGAGAGTGATCTTCGTTCCTGCTTTTTTTGCTTTCCGGTGCTTTTTGCGGTGTCCTTTAGTGCTTCTTTAGTGTTTCTTTAGTGCTTTTTGTGGGCTTTTTGGTGCGCTTCTGGGAGATTTTTCATGGTGTTATCCTTTTTTTAGGGTGTGGTGATGAAAAAATGGCTTGTGCTTGTGGTTGTTTCAATGAAAATAACTATCTTTGCATGAAATATTTTCGCAGAATATGAAAATTAAGGAAATTATAAGTGCCCTTGAGATGTTCGCGCCTCTGCCCCTTCAGGACGGATTCGATAATGCCGGATTGCAGGTTGGATTGACAGACGCGGAAGCTACAGGGGCTTTGTTGTGTTTGGACGTCACTGAAGCTGTGGTGGAAGAGGCTGTGGCTTTGGGACTTAACCTGATTATATCGCATCATCCGCTGATGTTCAGAGGGTATAAGTCGATTACCGGAAAGGATTATACTGAGAGATGTATAATGACTGCCATCAAGAATGAGATAGTTATCTACTCGATGCATACCAACCTTGACAATGCTCCGAACGGGGTGAACTTCAAGATAGCCGAAAAAATCGGTCTGAAGAATGTTAAGGTGCTCAACCCAAAGGAGTATATGAGCCAGGGAGAATGGAGCGGAGCCGGTGTGGTGGGTGAACTTGAGGAACCGCAGACCGAACTGGAGTTTCTGAAGATGGTGAAGAAAACTTTCGAGGTGGGATGCGTGAAATATTCAAAACTTACCGGACGACTGATATCGAAGGTTGCACTTTGTGGTGGAGCCGGTGCGTTTCTGCTTTCTGATGCAGTGAAGGAACATGCCGATGTGTTTATTACAGGTGAGGTGAAATATCATGATTATTTCTATTATGATAATGATATCCTGGTGGCAGAAATAGGACACTACGAGAGTGAACAGTATACAAAAGAGATTTTCAAGGATATACTTGAGAAGAATTTCCCGGGACTGGAAGTGCAGATGACAAGGGTTAATACAAATCCGGTGAAGTATCTGTAAAATTAATAATCTGAAATCATGATTTTTCGGGTGTATCGGGAAATGCGGAAGATAAGAGAAACCTGAAATAAAAAATAAAAATTAGATATTAACTATGGCAAGAGAAGCAAAAAAAGATCCTACAGAATTGAGTGTAGAACAGAAGCTTAAAGCTTTGTATCAATTGCAGACTGTATTGTCTGAAGTGGACAGAATAAAGACTTTGAGAGGTGAATTGCCTTTGGAAGTCAGAGACCTTGAAGACGAAATTACAGGTCTTAATACTCGTATCAGCAACATTCAGAAGGAAATTGAAGAACTGAAACAGAATGTAGCTTCGAGAAAAATAGATATTGAGTCTGCTAAGGCTTCTATAGAAAAATATAAAGCTCAGCAGGATAATGTACGTAATAACCGTGAGTATGACGTACTTACTAAGGAAATTGAATTCCAGACTCTTGAAGTTGAGCTTAGCGAAAAGAGAATTAAGGAGGCAAATGCTTCTATCAAGGCTAAGGAAGATGAAATAAAGAAGAGCACTGAAACTCTTGAAGAAAGAGAGAAAGACCTCGAAATGAAGAAGTCTGAGCTTGAGGATATTATTTCTGAAACTAAGCAGGAAGAAGAAAAGTTGAGAGAGAAGGCAAAGACTCTTGAAAGTGGTATCGAACCAAGATTGCTTCAGGCTTTCAAGCGTATCAGAGGTAACTCTCGTAATGGTCTTGCTATTACATATGTGCAGCGTGGTGCTTGTGGTGGTTGCTTTAATAAAATCCCACCTCAAAAGCAGCTTGACGTACGTATGAGAAAGAAAATCATCGTTTGTGAGTATTGCGGCCGTATCATGGTTGACCAGGAACTTGCCGGTGTAGCTCCTGAAGCTGTTCTTGAAACTAAGATAAAGAGAACAACAAGATCTTCAAAAGAGTAAGCTTGCTTCGTGCATTATTGGATTATAAATAAATATAGTTTGGGCTGAATCTGTATGTGCAGGTTCAGCCTTTTTGTTTCTCTGAAGTGATGGTATGATGGTTGTTACGGTAAGGCGGTTGTGACAGGTATGACGGTTGTGACGGTTTTTGTGCTTGGGATAAGCTTTTATATGAGTTCGGAATATTCAGGTATGTCTCTGAGAAAGCTATAACTGTTGTTTCTGTAGTCGACTTTGCAACAGTAGTGGTTTATGCCGTTGGTTACTATGAGGTAATCTACTTTTAGTACGATATTATATCTTGTTATCTGATTGAACACTTCCTGGGTAATGTTTACAGACGGGGCCTTGTATTCGATTATCATTCTGGCGGTAAGGTTGCGGTTGTATAGAACAGTATCGCATCTTTTTCTTGTGGAGTTAAGCGATATCTGTACCTCATTGGCCAATAATCCAACGGGATAATTCTTGTATCTGATTAGAAAGTGTACGAAGTTCTGGCGTACCCATTCTTCGGGAGTGAGGGCTACATACTTTTTTCTCAAAGTATCGAACACATAATCCCTGTTTTCTTTCCTTGTTATTTTAAGCACAGCTGATGGTAAGTTTAATTGCAACATTTTGTATATTTGCATTTATGGTGAATATTTGTATGACTTTGTCTGGTTGCTATTTGGCATCATTAATGGAATGGTGTAGAGCATGTGAACACTATATAGCACACAGAAAAAGCAAACAAAGGTACTAAAAAAACGTACTTGAGACCGTATGAATTATGAAAACTTTGACAGTCTTATAATTTTGGAAAATCATAGTGGTATGAAAACTAAAGAAGAAATTGTGGCCAACTGGTTGCCGCGATACACAAAACGCAAACTGGAGGATTTCGGAGAGTATATCCTGCTCACCAATTTCAATAAGTATGTAGAGATATTTGCAGATAGATTTGGAGTTCCTGTAATGGGGCGTGATGCCAACATGACTTCAGCTCATGCAGAGGGTATCACCATAATTAACTTCGGAATGGGCAGTCCGAATGCAGCCATTATAATGGATCTGCTGAGTGCGATAAAACCTAAAGCATGCCTGTTTTTAGGCAAGTGTGGAGGTATAGGAAAGAAGATCAGCATAGGAGATTTTATCTTGCCTATAGCTGCCATAAGGGGCGAGGGAACATCGAATGACTATTACCCGCCAGAGGTTCCGGCACTGCCTGCCTTCATGCTTCAGAGGGCGGTTTCTTCTGCTATCAGAGACTGCCAGCGTGACTATTGGACAGGTACTGTATATACAACAAACAGGCGTATCTGGGAGCATGATGAGAACTTCAAGAACTACCTTAGAACTACCAGGGCAATGGCAGTTGATATGGAAACTGCAACTCTGTTTACATGCGGTTTTGCTAACCATATTCCTACCGGAGCACTGCTTCTTGTGTCCGATCAGCCTATGATTCCTGAGGGCGTAAAAACAGAGCAGAGTGATAATATGGTTACGAAGAACTTCGTGAATGAGCATGTGGAAATAGGTATCGATGCCCTGAAACAGATTAGTGATGAGAAGAAGACAGTAAAGCATCTGAAGTTCGACTGGTGATGAAATTATTCAAGAATACGGTAAAGATTTTTTGTAATATTATAAGGGTAGAAAATGTATTCGTAGCCCTGCAAATCGTTTAATTTTGGGAAATGGAAAAATGGCTAAGGAAATAACGTATGAAGATATAGTCAGGAATGTAAAGAACAGGACCTTTTGTCCGGTTTATTTACTGATGGGAGATGAGGATTATTATATAGACAGGGTATCGGAATACATTGTAAGTACGGCACTCACCGAAGAGGAAAAGGAGTTTAATCTGACAGTTCTCTATGGGCTTGATACTGATGTGGCCGGCATAATAAACAATGCCAAAAGATATCCGATGATGTCGGATTATCAGGTGGTGCTGGTAAAGGAAGCGCAGAATATCAGGAATTGGGACGACCTTTCATATTACCTTCAGAAGCCTCTTGATTCTACAATTCTTATCATCTGTTATAAGCATGGAACTCTCGACCGCAGAAAAAAGGTTGTGGCCGAAATTGGTAAGGTGGGTGTGGTTTTCGAATCTAAAAAATTAAAGGATTCAATGCTTCCGGGATTTATATCGACATATCTCAAGAGAAAGAAAATTGAGATAGAACCCAAGGCTGCGGAGCTGATGGCCGACTTTGTAGGGAACGATCTCAACAGGCTTTCGGGTGAACTTGACAAGCTTGTTATTACTCTGCCTAAAGGTAAGTATAGGATAACACCCGATGAGATAGAAAGGAATATCGGCATCAGTAAAGACTATAATAACTTCGAGCTGAAGAATGCACTTATAGAAAGAGATATTCTGAAGGCAAATAAGATAGTAAAATATTTCAACGATAATCCTAAAAGCAATCCTTTGCAGCCTACACTGGCAATTCTGTTTAACTACTTCTCGAATCTTATGGTTTCATATTATTCGCCGGACAAATCTGAAAATGGAGTGGCTGCACATCTGGGGTTGAAGTCACCATGGCAGGCAAGAGAGTATCTTGCCGGTATGAGAGCTTATTCGGGTGTGAAGACCATGAATATAATAACAGAAATAAGGAACTGTGATGCCAGGTCGAAAGGTATAGGAAATTCATCACTAAGTCCCGGAGAGTTGTTGAGTGAACTTGTGTTTTTTATTCTTCACTAACTGATGGTGGGGATGTGTATGTTGTAAGACAGTAAGATGGATATTGAATAGTATCGTTTATATACTATCAACTCGGAGAAAAGGATTGGATTTTGAAATAAGAGTCAGAAATAAAATTTGGATATGAGTCGGCAATCGTAATGCAATAATGCATACGGTTGCCGACTGTTTTTTTATAAAAGATGGAATAAGATGGAGCAATTAATATATGAGAAAGGGTAAGTCTCTGAAAATTTAAAAATCGGGAGGAAAAAGTAAGTTGGCCGTAAATTTTCAATTTTCAGAAAATATGGTAAATGTGGAATTCTGATAAGATCTGCCTTCAAACGTAAGTTTGTAAGATTGGTTTTGGTGGAAGAACAAACAAAGAATGTGACAGGCAAATTAAGATTATTTGTTTAGGCGAGTAAGGTTGGCGAGAAGGCAAGATTGGGGTAGTAATCTGGTAATTTTACTTATGTAAACGGATATTTGTGTATTATTGTAAATATACAAATGTAAATTGAGTATAAAAGTAAAGTCAACAAGATGTTTTTGTGTGTGAATATACAATTATACATCTGTCAACACAAATGTAATAGGGTAGGATAGAGGACTTTACAATTAAACACTGATACATTTATAAATGTACATGCATAAATATTAATCATATTTATCTTAATGTTATTATATTATAACTCAGACAAATAAGGACAAATACTGACATCAATAATCAGCTATAACGATAAAATCAGGATAAATAATGAATATTCCCTTGAATATACACTTGTACATATATGTAATATATTATATATCAGATATTTAGCATGAAATACTAAAGTAAAAATAAGCCCTGTTTACATCTGTAATTTATATTTCTAATTACATTTGTAAATAGTCTTTATATTGTAATTTACATATGTAATGTTTAATTTTGTATATGTAAATTTGCATTTATAAAAACATTTGTGTACATTTGTAATGTTTTAAAATTCATATATTCCAATTGTAAATGAAGGACAGGATCATTCAAATAATGAAATCGGAGGGGATGAGCAATGCAGATTTCGCGGAAAAGATTGGAATCTCTACATCTTCTTTATCACATATATTCAGTGGACGCAATAATCCAAGTCTGGATGTTGTAACAAGGATACACAGGGCTTATCCCGATATAAATATAATGTGGCTTCTCTACGGTGAAGGCGAGATGAAATCTTCCGGACTCAACTCGGGAGATGTTGCCGAGAGAACCGGAGGGGGTTATGATGATAATGGAAGTTCTGAAGGTCGTCAAGATGATTTCGGTATGCTAAATGGTGATTTTTCAGGCTCTGAAAATCGCGAAAACACGCACCAAGGTATAATTTCTTTCGATTTTCGCACTGACGAAGCCTCAGAAAGGGCAAAAATCTCACCTAATACCACTGTAAAAGAGGAAATTAGATATATTGAAAGACCTCAGCCGAAGATTACTGAAATAAGAATTTTCTTTGATAACGGTACTTTTGAGGTGTTTAAACCGGATAATAGCGGAAAGTGAGCATATTTATAAGTAAATTAGCTATTACGGTTTAATAGATTATAAAGGGTAAATTCGTATATTTGCATATCTAAACGAATTTACCCTTTTTTTTATGAAGAAATACATTTTAGATTTGACAGTAACAGAGAACGTTAAACTTCACAATCATTACGTTCTGATTAAACTGACTCAAGACAAACCTCTTCCGGAAATGTTGCCGGGACAGTTTGCCGAAATTCGCATTGACGGCTCAAACACAACTTTCCTTCGCCGTCCTATCTCAATCAATTATGTTGACCGTACTACCAACGAACTTTGGTTCCTGGTACAGCTTGTAGGCGACGGAACACGCAAGCTTGCAACCGTACAGAAAGGTGATACCGTAAATGTGGTACTCCCCCTTGGTAACGGTTTCAGCATGCCAGAATCGGCTGACAAGAAAGTACTGCTTGTAGGTGGTGGTGTTGGTACAGCCCCAATGCTTTATTTGGGCGAAGCTCTTAAGAATATGGGCTGCAAACCTGTATTCCTGCTTGGTGCCCGTTCGGCAAACGATTTGCTGCAGCTCGACAAATTTGCGGCCCTTGGTGATGTTTATACCACAACAGAAGATGGTTCGGCTGGTGAGAAAGGTTATGTAACCATGCATAGCATCCTGAAGCAGACCAAGTTTGATATGATTTATACATGCGGTCCTAAGCCTATGATGATGGCTGTAGCTAAGTATGCTAAAGAGAACGGTATAGATTGTGAGGTTTCTCTCGAAAATACAATGGCTTGTGGTGTAGGAGCATGCTTGTGCTGTGTTGAAAACACCCAGGAAGGCCATGTGTGTGTATGTAAAGAAGGTCCGGTATTTAATTATAAGAAACTATTATGGCAGATTTAAGCGTAAATATAGGTAAGATGAACCTATCTAACCCGGTGATGACTGCTTCGGGTACATTTGGTTATGGTCTTGAATTTCAGGACTTCGTTGACTTGGAAAAGATTGGCGGTATCATAGTAAAAGGTACTACACTTCATCATCGTGAAGGAAATCCTTATCCTCGTATGGCTGAAACTCCTATGGGTATGCTTAATGCCGTGGGACTTCAGAATAAAGGGGTTCACTATTTTGTTGATAACATCTATCCTCAGATTAAGGATATCAATACTAATATGATTGTCAACGTGTCTGGTTCTCAAGTTGAGGATTATGCAGAAACCGCAAGCATAATAAACAGCCTTGAGAAGATTCCAGCCATTGAGCTCAATATCTCTTGTCCTAATGTCAAGCAGGGAGGTATGGCATTCGGTGTAACAGCCAAAGGTGCTGAAGAAGTAGTTAAGGCTGTAAGACGCGTATACGACAAGACTCTTATAGTGAAACTGTCGCCTAACGTAACAGATATTACTGAAATAGCACGTGCTGCCGAAGGAGCCGGAGCAGACAGCGTTTCTCTGATTAACACTCTCCTTGGTATGGCTATTGATGCCGAAAAAAGACGCCCGATACTGTCGACTGTTACAGGCGGTATGAGTGGTGCCGCTGTAAAACCTATCGCGCTCAGAATGGTTTGGCAGGTGGCAAAAGCTGTGAAGATTCCAGTAGTGGGACTCGGTGGTATCATGAACTGGAAGGATGCTGTAGAGTTCCTGCTGGCAGGTGCGTCGGCTATCCAGATTGGTACAGCCAACTTCATAGATCCGGCTATTACTGTTAAGGTGGCCGAAGGTATAAACGACTATCTCGACAGACACGGATACTCATCTGTACGTGATATTATAGGCGCTCTTGAAGTGTAAAAATAAAATAAAAAATCAGGACAAACTGATATATACGGCAAAGCCGTAGAACAACTGTCTTCCGATACTTTTTCTGATATGCAACAGATAAGGCAGTATGTTCTACGGCTTTGTTTTTTATGTGTATATTATATAAGGAATATAATAAAGATACATGCTGAAATCAGCAGGTCATAATAGGGTTAATCATACATCATCTTTTGATTATATATATTATATATGACTATATAGTAGACTGTATATTATACTATATAATAACATTTACCATAATAAGATGGCATGATTACTTATCGAGCAAGTCCGGTCTGAGCCTCTTTGTTCTCTCCAGAGACTGCTGGAATTCCCATTCCCTGATTTTTGCCTCATGGCCGGAAAGGAGAATATCAGGAACTTTCCAGCCATTATATTCTGCCGGTCGTGTATATACCGGAGGAGCCAGAAGATTGTCCTGGAAGGAGTCGGAAAGAGCCGACTGTTCATCGGAGATAACACCCGGTATAATTCTTACTATGGCATCTGTTATAACTGCAGCCGCAAGCTCACCACCTGTAAGGACATAATCACCAATACTTATTTCCTTGGTGATGAAATGCTCTCTGATACGATAATCTATCCCTTTGAAATGACCGCAAAGTATCATAAGATTTTCTTTCATAGAAAGTGTATTTGCCATAGGCTGGTCGAATTTCTCTCCGTCAGGAGATGTAAAGATTATTTCATCATACTGGCGCTGTTCTTTCAGTGCCGAAATGCATCGGTCAATAGGTTCGATTTTCATCACCATTCCTGCACATCCGCCAAATGGATAATCGTCTACTCTACGATATCTGTCGTAAGCATAATCGCGAAGATTGTGAATATGAATTTCGGCAATTCCTTTCTTTTGAGCACGGTTCATAATGGAACAGTTGAAGAAGCCCTCTATCATTTCGGGCAATACGGTAATAATGTCTACTCTCATATATTAATGTTTTTATTAATGACAGGGTTATTATGTCTGTTTTGCAAAATTACAAATTATACACCGTACTTTTGGCAGGCCAAATATTTTTTTTCTATTTTTGCAATATAAACGTGCGATAATATAATCATTTAACTCCTTTATGGAATCAACATAAACATCATGAATCAAGATAAGAACAATAATGTTGCCATCACAGGCAGCAACGCAGTAAGTGAACTGGACAGAATATACCAACTACGTAAAGAATTGCATGAACACAATCATAACTATTATATACTGAACAATCCTGTAATCAGTGACATCGAATTCGACAGGCTTATGAGAGAGTTGCAGGATCTCGAAGCCAAGCATCCCGAAGCATATGATGAAAATTCACCTTCTATGAGAGTAGGGAGTGACATCAACAAGGAATTTGTACAGGTAGTCCATAAATATCCCATGCTCTCACTCGGTAATACATATTCGGAAGAAGAAGTAGCCGATTTCTACGAAAGAACAAGAAAATCACTTAATGAGGATTTCGAGATATGCTGTGAAATGAAATTCGACGGAACTTCTATTTCACTTACATACGAAGACGGAAAACTTATCCGTGCCGTAACCCGGGGTGATGGTGTACAGGGAGACGATGTAACCGATAATGTAAAAACCATCAGGACAATTCCGCTTGTGCTTAAAGGCAACAATTACCCTAAGAATTTCGAGATAAGAGGAGAGATACTTATGCCATGGGATGTTTTCGAACAGCTGAACAGAGAGCGTGAGGCCCGTGAAGAACCTCTGTTTGCCAATCCCAGAAACGCGGCTTCGGGTACCCTGAAACTGCAGAACTCTTCTGTTGTGGCTTCAAGACATCTTGATGCCTACCTCTATTATATCCTCGGAGATAATCTTCCATGCGACGGACATTACGAGAATCTTATGGCAGCTAAGGAGTGGGGCTTCAAGATTTCCGATATCACTAAAAAGACAAGTACCCTTCAGGAAATTTTCGATTTTATAAAATATTGGGATGTTGAAAGAAAGAATCTTCCTGTAGCTACCGATGGAATAGTACTGAAGGTAAACTCTATCAGACAACAGAAAAATCTTGGATACACAGCTAAGTCTCCACGATGGGCCATCGCATATAAGTTTCAGGCAGAAAAAGCACTAACCCGTCTCCAGAAAGTTACATATCAGGTAGGACGTACAGGTGCCGTTACACCTGTGGCAAATCTCGATCCTGTACAACTTTCCGGTACGGTGGTAAAGCGCGCTTCTCTTCATAATGCCGATGTCATAGCTGGACTCGACCTTCATGAGGGAGATATGGTTTACGTAGAAAAGGGTGGAGAAATTATTCCCAAGATTACCGGAGTTGAACTAAGCGAACGCCAGGAAGGTACCCAACCCGTGAAATTCATTACTCACTGTCCGGAGTGTGGCTGCAAGCTTACCCGCTTTGATGATGAAGCTGCCCATTACTGTACGAATGAAGATTCCTGCCCTCCGCAGATTAAGGGAAAAATAGAGCACTTTATAAGCAGAAAGGCCATGAATATTGAAGGACTTGGACCTGAGACTGTAGACCAGTTCTATCAGGAAGGACTTATTAACAATGCAGCCGACCTGTTTTCATTGAAGGAAGAAGATATAGCCCGTCTGGACCGCCTTGGTGAGAAATCGGCACAAAATATCATAAAAGGACTTGAAGCATCAAAACAGGTAAGTTTCGAAAGGGTTCTTTTTGCTCTCGGAATACGATTCGTGGGTGAGACCGTAGCAAAAAAACTTGCCAGAGCCGTAAAGAATATTGACGGACTGATGAATGCCAGCCGTGACGAACTTATATCTATCGATGAAATAGGAGACAAAATAGCCGAGAGTATTATCCATTACTTCGAAAGCGAGAAAAACCGCACATTAGTTGAACGCCTCAGGAACGCCGGATTAAAGATGGAAATAGATCCTGAGAGTAGCACCGGACAGTCGGACATCCTGAAAGGACAGTCGGTTGTGATAAGCGGAGTTTTCAGCATGCACTCAAGAGACGAGTATAAGGAAATGATAGAAAAGCATGGCGGCAAGAATGTAGGCAGCATATCGAAGAAGACGAGCTTTATTCTTGCAGGTGAAAATATGGGACCAAGCAAACTCGAGAAGGCTGAAAAATTGGGCATAAAGATAATTGACGAAACAGAATTCCTGAATATGATAAATATATCAGGAAATGATTCTGAAGATTTAAATTCCGAAAATGTAGATTATGAAGACAACAGCACAGACAAGGTCATGACTGTTGGCGAAAGTACAGATATTATAAGTACAGATATTGAAAATACTGATATTGAAGCTAAGGCAAATGATGAAACAGAGACATCTGGAAAAACTGACACAACAGATGTTAAAAAATCAGAATCAATTGAAAATAAAAAGAAAGGCAACATACAATTGGAGTTGTTTTGATACAAAATCGAAGTAAAAAAGCCAAAAAAAGTAATAGATATATAGTTTTAAAAGAAAATATTCGTACTTTTGTAAATATATAATGCGTTTATAATTCATTTATGATACAAAGAAGATTGAAAGGAATGGGAGTTGCACTTATAACACCATTCAAAGAAGACGGAAGTGTAGATTACGATGCACTGCTCAGGCTTGTTGAGTTTCAGGTGCAGAATGGTATAGATTTTCTCTGCGTTTTAGGCACAACAGCAGAAACTCCGACACTGACAGCCGAAGAAAAGAAGAAAATAAAATCATTGGTAATAGAACGTGTTAATGGTAGAGTTCCAATTCTTTTGGGAGTAGGAAGCAACTGCACTCAGACAGTTATAGATACAATTACTAAGGAAGATATGACAGGTGTAGATGCATTGCTTGTAGCTGTGCCATATTACAACAAACCTTCACAGGAAGGAATTTACCAGCATTATAAGGCAATAGCCCAGAGCACAAACCTTCCTATAGTATTATATAACGTTCCGGGCAGAACAGGGGTTAACATGACTGCCGAAACAACTTTAAGACTTGCACACGATTTCAAGAATATTGTAGCCATTAAGGAAGCATCAGGCAATATTACCCAGATGGATGAAATTATCAAGAAAAAGCCAGAAAACTTCGATGTTATCTCCGGCGATGATGGAATAACTTTCCCTCTGATTACCCTTGGTGCAGTGGGTGTTATTTCTGTTATAGGCAATGCTTTCCCTAAGGAATTCAGCCGAATGACAAGACTTGCACTTGCCGGCGATTATAATAATGCATTGCTTATTCATCATCAGTTTACAGAACTCTTCAAACTGTTGTTTGTTGACGGTAATCCTGCAGGTGTAAAAGCTATGCTCAGTATGATGGGAATGATAGAAAACCGTTTGCGTCTGCCTCTTGTTCCTACCAGAATTACTACATACGAAGAAATGAGAAAGGTTTTAGACGGACTTAGAGTAAAACTGTAACTAAGATAAATTATATATTATCTGAATACAAAAAAAATAATCAGGATCATAGGAGTGATGTTGGGATTTGCGCTTCTATAGTCCTGATTATTTTTTTGTATTTTTTTATTTCCTTATAATCGCAATAGATAGTTTTATATATCATTAAATATCATATATTCTAAATGTGTAGGGGTGGGTTCAATGTCGCTTATTTCTGTTTTAAAATTTCTAATTAAACATAATACTGATTATATATAAATAAGGGGTAATTAAATAAGATGTAAAAGTATTGATAATTTAATCTACTTACAAGCTATTGAAGCATATTTTAGCCTGACTGTCCTAATTTGTGTGTTTTCGATTTTTTTATTCTTAATATAGGGGTTTCAGACAATAATTGCGTTATACAGATGAACGGAAAAATGTAATACATTCAAATCCCTCATATGAAGTCAAACTAAAAAATGATCAAAATGGAAAATGATATTAAGAAGCTAAAGTATTGTAATCTCGTAAGAATTAAGCCTATCAGATTAGAACAAATGAGTAAAAAAAATAATAGATGTTAAGTAAATGTTCCGCAAATTGCATATTATCCGGAAAAATATAAATTTGTAGAAATAAATACTATGCATAAAATCAAAACAGACAGGATTAATGGACAACAACAGAAAAGAAAAATTCAGATTAAGATTTAACGAACACTATTCGCGATTATGCGCAATAGCATATTCATATGTTTCAGATACAGATGATTCTGAAGATATAGTTCAGGAGCTATTTATAAATATCTGGCACAAAGGCAAAGACTCCTTGTCCGACAGTGATTTTGCAGCCTATATTACCACAGCTGTTAAGAATTCATGTATATCTTTTCTCCGTAAGAAATGTTCTTACACAATTTCTATGGATGATAATCCGGCTATCGGTGCTGAAGCTGCCGGAACTCTTGATTATGATATAGTCGACGATGAACGAGAGAGAAAGTCACCCGAAGAACTTCTTAATGAAGTCTTGGATATTTTGCCTCCTAAATGTAAGGAAATTTTCTTATTGTCAAAACTTAAAGGGTTGAAATATAAGGAAATAGCGGAGAAATTGTCTTTGTCGGAGAAAACTGTTGAAAATCAGATGGGAAAGGCTCTGAAATTATTGAGAGAATATGCAGCAAAGAACAGCATAATAATTTCCATTATAGTTTTCCTTGCAATATCTTATGAACTCTTTTGGTAATCCCTGTGAGAAAAAACATTATAATTGTAAAAATAAACTACAGAATATAGGATATGAAGATATCAGATTTAGCAGAAAAAAATATTAATGACTTATTGGCGAAATATATTGCTCATGAAAGCATGTCGGAAGACGAAAAAAAGACTGTCCAGTTATGGATTGTACAGAATCCAGAAGAGTTCGACAAGCTTCTGAAACTTACAAGTATTCTTGGCAATGATATTCACAATGAGAAAATGAGTGCCGTGAAAAATAATTTTCACGTAAATGAAGCGTGGGAAAATGTTTCAGAAAAGATTTCCGACAGAGATCTTATAAAAAATAAAAATAAAGAAAATAAAGAAAATGATGATGATAAGATAAGAAGTATCAAGCCATCTATGAGAGGGAAGTCTGTGGCTATGGATAAGAACATTAATCACAGAAATATATTCCTTGTGGCTGCATCGGTAGCTGTTTTAATGATTATGTCACTTACCTACTTTTTAAATACCTCACGGGTTGGCAGTGGTGGTGGTCAGGATGATTACATACTGTTTGCTGTTAACGATGGCAATACACTGAAAACCACCACCCTACCCGATAGCTCAACAGTTATACTTTATCCTTATACAAGTATCCGTTACAGGTTTACTGAAAACTCTGCCAGGTATGTGGCACTCAACGGAAAAGCTTTTTTTGATGTCAGAAAAAGAAACGGTACGCCTTTTAAGGTTGAATCGAAGAATTTGTCGGTTGAGGTTCTTGGTACTTCATTTCTTGTAGACGACTGTGCAGATATTAGTGCAGATAATAATGCAGATAGTAATGTAGATAACAATGCTTATGACAAATCTTATAACGATGCTTATGACAATGTATCTCACAGTGGAAGCAATAATACCAATAACAGTGGTAAAGGTTCCAGTACTGCATCGCCGGAAGGAAAATCTACTGAAAAAGGCAAAGGTGTAAGTAATGAAGTTCATGCTGGGGTATATGTAAAAACAGGTGTAGTGAGTGTTTCAAGCAGCGGACAGAAGGTTGTAATTAAGGCAAGCCAAAAAGCTGAACTTAAAGGAAGCCGCCTTACCACCGACAGCATTGCCAATCCGTCAGAAGTTTTTGGTGCGTATCACGATGAAAAGCTTATTGTTTTTGAGAATACTCCTATAAAGGATGTGGTTAAGAAAATACAGGAAGCTACAGGTGTTGTTATCGAATACGACAAAGAGTTGGGCAATAATTCCATTACCAGTAAAATAAGTTTTCCAAGTGAGGCGAATGTGTCTGATATAGAAACTGTTATGAAGGAATTGTCTTTCTTGTGCAAATGCCGTTACCAGACTGTTGAGGAAGGAAAACGCTATAAACTGGTAAGATAATTTAATATGATTAATGATAAAATGTTCCGTTCAGTTATTTTTTCTGTCATATTGAGTATAGTTTCCCCGCCGGGTATTTATGCTTCAGGTGACAGCGGTACCATAGGAAAATATGATGATCAGAATGATCTGCTAACCGGAGAAGTCTTTCATGTAAAGGCTTCTTCGGCTTCTGTGCTTAAATGGTTCGGTTATATTGAAAAAGCATGCAAGGTAAGTATTTCTTATAATGTTACAGCCCTGGATGTCAACAGAATATGTAGTATCGACAAACCTGCAAGCATGACTATAAGACAGTTGCTTGATATTATACTTAAGGACTATAAATACACCGCAACTGTTGCACCTGGACGTAAAATACTAATCCGAATAGACAATACAGAAGAGTATCCTCTGACTGGAATTATCACGGACAATACTTCTTCCGAAAAGCTCTATGGTGCAGTGGTTACATTCACCGGCCAGAACGGTGAAAAGTCAAACTGTATAACAAACGAGCACGGGGTGTTCAACATCAGACTGAAGGAAGGAAGTTACAGAATGGAGGTATTCTACATAGGATACAACAATTATTCTTCTAATATAAGTCTCTGTAAACCAGCACAAATGAATGCCTCACTTCAACCCACTGCTTTTGAGATTGACGAAGTTACGGTAAGGTCATACCGTAATGAGTCTGAATTTTCGGAAGTATCTCCTTCGGGAATGCTATCTTTCAGCGGAAACGACCTTTTCTCGCAAATATGGATATTGCCCGGAGTGACTGGAACTCCTACCGGCAGCAACTTTATGGTGGATGGAGGCAGCTTTGATGAAAACCTTATATTGCTCGATGGCGTGCCGGTTTTTCATCCGGGACATATTAATCCTTTGCAGCCGCAGTTTAACGGCGATGTAATAAAAAATGTAATATTTCATAAGGGATTCTTCCCTACCCGTCTTGAAGGCGGATTGTCTTCTGTTACCGAATTTAATCTGAAGGATGGTAATAAAAAAGAACATATCAGAACACTGTCTATAGATATGCCGGCCGCTTCACTTACACTCGAGGGACCTGTCTTGAAAGATAAAATGTCGTATGTCCTTGGAGTCCGCCGCAGCTGGCTTGATTTCTTCGACAGGCTTCTGTCTGAGGGTAATCGCCAGAACCATTATTCTTTCGATATAAATGCAAAATTATCGTATTCTCTTTCTGCAAACAGCGGACTGAAGTTTCTTGCCTACAGCACATACGATGAATTTAAGTTCCCCCTGTATACAGAAAAGGCAATTCCTGTTGTGAAATGGAATAATAAAATATTTAAACTTTCATATAATGGTCAGTGGGGAAATCTTGGCAATAATACTTCTGTTTATTATTCGTCCCACTCAAATTCGGCAAATGCAGATGTCTTAGGTTTTCAATATGATGATACGATAAATGATGCACTTATCGGTGGTATTACTGATGGTATTACTGATGAAATTGCTGATGTGATCACAGATGGTATTACTGATGGTACCACTGATAGAATTAACAATGAAAATGACAGTGATTTTAACGAAGATACCGGCGACGGCAATTATGAGTATAATGCAGAAGCACCGAAATTTATAAGCAGCGGAATAAAGACAGTGAACATATCTACGGATTTCAGTTTCAGTCCAGAAAACATTTATTCTGCAAGATGGGGATTAAGATACTCGCGTGAATTGTATAATCTCATGGCATCGGGAAACAGTACTGCAACAAAGAATGTGGGTGTTAACCAGTTTTCGCTGTTTTACGATAACAGTCTCCGCATTACCGACAATCTCAATACCAGGATAGGTGTGCATTTTGTAGGATACCTTCCCGAAAAGTCGCGCAACTTCTATAGCATACAGCCCCGTATGTCGGTCAATTATTTTATAAGCAATAACAACCTCCTGTATCTTAATTTTTCCAAGATGGAGCAGTTCTACCACTATCTCAGTATAAACGGACTCTCCTTACCTACCGATTTCAGGATGCCGAGCATTGACGGATTCAAGCCGCGTTCATCCGAACATTATGAAGCCGGTTGGAAATTTAATTTCAATTCAGGGAAAAACAGTTCAACCGGAAACGGAAGGTTGGAACTGTCTGCCTTTTACAAGACCAGAAGGAATGTCGTGGCTGTAAATCCGGAATCAATGTCCGATAACAGCGGCTGGAACAATTATATTATGTCCGGTTCTGGAGAAAGCTATGGGGTAAAGTTATATCTGTTTTATAATCTCAGCAGATGGATAACCCAGTTTTCGTATACGTATTCAAGAAGCCTGGAGTGGTTTGATGCCTGCAAGGAACTTGGCAAATTGCCGTCGCTGTACGATATACCGCATTACCTTGCAACCTCTGTTTCTTATAAAACAAGCAAAAGATCGTCACTTTCTTTAGGATGTATAATGAAATCGGGAAAGATTATAGCGTCCGACTACTGGTTTGAAAGCGACAGGGAATTAGGTTTCAGGCAACAAAGAGAAGAGTTCAATTATAGAATTGATGCCGGATACACATACAAAAAAGATTTTGGAAACAAGCTTCTTCTCCTTAGATTCGGGTTGTATAATATCTTAGGAAATCCGCCCGAAGAAGATGTAATAAACTTCTATTCCGTTAAATGGTCGAGCCACTGCCTGCCATACGGAAGTATAAGTTTCAGATTCTGAGGCTCTGAAGAATCACGCGATTTGTTTCCTTTGGTTCTTAACCTGATTAATTAACCCGGATAAACATTAATTATACCGGATAAACAGAAAACAAAAATATCCCCGCCGGCGGAATTAAACTAATTTATAGTTATAAATCTGATAAATCAGTTCAATTTTATCAGATCTATTTTAACAGATCAATTTTAATTCCACCAGCGGGGATATATATTTATTCATACAAGCATTGGAAAATTATAAAAAATATATGCTTATATACTTATACAATAAATATATAAAACACAATAAATATTTAAAATATAATAAATACTATTTACTATTATTCAACATACAAAACAAGTCCCTTCAGATATTCACCTTCAGGATGATATATATTTACCGGATGATCGGCAGGCTGAGTAAGCTGATGCATTATACGTACACTTCTTCCGCTCTGTGCCGCAGCAGTAAATACAGCATTGCGGAAATCCTGTTTGCTTACCACCTGTGAGCATGAGAAAGTAAACAGAATTCCTCCCGGACGGATCTTTTCGAAAGCCTTAGCATTAAGTTTTGTATATCCTCTAAGGGCATTTCTCAATGCTCCTCTGTGCTTTGCAAAAGCAGGAGGGTCAAGAATAATAAGGTCGTATTCACCTCCCATGCGGTCGAGATACTTGAATGCATCCTCGGCATACGCCTCATGACGGTTGTCGCCAGGGAAGTTAAGTTCCACATTGGCACGTGTAAGGTCGATAGCCTTAGCCGAGCTGTCCACAGAATGTACCAGCTTGGCACCACCGCGCATTGCATAGAAAGAGAATCCACCAGTATAGCAGAACATGTTAAGCACACTTCTTCCACGTGAGTAATGTTCAAGGAGAGAACGGTTCTCGCGCTGGTCGACGAAGAATCCGGTTTTCTGTCCTTTCAGCCAGTCAACATGAAACAGCAGTCCGTTTTCCATTGCCACATTTTCTGTACTGCCTCCAAGCAGGAATCCGTTTTCTGTAGATTCCAGGTCGGCTTTAAACGGAAGGGTTGTTTCACTCTTATAATAAATATTCTGCACCACGTCGCCCATAACCTCCTTCAGTGCCGCAGCTATCTCATGGCGATACACATGCATACCTGCAGAGTGAGCCTGCATAACGGCAGTATGGTCATAAAGGTCGATAACCAGTCCCGGCAGATTGTCTCCCTCACCATGAACCAGACGGCATGCATTGTTTCTCTCATTGCCAATCAGTTGCAACGCAATTCTAAGGTCACGGGCCACAGAAAGTTTTCTTACCCAGAAATCATGGTCTATAGCCTCATGTTTGAATGTAAGCACTCTTACAGCTATACTACCTATCTGATAATGTCCGGTTGCAATATACTTTTTGTCGGAAGTATATACTTCCACCACCTCACCCTCTTCCGGTTCACCGGAGATTTTTGCTATTGCTCCCGAGAAAACCCAGGGATGAAAACGAAGTAATGATTCTTCTTTTTTTGGTTTAAGATATATTTTGTTCATAAGAAATAATTTTTGTATTGCGTAACTTCGGTATAATTCTATACCTTTTTCCTTTTGTACTTTTTGGTACTGATATTCCTTGTACTAATATTTCTTGTACTGATATTCTTCGTACTGTTATTCTTCGTATGATCTTTCTTGTACTTTTTTTAGTACCTTCAGTCTCAGTTATAAGATTTTCCAAACTCCTCAGGCTCCTCAGATTCAGCCAGTTTAAGATAAATCTTCAGCGAGGCCCATGCGTCAGTAGCTGCATAAAGCTGCTGGCCTTCAGTCAGAACATCAGCCTCCCAGTTAGACAATCTCTGGCTTTTGGATATTTTCTTTCCGAAGAGAATCGCATAAATCTTCTGCAGACTCTTTTCCTGAATGCCGAAGCGCGACACATAATCCTGAAGCTCAATCCAGTTGCCTTCACGCGGGTCCTTATGGTTTCGTTTCCTTAGCATATTAAAGTCATCCCGCAGCGACAAGCCTATCTTAAGCACATCATTCTGCAGAAAATCTTCCACAAAGTCGGGTATACCTATACTGTTGAGTCTGAACAGGAAACAGGTATCTTCTGTAGAAATCTGCAGCAGAGCCACCTTGTTAACCCTTCCCTTGGTGAAAGAAGGCCTTGTTTCGGTATCAACTCCCACCACTGTGCAAGTATTCAGATAGTCAATAGCCTTTTTTGCATCCGCCACGGTAAAAATAAGGATTATCCGTCCGGGGAATAAAACCTTTTCCATTTCGGAAATCTCTTTCTTATCTATAGTAGATTGATATTCGGGCATCTTACGACTCATGATTTTCGTTATATTTTACATTATGCAGGGCACGCATCACATTTACCAGCGTTCTGCCCCAATATGCCTTGAAATGTTCCTTGCAGCGCACCAAGGCATCATTCATTGTTGGTTCGAATCCAATACTGTAAACACATACAAAGTCTTTCAGAGGCTGATAGATATCTGCCAGAGATTCAGATATATTCTGCTTTATAGGTGTATCACTGAAAGCCATTTCATCGAGGAAGACTTCAAGATAGTCGTCATCCGGACCCAATTGTACGGCTATAAGATTGCGAAGGTGCTCATAATCGGTCTCCGTTACAAATGTTTCGGGTTCGATATCGTCGAGGGGTTCGCAATCGGGAAGCAGTGAAGCTTTCAGATAGAGCAACGGAAGTAGTTTCAGAACACGGTCTACAAATTCCGAAGGCTGCATTTCGGGAGTACGTTCCAAGAAGCCGCAGAACTCGGCAGCTACGGTAACGAACTCGACGGTATTTGCATCGAAAATGGGTAATTTTGTTTCTTTCATATTCAGTATAAAATTTTAAATGCAAAGATACATTTTTTTTCCGTTTTATCCGTTTTTGTATTTGTTTTTATGGTGGTTTTTCATAGGATACATTATCTTTGCAGTAATAATTGGCAGTGGTGATTGCCAATATCCATATCTGAGTAAATACAAAAACAACATTAACAAATTAATTTTATAAATATGGCAAACAATAAAGACAATAATAGTGCTGCCAGAAATACGGGTAACGTTAAGAACAAGAAAAACGGCAGGGGTCAGACCGACAAGCATATCGAAATGAATGCTGTGCCGGGGAAAGTGAAATCGGCACTCAACGGTGAAACGGGGCATTTTATCTGCGGATTGATATGCCTTATGTTCGGTGTTTATATGTTCCTCGCTTTTTCGTCTTTCCTCTTTACGGGTGGAGCCGACCAGAGTCTGCTGGCTTATCCAGATGCCGAAACCGGTCACTCCATTCAGAATCATACCGGACCGGCGGGGGCTCGTCTGGCGGAATTCCTCATCAACGGATGTTTCGGTATTCCGGCATATCTCATTGTGGTGGTATGTCTTATTGCCGGTACCAAGCTTATGAAGGCATATAATTTCAAGGTTTGGAAATGGTTCCTCGGATGTATGGCCATCATGTTGTGGCTGTCGCTTACATTCGGATTTGCTCTTACCGGCCTTTTCGATAATTCCTTTATATATCCGGGCGGATTGCATGGATATAATGTCTCCCGACTCATCATTTCTTATATAGGTACTCCAGGACTTATTCTGTTCCTTCTTGCATGGGCCATCATAATGGGGGTTATTTTGCGAAAGGAAACAATGAATTTTGTGAGAAGAGTGCTGCATCCCGACTTTGTAAAAAAGAACGGTTCGGATGTAACCTCACCTGTTGACGGTCAGGCTGGTTCTGATTCTGCCGGAAATGATTATAGCACGGCTAACGTAGCTGCCGGAAACTCTGCTGAAAGTGCTTCATTCAAGGCTGATAATCAGCAGGCGGGTAATGCGGGTACCGAACCGGATAGTGAGACAAACGCCAACAACGGTGTTGATGGCAATTCAGACAACAGCGAGTCTGACGGTAACAGTAATGACGGTAGTCAGGTTAAAGAGAAAAAATCCTGGTTCAAGAAACCCGGCGGACTTATCGGAAAATGGTTTTTCGGAAAGTCAAATGATGATAATGGCACCGACAACGAAGCTGCCAACGAAAACGTAAAAGATTCAGGAAAGAACTCCGGTAATGCGGAAGTAAATAAGGATAAGGATATTAATTTAAACGACAATGACAACGGTAACAAAAGTTCCAATGCCATAGACAATGCTTATTCTGCACAGGAAACAAATTACCGCAAGAATTCCGAAATGCCTGAAGATTTGGATGAAGAGCTGTATGTAAATGATAATGATAATGACGACGACGAACTGATTTCAAAGAACAGCTTAAATGGCGGTCATTTTAACCATAACAACTACCACAACAGCAACTTCAACGATAACAGATACACCGACAGCGAAGCGGACGACCTTGCTCCAAATGCGATAGAGCTCGACATAAATGTTCCCGAAGCTGGCTTGCATTCTGGCAGTATGGGTGGTTCCATGGCTTCTCAGGCAAATTTATCGCAGTCCGGTAAGGCTATGCCGGCCAACAGCGGTGAACCTGTGTTTGAGATAGAAGAAACAAAACAGGAAGAAAAGGTTGCAAGAGGTGATTTGAATGTTCCATATAACCCACGCCTCGACCTCGAACTTTATAAATTCCCTACTCTCGACCTGCTCAAGACATATCCCGATGATGGTCCGAGCATAGATATGGAAGAACAGAATGCCAACAAGAACAGAATCATCCAGGTACTGAGAAGTTTTGGCATTGAGATTTCTTCCATCAAGGCCAACGTGGGACCTACAGTGACTCTTTATGAGATTACTCCTGCCGAGGGCGTAAGAATTTCTAAAATCAGAAATCTTGAAGACGATATAGCATTGAGTCTTTCGGCTTTGGGTATACGTATCATTGCTCCTATCCCGGGAAAGGGTACTATAGGTATAGAAGTGCCTAATGCAAGTCCTAAGATTGTGCCTATGAGCTCAGTCCTCGCAAGCAAGAAATTCCAGGAAACAACTTTCGATTTGCCTATAGCACTCGGAAAAACCATTACCAACGAAGTGTTTATGGTCGACCTTGCCAAGGCTCCTCATATGCTTGTGGCCGGTGCTACCGGTCAGGGTAAGTCTGTGGGACTTAATGCTATAGTCACTTCCCTACTCTACAAGAAGCATCCAAGTGAACTGAAATTTGTGATTATCGACCCTAAAAAGGTGGAATTTGCAATTTATGCTCCTATAGAGAGACATTTCCTTGCCAAGTTGCCCGACGGCGAAGATGCCATCATTACCGATGTTACCAAGGTGGTGCAGACTCTTAACTCCCTCTGTCTTGAAATGGATACAAGATACGATTTGCTTAAGAAAGCCGGTTGCCGAAACATCAAGGAATATAACGCCAAGTTTATCAACCGTCAGCTTAATCCTGAAAACGGACATAAGTTCATGCCGTATATAGTAATCATTATCGATGAGTTTGGCGACCTGATTATGACTGCCGGAAAGGAAGTGGAATTGCCTATCTGCCGTATAGCTCAGTTGGCCCGTGCCGTAGGTATTCATGCCATCATAGCTACTCAGCGACCTACTACCAACATTATCACCGGTACCATCAAGGCCAACTTCCCTGCCCGTGTGGCCTTCAGAGTGGCTTCTATGATGGACTCACGAACTATTCTCGACCGTCCGGGCGCACAGCAGCTCATCGGTAAGGGTGATATGCTTTATCTTCAGGGAAATGATCCGGTGCGTGTGCAGTGTGCATTTGTCGATACTCCTGAAGTGGAGAAAATTGCCGAATATATCAGCAGACAGCAAGGTTATCCTACTGCTTTCATGCTGCCTGAGTTCGTCGACGAGAATGCCGATTCGGGAAGTGCTGCTGAGGTGGACATGAACCGTCTTGATCCTATGTTCGAAGAAGCCGCACGTCTGCTTATTTATCATCAGCAGGGTTCTACTTCTCTTATTCAGAGAAAACTGTCACTGGGGTACAACAGAGCCGGACGTATTATGGACCAGCTTGAGAGAGCAGGTATCGTAGGCCCGGCCAACGGCAGTAAGGCACGTGAGGTGTTGTGTCTTGATGAAAACGACCTTCAGATGAGATTGAGCGCACTGAAAAACCAGTGATGATAGTATAATGATGGTAATATAATGGTGACAATAATGGGACATAATTAATATAGTGATATACAAAACTGTAATAAAATATTAATGATATCCAAACATAATTTTTATAGTCATGAAATTAAGTAGAAAACATATTTTAATCTTTGCACTGATGATACTTGGCAGTTCATCGGCCGTGTTTGCGCGTAAAGACGCAAAAGCCCGACAAATTCTTGATGCCGTATACGAAACATATAGCAAATCGGCTCCTGCCGGCGATAGTAATGGGGGTATTGAAATAACATTCGGAGGAACTACTCCCGGAACATTATTGTTGAAGGGAGATATGTTTGTACTCGACTGCGGTGGCGTGAAGAGTTGGTTCGACGGGAAGACACAGTGGAGTTATGTTGAGGCCAACGAGGAGGTGAATATTTCCTGCCCTACCCCGGAAGAATTGCAGACAGTAAACCCATATGCCTTATTAGGTATGTACAAAAAAGGGTTCGACTATGAATATGTGGGCAAGAAAAACCGCAACGGATCAAGCTGTGATGAAGTGGTACTTACTCCCGAAAGTAATGTAACAAGTAAAGCCGGTAACGGAAACTCAAATCCGCAGCTCAAAAACATTACTGTTCTGGTCAACTCAAAAATGCATCCTGTATATATAGAAATAGTTACCACCCAAGGAGATTCGCAGATAATCTCTGTAAACAGATACTCGGAGAAAACCAATCTTTCTTCTAAGGATTTTAAGTTCGACTCCAGTAAGTATCCAAATGCTGAAATTATCGATTTAAGATAACAGATAATCTTCTTATCGTGTTTAAGGTAATTATTAAGTTTAAGGTAATTTATTTAAGAAAAATATACAGAAAAGAAATATCCTGATAGATAAAATTATCCAAATAAAAGTTTAAAAAATATTGAATTAGGCAATTTGTGTTTGATATTTGCACAAATTGCCTAACTTTGTATTATAGAAAAGTTGAAATTGTAACAACTAGCAACAAAAAACAAACATAAACAAGCATAAACAAACATAAACAAAAACATAATAATTTAATTTTTATGGCAACAGAACATGTAAAATGCCTGATCATCGGATCGGGTCCTGCAGGATACACTGCAGCAATCTATACAGGTAGAGCAAATCTTAATCCGGTAGTTTACGAAGGTCTTCAGCCGGGCGGACAGCTCACAATTACTACAGAGGTAGAAAATTTCCCGGGTTATCCCGAAGGTGTGACTGGTCCGGTACTTATGGACGATCTCAGAAAACAGGCTCTACGTTTCGGCGCCGATATCAGAAGCGGCATCATTACCAAGGCCGATTTAAGCGAAGCTCCATATAAGTTTACTACCGACGGTGGTCATGAAATCACTGCCGATGCGGTTATCATCTCTACAGGTGCTACAGCCAAGTATCTCGGACTTGAAGACGAAAAGAAATATGCCGGAATGGGTGTGAGTGCCTGTGCTACTTGCGACGGTTTCTTCTACAGAAAGAAAAAAGTGGCAGTTGTAGGCGGAGGCGATACTGCATGCGAAGAGGCTCTTTATCTTGCAAGTCTTGCAAGCGAGGTTTATCTTGTAGTGAGAAAACCATTCCTGAGAGCTTCGCAGATTATGCAGGAACGTGTGCTCAATCATCCTAAAATCAAGGTACTTTTCGAACACAATGCCGTAGGATTGTATGGCGATAATGGTGTAGAAGGTATGCACGTGGTGAAAAGAATGGGCGAAGCCGACGAGGAAAGATATGATGTAGCTATCGACGGATTCTTCCTTGCCATCGGTCACCAGCCTAATTCTGAGATATTCAAGCCTTGGGTAGAAACAGACGAAGTGGGATATATCATCACTGAAGGCGATTCTCCTAAGACAAGGGTTCCAGGAGTATTTGCCGCAGGAGATGTGGCCGACCCTCACTACCGACAAGCTATCACTGCTGCCGGAAGCGGCTGTAAGGCTGCCATCGAGGTGGAACGCTTCCTGAACAAGTAAAAACTTTGTTTGCCTTTATTTCTGATTATAAAATATATGATCGGAGGATAAGGTGGTTTATTAAATAAAAAAACGTATGAATCTTTTCAGAAAATCTGCCGCCATGATAATATTCATAGGCGGCTTCGCATCTGCATTCGCACAGCAGATGCCTCCTGTACCTACAGATCCTAATGTGCGTATCGGTAAGCTTGACAATGGTCTGACTTATTACATCAGACATAATGAATTACCCGAAAATCAGGCAGATTTCTACATCGCCCAGAAAGTTGGCTCTATCCTCGAAGAAGACAATCAGAGAGGTTTGGCTCACTTCCTTGAACACATGTGTTTTAACGGAACAACAAATTATCCGGGAAATCTGCTCAGAGAGTATCTTGAGACTATCGGTGTGAAATTCGGAGCCAACCTTAATGCTTATACTTCTATCGACGAGACAGTTTACAACATCTCTAATGTGCCAGTAATAAGAGAAGGAGTGGTTGACTCCTGCCTTCTTATCCTTCACGACTGGGCCAACGACCTTACCCTCGATCATGAAGAAATAGACAAGGAAAGAAAAGTTATACACGAAGAATGGAGAACCAGAACCGGTGCCATGATGCGTATGTACGAAAAGGTTTTCCCTGTTCTGTATAAAGACAGCAAATATGCCTACCGCTTGCCTATCGGTACAATGGAAGTTGTTGACAATTTCCCATATCAGGCCTTGAAAGACTATTATGAAAAATGGTACAGACCAGATCTCCAGGGTATTATCGTGGTAGGAGATATCAATGTTGACAGCGTGGAAAACAAAATCAAGAAGATGTTCTCTCCTATCGAAATGCCGGAAAATCCAGCCGAACGTGTTTATTTCCCTGTAGCCGATAATGACGAACCTCTTATCGCTGTGGCTAAAGATAAGGAACAGCAGGTTCCTATCATATATCTGTTCCATAAGCATGAAGCAGTACCCGACGACCAGAAAGGTAATGTGGGTTATCTCGTAATGAACTATATGACATCTATGATAGGCTCTATGATAAACGCGCGTCTCGATGAGCTGACTCAGACTCCTCAGCCTCCGTTTATCCAGGCTTTCGCCGAAGACGGCAATTATCTCATCTCTAAGACAAAAGGTGCATTTACCGGACTGGCTGTTGCCAAGGAAGACGGTATCCTGAGCGCTACAGAAGCCATTATGAGAGAAATAGAAAGAGTAAGACAGTACGGATTTACCGCAAGCGAATATGCACGTGCCAAGGCCGACTATCTTCGTTCTCTCGAATCGGCTTACAATGAAAGAGATAAGATGAAGAATCATCAGTATGTAAACGAATATGTGCGTCATTTCCTCGACAATGAGCCTATTCCTGGCATCGAAAACGAATATGCACTGATGAATCAGATTGTGCCTAACATTCCTGTAGAGGCTATCAATCAGTTGGTTAAACAGCTTATCGGTGAAAAGAATATTACCTTGGGTGTGTTCTGTCCTGAAAAAGAAGGCATGAAATATCCTACAGAAGCCGAACTGAAGGGCATTATCGACAAGGTGAAATCTGAAAAACTTGAGGCGTATGTCGACAAGGTATCAGACGAACCTCTCATGAAAGAAATTCCGGCAGGCGGAAAGGTTGTGAAGACAGAAGACGGAGCATTCGGTTCGAAGGTTCTTACACTGAGCAACGGCGTGAGAGTGGTATTGAAGAAGACTGATTTCAAGGCCGATGAAGTAAGAATGCAGGCATTCAGTGCAGGTGGTAACTCTATGTTCAACGACGAAGATGCTATCCAGTTCACACTTATGAATCAGGTTGTTTCACTTGGCGGTTTGGGCAACTTCAGTGCTGTCGACCTCGATAAGGTACTTGCCGGCAAGAAAGCATCAGCTTCTTCATTCGTCAACAGCATAACAGAAGGTTTGTCGGGCTCTTGCTCTCCTAAGGATATGGAGACTATGCTTCAGCTTGCTTATCTGCGTTTCACTGCTCCAAGAATGGACAATGATGCCTATACTTCATTTATCAGCCGTAACAAGGCGGCTCTTGCAAATGCGGCAGCCGATCCTAATACAGCATTGAGCGATACTCTTAACGTGGCTTTGTATAATAACCACCCGAGAGCCGTAAATGTAAAGGCTGAAACACTCGATAAGGTTGACTACAATAAGGTTATGGAACTCTACAAAGACCGTTTTGCCGATGCAAGCGACTTTACTTTCATCTTTGTAGGTAATATAGATGAAGCTGTGGCAGTGCCTCTGATAGAGAAATATCTTGGTTCACTTCCATCACTAAACAGAAATGAGAAGTTCCGCAATGTAAGTCCTGAAATCAGAAAGGGTGAATATGAAAACAATTTCGTAAGAGAAATGGAAACAGCCAAGTCGACTGTTCTTATGGTTGCATCAGGAAAATGTGAATATACACAGAAGAATGTTATCCTGATGAGCATGCTCGGACAGTTGCTCGACATCCTTTACACCCAGACCGTGAGAGAAGAGGCAGGAGGTACATACGGTGTATCTTGCGGCGGATCACTCAGCAAGTATCCTGTAGAAAAGGGTGTATTCCAGATTTTCTTCGATACCGATCCTGAACGCAGGGCACAGATGGTAGAACTTATAGACAAGGGTATCAATGACTTCATAGCACAGGGTCCTAAGTCAGAAGACCTCAGCAAGGTTAAGGAATATATGTTGAAGACATATCAGCAGAACCAGAAAGAAAATTCATACTGGATGGGTGTTCTCAACACTAAGCTTTGGGAAGGTGTGGATATGAATACTGGTTATGAGGATACAGTCAACGGCATTACCATTGATGACCTTAAGAAATTTGCAGCCGACTTCTTCGGACAGAAGAATATGATTGAAGTAAGTATGAGCTCTCCGGCAAAATAACCGGTACCGGTCATTGATGTATTAATGAATGATGTCAATATATAACATCAACACCAAAGTATCACACCGGTGAAAGATAAATGAAATGTTATTTATGATATTTATGAAAGATTACAAAATTGATAAAAGTAATAAACTTTGCTAAATAACTACACATATAACACTATATAATGTAAAATGTGTAAAGAAAATTATTTCGTTTAGAATTATTACTTACATTTGTATTACATGAATTTTATAGCCATGAATACAAATGACATCGGTAATCTTACATTAAATAAGATAAAGCTAAAAGCAGCAGGATGTTTACTCGTTCTGCTGCTTTTTTCGTCTTGCCGCACGCACAAGATGAATTATGATTTCAGAGAACTTGCCGAAGCCGCGGTAAAACTCGAGATGGACATAGATATGAAGGACAATCACGCCCTCTATGTGGAATCTTCGAAATGGATAGGCACTCCCTACCGTTATGGCGGTACTACGAAAAAGGGAGTCGATTGCTCTGGTTTCACAAAGGCAATCTATAAGAAGGTATATAATGAGAAACTCGGGCGAAGTGCCGAAGAACAGAGGGATGATGATTGCAGAAGAGTCCTTAAACGCAACCTCAAGGAAGGCGACCTGGTATTTTTCCATAATGGAAGGAAGAAACGGAAGGCATCGCACGTAGGTATATATCTTAAGGACAACAAATTTATTCATGCTTCTACCAGTGTGGGTGTGGTGGTAAGTAGTCTGAATGAAAAATACTACGACAAGCACTGGCTGCAGGGAGGAAGGGTTAAATAATAAGTGTAATTCAATTTCTAATTTTATGGGTGAGTTTAGCAATCTGTTATCTTGTTTCGACAAAACTGATAAGGGCAATAAGACCAACTGGGCTTGTTGTATAGCACTGTTGACAGTATTTGCCGGAAGTACATTGGAAACGGAAGCACAGAAAACATCACAAAATGTTACACAGAATGTAACGCGTAATGTATCTAATGAATCTCGTAATGAATCTAATGTAACAAATAATGAATCACATAATGCATCACGTAATGAATCTCGTAATGCTTCACATAATGCATCACAGCAAGTCGGGAAAAAGGAATCTCTGCAAGCCGGCCAGCAGTGGGCTCAGGTTGGCAAGAGTTTTCAGCACAATAATCCAGATGTAAATAAATTTGATTCCCTGAAACTCAATGAGGATGCCATCAGGCTCATAAAATTCGATTTTATGCCCGACCTCCAGAGTGATGAGACCAAGAAGCCAATGGAATATCCTCTCGAAAAGAAATGGATGGATTTCAAGGCCGATTTTGCTGTACCGAAAAATCTTACAGACACTACCAAAATAAGGAAACCAAGCGGATACATCAGAATGTTGCCGTATTCTATATGGACTAAATTCGGTGAAGATCCTGTGTTCGATGTTATGGTATTCGGCAATCATAAGAAATATAAGATAACATGGACAATAAATCCGTTCAGCAATATGTATGAGGAAAATTACGGCAAGAGTATTGTTCCAAGTGCGGGAGCCATAAGCGACGGTATACGAATACAAGGTGCTGGAATTACCATAGGAGGTTTCGACTTTATAGGCTTTATTTACAATAACTTTACCAAACGCGGACGCATGCTCCAGCATAATCTGAAACATGCCAATGCATGGAAGGTATACAATGGCTTCCAGCCTACTTTGAGCGACAGTCTTAAATTCCCTACATTCTATAACGGAATAAACTCTCCTATTATAGACTACAATGCTCCGGTAGATTCTCTTCCTTCTTTTGAGGAGTTGCCGGACTCTATACGCGAGGAGATAGAACTTGTAATCAGTCAGAAACGTGATTCACTGCGTATAGAATACCTTGAAAAAGCGAATGAGGAAGCCGACAAAAAACGTAAGTCGAAGCGTGTAAGGAAAACATTCAACTGGAATGTGAAGGCGGCAAAAGCTGCACGAAAAAGAAGGGATGAGGAACTCAAGAAAATAGAGGAAGAGAAAAAAATGCTTGAGGAATTGCCTGGAAGCATGGACGATATTTATGAATATATGAGAAATAAGGAAGCTCAGGATTCTATAAAGCGTGCCAAAGAGGAACGTCTGAAGAAGATGAAATTCGGGTATTCAGAATAGAAAAAAGAATAAGAAAAAGAATAGGAAAAAGAACGAACTTAATCCTTAATCAAAATGAACTTAATTTTTGATTAAAGATTAAGTTCGTTTTGTTTTAAATGCCACGGGGATAATTTACGTGGAGATTTTTGAGAATTCGGACTGAAGAATGATATGACATACGAAAAAATTATTATTTTTGTACTAACCTCCACATTTTTGAACAGACTCTATGAGCAGAAACTTACTGGATATGTTGCCATGAGAGGCGGCATAAACAAATATTTCTTTCAAGGAAGTAAACATGACCTTCTTTTTTACTTATTTTTGTAGGGTAAAACAGATGGGATAGTTATAAACGAAAAAACCCGTTCCTGATGAACGGGTATATCCTTAACTTGGTTACGTGTTTTGATAACAGAGGCTTTACCAAGCATTACAATGCAAAGGTACGGTTTTTATTTGAATAAGCAAAATGAAATATAAAAAAGTAGTCAGATTATATTCTAATTCGAGAGTTTCCAAATATTACAAGGCGACCAATCGCAACAAAAATAAGGCGGTCATGCTCTATTTTGCCAACATGAAGATAGCAAAGGCTTTTCATCCGTTGCTGTCTTCCTTTGAGGTTATATTGCGTAACCAGTTGCATTATGCGCTGGCACGCCATTTCTCCGATGGAAACTGGATTATCAACCAGAAGGCCGGATTCATGGTTGCTTCTTCCCTGAAATATACGAACAAGCGGACTAAGAAAAAAGTTACCAATGACTATATCTTAAAAGAAGTTCTGAAAGCAGAAAAGAAAATTTCCGACCGGGGTGTCAAGGTTACGACTGGAAGAGTAATAGCTGAACAGACCTTGGGATTCTGGAACAGTTTTTATGAAACGCACCACTATGCGCTTTTGGCTGGTGTACCATGCCGGATTTTCAAGAAGCTGCCTTCAGGTTACGGACGAAAGGAGATTAACGATATTATAGTGCAGGTTCGTGAACTGCGCAACCGGATCAACCATAACGAGCCGATATGTTTCGTAAATAGAAAATGCGACTTCTCCTATGTGAAGAAAATGTATATGATAATCAGTGACTTTCTCACATGGATAGACCCAGAGATTATGCCCTCGCTAAGAGAGGTAGATAAAGTATGCAAAATAATAGAAAAAGAAGAAAATAAACAAAAACAATGACTATGTAAAAACTAATTTTTCATGGTATCATTTTAGAGTTACTTTTGTAAAAAATGTTGGTGATACCCCTAACACGGCTCCTTCTGAAAGATTGAAGAAAGCCATAAAAGGATATGACAAAATAGTATATGGATCTTGTCTGGCTTATGACATAGGGTTGAAGACTATAAGAGAGAAATGTATCTTATTTAATGAATGGATTGGAAAATTAGAAAATTGTTGATAGCGGATAAGTACAAAAGATATTTCAGATATAATTTTAGAGATAATTCCCGGAAATCATTTCTGGAAATTATCTCTATTGGTCTTATTTCATGAAAGACGTTTCTTAAATTTTTTGTTCTTATTATTCTTGGAAATTACTTCTTAAATCTCACTTTTAAATCTTACTTTTTGAGTCTTACCTTTTAAATTTTACTTCTTGAATCTTACTTCTTGAAGATAAAGTAAACTGCCAGAACAAGACAGAAAAATGCAGCAAGATGATTCCATTTTAACTCCATCTTGAATGCAATAACAGAAAATACGGTGAAAACCACTAAAGTAATTACCTCCTGAATAACCTTAAGCTGCATGATGTCGAAAGGACCGCCGCTTTCACGGAAACCAAGGCGGTTGGCCGGAACCTGTAAACAATATTCAAAAAAAGCTATGGCCCAACTGAATGCAATTACCCCGATAAGAGGAAGTGAGTCGAACCAACTGTATTCTCTCAACTTAAGATGACCGTACCATGCAAATGTCATAAAAATGTTTGACAAAACCAATAATGCTACTGAATAAATACCATGTGATAACATAATTTTATTTTTTTATGAGTTGTTTTTTCTTATTGTTATATATTGCTATATATTTCTTTCGTTTGTTTTTCCTTTTTGTTTATCTATATTTATTTATTATCTCTTCCTTTTATCTCTTTTTTCCTTTTATTTATTACTTTCTTTCTTCCTTTTATTAATTAATTTAATATGTATATCTTTCAAGTGAATAGACTGACTACTCAATTACTTAATTTTAGGCTCAACCACAGGAAGCATATCTGTCTGAATATTATTCATGCTGCTCCACAGACTATATCTTGCTTCCGGATTCAGTTCTTCAAGTTTCTTCAGAACTTCCTTCATGTCTGATCTGTGTGAATCTTTTTCATAAGGACAATTCTTTATCTGTTTCCTGAACCCTCTTATTCTTGCCATTTCCACAAGGTCGGCTTCATGAATAAGACACATAGGACGGATTATAGTCATATCGAATTTACGCATAACAAGTTTTGGCGGCATGGTGCTTACTGCCCCCTGAAATGTCATGTTCATAAGCAAGGTTTCAAGAATGTCATCCATATGATGGCCTAAAGCTATCTTATTGCAACCATATTCCTTGGCTACTGTAAACAAGGCCTTTCTTCTGTTCCAGGAACACAGAAAACATGGAGATTTGCGTGTATCGGTAGACGGATCGAAAGATGTGGTATATGTAACAAACTCTACACCAAGTCCTTCGGCATATTCTCTTAGATATGAATTGTCGGACTTATATTCTATGTTACTCATCTCCACATGTACCGCTACAACCGAAAACCGTGGCTTATAAATTCTGGAACGCAGAGCAAGCAGTTCGAGCAAGGCCAAAGAATCCTTTCCGCCCGAAAGTCCAACCAAGATTTTGTCGCCATCTTCTATCAGTCCGTAGTCTACCACACCTTTCAGAAATCTCTTGTTTATGCGGTAAAGAATTTTTTCATCGGCCGGATTCTTCAAGTCTTCTGCCGGTTTTCCTGCCTGCTCGTTTTGTTCGTAATTCATGATTTATACTTGATAGTGTTTGATATTAATAAGTCTTGGTATTGCAGCTTCCTGTACTGTATTCTTTCAATTAGTGGTAATATTATCGATAAGCTATCTTTCTGTAAGTGATATTATCAAGGTCCGGAAATAATTGAATCCCGTCGGCCTTTTTACCGCTTCACGTCCGAATAACCACCGGAAACTGAAAACCGGCTGCAAAATTACAAGAAAAGTATGATTCACAGAAGAATTTCAATGATAGAATGACGGCTTAATATGGAAAAATAATTATATACAGAAAAAAACATAAGTACACTATGTGAAAAAAAGAACAAAACAGGATGGATTTAATAAGTTTTTTTGTAATTTTGATAACTAATATTATTGCGTCACTTTCATTGTATATATTCCATTGTATATATTCATATACCAGTTATAAATTTAAGTATAAATATGATGTAAATGAATATGATGTGAATGAATATAATATAAAGAATAAGTATAATGGATGGATATAATGGATATAAAAATAACATAACAGGGCCGATATGGACGTGAACAGTGAATGCGAGCATGGAATTAAAATGCGAGTATGTTATTAATATGAATATGCAAGAACATAATATGAACTCAAAATATAAAATGGACAGAAAAATCAAACTTGCAGCTTTTGCTCTTTGCATTTGTGCAAGCGGTATATATACAGATGGTTTGAGTGCCCAGACACTTACTCAGGCTAAGAAATGGTTTACCGACGGCGAATTTGCCAAAGCCAAACCGGTATTCGAAAAACTTGTAAAACAGGCTCCGTCGAATGCTAATTATAATTTCTGGTATGGAGCCTGCTGCTATGAGACCGGTGAGACAGAAAAAGGACTCCCCTATCTTGAAAAAAGTGCACAAAGAAAGGTAATAAACGGTTACCTTTATTTGGGCAAGGCATATTATGACCTGTACCGCTTTGATGACGCTATCTCAAATCTTGAAGAACATATATATTGGCTCGAGAAAAAGAACCGCGATACATCCGAAGCCGAGAATCTTATGAGCAGGTTCAGAAAAGGTGCCAGAATGATTAGAGGCGTGGAAAATGTAGTGGTAGTTGACAGTTTTGTGGTGGATAAAGCAGGATTCCTGTCGGCCTACAAACTAAGTTCGCAGGCAGGCACAATCCGTGAAACTGGCTCTTCGGTTCCTGAAAATGAAACCATATCTGTTGCTCCTGCTCCTGTGGATTCTGTAATGACGTCCGGATTATCTGAAATACCGGCATACAGAAGTGCAGAAATCTCCCACGACAAGTATGATATATTGACAGAATATATCAACGAAATGGATGACAAGAAGATTCTTGCCGTGGCCGTAAACGATAGCCTTTACGAATTGAATGCAAGTGTAAAGCTTATCGACAAGTGGAGTACTCCTCAGAAAATGAAAGGATTGGATGAAACATGCCGGCAGCTTAACTATCCTTTCCTTGATTCCGATGGTACTACACTCTATTTCTCGGCCAAGGGCGAAGAAAGTCTTGGAGGTTATGATATTTTCATTACAAGAGCCGATTCCGACGAGAATACCTATTTCAAGCCCGACAATCTTGGGTATCCGTTCAACTCTCAGTATAATGATTACATGTATGCCATCGACGATTACAGTAATCTTGGCTGGTTTGCTTCCGACAGATACCAGCCGGAGGGTAAGGTATGTATATACGTATTCGTGCCTAACGATTCGAAAACTGTATACGATTATGAATCGGAAGATCCTTCAAAAATGATTTCTCTGGCCAGACTCGACAATATCTCTCTTACTCAGACCGACAGAGAGAAGTTAATAAAGGCAAAACAAAGACTTGCCACACTTATGTACAGCAATCAGACAAAGGCCTCAAAGGCTGACTTCCACTTTGTGGTAAATGATGGTAAGGTCTATACTTCCATTGATGATTTCAGAAATCCCGAAGCCAAGAAACTTTTCCGCGAGTATCTTGATATGGTAAAAGATCTGAAAGCACTCGAATCGGATCTGAAAGAACAGAGAGAAACATACGCAAGGGCTAATGCTTCAAGACAATCAGAACTTACACTTGCCATTCTCGACAAAGAGAAACGTGTGGAAGAACTTAGAAGAGAAATAGACACTATAGTCGTTAAAGTAAGAAACACTGAACTTAAGTGATAAAATTCTACATTGTAAATCTTTATAGTAATTCTATATTGTAAATCTTTATTATTAAATTCTAAAACCGACAGAGCACATGAAAAAGTATTTTGCACCTTCCGAACTTATAATTAATGAAGACGGATCAGTATTTCATCTACACGTAAAACCAGAACAATTGGCCGACAAAATAATTCTTGTAGGCGATCCTGGTCGTGTAAAATTAGTGGCATCACATTTCGAAAGCCATGAGTGTGACATAGAAAGCAGAGAATTCAGAACTATTACCGGAGTTTATAAAGGCAAACGCATTACTGTAACTTCTACGGGAATCGGTTGCGACAACATCGATATAGTAATGAACGAAATGGATGCGTTGGCTAACATAGATTTTACTACCCGTGAAGAAAAAGATACACTGAAATCTCTTGAGATTGTAAGAATAGGAACTTGCGGCGGATTACAGCCAGATACTCCTGTCGGTACATTTATTTGTTCAGAAATTTCAGTAGGATTTGACGGACTTCTCAACTTCTACGAAGGCAGAAACGCCGTTTGTGATTTACCTCTCGAACGTGCATTGCTGAATCATTTAGGATGGGCTGGAAATATGTGCCAACCTGCACCTTATGCCATCCACGCCGATGAAGAAATGGTGGAAAGAATAGCTTCTAAAGATATGAAAAGAGGCATAACAGTAGCCTGTGGAGGCTTTTTCGGTCCGCAGGGGCGCCAATTGCGTATACCTCTTGCCGATCCTAACCAGAATCAGAAAATTGAAAGTTTTGAATATAAAGGTCACAGAATCACTAATTTCGAAATGGAAAGTTCTGCTTTGGCCGGTCTCGCCAAACTTCAGGGGCACAAGGCTACTACAGTATGTATGGTAATAGCCAACCGTGTGGCAAAAGAAGCCAACACCGGCTATAAGAGTAAGATTGATGATCTGATAAAAGTTGTTCTCGACAGAATATGATATTGATGTATAGATTATAACGAAGTTTATACATTCAAATATACACAAAAATATATATTATATATTACATTGTTAAGAAAAATGGAAGCAAGTTTCAAACAAAGCTATTCAGATAAAACAAGCAAAGAAGATAAATATAAAATATTTCTGGAACAGTTTGCACCCTTGATAGAAGATGAAAAGGATATAATCAGCGTTTTGGCAAATACTGCAGCTGCACTTAAAGAAGCATTTGATTTCTTCTGGGTAGGTTTTTATCTTGTTGACACAAAAGATAGTGAATTGCAAAATGGAATATTAAAATTAGGTCCGTTTCAAGGCAGCGTAGCATGTTATAGAATAAAGAAAGGTCGTGGCGTGTGCGGTACAGCCTGGTCTGAAGCACAAACCCAGGTAGTTCCCGATGTAGATAAATTTCCAGGACACATAGCATGCAGTTCCCTGTCGCGTTCCGAGATTGTTGTTCCGATAATAGTTCCTGAAGATTCCTCTGCCTCACATCCGTCAAAGGAACCAAGTTCACAAGTTGTAGGCGTTCTGGATATAGACAGTGACCAGTTGAATACATTCGATGAAACAGATAAGGTTTATCTTGAAAAAGTAGTCGGACTCCTTGTTCAAAATCTTTTTATCAAGAAATGATTTTAACAGAATAAAAATAATAACAATTGTAATTGGTAATTGTGATTGGTAATAGTAATCAAAATTGTAATAACAATTACCAATCATAATTACAAATTATACCAATCACAATTACCAATAATTTCAGAAATAATCGCCAATGAATTTAAACTATACAGATGATACTATATGTGCCATAGCGACAGCCCAGGGAGGCGCAATCGGGACAATCAGAGTATCAGGAAAAGAAGCTATACAAATTACTGAAAAGATATTTTCAGCATCCGGAGCTAAACTGTCCGAACGTAAGCCTTATACACTTACTTTCGGACAAATAAAAAGTCCGGATGGAGAAATAATAGACGAAGTACTTGTAAGCTTATTTCGTGCTCCTCATTCATACACAGGAGAAGATTCAACAGAGATATCCTGTCATGGCTCATCATATATTCTCCAGCAGGTAATGCAACTCCTCATTCAGAATGGTTGCCGTTCTGCTCTTCCAGGAGAATTTACCCAAAGAGCATTTATCAACGGAAAGATGGACCTCAGTCAGGCTGAAGCAGTAGCCGACGTCATAGCTTCAACTTCGGCTGCCACACATCGTCTGGCCATGAACCAGATGCGTGGAGGATTCAGCAGAGAGCTTTCTTCTTTAAGGGAAAAACTTTTACATCTGACATCACTTATGGAACTTGAGCTCGACTTCAGCGATCATGAGGAACTGGAATTTGCCGATAGAAGCGAGCTTCAGGAAATAGCAAGCCAGATACATAGTGTAATAAGTCGTCTGGTAAATAGCTTTAGTCTTGGCAACGCAATAAAAAACGGAATTCCCGTTGCAATAATCGGTGAAACCAATGCAGGCAAGTCAACCCTTCTGAACACTCTGCTTAATGAAGAAAAAGCCATAGTGAGTGATATTCATGGCACCACCAGGGATGTCATTGAAGACACTATGAATATAAATGGAATAGTGTTCAGATTTATTGATACAGCCGGCATTCGTGAGACAAATGACGAGATAGAAAGTATGGGAATAGAACGCAGTTTCCTCAAACTCGACCAGGCAGACATAGTATTGTGGGTAATAGACAGTACAAACATAAATTCCAGCCAGCATTTCGAATCACTGAGAGAAAAGATACTCCCCCACTGCACAGGTAAAAAGCTCATCATTGTTTTAAACAAATCAGATCTTTCCAACAGTAACACATTTGCCGATGACAATGCTACCACCAATGTAGCTGATGCCCCCGGTGCCATCATCCATACTGCCAATACAAGTGAGTTTATTCAGAACATCCATGCCGAAGGATATGATATAATATCCATTTCTGCAAAAAATAAAATTGGTATTGCCGAGCTTCAAACCAAGCTTATAGAGGCAGCTGCATTGCCTGAGATATCCCAAAACGATGTTGTTGTAACCAATATCCGTCACTATGAAGCTCTCAGCAAAGCCTTAGAATCAATCCAACGTGTTGAGGATGGTATGGCTATGAATCTTTCCGGCGACTTTATCAGCCAGGATCTCCGCGAATGTCTGTTCCATCTCGCAGAGATTGTAGGTGGCGAAATAACTACTGATGAGGTGTTGGGAAATATTTTCAAGAATTTTTGCATCGGCAAGTAACTATCTGATTATCAATGAGTTAAATTGATTATAATCGATT